>BNJT01001157.1_pt1 | contig 344492 bp, 614 predicted proteins | sample 8540491 | NCBI WGS metagenome assembly BNJT01 (sample SAMD00202455, study PRJDB9452) | human saliva metagenome | host: Homo sapiens | reverse complement strand
CCACCCCTGCCGCGGGCGTTGGCAAGAAACTCGACTTTCGATCCAAAAGGCAAAACGCGACGGTGAGGTGTTACGTTCTGGAAATGGTCGCGGAGCTCTTCACGTCACATTGGCGCGCTACCGACGGTGCCGGCCGGCGGCGACGCATCGGCGGCGGCGGGCGGCGGCCCGTGAGGTGGAAAGCTTCCTCGGCGGCATGTGTGTACAAAAAGCTGGCCAACCATGCCGGCAGTATTGTCTTCACCATGCGCATGTCGCTCATCCGCCCCGGGGCGCCGGCTACGGCGTGTGCTACGCCCTGGTAATGCTCAAGCGCGTCCTTGCAGCAGGACTTCCGCAACCCCAGCGGGTGGCAGCCATCTCGGCGAGCTCTCGAGCAACGCGTGGCCCAGTACGCCGCGCTCAGTCGCTGGAACTTCTGGGCGCCCGCGTGCCGCCGACCGTGTCGGGCACCCTCGTGCCAGGGGCAGCATCAACCGCAGTAGCACTGGACGCCATCTTCGAGCTGAAAGACGTCAAGCGCACGCGGTCGCCATGTGTCGCCTTTGCTGCCGAGCGATGGCCTGGCGAAGGTTCATGCACCCGGCGCGGTGGACATCGCCCTGCTGCGCCGCAGAACGCAAATGAGCCAGAACGCCATGCGCCTGTCGTGGAGCGCCGAAGAAGTCGACAAGCGCCTGCGACGACATCGCGTGACTCACTATCCACGAGAACTGCGTCCGCTATGGCGAACGCGACAACGGCAGCATCAGCGCTACGTGATGGCGCCAGCGCATCGCGCCGGCGCTCCCGTGAAGGTGGCCGACGCCATGCTGCAGCGAGGGGTCCTACTACTGATCCACCTCCTCATCGGGCGAGGCGGCATCCCGCGCCCAGCCGGCCGGAGGCGCCTCAAGAGGCACCCGGCCGGCTGACTGGCCTGGCGGCAATGCCGACCTGCGCTTCATCCACGGGTCCGATCCCTGCCCCTCAGTGTATCCCGCGTCCCATCCTGCCCCCGTGCGAGCTCCCGGCGGCACCTCCATCATTCCGCTCTTCCGACCCGGCCTGTAATCCTCCGCCTGCCCACCCTCGCATCTCCCGACGCTCCGCCCTGCGGCTATTCCAGGCAGCACCTGGACGATGCATTCAAACCACGCATGCGCGCATATTTCATGGGCGCAGAAGACCAACTACCCTGTCGCTACACTCACAGTAAGGGTCAGGAATAGAGTGACACGTGAATGAACGTAATGCAAGGTTTATGCATGAATCATTAATGCCATCCCGCCTCCCTGTCGCAGATCCCTGCCGCTATCCGGGTGTGTATATATGAAGGCACCTAACAACTCTCAACGGCAGACAGCAGAGGAGGACACATGTCATGCGATGGGATTCATGGAAGCCGGCGACACCACACACGTCGCGCGCCTGCCGGGCTGACCCGCATCGAATGCGGAATACAAGCTGACTGCGAATGCGGGTCTTCTGGGGCACCCTGGGCGTATGCCACCCACTATCTGCTTCGCTGCAAGAACTTCCTCGCTGGCCATGCGCACATCGTCGAGGAGTAGCCACCATGCCATTGGGCACGCCCGCTACGACGCATCGATAACTCATCGCTTGTCCGCATCGCCTACGGCTTCAGCCTGTCTGGGATGCGCAACGTCTCGACCGCAGCACCCGGGCAGCACTTTGCCACCATCGGCTGCTCAGCGCCATGGTCTCGCGCCTGGCGTTCGGCTGAAATTCGCGCGTGCTCAGCAGCATTCCCATCATGTGCACGCTCAGCTTCCTCAACGGCTGGTTCCAGGGGCATGGGTTACCCCCCTATCGCGAACCATGGTGCACCTGGTTCTCCACCAATGAGCGCGGCCAGAAGTGGTCCTGGTGGAACGTCTCGCACAACCTGGGCGGTGGCCTGATCGCCCCGCTGGCCGGTCTGGGCATCTACCTGTTCGGCACGTGGTGCAGCATCTTCTTCTTCCCGGCCATCATCGCCATCATCCTGGCCATCTTCGTTCTTCCTGATGCGGAGACACGCGCAATCCTGTGGCGCACATCGAGGAATACCGGAACGACCATCCGAAGGAGGCCACGTCGGAAACCATCGAGGAAGAGCTCTCGGCACGCGACATCCTGTTCAAGTACGTGCTGAACAACCGCATCCTCTGGCTGATCGCGGTCGCCAACATCTTCGTCTACTTCATCGCGCTACGGTGTTGTGGACTGGCGCCCACCCTATCTGGCCGAGGTCCAGGGCTATTCGCACAAGGGCTCGCGTCTGGCCTATTTCCTGTACGAATGGGCAGGCATCCCCGGCATGCTGGTCAGCGGCTACCTCAGCGACAAGGTGTTCAGGGCCGGCGTGCGCCTGCCACCATCCTGTTCATGTTCGGCGTGCTGATTGCCGTGTTCGTGTATCTGGAAGACCCGGCCGGCAACCCGCTCATCGACAACATCGCCCTGGTCTCGATCGGCTTCCTGATCTATGGCCCGGTGATGATGATCGGCCTGCATGCTGCCGACCTGGTGCCCAAGAAGGCCACCAGCGCGTGTCCACAGGTCTCCCACCGGCCTGCTTGGCTACCTCATCGTCGTCCTTCGCCGGTGTCGTGATGGGTGCCGTGGTGGACCACCTGGGATGGGATGGCGGCTTCTATACGCTGATCATCGCCTGCATCCTGGCCATCGTGCTGCTCTTCGCATGACAGCGATGGGTGGCAAGCCCAGCCATCAGGCCCACGGATGAGCGCACTGATCGCCAGGCCATACCGAGGGCCCCGGTCGGCGGCGGATGCCGGCCGGGGCTCTCCGTCCAGTCCACTGCATCATCCCTCATCGGCCCGCCACGCCGGTATCACGAAAGCGAACTCAGGAAAGCGGCATTCGACCGGCCGGACATGCGTTCAAACGATCATGCGAACGCAGCCCCAAGTGGCCACACGATCACCGCCCCTCTTCTCCACCCATCATCACACACCCGTCCTTCACGGGGCGGTCGACGGCCCACAGCGTTGAAGGGCGTTCAGCCCTCCACCCGATCGAAGCAGAACCCGCTGTAGTGCTCGACGCTGTATTCCGGCTGCCCGATGACGGGCATGCGCTTGCCCAGGTTGCGCCACTGGTCACGCAAAGGCGGTAGCCCTGCGCCTCGATGCCGCGGACGAACGGCTCGCGCGCGCCTGCACCGAGTAGCCGCAGTAGGCGGTGCCGATGTTGTTGAGCGTGAAGAAGTCGTGCTGCTCGTGAATGGGCGTCGTGTTGATGACGATGCGCTTTGGCTTTTCCTTCATGCCAGCCAGGATCTCGGGCAATGACTGCTCCAGATACTGCAGCGCTCCCGACGCATAGAACACGTCCATGCCATCGGCGTCAGCCAGCCTGTCCGAGAACTTCAGCGATGCACTCTCACCTCGTTCTTCGGCAAACCGTCTTCCCTCCTCAGCCACGGCCGGCATGTCGATGACGGCAGCTCAGGTCGGCCGGGTACTCGATGAATGGTTTTGAAGGCAAAGTGCTTGATGCCCACCAGACCGCCGACATCGACGATCTTCGTCATGCCATGGCGATGAATGGCATCAGCCAGCCAGAAGAGCGCCGGATGATCGTAATCATCCATCTGAAGGCGATTCAGATGCAGCTTGGCCGATGCGGTGTTGTCGTAACTGGTGGGTGCTGTGTCCGGTGCATGCGCCACCGCATCGGCAAAACTCTTGTACACCCCTGGAACGGGTGGGCCTGCCGGGCATGAATGAACTGATGACGCTTCCAGGCGGTGTCAGCCCATTGCATCGGCCCGTTCTCCCGGGTCCAGCGCCGGGCCTTGCCCAGCTGCTTCATGACACTGCTCATGTTCGTAGCTCTCGCACGGGGCCCCCAGGGCCCGCAGAGAATAGTGAGAAAAACAACAGGATGGGCGCCAGCACGCGCGCGCACCGACGCCGGTCGGCAAGGATCGACCATTCGTGCGCACCTGACGAGGACATCGTTCACACACGGGTGAGACGGCGGCCGAACGGATGCTGTCCAGCCGGCTCGGCGGCGAGCTTCAACAGGCATACAACGGGAACGATTGATGGTCTGCGGGGCTTCGAACAACCGAGGAGACGAAGCAGGCCACGACACGGCGGCTTCGTTCCGAACACCCGATGAATGAGGTCCCGTGCCGGGGCCGATGAAGCGACCGATTCCTGGAGTGAAGAAGCATCATGCGCCGCGACGACAATGCCACCGACATGCACTGGAACCGCCATGTGGGGCTGACTTATACCGAGCGCGAAACGGGCGAAGACGGCATCGACTTTCGGTGCCGTGGCCAGCGATGGTCGCGAGTACCGTTTCCACCTGGAAACGAATGCCCTGAGGCGCTGAATGCTGAGGCATTCTATGACGACGACCTGATCGAGATTTTCACGCCCATCAAAAGATCATCGAACGTGTTGCAGGCCGTATGGTGATGTTGAACGTTCGTGCCAACCCGATCGTGCTGAAGGCGTCGTGCTTTGCAGAATCGCGTCGACTGGGCGGCGTCGACTGGGCGGACGGATCTGATTCAGAGCTGGTAGGCCACCGCCCGCACCATGCCCTCCAGGATGTCCTTCACCAGCTGGCCGGACGCCGTAGGGTCTGGCCTCAGCGATGTGCCCCTTCCAGCCAGTCCGGACGGCCAGCGGACCCTCAATCGCGCAGTAGAGGCCACCCATCATCTCGTAGTTCAGGAAGAAGCTGCTGTCCGGGTTCAACTGACCCGGCGGGGCCATGGCCCGTCGATGACCACCACCTTGGCGTGCAACATCCGCGGGGTAGAGATGGATGTGCGCCCCACCTGAGCCAGCTGCCGCAGGGCCGCATCCGGGCCACGTCAGCGGACGATGGTTGGAATGCGCCGGAATCAGCAGGCTGATCTGACGCCACGGCGTGCCGCCATCATCAACCGTCATCAGTGCCTCGTCGGGCACGAAGTACGGCATCGACGAGCCAGCAGCCGCCGCTCTCGGCATGGGCAGCCGTCAGCAGCAGCGAATGGAGCGTATCGTCAAACAGATCCGGGCCGCTGGGCGCGCGGTACTGCGTCACGCAGCGGCCGGGCGTCCAGCAGAGTCCGCATCCACCGAGCACTCCGTCTGCAGGCGTCACGGAGGCCGACATGTCGCCAGCAGGTCTCGCATGCGACAAGCTCCCCTGACCGCAGGACACGCCTCTTCGCCATCCAGGGGCAGCCTGATCCGGGGACATCGCCTCCCCTTGCGGACTCGGCTCCTGCATGCCTTCCGAGTGGTCTGATGCACTTCGACGGTTCCCGACAAAGGCAGACGGCGATGCATTGGACGAGGTCGGGCCAGCACCTGTGCGATCAGCTGCTCCGGGCATGTCGGCCACCTGGGCCATCGGCTCCCGACGCGCGCCAGCGCCCGTGCCCCGATGCCAGACAGCCGTCGCCGATATGACGGGCCGGCAGCGCTGCCCACCTCGCCAGTCCCGCTCGAACATCTCGATGGCCTGCGCCACCAGCGGCCCCTCAATGGAAAAAGCTCAGGTCCAGCCAGGCGGGCTCATCCCCACCCCCATGAAGTACTCGCCCGCCAGGTTCCGGCCTCCGGCCCAGACGGTCTGCTCATCCGCCACCAGCAGCTTGCGGTGGTTGCGCAGGTTGGCCCGGCCGTGCACGGGTTTGTGCAGCGGCATGTAGCGCCTCACCCAGACCCCGCCGCCAGCGGTTGCTCGTGCTGATGAGCCGTGACGCGCAGGCAGCCCAGTGGCATCCAGCAACAGCCGCACTTCCACCCCGCGCGCCGACGCCCGGCACAAGGGCCTCGACGATGCGCTCTGCCTGATCATCCTGCCCCAGCAGGAAGGTTGCCACACGCAGCTGTTGCCGGGCCTGATCGATCAGGTCGATGACGGCCTGCAACGCCTCTTCACCCTGGGCCTGAAAAGCTCACCTTCCGCCCGCGCACGGCGGGCGGCGGCATGCCCATCGAGGCCAGCAGTTCGCCCGGCCCAGATATCAATGGAGCCCGTTCGGTCTGCGGGATGCCGCACAGCGGGTTGCAGGCAGGATCAAAAGCGACGCGGTGCGCGCCGCCCCGGTCGCAACAACTTTGCGGTACCGAACATCAGAAAGACCGGCAGACCCACGTAGGGAAAGGCCACCAACAGCAGCACCCAGGCCAGGGCTGCCGACGGCGCACGACGCTGGTGGCCGATGCGCGTGACACTGACATAGACCAGCAGGCTAAGCAGAACGACGATGGCGTGGGTGCTGAACAGCAAGGAAGGCTCCTGGAGGACGGCAGTCCTTCGACATTATCAGAGCCTTGGCCGGGGCGCGCTCAAAGCCCCCGGCGTACCGGGATCGCCCGTCAGTGGAAATGCGGGCTGGTCGTCTCGGCCCCTTCGGGCATCTGCACGTGCACCGCGTTCGCCGCTGCGGTCGGGATAGAACGGCGAGCCGCAATCCTCGCAGAACTCGGGCTCCATCAGCGCATTCCAGACCGCAGGTCGCCGGACCCCCACTTCCCTGCAGCGTGCTGCGGATCTGCTCTCCAGCGGCGTGGGCTCGTCATTCTCGGATTCGGGGCCCAGCAGGCGGCCAGACGATGCCTTGCACGACATCGCCGGTCTCGCCCAGCGACAGGCCGATCCGGTATTCATCCACGCGGTGTAGCGAAGCCGGCCACGGAGGCCTTGATGGAAGCGGCTTCCACGCCCAGGCTGTGGACCGAGTAATGAACAGCCGCCTTGATGCCCCAGATGCGCACCAGCCGGTCGGACTCCGCGCAGGTTGGCATGGTAGGCGTCGCGGGCAGCAGGGACTCGAAGCCGCAGCCAGGGAAGCATGGGCTCGAACAGTCGGCCGGGTGGCTTCCACCCAGGCCTTCAGGCAGTCCTCGCGCGAGCGATGGGCTGCACCGGAAAGCTGCCAGCGAAACACCGGGTGGTTCACATCAGGGCACCACCACGCAGCCCAGCAGGAAGCGTGTGTCGGCCAGCATTTCGGCCGTCTCGGGCATGGACTTCAGGTCGACGCGTCCCTGGCTGCCATTGGCGGTGGAAACCGCTATGCGGCGGGTGAGCTTGCGCAGCTCGGCAAAGTCATGCGGCAGCTGATCCAGGCTGTAGAGCCAGGGCATCAGCTGAAAACGTACATCAGGGTGCCAGCACCAGCTCGTGCCACAGCCGTAGCAGCTCGGCCATCACCGGGGCAGCAATGGCCCGGGTGGGAATGCTGAAGCGCGTCCAGGCCACGATGGGCGCCGTGACCAGCAAGGCATGCAGCGGGGCGGCGGGTCGCTCGTCCGTGGCCTGCGCACGCAGCGCCGACGGCTGTACGAGCACGGTCTCGGCTGCGTGCTCGATGGCCTCGACCAGCGCACCGTAGGGCCGTGCCGTCCTGCTGGCTGAGCTGATCGAGCGCCGTGCCGACGGCCGACGGATGCGCGCCGTCCAGCAGACGATCAGCACCTGGGCCAGCCTGCCCTCCCAGAACATGCCTTCGGTACGGCTGCCCGCCCTGGCCAGCCTGAGCGAAGCCGACACGAGGGCCTCGACATCCGGAGGCCTGGGAGACCCGTTGCCGGGCACGATGCGAGACGCGGGAGTTCTTTGCTGGACATGCCGGCAGTGTAACGGAAAGTGGAGAAAGGGGTGGCGGTGCTTCAGTGATGCCAGCGCATCGACGATTTGAACTGTTTTTCCAGGGCGACGAGCCCCTGTTCATGCAGCTGTCGCTCGGCATCGGTGGCCAGACGCACCCGCAGGCCAGTAGGCGGCCAGCGACCGCCGCCGGCATCGGCCACCGCGCCGCCTTCATCATCTTCGTCGGACGATCCCGATGTCGAAACTGCCCCTGACCGCGCGTCATGCCCAGGTACACCTCGGCCAGCAGTTCCGAGTCCAGCAACGCGCCGTGCAGCGTGCGGTGCTTGTTGGGCACCATCAGGCGCTCGCACAGCGCATCCAGGTTGTTGCGCTTGCCGGGGTAACGTTCGCGCGCCATGGCCAGCGAATCGGTCACGCACGCCACATGCGAGGCGAAGGTGCCCTCGCCCCAGCCGTGCCAGCTCGGCATCCAGAAAGCCCGGTATCGAAGCTGGCGTTGTGGATGATGATCTCGGCGCCCCGGCAGAAATCCAGAAACTGGTCGACGATCTGGGCGAAGGTGGGCTTGTCGCGCAGGTCGTCCCAGGTCATGCCGTGAACGGCCGCCGCCCCTCGTCCACCTCGCGCTCGGGGTTGATGTACAGGTGCAGGTTGTTGCGGGTGATGCGCCGGTTGACCATCTCCACGCAACCGATCTCGATGATGCGATGCCCCTTGAGGCTTCCAGACCGGTGGTCTCGGTATCCAGCACCACCTGGCGGGTGACTTCTCCCATCAGGCACCTCCGCGCGCTTTCTGCAGCGCCGCCACGGCCAGCCGGTCGGCACGCTCGTTGTTCACGTTGCCCTGGTGGCCGCGCACCCAGCGTACCGACACCTTGCGGGCGTCGGCCACGGCAAACAGCCGCTTCCAAAGCTCCAGTTGGCCACGGGGATCGCCCTTTGGCATTGCGAAAGCCCCTGACGCTCCCAGCCGGCCCGCCATTCGCTCAGCCCCTTCAGCACGTACTGGCTGTCGGAGACCAGCTCCACCGCGGCGCCTTCAGGCGTGCGCGACAGGCCCTCGATGGCCGCCGTGATCTCGGCGATCTGGTTGGTACCCGGCCCGATGAAGCCGTTGTCGGCGGCTGTCTCGGCGCCATCGGGCGCAAAGACCACCACGCCCCAGGCCGCAGGCCCGGGATTGGTCGGCGCGCACGCCCCATCGGTATAGGGCAACCCATCTGTTCGTCATGGAATCCGTCATCGGCAGCTGTCAAAAGGGGCAGCCATTCTAGAGCGGATTCCCCATCTCGTAGGCCGGCACCTTGCGTCCTGCCGAATGGCCAGCCCGGCGCAGGCGAGACCCTTGTCCTCGGCGGACATCGACGCAGGCTCACGGCAGGACGAGCCCCGTCCCCCCATGGCCACCGCGGCGCCGTGACGGGCCGGCACGCCCCGCCAGGCCGGGCCCCTACCAGCCGCATGCCCCGCACCCGCTTCACGGCGCAGACCAGATAGACCGCCCCGCAGACCGGCCACCAGCGGTCACCAGCCCGCTCCAGAAAACGCTGGTTGCGAGCCAGCCATTCCTGACGCAGGAAGGGCCAGGCATAGCCGCCGTACACGGTGTCATCCGGCTCGAAGCTCAGCAGGCGAATCCAGTCACGGACATGGGGCGCACCGATGAGCGCACCGGCGTGGGGCAGAAAGCCGCCACCCAGCCAGCCCGGCAGCGCCTGACGCAGCCCCCACAGCGACCACGGATTGATGCCCAGCACCACCAGACGCCCTTCGGGACGCAGCACCCGGTCCACCTCGCGCAGCAGCTGATGGGGATCGGTGCAATCCTCCAGCCGATGCGGCATCACCACCAGATCCACCGACTGGCTGGCAAAGGGCAGCTCGCCATAGTCCGCCACCCGCAGGTCGGGCTCGCCATTCACCCTCGGCTACCGGCCGGGTGCCCTGCAGCACCCGGATGCGGTGCGGCATACGGTTGTCGGCCAGCGCATCCAGCGCCGGCATGCCCAGCTGCACCGCGTAATAGCCAAAGACATTGCCCACGGCGCAGGCCAGCTGCCGCCCTTCCCACTGCAGCAGGTAGCGGCCGGGCGGCGTGGCCAGCCACTCCGTCCAGGCATCCGGATTGCCTTTATGATCGGGAGTGTTCGGGGTTGGGGACGTCGCCCCGGCACGATTGTCCATGCGTTTCCATTCACCAGACGCCAGAGGGAAGACCAGATCCTGCGGCACGCGCATTCTACGGATGAATGCGCTGCACGTCGGGCAGGCTCGGGGAATCCCTGTGGAGCACCCATGATCACCAATACTGCCCAGCCCCTCCATTCACCGTACCGAAGCCGCGCCGTGGTTCCGGTTCCGGCGCTGCAGGACAACTACATCTGGCGCATCGGCGCCGGTCCCCGCCGTCGTGGTGGTCGACCCCGGCCAGGCGCAGCCGGTGCTGGACAGCCTGCAGGCCAGCGGCGGGTCGCTGGCTGCCATCCTTGTCACCCACCATCATCACGACCACGTCGACGGCATCCCCGAACTGGTGGCACGCTGGCCGTCGGCGCGCATCATCGGGCCGGCCGACTGTGCGGCCAAGGGCGTGCGCGAGGCCGTGGACCATGGTGATGTCGTCGAGATCCCCGAAGCAGGCCTGAGCCTTCAGGTCATGGCCACTCCGGGCCACACCCAGGACCATCTCTCCTATTTCTGCCCGCACTGCCCGAGCATCCGCACCCGGCGTTGTTTTGTGGCGACACATTGTTTCTGGCAGGTTGTGGCCGCGTCTTCGACGGCACGCTGGAGCAGCATTTCGATTCGCTGGGCCGGCTGAGCACCCTGCCCCATGACACCCAGGTCTACGCCGCCCACGAATACACCGTCACCAACCTGCACTTTTGCCCGACAGGCCGAACCCGACAATGAACGGATAGCCCAGCGCCTGCAAGACGCGCTGCTGCTGCGCGCCCAGGGGCAATCCACCCGCTGCCGGGGACAGCTGGAGCGAAGAGCTGGCCACCAACCCTTTCCTGCGCAGCCACCTGCCGGCGCTGGCACGCCACCTGCCCGGCAGCGCCCTGCCCGAAGGCGCCAGCGCCTTCGAGGTGTTCGTGGCGCTGCGTCAGTGGCGCAATGGCTTCCGTCCCCTGCCATCAACTGACGGACGGACAGCCACCCCTGAAGAAAGCCGAAGTCGGTTACTTTGGCCGACGGGTTACTGTGCTATCGTCAGAGCGCTCCCAATTCCAGTCTGCCTGCCGGTCTTCCGGCTCGGCCGCCTGGGTTGCACGCCCCGTCGGACGGCAACCCGTGTCGGCCGCCCCGACCCTTCCGGCGCAGCATCACAGGTACTGCCCGTGCGCGCTCATCGTTCCTCCCGTCAGCCCGGCTTTCCTTCCCCGCTTTCCCAGACGCCCGTGCGCCAGCCCCTGCGGCGCAGCCGGCTGGCACGGCTGCTGGCCCATGCCGGCGTGGTGCTGGGAGCCGGCTGGCTGGCCGCCTGCTCCAGCGTCTCACCCGGCACCACGGCCCAGAACCCCCATGGCGCACAACTGCAGGCATGGCGAGCCCGTCCTCGTGACCGAAAGCGATGCCGTGCGCCAGCTCAATGCCGCCAGCCAGGTTCAGGGCGACGACGGCGAGGTCATCGTCAGCAACGACCTCTGGGACCGCATCCGCGCCGGCTTCGCCATGCCGGAGCTGGATTCGCCCCTGGTGGCCCGCCACGAGCAGCACTACCTGTCCCGCCCCGACTACCTGCAGCGCATGTTCGGGCGCGGCTCGTTCTACCTGCACCATCATCGTCGAGGAAGTCGAGCGCCGGGGCATGCCCACCGAACTGGCACTGCTGCCCTTCGTGAAAGCGCCATGAACCCCTCGGCGCTGTCCTCAGCCAAGGCAGCCGGCCTGTGGCAGTTCATTCCGGCCACCGGCAAACGCTACGACCTGAATCAGAACTGGTGGGTGGACAACCGTCGTGACGTGGTGCAGTCCACGCGGGCGGCGCTGGACTACCTCCAGAGCATCTACCAGATGAACGGGGACGACTGGTTCCTGGCACTGGCCTCGTACAACTGGGGGTGAAGGCGCCGTGCGCAGGGCCGTGCGTGCCAACCAGGCCGCCGGCAGGCCAGCAGACTATGCGAACCTGCGCATGCCCAACGAGACCCGCAACCATGTGCCCAAGCTGCTGGCGCTCAAGCACATCGTGCTCAATGCCCGCCAGCTGGGACCTGCAGCTGCCCGACCTGCCCGACCAGCCCTACTTCGTCACCGTCGAGAAGATCCCGACCCATCGACCTCAAGCTGGCAGCCCAGTTCGCCGGAATGACCGAAGCCGAGTTCCTGGCACTGAACCCAGCCCACAACCGGCCCGTCATCTCCGCCAGCCGCAACAACACCCTCAAGATCCCTGGTCGATCGCATTGACCGCTTCAAGGCAGCCATCGGCCGAGCACGCCGCCCAGAAGCGGCCCTTCGTCTCGTGGCAACCGCACACGCTGCAGCCCGGCGAAAGCCTGGCCGAGATCGCCAGTCGCGGCGGCCTCACCGTGCCCGCCCTGCTGCGCGCCAACGGCATTTCCGCCGGCACGCACCTGCTGGCCGGCACGCGACTGCTCGTGCCCACGCACCGTGTCAGCGACGAGAACCCTCGTCGAGCAGTTCGACGGCCCGCGCCTGTACCAGCAGGTGGATGCCGGACCGCTGGTTCACCGCGTACGTCGTGGCGAGACCGGCGCCTCCATCGCCCGCCGCTACGGCCTCACGCTGGCCGAACTGCGCCATGAACCGGCGTGTCTCCCCTCGCCGGGCATGACGCTGACGGTGCGCCGCAGCCAGAAACAGACCGTGCTGGTGGCCGAAGACGGGTCCCGCAAGGTGATCAGCCGCCAGGCCACCGTGCGCCCGCCCCGCCAGGCAGCCACGGCCTCGTCGGGCAGCCATACCGCCATCCGGCTGGTGCATTACAGCCCGGCCCGTACCCAGACAGCAGGCAGCAGCAACACGGCCGCCAGCCGCAGCACGGCCTCACGCCTGGACAGCCGCGTCACCCTGCGCTCCGACCGCAGCGCCACCCGCCACACCCCTGCGTCAGAGTGGCAGGACCACCGTGGCCCCTGGCCGACACCACCAGCCACTCGCGCAGCGCTGCAACGGCCAGCACCCGCAGCACCACGGCCCGCAAGAGCGCCAGCGCCACGACGGCCACCGGCAAGCGGCTGAAGGCCGCTTCCGCCAGCTCAGCCACCAACCGTGGCAGCGCCTCCGGCCGAACAGCCCGCACCAAGGCGGCCTCGGCCAAGTCTGCCAGCAGCCGCAAGGCGGTGAACAGCAGCAACACCAGGGCCAGCAGCCGCAGCACGGCCACCCGCACCAAGGCAGGCAGCACCGCGCCCGCGGGCCAGCCACAAGGTCGCCGACGCCTGCTGAACAAAAAGCGCTCACATTGAGCGCTTTTTGTTGGGGACTTTTCGCCCTGGCGAATCATCCCCGAAAGGACGCGATCGCCCTTCGGGAAATGCCTGGACAGGGTCTTTCCCCTGCCCCGGCGGGCATATCACGCCGGCAGACCCAGCGACACGCCCAGCGACGTCGCCACATCCAGCAGCGAATGGTTTTCCGGCACGTTGCGGGTGCGGTTGGCCACGTCCTCGATGGGCACGCTGGCGCACTCGTCGCCCTTCAGCACCACCATGCGACCGAAACTCGCCATTGGCCACCATCTTGGCGGCATACCAGCCAAAGCGCGTGGCCAGCACGCGGTCATACGGCGTGGGGTGCCACCGCGCTGCACGTGGCCCAGCTGCGTGGTACGCACTTCGCTTTTCCAGGTGTTGCTCGAGCTGCTGGCGCAGCACGTTGCCCACACCCCCAGCCGGATCGGGTCCGGGCTGTTTTCCAGATGCTTGGCCACCACCATGCCACCGTCGATCGGGACGTGCGCCCTCGGCGATGCAGATCAGCGTGTAGCCCCTGCTTCTTCTCGCGCTCCTTGCAGACGCGGATGACCTCGTTCAGGTCATAGGGCTTCTCGGGAATCAGGATGATGTCGGCACCGCCGGCCAGGCCGCCTTCCAGCGCGATCCAGCCCGCATAGCGGCCCATCGTCTCCAGCACCATCACCCGGCCGTGGCTGCGGGCCGTGGTTTCCAGCCGTGCCAGCGCCTCGGCCACGATGGCCACCGCACTGTCGAAGCCGAAGGTGCGCTCGGTGTGCATCAGGTCATTGTCGATGGTCTTGGGAACGCCCACCACCGGCAGACCCAACGGCGTGAAACGGTTGGCGATGCTCATCGTGCCGTCGCCGCCGATGGCCACCAGCGCATCCAGCCCCAGCTCACGGACATATTCCATCACCTTGTCCGAGACATCCACGCCATTGCAGGAGAACGGATTGGCGAAGTTGTGGGTGCCCAGAATGGTGCCGCCCTGGTTCAGGATGCCGGCCACCGCCTCGCTGTCGAGCGGACGCGAACGACGCTCGATCATGCCCATGAAGCCCCGTTCGATGCCAGTGACACGGGCGCCGACGGTCTTGATGAGCGAATTGGTCACCCCACGGATCACCGCATTCAGACCCGGGCAGTCGCCGCCGCCGGTCAGGATACCGACATGAAGAGAAGAACTGGACATTGAATTTCCTCAGAGTGTTGAGATGCAGTCCAAGCGTACCGTCACGCCCTGCTCGGCTGTCGAGTCGGCCGACTTTGAAAAACATCTTTCATTCACCAGAAAAAAATAAACCCCTGTCAGCTTCGCGGATACCAGACAGCACCTCATGTGACGGATGAATGCCCTGACATCCCCTGCTCACCGCACCAGCATGACACCGGGCAGGAAGTAACATTGGCATTGGCAAACGCAACCGAGAGATATTCGAAGAGCCCTTCGCCATGCTGCACCCGCTGTTCCACCGTCCCCGGCGACCCACTGCCCCATTCCGCTGCGCCACACCCTGCGGGCCGCCACTTCGACACTGCTCGGTCTGGCGCTGGTTGCGCCCCCTCTGGTCCGTGCCGTCGACGCCAACCCGGTCATCACCATCGGCACCGGAGGCGCCACCGGCATCTACTACGCCACCGGGCGGTGCCATCTGCCACCTCATCAACAAGGAACGCGAGCGCTTCAGAAAGCGCTGCGCCGTCGAGACCACCAATGCTTCGGTCTCCAACATCCTGGGGCTCAGCGACGGCAGGCTCACCCTGGGCCTGGTGCAGTCCGACGTGCAGTATGACGCCTGCGGGGCCTGGGCCCTTCCGCAAGGCGGGTCCTGACGGCAAGCTGCGTGCCGTGCTCTCCCTCTATCCCGAACCGCTCACCCTCGTTGCCCGCCAGGGCATCGAAGCCCACGGCATCGAGGACTTCGCCAGCATCCCTTCAGCATCGGCAACCCCGGCTCGGGCACCCTGCAGTGCCATGGACACGCTGATGGCGGCCTACCGCCTCAAGGGCAGCCACTTCTCGAACGTCTTCGAACTCAGGCCGATGAACACGGTGCCGCCCTGTGCGATGGCCGCATCGACGGCTTCGTCTTCGTGGCCGGCCACCCCAGCGCCAACCTGCAGGATGTCACCACCACCTGCGCCGCGCGCCTGGTACCGCTGCAGGGCCCGGTCATCGACCGGCTCGTGGAAGAAAAAGCCCCACTACGCCAAGGTCGAAATTCCGGCCAACACCTATCCCGGGCAACCCGGACCCCACTCCCACCTTTCGGCGCGCTGGCCACCCTGGTCTCCAGCAGCGACGTGCCGGACGACACCGTCTACGCCGTGGTCAAGTCCATCTTCGAGCATTTCGACGAATTCAGGAAGCTCCACCCCGCCCCTGGCCCACCTGGAGCCCGAGCAGATGGTCCATCAGGGTCTGACCATGCCGCTGCACGCAGGCGCCCTGCGCTACTACCGGGAACGCGGCTGGGTGCAGTAAGGCCGCCAACCGCCCGCCTGACGAGGCGCCCTAGTGCGCCTCGATCCGCGTTCCGTCCACGACACGCTCGTCGGGCTGCACGATCACCGCATCGCCTTCAGCCAGCCCTTCCAGCACCTGCACATGGGTGGCTGACCGCAAGCCCCGTGCGCACCGACGTGAGCTGCGCCCGACCATCCACCACACGATACAGGGGCATAGTTCCCCGGTTTGCCGCGATCGTCCAGGAACAGGCTGCTGGCTGGCACCTGCAGCGCGCGTCCTCGTGCCGCAGCAGGAACTCCAGCTCCACCCGGTAAGGCATCGCCCAGCGCCGCCCATTCACTGCGCGGACTGTCGAAATCCAGAATCACCCGCGTACGCTGCTCCTCCACGCCCAGCGCCGACACCTTGGTGAAGCCCCCGGGCTCCACCCGCTGGACATGCGCCTGCAGCGTACCCGCACCGCCCCAGTGCAACAGCCGCACCGGCGTACCCGGGCGCAGCTGCACCGCATCCGCCGACAGCACCTCGGCCTCGATCTCCAGCTGGGCCGTATCGCCGATTTCCATCAGCGCCTGCCCCATCGTCACCGGCGTGGCGCTCTCCAGCGTACGCTTGAGCACCACGCCCGTCACCGGCGCCACCACGGCCACCGGCTGCCTGCCCGCCGCACGCGGTGCCGCATCTGCCCGCTGCACTGTCCTGGCCAGCGGCAGAGCTGGGCTCCTCCTGCCACAGCGCCGCCCTGGCTTCCTCCACCCTGCTGCCGCGCCGCTCTGCGCCTCAGCCTGCGCTGCCGACAGCTCTGCCGCCGTGCGGCCGCCTGCGCCTGCGCCTGCTCCAGCGCCTCCTGCGACATCACCCGCCCCTCGTGCAGCCGGATGGCGCGCTGCAGACTGCTGCGCGCCAGGCCACTGGCCGCCTGGGCCGCCTGCACCGCTGCCGTGCCGCCCGGTGCTGGCTGCGCGCCGCCGCCAGCTCGGCCTCGGCCCGGCGGTGACTGCGCCCGTCCAGCAGTCCTGGTGAAGTCGGATCGATCCACGCCACCACCCTGCCCGGCCTGCACGGCATCACCCGGCTGCAGCGTCACGCGTCGCAACTGCCCCGCCACGGGTGCGGCCAGCGCGTAGCGCGCCTTCAGCCGCGTCTTGCCTTCTTCCGAAAAGCTCTCGGTCATCGGGGCATGAGCAGCCTTTTTCACATGGGCCAGCTGCACCGGCTCGCGCAGTGCCTCCCAGCCCACCCAGCCCAGCACCCCCACGGCCACCAGGACCTGGATCAACGTTCTTCGCGCAGGCATTTGTCTCTCACTCCCTGTTCTTTCAGCGCCTCGACCATCGTCCAGCCGGTTCACCAGGCGCAGCACCACCACCATGGACACCAGCGCAGAGCCCAGTGTCACCAGCGCCGCCATCATGTAGCTGCCCATCTGGCACATGCACGGGAATGCGGTAAAGCTCATTCTGCATCCCCTTCGCCATGTACCAGCACTGCAGCCACCCAAACACGAACGACAGCGGGATGGACACCACCACCAGCACACCGATCTCGCCCAGCAGGATGCGCGCCACCTCACCCGCGTGAAGCCCAGCACGCGCAGGCTGGCCAGCTCGCGCGAGCGTTCAGCCAGCGTGATGCGCACCGCGTTGTACACCACCCCGAAGTTCACCACGCAGCCCAGCAGAAACCCCCAGCAGCGTCATCGGACCGGACACCCGCTCCACCATCTGGAACATCGCCCGGATCGCATCCAGCCGATCGTCCGAAGCCATCACCTGCGGCCGCTCATCCAGCGCTCGCACCACCGCAGGCGCCGCGCCGGGCCGGATCTCCAGCAGCGCCCCGCTCAGCACGTCCCCATCCCCCAGCAACCGGTTCAGCGCCTGACGGTTCATGTACACCCGGGTACCCAGGTTCTCGTTGATCAGCCGTGCCACCGGCACCTGCAGCACCCGGCGGCGGCCCTGCAACTGCCGAACCGTCAGCAGATCCCCTTCTTTTCAGGCCCAGCCTTTCGGCCAGATAGGTATTCATCACCAGCCCGTCCGGCGGCAGCGGAACCCGCTGCAAGCGGTCATTCACCGGCTGCTGCAGCAAACCATCGGCCGGCAGGCCCCAGACGACCGTGCGAATGCGATGGCTGCGGAAAGACAGCTCCACCGGTACCGAACGCGTCGGCTCGGCGTGCTGCACACCGCGGATGGAACGCAGCTCATGCACTGCCTGCGGCGAACGCTCCTCGACGAACGTCACCGACATGTCGTACAGCTCGGCCAGCCGGTACTGGCTGTCCACCAGATACGAGAGCGTCCCCTTCTGCATGCCCGCCAGGATGATCAGGCTGCCCGCCATGGCCAGCCCCAGCACGCTCAGCAGTGCCCGCCCGGGACGGCGCTCCAGCTGACGCAGCACCATCCGCACCGGCTGCGACAGCCCCCGCACCAGCCGCCAGTTCTCGAAGCCCGGACGCCCGGAAACGTTCCGGCGCCTGGGGTCGCATGGCCTGCGCCACCGGCTCACGCGATGAACGCAGCACCGCCCAGCCCGCACCGCCCACGCCAGCCAGCACCGCCACCGCCACGCCCACCAGCACCACCTGACCGTCCAGCGAGAAATACAGTGCCGGAAACCGGAAATTGTCCTGATAGAGCGAGGCCAGCCCCTGACCCAGCCCCGCACCGGCCAGGGCCCCCAGCAACGCCCCCGCCACGCACACGATGGCAGCCATCAGCCCATAGTGCAGTGCCACCTCCCAGTGCGGTAGCCAAACGCCTTCAGAATGGCGATCTGCGCCCGCTGCGTGCCCACCAGCCGCGTGAACACCACGTTCAGCAGGAAGGCCGCCACCGCCAGGAAAGATCGTCGGCATCACCCGCACCATCGAGCGCAGCTGCGCCAGCTCCTCATGCAGCACCCGGTACGATGTCTGCTGCATCCGCCCGACAGCCTCCAGCCCGCCCCAGCGCTCCATCAGCCGCTCGATGGCGTCGATGGCCGTTGCCTCCTGCCGGGCGCGGGCCAGCGCTGCGTCGGCCGCATTGTGCCGCCCGGCTACGGGGGCAGCTCACCGCAAGGCAGGCCTCTGCTCCCTCTGCACCAGGCGCACGCATCCTGCACGCGGTCCTGCCGTTCCACCGCCAGCTTCACCACCAGCTGATTGAAGGCCCCGGCCATGTTCATGGCTGCTTCCAGCACCCGGCGCGGCATCCACAGAATGGCGTAATGCTTGTGGTCGGCAAAGATCGCGCCCGGGCTTGATCGGATACAGGGAACTCCGGCGACGTGGCCACCCCCACCAGCCGGAACCACTGTGCATGCCCGTTCACCGTCGCCCGCAGCCGGTCCCCCGGCTTCAGGCCGTGACGCTCGGCAAAGGCATCGCTCACCACCACCTCATCGCGCGACAGCACCGCCGGCAGCCGCCCCTGACGCAGGTGCAGCCCGTTCATCAATGGTTGTCCCACCGTCGTCCGGCAGGGAAATCATCTGCGCCGACACCGGCTCGTCGAACCCCGGCAGCTTCAGCTTGGCAAAAGGCCTGCACCCGGCTTTCCACCTCGGCCACCTCCGGCAACGCCTGCCACCTGCCGCGCCACCGCTTCCGGCGCACGCTTGGCATCCACCCAGATATCCGACAGCCGCTGCGCCTCGTAGAAGCGCAAACCGGCTGTTGTTCAGCGTATCCAGCGCCGCCTGCGACATCACCAGCATGGCAATGCCGCCCGCCACCACCAGCATGATTGCCAGCGCCTGGCCGCGCAGCAGCCACAGGTCGCGCAGCGCCTTCCGGTACAGCGCCGGCAGCCGCCAGCCCTTTCTGTCACCAGCGCAACTCATCGGCCTTCAACCGCTGTTCATTGACCTTCTCGGCCACGATGCGCCCGTCGCCCATCGTCAGCACCCGGTGCGCCATCCGTGCAATGTCGGCGTTGTGCGTGATCACCACCGTGCACGTGCCCAGCCGCGCATTCACCTCATCCAGCGCGTTCAGCACCCGCACCCCGGTGGCCGAATCCAGCGCCCCCGTGGGTTCGTCACACAGCAGCACCGCCGGCTGCTTTGGCAATGGCCCGCGCAATGGCCACCCGCTGCTGCTCGCCCCCGACATCTGCGCCGGAAAATGATCCAGCCGCTCACCCAGCCCCACCAGCGCCAGCGCCTCTTCCGGCGGCATGGGCTGGCGCGCGATCTCCGTCACGATCGCCACATTCTCACGCGCCGTCAGACTGGGAATGAGGTTGTAGAACTGGAAGACGAAGCCCACGTTGTCGCGCCGAAAAGCGCGTCAGCATCAGCATCGTCCGCATGCGTCAGGTCGCGGCCGTTGTACCAGACCTCGCCCTCCGTGGGCACATCCAGCCCGCCCAGGATGTTCAGCAACGTGGACTTGCCGCAGCCCGAAGGGCCCAGGATCACCACGAACTCGCCCGGATACAGAGCCAGGTCGATGCCGCGCAGCGCGTGCACCTCCACCTCGCCCATCCGGTAGACCTTGGTCAGCCCACGAGCACGGGAACATCTCTGCCCGTGCCTTGTCCCCTGCCCGATCTGTCCCCACGTCGGCCATGCTGAGCTGCCTCATCGTTCGATGTTGCCCTTCGGCCATTGTCCGTCCAAGGGCGTGCGGGGCAAGAAAGACAATATCGGAAACGGGAAAAACTCGCGGGCGCGCGGATCAATGACCCCCAGACGCGACCCGGCATTGACGAGAGCCAGTGGTATAACAGCGTCACGACAGATGCCCAACCCACCAGAACACATCAACCATGAAGCATCCGAACCTCTTCCAGAGCTACACCTTCAACAACGGCGTCACCGTCAGCAACCGCCTGGCGGTCGCCCCGATGACCCATCTGGCCTCGGACGACAACGGCCACATCACCGACGAGGAGCGTCAGTTCCTGACCGACCGCTTCCGGGGCATCGGCCTGTTCATTTCCGCCGCCACCCTGGTGCACGACGGGCGGCAAGGCCTTCTACGGACAGCCCGAGGCCATCGGCACCGAAGACCCTGCCCAGCCTGCGTGAAGTCGCCCGCATCGCCCATGATCAGGGCGCCAAAGCCCTGCTGCAGATCCATCACGGCGGCTGGCAGTCCATTCCCTCGACCTCAACCCGAACGGCGAGATCTTCGCCCCGTCCGAGCATCCCGAAACCGGCGCCAAGGCCCCTGACCGAAGCGCAGATCCGGAGCATCATTGACGGCTACGGCCGCGCCGCCGAACTGGCGCTGGAAGCCGGCTTTGATGGCGTGGAAAATCCATGGCGCCAACAACTACCTGATCCAGCAGTTCTTTCTCCGCCCAGTCCAACCGCCGGACTGATGCCTGGGGCGGCAGCCTGCAGAACCGGCTGCGTTTCCCGCTGGCCGTCGTGGACGCCGTCACGGCCGTGCGCGACAAGCACGCCAAACCCGAATTCATCATCGGCTACCGCTTCTCGCCCGAAGAACCCGGCGAGAACGGCATCACCATGGCCGACACCTTTGCGCTCATCGATGCCCTCGTGCAGAAACCGCTGCAGTACCTGCACGTCTCCCTGTGGGACTTCTACAAGAAAGCCCGTCGCGGCGCCGATACGGACCGCACCCGCATCGAACAGCTGCACCAGCACATCGGCGGCAAGCTTCCCTCATCGGCGTGGGCAACCTCTACACCCCATCCCAGGCTGCCGACGCACTGGCCACCGGCTGGGCAGAGTTCATTGCCCTGGGCAAGACGCTCCTGATCAACCCCCACTGGGCAGAACTGACCGAACAGGGACGGGATGACGACATCCAGACAGAACTCGACCCCGAGCGCGCCGAGTCCTACCGCCTGCCGGCCCGCATGCTTGGCCTGACCCTGCAAGGCACCCAGGCCTGGCTGCCACCCGTCAAGGGGCATGGAGCGGAAGATTCTGGATATCTGAGCCCCATCCTACAACGGCCAGAAGCCCCTAACCCCTTCTGCCCCCTCACACCGCATCCCGCCAAGCCGAAGCCGCCAGCAGCTCGCGCGTATAGGCCGATGCCGGCGTCATGAAGATCTCTTCCACGGCGCCCTGCTCCACCACCGCGCCGTCCTTCATCACCAGCAGGCGGTGCGCCAGGGGCGCGGATCACGCCCATGTCGTGGGTGATCAGCAGGTAGCTCAGGCCGTATTTCTGCTGCAGCGACACCAGCAGTTTCAGCACCCTGCAGCTGCACGGTCAGGTCCAGGGCGGAGGTGGGCTCGTCCAGCACCAGCAGGCGGGGTTTCAGTACCAGCGCACGAGCAATGGCCACACGCTGGCGCTGGCCACCTGAAAGCTCATGCGGGTAGCGGTGCAGCACCTGGGCGGGTTCCAGTCCCACATCCTGCAGGGCGCCGATGACGGCAGCGCGATGCTCTTCGTCCGAAAGCTGGCTGTGGTGCAGCCACAGGCCCTCGCCCACGATCTCGGCAATGCTCATCCGCGGCGACAGCGAGTTGAACGGGTCCTGGAACACCATCTGGAAGCCGGCGCGCAGCGGCCGCAGCGTGCGCTCGGGCAGCGTGTCGATGCGCTGACCGCCAATCTCCACTTCGCCCTGCATCTCGCCAGCGGCCAGCCGCATCAGTACCAGGGCCAGTGTCGTCTTGCCCGATCCGGATTCCCCCACCACGCCCAGGGTGGTGCCCGCCGGTATCTGTAGGTCCACGTCCTTCAGCACGTCCGTGCGCTGGCGCGAGAACCAGCCCTTGGGGCTCACGAAGGTGCAGCCCACCTTGCGGGCCTGCAGAACGACATTCGCTCCCCCCCCCACGGGCTCCACCAGCCGCTGCGGGTGTGCGGCCAGCAGCGCGCGGGTGTATTCGTGCTGCGGCTGATCGAACACTTCAGCCACCGAGCCCTGTTCGACGATGCTGCCGTGGCGCATCACCACCACCCGCTCGGCAAAGGCGCGCACCAGCGGCAGGTCGTGCGTGATCAGCAGCACCGCCATGCCGAATTCCTGCTGCAGATCGGCCAGCAGCTTCATGATGCCCGCCTGCACGGTCACGTCCAGTGCGGTGGTGGGCTCGTCGGCAATCACCAGCTTGGGCCGGCAGGCCAGCGCCATGGCAATCAGCGCCCGTTGCCGCTGCCGCCCGAAAGCTGGTGCGGGTAGGCGGCGGCGCGCAGCGCGCCGGATCCTGGATGCGGGTGAGCTGCAGCAGTTCCAGCGTGCGTGCCATCGCCTGGGCGCGGGTGAGCCCCTCGTGGTGCTCCATGGCCTCGCTGATCTGGTCACCAATCGTGTGCAGCGGATTCAGGGCCGACATGGGCTCCTGGAACACCATGCCCATCTGGCCACCGCGCAAGGTGCGCAGGGTGCGCTCGTCGGCCGTCAGCACGTCCTGCCCCTCGAAGAGGATCTGGCCGTCGTACTTCGCCCCCTCGGTCAGCCGCATCAGCGCGTGCGCCGTCAGCGTCTTGCCCGAGCCGGATCTCGCCCACCAGCGCCACCCGCTGGCCTCGGCCCACCGTCAGGCTCACGTCGTGCACGATGCGCTGCATCTGGCCAGCGCCGTCAGGCAGCGCAATGCCCAGCCCCCGCACCTCCAGCAGCGACGCGCCGTCTGCCGTTGCCTTGGCCGTGCCCTGTGTCGTTCCAACCGCCAAACCCGTCATGGGGCCAGTTCTCCCTTCAATTGTCTTTATCCGGATGCCGTTCAGCGCTGCGCGGGTCCAGCGCATCCCGCAGCGCCTCGCCGATGAAGATCAGCAGCAGCAGTGCCCACCAGCACGCCGAAGGTGGGCAGCGCAATCCACCACGCATCCAGGTTGTTCTTGCCCTGCGCCAGCAGCTCACCCAGGCTGGGGCTGGAGTCCGAGACCCCCAGTCCCAGGAAAGTCCAGACTGGCCAGCGCCACGATGGCTGCACTCATCCGGAACGGCAGGAAGGCCAGCACCGGCGTGAGCGAATTGGGCAGGATGTGCCGCAGGATGATGGTGCGCCGGGGCAGCCCCAGCGCGCGCGCCGCCTGAACGAATTCCAGCTGCCGGTTGCGCAGGAACTCGGCCCGCACGTAGTCCGACAACCCCATCCAGCCGAACAGCGACAGGATCACCAGCAGCACCCAGATGCTGGGCTCGAACATCGAGGCCAGGATCAGCAGCAGGTACAGCTCGGGAATGGCGGACCACACTCGATGAGCCGCTGCAGCGTGATGTCCACCCGACCCGCAAAATAACCCTGCAGCGCCCCCATCACGATGCCCAGCAGCGTGCCGATGGCCGTGAGCGCCAGTCCGAACATCACCGACAGCCGAAAGCCGTACAGCAGCCGCGCCAGCACGTCGCGTCCCCGGTCGTCGGTGCCCAGCAGGTTCTGGGCGGACGGCGGTGCAGGATTGGGCAGATCGGCATAGTAGTTCAGCGTGTTGAAAGCTGTAGCGGTTCAGCGGCCACAGCGCCCAGTTGCCATCCTGCGCAAACTGTCGCTGGATGAACGGATCATGCCATTCGGTAGGCGCCAGAAAGTCGCCGCCGAAGGTGGTTTCCGGGTAGTCGTGCCACAAGGGCGTGTACCACTGGCCCCTGGTAGCTGGCCAGCAGCGGCCGGTCGTTGGACAGCACGCCGGCAAACAGCGAGATGCCAAACAGCACGCCGAAGATCCACAGGCTGATGTAGCCGCGCCGATGCCGCCGGAAACGCTGCCAGGCCCGCGCTGCCGGCGAGGCAGAGGCCACCCTCCCAGCGGGCCCGGCGTTGCGCCGCCCAAGGCCGGTGCCATGGATGCGGGCACGCCCTGCGGGCCGCTGGGCTGCCCCTGACCGATTGCGCCGTGTCGATTGTCCTGCACTGCGTTCATCCGTTCACCGCCCCGATCCACTGAACTTCACCCGCGGGTCCACCCACGTATAGGCCACATCGGTGATCAGCCGCGTCAGCAGCCCGATCAGCGAGAACAGATACAGCATGCCCAGCACCACCGGATAATCGCGCTTGACCACGGATTCATACGACAGCAGCCCCAGCCCGTCCAGCGAAAACAGTGTCTCGATGAGCAGCGAGCCCGTGAAGAAGGCCCCGATGAATGCCGCCGGAAAGCCCGTCACCAGGGGATCAGCGCATTGCGCAGCACGTGCCGGTACAGGATGCGCTGCTCGCCCAGCCCCTGGCCTCGCGCCGTGGCCACGTACTGGCGACGGATCTCTCCAGCATCACGTTCTTGGTCAGCAGCGTGGTCACGGCAAAGCTGCCTGCCACCAGACAGGTCAGCGGCATCACCAGGTGCCAGAAATAGTCCATCACCTTGCCAAAGAGGCTCAGCGACTCCCAGTCGTCCGAGGTGAGCCCGCGCAACGGGAACCACGACAGGAACGAACCGCCGCCGAAACAGCACCAGCAGCGCCACCCCCAGCACGAAGCCGGGCACGGCGTAGCCCACAAGAATTGCTGTCGTCGTCCAGAGGTCGAAACGGCTGCCGTCGCGCACCGCCTTGGCAATGCCCAGCGGAATGGACACCAGATAGACGATGAAGAAGCTCCATACCCCCCAGACTGATCGACACCGGCAGCTTCTGAACAATCAGCGACCAGACCGACTGCTGGTAATGAAAGCTCTCGCCCAGGTCGAAGCGCAGATAGCGCCCCAGCATCTCGACAAAGCGCGTGGGTGCAGGCTTGTCGAAACCATAGAAGGCCTCGATCTCGGCAATCTGCTCCTTGTCCAGCCCCCTGACGACCGCGATAGCCGCTGGCCGCCGGCGCACCACCACCTTCCGCCCCCTGGGATGCCCCTGCAGCTGATGCACCAGCTGCTCCACCGGACCACCGGGCACGAACTGGATGATGACGAAGCTCACCAGCAGGATGCCCAGCAGCGTGGGCACCATCAGCGCCAGCCGGCGCAGCACATAGTTCAGCATGTCAGGAATCTCCCGGCGCGATGACCGATGGCAGATACCCCAGCAGGCTGCGAGGGCAATTCCATCGCCAGGTCTGGCAGGTGCATCAGGGTCTCATCCGTCGCATCGGCCTGCTCGGCCACGGGGATCGGCCGTGCCTCATCGTCACGCCACCAGGTCTCCAGCAGCCAGCTCTGCGGATCGTAGAAGAGCGGCAGCACCCCGGGATGCCGCAGCCGCCAGTCGAAAGCCACGCGGTAGCTGCTGCTGTGGAACTGCGGCACCATGTACCAGCCATGGCGCAGCACGCGGTCCAGCGCCCGGGTGGCCAGCTGCAGCTCATCACGTGAACGCACCTGCAGGATGCGTTCGATGATCTCGTCCACCGCCGGATCGGCCACGCCCGCATAGTTGCCCGAGCGCGCGTCGTTGGCCGCCGCCGAGCCCAGCATCTGCAGAAGCTCGTTGCCCGGCGTGCTGCTCATCGGGTAGACCGTCGTCACCACGTCGTAATCAAAGGTGCTGACCCGCTTCTGATAGAGCGCCGGATCCACCATGCGCTGCCGCACGCGGATGCCCAGCCGCGCCAGGTTGTGGATCCACGGCGTGGCCAGCCGCTCGAAGGCCGGCGCATCGCCCAGCACCTCGAAGCGGAACGCCTGGCCCTGCGCGTTTTTCAGCACGCCATCCGCATCCACCCGCCAGCCCGCTTCATTGAGCAGCTGCTGCGCGCGCTTCAGGTTGCGGCGAAGCGCATCCGCATCCGGGTTGTCCGGCAGCTCGGGCAGCTCACCGAACACCGCCGGATCCAGCGGCGACGACAGGCTCTTCAGGAAGCGCATCTCCTCGGCATCCGGTTTGCCGGACGCGGCCATGGCGCTGTTGGCGAAATAGCTGCGCGTGCGCGTGTACTGCCCCTGGAAATAGTGACGGTTGAGCCGAGTCGAAATCGAAGGCCAGCGCCAGCGCCTCGCGCACCCGCACGTCCTTGAAGAGCGGACGGCGCGTGTTGAGCGCATAGCCCCTGCATGCCGCTCACATTGGAATGCGGGAAGTTGCGCTTGACGATCTCGCCACTGCGATAGCGCGGCCCCACGTGGCCGCGCGTCCAGTTGCGGGCACTGTTCTCGAACAGCCAGTCAAACTCGCCGGCCTTGAAGGCCTCCAGCCGCGCCACCTCGTCGCGGAAATACTTGAACACCACCCGCTCGAAATTGAAGGTGCCGCGCCGTACCGGCAGCGCATCGGCCCAGTAGCCTTCCACCCGCTTGAAGGCGATGCGCTTGCCCAGGTCCATGCCGTCCACCACATAGGGGCCGCTGGTGATGGGTCGCTCGTGCGGCATGGCATCAAAGGCCTTGCCCTGCCCCCAGCGACGCGAGAACACCGGCAGGTCCTTGGCCAGGATCAGGTGCAGCTCCGGGTTGGTGCGCTTGAAGAAGAAGCGCAGCAGCCGGTCGTCCATCACCTCCAGCCGCTCCACATCTCCGAAATACTGCCGAAAAAGCGGATGCCCCTTTAGGGGCCCACCAGCGTCTCGAACGAATGGCGCACATCCTCGGCCAGCACCGGCGAGCCATCGTTGAAACGTGCCTCGGCCCGCAGCTTGAACATCACCGACAGCCGGTCCTCGGCCAGGGATCATGTCCTCGGCCAGCAGGCCGTACACCGAAAAAGGGCTCGTCCCAGCTGGCCACCGCCAGCGACTCGAACATCAGCGTGCCTGTACCGTCTGCAGCAATGCCCCGCAGCGTGAACGGATTGAGCGAATCGAAGGTGCCCATGCCCGCCAGCCGCACCAGGCCACCCGCGGTGCGTCGGGCCGCACATAGTCGAAGTGGGCAAACGACTCCGGATAGCGCGGCTCGCCGCCCCAGGCCATGCCGTGCGAAGCCAGCACCTCGCGTCCCGGCCAGCCGGCCAGCGCGGCCGCCCCCAGCGCCAGGCCGCCCTGCAGCCAGGCGCGCCGCCCAACCCCGTTCTGTCGGGAAACATCCACACCCACAGCCATCCGCCACCACGTCGAAAAACAACAGCCCGCATTGTAGGGGCGGCCAGCTCGTGCGACAATGCCGCTGTTATTTTTGCCACGAGGCGACATATGAACACAGGTTTTTCTGGCCGGCAAGCGCATCCTCATCCTCGGCCTGCTCTCCAACCGCTCGATTGCCTACGGCATTGCCAAACAATGCCGCGCCCAGGGCGCCGAGCTGGCTTTCACCCTACCAGAACGACCGCTTCAAGGACCGCATCACCGAAATGGCGGCCGAATTCGGCTCCTCGCTGGTCTTCCCCTGCGACGTGGCTGAAGATGAACAGATCGACGCCCTGATGAAGAGCGTCGGCCAGCACTGGACCGACGGATTCGACGGCCTTGTCCACGCCATCGCCTATGCCCCGCGCGAAGCCATCGCCGGTGACTTCCTGGAAGGCGCCACCCGCGAGAACTTCCGCATGGCCCACGACATCTCGGCCTACAGCCTGGTGGCCCTGGCCCGCGCTGCCCTGCCGCTGATGCAGGGGCGCAACGGTGCCCTCGTCACCCTCAGCTACCTGGGCGCCGTGCGTGCCGTGCCCAACTACAACACCATGGGCGTGGCCAAGGCCTCGCTGGAAGCCAGTGTCCGCTACCTGGCCCGCTCGCTGGGGCCCAGGGCATCCGCGCCAACGGTATCTCCGCTGGCCCCATCAAGACCCTGGCTGCCGCCGGCATCAAGGGCTTCTCCAGCATCCTGGCAGCCGTCGAAGCCGCCGCCCCGCTGCACCGCAACGTCACCATCGAGGAAGTGGGCAACGCCGCCGCCTTCCTGCTGTCTGACCTCGCCTCCGGCATCACCGGCGAGATCACCCTACGTGGACGCAGGGCTACTCCAACGCCCTGGGTGGCGTGGAGGGCTGATGGCTCTCGGGCCGCGCCCTCTATCGTGGGGCCGGCCTGCTGTTCGGGAATCGGGAGGCATGCAGAGTTCTTGCTCATCCAATCTATAAATAGTTCTCGTTCGCTATCATAGCCCTTCATTCCGAAGGAGCGTCCGATGAGCACGAGGCACGGTGAGTACAAGGTCCCCGGCGGCAAGCTGGTGGTGGTGGACCTGCAGGAACACGATGGCAGACTGACCCACGTGCAGGTGGCAGGCGACTTCTTTCTGGAACCCGACAGCGCGCTGGACGACATCCGGCAGGCGCTGGAAGGCCAGCCCGTCACAGCTGACACGGCACAGCTTGCTACCGCCATCCGCGCTGCCCTGCCGCCAGATGCCATGCTGTTCGGCTTCAGCCCCGAGGCCGTGGCCATCGCGGTGCGCCGCGCATTGGGCTGGCCACCACCTGGCGGGACTTCGAATGGCAGATCATCCACGAACCGGCCGTCTCGCCCGCCATGCACGCGGCACTGGACGAGGTGCTGAGTCTGGAAGTGGCTGCCGGCCGACGGCCACCCACGCTACGCATCTGGGAATGGGACACCACGGCCGTGGTGCTGGGTGTGTTCCAGTCGGTGCGCAATGAAGTGGACCTGGAAGCAGCCCGGCGGCTGGGCGTGACGCTGACGCGCCGCATCACCGGCGGAGGCGCCATGTTCATCGAAGGGCGGCAGCATCATCACCTATTCACTGTACGCGCCCGGCACACTGGTGGCCGACATGAGCCTGGCCGATTCCTACGCCTTCCTGGACGACTGGGTGCTGAAGGCACTGCAGTCGCTGGGTGTGGCTGCCTTCTGCAAAGCCACTCAACGACATCAGCAGCGACAAGGGGCAAGATCGGCGGCGCAGCTAGAAGCGCTTTTTGCCAACATGCCGCGCGACGGCGGCCAGACGGTGCTGCACCACGCCACCATGGCCTATGACATGGACGCCGACAAGATGCTGCAGGTGCTGCGCATCGGCCGCGAGAGCTGAGCGACAAGGGCACCACCAGCGCCGCCAAGCGCGTGGACCCGCTACGCAGCCAGACCGGCCTGCCACGCGAGGCCATCATCGAACGGATGAAAGGAAACCTTCGTGCAGCTGCACGGCGGCCAGCCAGGCCACATCACGCCCGAGGAACGCGCGGCCGCCGATGAACTGGTGCGTACCAAGTTTGGCACCGAGGTCTGGCTTTATCGGTTGCCTTGAGCCTCCGAAAAACTGAGATCCGTCGACCCGTTCAATTCACGACGCGATCGTGAATTGAACAGTTCGCATCGCGCCAACTTACCGCGTCGCAGTCCCCGCGCGCCGCAGCCAGCGGCCCAGCCAGGAGTTGTCGGCGCGCCAGGCGGCTTCCTGCTGCACGTGGGCCGGCAGGCGATTGACCAGGAAGGGGATGGCGAGCAGCAGCACGGCCAGATCATCGGCCAGACCGAACAGCACCATGAAGTCGGGGATGATGTCCAGCGGCGAGAACAGGTAGAACCCCGTGGCCACGATACCCAGCCGGATGGCCATCGGCGTGGCGGGGTTGAGCAACGCGTACCACAGCATCATGGCCTCGCGGCCAGTGGCACGTAACAGTCGGCGGATCTCGCAGCAGCCACATCATTGATACCCTCTCCTGGAGTGGACCCAGCCGCTGCCCTGTGGGGCTCCGGGCACCTCGGGATGAGGCGGTGCCCGGGACGCATTCTGTGGCGGCATGTCCTGGTGATGGAAAGCGCCGCCTGCCCTGCATTCGACGCTTACTTGACCAGCTGGTTGATCTCGATGATCGGAAGCAGCACGGCCAATACGATCGCGAGGACAATGCCGCCAGTAATCAAGATCAGGATGGGCTCCAGCAGGGTGGTCATTGTCAAGGTTTTACGTTCCACTTCCTGCGACAGGGTCTCGGCGGCGCGTTCCAGCATCTGCGGCAGTTCGCCGGTGGCCTCGCCGCTGGCCGTCATGTGGATGAGCAGCGGCGGCAGGGTCTTGCCGGCACCCAGGGCGCGGGCCAGCGGTGCGCCCTCGCGCACGCGGCCCAGGGGCCTCGCGCACTTCGGCCTTCATGGCGGTGTTGTTGAGCGTGTCGGCGCCGGCTTCCAGGGCACGGATGAGCGGCACGCCGCTGGCGGTGAGGATGGCCAGCGTGGAGGCAAAGCGCGCGGCGTTGATGCCGCGGACGAGCCGGCCGAACATGGGCATGTTCAGCAGCTTGCTGTGGAAGGACAGTCGTGCGGTGGGAGCCTTGAGCGAATAGTGGAAGGCGGCCCAGGCGCCGCCCAGGCCCAGCAGCACCAGCCAGCCCCAGTTACGGATGAAGTCGGAGGTGCGGATCAGGATGAGCGTGAGCAGGGGCAGGGTCCTGGCGGGTCTGGTTGAAGACCTGCACGACCTGTGGCACCACGTAGGTGAGCAGCGCAATGATGACAAGCACCGCCACCACGGCCACGATGATCGGGTAGGTGAAGGCCATCTTCACCTTGCTGACCAGCTGGGTGCGGTTCTCAACGTAGGCAGCCAGCCGCGACATCACCTGTGCCAGGTCACCGGACTGTTCGCCGGCGCTGATCAGCGCGCGGTAGGTATCCGGGAAGTCGCGTGGGAACTTGGCCATGGCGGCGGTCAGCGTCTGGCCGCTCACCACGTCACTGCGCACGGCGGCAAAGCGCTCGCGCACACGGGCGGATTCGGCCTGCTCCACCACGGCATTGAGCGCCTTTTCCAGCGGCAGGCGGGCGGTCAGCAGGCTGGAGAGCTGGCGGGTGCACAGCGCCAGGTCGGCATCCTTGAGGCGGCCGCCCATGTTGATGTGGCCGGCATTGTGCTCGGCCGACAGCGCCACCACCTCGATGGGGGTCTGGCCGCGCTCGCGGATGATGGCGCGCGCCTGGCGGCTGGAGTCGGCATCGACGATGCCCCGGTGCAGGACGCCGGCGGCATCGGCCGCCTGGAAACGATAGGCTGGCATGGTCGGTCAACGAAAGGAGGGAACAACGGACATCAGCAACGGGCGGCCTCAGTCGCGGGTGGCGCGCACCACCTCGTCCTGCGAGGTGATGCCGGCATCGATCCAGCGCTGGCCGTCCTCGCGCATCGAGCGGAAGCCATTGGCGCGCGCAGCAGCACGCAGCTCGCCTTCGCCAGCGCTCTTGTGGATCAGGCTGCGCATCTCATCGTCGACGGTGACGATCTCGTAGATGCCGGTACGGCCCCTGGTAGCCGGTGCGGTTGCAGGGCCAGGCACCCCACGGGGCGCCACTTGCCGGTGACGGTATCTTCGGTGCGGCAGCTGGGGCAGAGCTTGCGCACCAGCCGCTGCGCCATGATGCCGATGAGACTGGACGACAGCAGGAAGGGCTCGATGCCCATGTCGATGAGACGGGTGACGGCAGAGACCGAATCGTTGGTGTGCAGCGTGGCCAGCACCAGGGTGGCCGGTCAGCGACGCCTGCACGGCAATCTGGGCAGTCTCCACGTCGCGGATCTCACCGATCATCACCACGTCCGGGTCCTGACGCAGGGATGGAGCGCAGCGCCTTGCAAACGTCATGTCGATGCGGGCGTTGACCTGCGTTCTGCCCCACCCCATCCAGATCGTACTCGATGGGGTCTTCCACCGTCAGGATGTTGGTGGACTTGGAGTCCAGGCGGGAGAGCGCCGCATACAGCGTGGTGGTCTTGCCCGAGCCGGTGGGGCCCGTCACCAGCACGATGCCGTGCGGCTGTGCGATGAGATGGTCGAAGCGGCGCAGCAGGTCCGACTCATGCCCAGCCGGGCCAGGTCCAGCCGCCCTGCTTCCTTGTCGAGCAGACGCAGCACGGCGCGCTCGCCATGGCCGGTGGGCAGCGTGGAGACCCGCACGTCCATGGGACGGCCGCCGATGCGCAGCGTGATGCGGCCATCCTGCGGCAGGCGCTTCTCGGCAATGTCGAGGCTGGCCATGATCTTGATCCGCGAGACCAGCGCCGCGTGCAGTTCGCGGCGGGGCCGCACCACGTCACGCAGCGTGCCGTCCACCCGGAAACGCACCATCGAATAGGGTCTCGAAGGGCTCGATGTGGATGTCGGACGCATTGTCGCGGGCAGCCTGGGTGAGCAGCGCGTTGATCATCCGGATGATCGGCGCATCGTCCTCGGACTCCAGCAGGTCCTCCACCTTGGGCAGATCCTGCATCAGCCGCGACAGGTCGATGTCGCCACCCACCTCGTCCACCACCGAAGCAGCGGATCCCTCCTGCTGCGAGTACGCGCGCAGATGGCGCTGCTCAGCTCGTCGGCCGGCTTGACCACCGGCACCAGCCGGTATTTCCAGCGAGCGCGACAGCTCGGCCAGCGCGGTGGCCGGGGTGTTCTCACCCACCCAGACCTCCAGCGCATCATCGCTCAGCGCCGACACCAGGATCTGATGGGCACGAGCAAAACCATAGGGGCACGTAGCGCGCGGGGAAACCGAAGCCATTCGTCGTATCGCCTGCTATCTCTGGATCAATCTCAATCTACGTTCACTTCGACCTGGTTGCGCAGCTGCACGGGCTCAGGCGTGGCGTTCTGCGGCCGGACAGCCTGCTGCTGGATCCGCACTGCGTCGTCCAGCGAGCGGAAGCCGCCGGTGGTGCGCACGGACTGGGACGGGCTTGCGCCGGCTGTCGTCGGCCACATTCCGACGTGCATCCTCACCCGTGCCGCGACGGACCTGGCGCGAGCGCGGCGCCGTGTTCATCAGGGCTGGACATGTCGGGTTGCGGGGCACGCAGCGAGTTGGCCGGCACCACGCCCAGGCTCTTGGCCTCGGCTGCACCCGGCATCAGGCTGGGTTCACGCGCCGGCGGCACGCGTCTGGCGTTGGGAGTCCCCGCCGCGGCGGCAGCGGATCCAGCTCCGGCTGCTTCACGTCGACCGCATGCCGAACGGCGTGGGCATGCGTGCATCCTGGCTGCGCTGGTTGATGTAGTCGTAACGGTTGGCCGTCACGTCCCAGGCCTGGTCGGCACTGCGCAGCACCACCGGACGCAGGAAGATCAGCAGGTTGGTCTTGACGCGCTTGCGGTTGTCATAGCGGAACAGGCGTCCCAGTCCCGGAATGTCGCCCAGCAGCGGCACCTTGCTGATGCCCCCCTCCACGGTGTCCTCGATCAGGCCACCCAGCACGACGATCTGACCATCGTCGACCAGCACGTTGGAATCGATGGCGCGCCGGTTGGTGATGATGCCGGCCGACTGCGTGGTGTCGACCACGGCGGAGATCTCCTGGGCGATCTCCATCTTGACGGTGCCGCCTTCGGAGACCTGGGGCCGCACGCGCAGCATGGTACCCACGTCCTTGCGCTCGATGGTCTGGAACGGGCTGGACAAGGTGTTGTTGGTGGTGGCGTACTGGCCCGTGACGAAGGGCACGTTCTGGCCAATGATGATGCGCGCTCTCGTTGTCGAGCGTGAGCAGGTTCGGCGTGGCGCGGATGTTGCTGTTCGTCTCGGCTCTCCAGCGCCCGGGCCAGCAGGCCCAGGTTCAGGAAGTTCTGACCGAAGAGGCTCACGCCATTGCGCACCACCCCGACGTTCAGACCGCCCGCCGCGGCCAGCGCGCGGCCGGGTTCTGCGTGACGGACAGGATGTTGCTGCCGCCGTGCTGAAGTTGGTGCCACCCACCACGGAATTCTGGCCGGGCCGACTGGTACCGAACTGCCACTGGATGCCCATCTCGGACACCGTGTCGGCCTTGACCTCGACGATCAGCGACTCGATGTAGACCTGGGCACGGCGGCTGTCGAGCTGGTCGATGACGCCGCGGATGTTGCGGTAGACCGGTTCAGGGCGCGGTGATGATGAGCGAGTTGGTGGCCGGGTCGGCCGCGATGATGGCGCCGCCCGCCTTGATGGACGTCGGTCCCTGGTTGCCCCGGTCGCGGTTGATGCCGCTCTGGCTACCCAGACCACCCCCGCTGCTGCTGTCGCTGTCGCCGAAGGACGAGGACAGGCCCGACGAGGACGAGCTGCTGTCGCCGAACATGCTGCCACTGCTGTTGCGGTTGCGGCTGCTGCTGCCGAAGCTGCTGTCCGAATTACCGCTGCTGCCGTTGGACTCACCCGAGAGCACGGCCTGCAGCACCTCCACCAGCTTGGTGGCCTCGGCGTTCTTCAGGTAGACCACGCGCATGTTGGCCTGGTCAGCGTTGGCGGGCCGGTCCAGCTGCTCCACCAGCGAACGGGCCAGCGCCAGCTTGGAGGCGTTGGCGCTGCGGATGAGCACCGAGTTGGTGCGCGGATCGGCCATCACCACCACGCGCTGACTGGGATCGGAGCTGGCGCCCGGGCCGCCGCCACCGCCCCGGTTGCTCTCGTCCATCAGCTTGGACACGGCCACGGCAATGTCGCTGGCGATGGAGTTCTTGATGACCACCACCTGCACCTCGGCCGCCGGACGCGGGCTGTCCAGCGTGGCGATGACCTTGGACAGCCGCTTCAGGTTGGCGGCGTAGTCGGTGATGATGAGCGTGTTGTTGCCCGGGAAGGCCGTGATGGTGTTGTTAGGGCGAAACCAGCGGCCGCAACACGGGGATCAGTTGTTGGCCGACTCGTGGTTCAGCTGGAACACCTGGGTGATGACCTCGTCGCCGTCACGCGCGGACGCGGCGCCGATCTCCACCGGGCCGGACTGGAGCTTGGCATCGGCCTCGGGCACCACCTTGTACAGGTCACCCAGGTCGACGATGGCAAAGCCCTGCTGGCGCAGCACGGTCTTGAGCAGCGCGAAGGCCTGCGCACGGTTGACCGGACGCGGCGTTTCCAGCGGATCTTGCCGCGCACGCGCGGGTCGATCACGAAGGACTTGTTGAGCAGATGGCCGAAGGCGCCAATGACCGAATCGACCTCGGCATCCTTGAAATTGAGGTTGATCTGGCCGCTGGTGACCTTGTGTGCAGGCGGTTGGGGCCGGCGCCGCAAGGGCGGTACCGTGGCTGCCACCAGCAGGGGCCTGGGCCAGGAGTTTGGACGAATGGCGCAACTTCATGCTCCTATCTTGATCATGGTCATGAGTCCCTTCCTGCCGCCCCCAGCAAGCGTACCAGGGGCGCCAGCTTCAGACGTTCAGACTCGTCGACTTCTGCCCAGGCAGTGAAACGCAGTCCGTGACTCGGATTGAAAACACCTTCCCCGCTCAAACGCAGCGGGCCTTCGATCGATGACATGTTCAGCATCGTGTCGGCCTGGCGGCCGTCAATGTCGAGCCGGTAGGCACCCAGCGGCCGCACGGGCGTGAGGGCCGAGCCACGTCGCGCAGCTCGATGGAGGCCACGCCGTTGGCCTTGCCGTTGACGATCTCGAACGGCTCCCAGGACAGCGCCAGCGAGGCCGTGGGCTGCACGGTGCTCCAGGGCGAACCCAGACGCGACAGGCTGACATTGGGCAGACGGATGCTGCCGGCAGAAAAAGCGCGGTCTTGCAAAGGTACCGGAAATCTCGACGGGCTGCGCCATGCTGTCATGGCGAGCCAGCACCTGCACGCGACCGATGAGCAGTGGCAGCACCTGGATGTCCCAGCGGATGGTGCCCGGCACCAGCACGCCCGGCAGCGGCAGCACGGCATCGGGCTTTTCACGCTCGCGCGTGGCCAGCGCGGCCACATCCACCAGCACCACCTTGCCCTGGCCATGCCAGATCGAGCCGCTGGCATCGGCCAGGCGAACCCGGCCGTGCGTGGCCACCTTCAGGCCCCAGTCCGCCATGGAGGCCGGTGCCAGCACCAGCGCCGTCACCAGCGCCACCAGTAGGCTCAGCACGGTCCACAGGGCGATGCGGCCCTTGCTCCAGGGGCCCGAACCAGGTCGGCTTCACCGATTTGGGTCGACGGGAATCATTTGCCACGGCGTGCCATCTCCAAGGCCAGACGGCCACTGAATACTCCCGGGATTCGCGGGTGACCGACAGGTCGACGATGCGGGTGCGCGTCTCGCGCACGGCTGCATCCAGCCAGAAAAATCCAGTTCTCGAACGGGGCCTGGTGGAAGCGCACCTCGATGATGTCGCCCTGCGCCTGCACCTTGGCCGCCTCCTTGTCCATGCCGCGCGCCAGCAGCGACTGCTCCAGGCGCACCGTCACCTGGGCCACGGTCTCGGCCGGCGCATCGGCAGCATTGGCCAGCTCACGCGCTTCAGCCGCCATGTGATCCATCTGCGCCAGGTCGGCACGCAGCGTAGGCAGCGTCTTCTGCAGGCGCTGGCGGCCCACCCAGGCCGGCTCCAGCAGCACCTGCCAGAAGATGATGACCAGCAGGAAGCAGCCGGCGATGATCAGCATCCGCCGGTCGCGGGGCGCCAGCGACGCCCATTTCTGCAACAGGTTCTCCAGCATGTCAGCGGCCTCCCTGCGGAGTGAGTCGCGCGGTGGGATCCCGCGGGTTGTCGAAGGTGAGCGAGAGCCCCAGACGCGCGGCATCCTGCACCAGGGCCTCGCGCATCGTGTCGTTGGTGCCCACCTCGTCGACGAAGCGGATCTTCATCGTGCCCTCGCGGAATTCCAGCGCCTCGATGGTACTCGGGACCCCGCTCGCCCACGGCCTGCGCAAAGCGCGCCAGCAGCGGCACGAAGTCATCCGGCCCCGGGCGACCGCTCTTGAGGCGCAGGTCGTTGATGTTGCGGCGCATCTGCAGCACCGGATCCACCATGGCTGCATTGGGGAAGGCATCGTGGAAGCGTGCACGGATGGCGTCCTGCAGGCCCTGAGGCCTCGGTGCGCATCTGCAGCCACTGCAGGGTTGATGCCCACGACCAGCGCGGGCCAGCACGGCGCCCGCCAGTGCCCCCACGCCTTTCCAGAGCCGCCAGTCGATGCGCGACAGCATGGTCTTGAGACCAGCGTTGCGCGCGGCGAGCAGATCGAGCGGTGCATTGCGCACCGGCGGTACCGACGTGAAGTCGAGCCTGGTGTCCGAAGGAATGGCCGCCACCTTCATGGGCGAGCGCCATTCCCTGCTGTCCCAGCCAGACATTGACGCGCGGCGGGGGCGGCCCCATCAGCTTGCCCGACAGCAGCGCGCTGGCGGTCTCGCGGTGGGCGGATTCGCTCGCCCGCCGCCCAGCCGGTACCGGTCCATTCGCCGGTGCGCACCGTCAGGTTGTCGTCCGAGACGAGCACCGTCCACTTGCCCTCTTCCCAGGGCAGCACCAGCTGACCGGGCCAGAGGGCTTCGACACGGATGCCGGCCGTCTTGAAGGCCGCCAGCACGGCATCGACCCAGTGCGCGTCGATGACGCCGATGACCCGCTGGCCATCGGGCAGCACGGGGCCGGGCACGATCAGGCAGCGCGCCGGATCCCTGCAGCACGTATTCCTCGATGACGTTGGGCAGCGCCTGCTTCAGGCGCTTGCCCGACAGGGGTGGCACCGGTGCGGTGATGAGCGCCACGTCACGGGCATCGGCAATCAGCCACACCTGGCGCACGCCTTCCAGCGCCTCCAGCGACACGAGACGGCGCTCGGACTCGTCGTCACCGCCGATCTGCGCATGGAACACCGGCCGTCCACTGCTGAGGACGGCTTTCGCCGAGCTGCGCGGCGGTAACCAGATGACGGCCTGATGCCGTTTCAATTGCTGTGACGCCATATCACCAGTACACCCCCGTATCGAGGCGCTTGAGCAAGGGTTTGGGTTTTCAGATTCGACGCGGTCGTAGCGAAATGATGCCGTCGGCGATGAAATAATCCGACTTCACCGCGACAAGCGTCGTGTCGAGTGGGCTATTTGCAACAAGTCCCAGCGCCGGATCCGACAGGTTGCGCGCCGGGGCCACGTCCCGGTTGGCAATGAAGCTGCGGATCGAAGCCGGGTTCCAGGTGCGCGCAACCGCTTCCAGCACCTCGGCCGTGGCCGAGTTGACGTTGACGGTGCGTGCGTCGCTCGGCAGGACGGTCACGTGCGGCTCGAGCTTCTTCATCACTTCGTCCGAGAAGCCGGGCAGATCGCGCAGATCGTCAAAACGCTGCAGCGGCATCACCCAGTCCTCGCCGCCACTGCGGCCCTGACGCTTCTGCGCCGCCACCTTGCGCACGCGCGTGAGGATGCGGTCCACCAGGTTCTCGGGCAGCGACAGGATGCCCATCAGTCGCTTGAGCGCCACCACGTGCGCCACCGAAACATCGGCATTTTCTGCGTTCGTGGCGTTGTTGCCGGGATTGCCATTATTGCCCGACTGGCCATTGTTGCCAGACTGTCCGTTCTGGGTATTGGCGCTGCCCGCATCCTGCGTTACGAGGGCATTGACGTTGAAACGCGCCTGCGCGTCGCGGATACGGCCGGCCAGCATGGCCTGGCGCGAGGAATCGCCCACCTTCGCCCCGCCGGTGACGGTCTCGTCGAGCTGCGTCTCGGCCACCGGCGTGGCCCAGATGGAGCCGGACCAGTCGTAGTCGCGGTGCGAGTTGCGCAGGATCACCTTGGCCCAGTCGATGACGGCACGCTCGATCCAGCGCGTCTGCGCCAGCGTGGCGCGGTTCTCGATGGAACGGATGGCCACGCCTCGCGGTAGAAGAGCGAGGAGACGATGACGGTGGTTAGCGCCACCACCAGCAGCGCGGTGACGATGGCTGCACCCCGCTGCAGGCGGCTGAAACAGGACGGAAGACAGGAACGGGACGGGTCGTGGCGATCAATCCCGGATGGAGTAGATGCGCAGGAAGCGCTGGCCATTGGTGCGCTCGATGAGCACCTCGACGCCGCTCAGGCCCATCCGGTCCCTGCTGTTCGTCGGCAATGCGTCGGGCAGCCCGGATGTTCTCGGCCACTTCAGGCGGTGTGGTGGGCGTGATGGCGGGCAGATTGGGATAGGCGTTGTTGCCGTAGGGGTCGTTCTTGTCCTGGCCCCCACTCTCGTTGTTCCGGCTGGTGTAGGCCTGCAGCTGGCTGCCCCCATCCAGCTGTTGTTGACCCAGCCACGCACGCGCATCGAGCGCACGTCCATGAGAATGGGCTGCCAGATGAGCGACTGCACGGCACCGCCCACCTGACCGCCGGAGCCGGCACTGCGCTGCCATCTCGCTGAAGCCGCGCTCCAGGCGGCCGTCGCGCACCCTGGTAGACCACCCGCTGCAGGCGCGTGGCGCGGCCAGTACGGGCAATCTCGCGCACCAGCATCATCGACTGCGAGGCCGCACCACCCGCGCCGCCCTGGTCCTGCACCACGCGGATGGGACGGATGCCGCCTCCCAGGTTCTTCACCGGCCAGGTACCCAGCAGGTCTTCTTCCAGCTGCGCCAGCGCCAGCGTGAGCGAACGCAGCTCGTCGGATTCGGTCACCAGCCGCTCGCGGCTCTGCACCACGGCGTCCAGCCCGCGCCAGCTGAGCACGGCCAGGATGGCCAGCAGCGCCACCGCCACCAGCAGCTCGATGAGCGTGAAGCCGGCCGCACGGCGCGACGAATGGGGCAAGGTGCGCAGCATCATGGTCAGCGCACCGTGTTGTTGTCGACGACCGCAAAGCCCAGCAGTCGTGCCAGCCGCCCGCCTTCGCGCGAACCGCCCACGGTCTGCCCGCTCTGGGCGGGATCAAAGACCTGGATCTCGATGCGGCGGAAATTGGGGTTGGCCGTGGTGTAGACATCCTCCTGACAGATAAGCGTCAGGTCGCCCTGCGGGCAGTCGAAGTTGCGACGCCCCACGGCGGGGAACTCGCGCCGCACGCGGATCTCGGTCAGACGGTTCTCGGCGCTCCACTGGGCCAGCGTGCGGGCACGCAGATCGGCCGAGCTGGCCGTGATGGAGCCCACGGCCCGCAGCGAGGCCATGAGCGCGATGGAGATGATGGTGAGCGCCACCAGCACCTCGATGAGGGTGAAGCCCGGTGTAGCAGCCCTGCCCGTCCTGCCGGACAGGCACGCGGACCTACTGGAAAATGGTGGGCTGCAAGAAAAAGGGCATTGATCAGAAACGAAACGCCCCGCAAGGGGCGCAAGCAGACGTGGCAGGGATGACTTACTGCGAAGGCGGCTGGCGCTGCACCTCGAAGATGCCCAGCCCGTTGGCGTGTATCTCGACGGAACCCGCATCGCGTGTGAGGATCACGCGAAACGGTGGTCTCGATCATGTCACGTCCGAATTCCAGCATATCCGAACCGTCCGCCTTCTCCACACGTACCCGAGTGGGGCTTTCCCACTGACGAGCGCGCAGATGTGTCATCTTCGATGGGACGCCATTGCCTGTCCTTGAAGATGATGAAGCGGTAGCGGTCCCGGGTGTTCTCGAAACGGATGGGGCGCTGCGTATCTGGGCTTCCTCGCGCGCCAGCGAAAACAGCTGGCTGAGGCGTTCGGCATCGGTTTCCAGGGCGCGCAGCGGACTGGGCGAACCGGAAATGACCGTCATCGACAGCACGACACCGATGATGATGAGCGCCACCATCAGCTCGACAAGCGTGAAGCCGCGTGCGCGGCGCATGCGCTGCCTGCGCGACGACGGCAGGCGCCCATCCGCCAGCGACGGGCGCCACCGGGGCCTCGTCAGAGATCCCAGCTGCCGATGTCGGCATCACCCGCCTCGCCACCGGGCCACGCCGTCGGCGCCGTAGGAGAACACGTCGATCTCACTGTGCACGCCCGGATTCAGGTACTGATAGGGCTTGCCCCAGGGTCGACCGGTGCCTCGTCCAGATAGGGATTTCCAGTTCTTGGCCGAAGGCCCGGAGGTGGGACGGTTGACCAGCGCATCCAGCCCCTGCTCGGTGGTGGGATAGCGGCCATTGTCCAGGCGATACAGCTTGAGCTGCTGCATGATGGCGGCAATGTCGGCCTTGGCAGCCACGGCGCGGGCCCTCGTCGGGCCGCGACATGAAGCGCGGCACCACCAGCGCTGCCAGCACGCCCAGGATCATCACCACCACCATGAGTTCGATGAGGGTGAAACCGTGGGCGCGACGCCGGCTGCCGCGTGCGGCTTGCAGGCGCGGTGCCGAAGAGACTGCGGCCAACCGTGTGCGGTCATGTTTGCCGTCGATGCGGAGACACGTGTTTTCATACCAGCGTTTTTTTCTCGCAGAGTGTCCTGGGTGGTTTTTAACATCGGACGATTGAAGCAGATTCTTCCTCTGCCGTAACTGGCTTGTATGATAGCAGCCACTGTCTGCGCCTCCGGGCGCACGGCGTTACGCCCCATTCCTTGAGACGACCTCACCATGCGGAGTTCCTCTGCCGTCATCCGACTGCTTTCGCTGTTGCTTTTTCCTGCTGCTGATCAGCATCGTCACCTACTGGGCCATGCAATTGCTGGAGCCGCGCGGCGCCATTGCGCCCAATGATGCAATCGGTGACAACAATCGCCCTCCCTTTTTACCGATTGCCAGCAAATTGTTTGGTGCTCGCAACACGGAAACGGTCGATACCGCCCCGCCTCCCATCGATGTGAAGGTGCTGGGCGTTCTGCAGGCCGGGCGCACGGGGTGTGGCGGTGCTGGGCATCAACGAGGCGTCCGGTGGCGGCCTACGCGGTCAACCAGAAGCTGGGCAACGGCTCGGTACTGAAAGCCGTGCTGGATGACAAGGTGATCATCGACCACAACGGCCGGAAGATCGAGTTTCCCGCCCCGGCCCGCTACAGCCTTGACATCCTCACCAGCAACGCCGGGAACTCCCGCCTGCCGCAGGGGCATGCCTGAAGGCATCGAGCCGGCCGAAGGCAGCAGTGATGGCGAGGACGGCATTGCCGGCTCGGGCGCACATGATCCCTACGCCGGCGGCTATGCGCCCGATGGCACGGCGCCTGGCGAAGGCGACATGGGTGCTCCGGCCGACGGCATGATGGACGACGGCAGCGGCCAGATGCAGGGCGACATGCAGGGCATGAATGCCCATGGCACTCATCCGATGTCGCCCTCGCCCGGCATGGCGCGCCCGGGCCTGGACATGCAGGACAACGGCGGCGACCTGCCCTATGGGGAGCGATGACGCCAACATGCAGGATGGCGTGGCCCCCGAGCTGGAGGGACGTGATGCCCGGCGGCGACCAGGTCGGCAGCCTGGACGGGCTGACCCCCGAGGAGCAGGCTGCCGCGCTGAACGCGCTGCAGCAGGGCTCGGACGCGCCTCGTCCCGCTGATTCCGGCGCCTTCGCGCCCGGCCTCCCTTTAGAATGCGGGGTTCCCTGTCTGGCGAAACCCCATGAAGACCTATCTCGACCTGCTCGACCACGTGCTGACGCACGGTGTGCGCAAGGAAGACCGCACCGGCACCGGCACGCTGTCGGTCTTCGGTCATCAGATGCGCTTTCCGCTGGCTGACGGCTTTCCGCTGCTCACCACCAAGAAGCTGCACACCCGTTCCATCATCCACGAACTGCTGTGGTTCCTGAAGGGCGATACCAACATCGGCTACCTGCGCGACAACGGTGTCACCATCTGGGACGAATGGGCAGACGCAGAGGGCAACCTGGGGCTGGTGTACGGCGCGCAGTGGCGCAGCTGGCCCACCCCCGACGGCCAGCACATCGACCAGATCACCCGCGTCGTCGAGGACATCCGCCGCTCGCCCGACTCGCGCCGGCTGATCGTCTCGGCCTGGAACGTGGGGAGCTGCCGCACATGGCCCTGCCGCCCTGCCACGCGCTCTTCCAGTTCTAGTGGCCGAGGGCCGGCTTTTCCTGCCAGCTCTCATCAGCGCAGCGCCGACATCTTCCTGGGCGTGCCCTTCAACATCGCGTCCTACGCCCTGCTCACCCATCATGGTGGCGCAGCAGACCGACCTGGAGCCCGGCGAGTTCATCTGGACCGGCGGTGACCGCCACCTGTACCTGAACCACCTGGACCAGGCCCGGCTGCAGCTGCTCGCGCACGCCGCGCGCCCTGCCCCGGCTGAAGCTGGCGCGTCGCCCTGAATCCATCTTCGACTACCGCTTCGAGGACTTCGTCATCGAGGGCTACGACCCGTGGCCGGGCATCAAGGCGCCGATCGCGGTATGAGCAAGCCCTGCCTGACGATGATCGCCGCTCGCGCCCGCAATGGCGTGATCGGCCACCAGAACCGGATGCCCTGGCACCTGCCCGAGGACCTGAAGCACTTCCGGCAACAGACCATGGGTCACGTGGTGCTGCTGGCCGCAAGACCTGGAATCCATCGGCCGGCCGTTGCCGGGCCGTCGCATGGTGGTGATCAGCCGCCAGTCGCTGACGCTGCCCGAGGGCGTGGAACAGGCTGCCAGCCTGACGAGGCCATTGCGCGTCACGCGGCCGAGGACGAGATCATGGTGATGGGCGGGGCGCAGATCTATGAGCAGACCTGGCCACGGGCCGACCGGCTGCTGCTGACCGAGATCGCCCTGATCCGCCGGGCGACGCCTGGCTGGCCGCTCCCGACCCCGCCCAGTGGCAGGAAGTGTCACGTCAGGACGGCACCAGCCAGGACGGCATGGCGTACGCCTTCATCGAGTACCGGCGTCGTCGCGTGGAAGCCCAGGTCCCAGGCGGCCTCTCTGCCCACCCGCCCATTCCCTGGCTGCTCCTGTCGGCTGCGCGCCGCTGTTTGCAAAGAATGGCAACATCCTGAGGATGGGTAGGGCCGGAACGCTGTGTGTCCGCTATCGAACCACGATTTCTGGACAAACATGCTAAATTGCAACATGAGAGACACACAAGGAAACGCCGGCATGTGCAGCGCTCCTCCGGAACGGGATCCGGGCCGTCTCACATTGCAAAATCATGCGGCAACCTTTCATGACGACGTGCGCCACACAGGGTCAGAGTGTCATCGCTCGCCGGCGAGCGCCACGGCGAGGGATGCCCGCGCCTGGAAGGAATCGTCCCCTTGAGCACCCTGGTCTGGCGCGTCCTGCGGGTATGCCCCGGCCTCGGTCTCACTGCCCACCGGATGGTCCGTCCGGCTGCGCCGGACCTGTCGCGCCCTGCTGCTGGCCGGCCTGTTGGGTGCCGCCCTGCCCGCCGGTGCGGCCACGCTGCGCTGGGCGGCCCAGACCGAGATCACGTCGCTGGACCCGCATGCCCAGGCTCATCCGCAGGTCCAGGCCGTGCTGCAGCACGTCTACGAATCGCTGACCCGCTATTCACCCGGGCTGGAAGTCGAACCGGCGCTGGCCCAGCGCTGGGAACTGCTCTCCCCGGTCATCTGGCGCTTCCATCTGCGCCAGGGTGTGCGCTTTCATGACGGCAGTCCGCTCACGGCTGATGACGTCAGTTCTCGCTGGAACGCCTGAAGGGTGCCGGCAGTACGCTGGGCACCATGCTGGCGGGCGTGCGCAGCGTACGACGCATCGACGAGCACACGATCGACATCGTGCTGGACAAGCCGATGCTGCTGCTGCCGCGCGTCCTGACCGATGCACGGATCATGAACCGGCGCTGGGCGCGGGCCACCGTGCCGAGGCCGTGCTGGCCTCCAAGCCCGGCGGCAGCGGCTATGCCACCCGCAACGCCAACGGTACCGGCCCCTATCGCGTGGCCGAGGGCTGGGCCCCCGGTCTGCCGCTGCAGCTGGAGCGCAACCCGGACTGGTGGAATACCGGCGGTTTCCGGGCAATGCGGATCCCGTCATCTACCAGGCCATTGCCTCCGACGACGACCGGCTGCGCGCCCTGAACGGGGCGAGGTGGATCTGGTGACCGACCTGCCCGGACAGCGCATCCCGGCGCTCGCGCCTTCCCGGGCTTCAGGTGCATACCGACGTGTCGCAGCGCACGCTGCTGATCGGGATGGACCAGTTCTCGGATTCGCTGCGGTACGGCCATACCGGCATGGGCAACCCGTTCCGCGACCAGCGGGTGCGGCACGCCATGGCGCTGGCCATCAACGAGCGCACGCTGACGCGCGTCAGCCGCAACATGTACCAGCCGGCCGGCACCATCGTGGCCCCCGGCGTGAATGGCTGGACCGAGGCCCTGACTCGCCGCGAGGCCACCAACCCTGCGTCAGGCGCGCGGCAACTGATGGCCCAGGCCGGCCACGCAGCCGGCTTCGAGGTGACGCTGGACTGCCCCAACAACCGCTACGCCTACGACCAGCAGATCTGCCAGGCGCTGGTTCCGATGTGGGCGCGCATCGGCATCCGCGTGAAGATCAACAGCCTGCCCTTTGCCAGCCTGGTGCCCAAGCTGGAAACCCTGGACAGCAGCCTGTGGATGCTGGGCTGGGCAGCCTGGATTTTTGACGCCCTGCAGAACCTGCTGTCGCTGGCCTACACCCGGTCCGACAAGGTGGACGGCACCTACAACGCGGCGCGCATCAGCGACCCGAAACTGGACAGGCTCATTGACCAGGCCCGCTACGAGAACAACCCCATCAAGCGCACGGAGCTGCTGCAACAGGCGCTGGAGATCGTGAAGTCCCAGTCCTACTATCTGCCCCTGGCCCACGCCATGCGAGCCTGGGTGATGCAACGCTCGATATCGCTGGTGGTACCGCCCACCGAGCGGCCCGAAATGCGCTTCGTGATCGTGACCGGGCGGCGTGCGGGCGTCAGTGACACCGCCCCCGCGGCCCCGGACAGGGCGGGCAGGAATCAGCCCGCCGGCACACGCGGAACAAATAGCTGACCCCCACGGCCTGGGCCCCGGGCACGATGCCGGGCTTGACGATGCTGATGCGCACCCACGGCGCCTGAAAGCGCGTGACGATGGCCTGGCAGAGATGATGCGCCATGCGCTCCAGCAGCTGGAAGCGCTGGGCTGCCGCCTCCTGGCGGATGAGATCGGCCACGGCGGCGTAGTCGACCGTGTCCTGGAAGTTGTCGGACAGGAAAGCTGCCGTGGAGCAGCCCCACAGCCACATCGATGGACAGCGGCTGGGGCGCGCGCCGTTCCTGCGGATAGACTCCGATCAGCGACTCGACGACGAGACCCTGCAGGAAGATGTGGGGCGAGGTTTCAGGGCATGGAAGAAATGATGACGCCTCCGGCACGGTGAACGTGCATCCCCTCCAAGGCAGGGGGCGGCCATGCGCCATGATACCCGGCAGGATGCCGGTAGCGAATGGGCTGTGACGGGCGGCGATTCTAGCATTCCAGGGGTGATGGCTGGAGACAGGCCATCACGGCTTGTCCAGCCCCTTTCTCAGGTACCTGAGAGCCAGTATTGGCATTCGGCTGCCAGGCGGCGAAGCTGGGTCATGTTCCCGCCTTTCGGCAATACCCCACCGCTCCGCAAATATCCAGTGTTGCTGGATGACCTTGCATTCCTCGAAGGACTGGCGCCTCAGTTCGTCCAGCAACCGCTCATTGATGCCGTTGCCCATTCCTGACTTGGCGGGAATGTCACCCGGCTCAATCACCTTGCCGGAAAGCAGGCCAACCGACTTGCCCTTCAGCAGATCGTCACGCATGCGCTCCCGCAGTCTGAAGGCATACACTTGGTCGTAGGAAGTCCATGTCTCGAACCTCTTGCGCCTGTGCGCCCCAGGGCCCCCAGATCCGCCTCAGCCCGGTGGCCGGGTCGATGACCGATTCTCGATATCCGCGACAGCCCCCGTGTAGTTCAGCGATACCTCGGGAAGGTTGGCGCGGAACGCCCGCCTGGCAGTCTGCCTCGACCGCAGAGGGCGGCAGTGTCTTGTCATCGAACTTTTCGGGGTGCTGCACACCGTCATAGACAAACCAGAATGCAGCCCCGCAAGCGTCCAGTAAAACGCCTTCCAGATTCCACCCGCCGTGATGCGCAGCCGTGCCATGAAGTCTCCAATCTCGACGCTGGCTGACCCGTTCAGTCAGGGCAAGCCTCCCGTGAGGCTGCACACGCATCCCTGCAAAGTGGAATGAGGTCAGAATGGCAGCACCGTGAGATTCTTCACGGGCTGGGGCATTTTCCAGGCACCTTGGGGTGCGTGGAAATCCACCTCGGCGCACTGAAACAGCCATGTCTCGCGAAACACTGCATCCCAAGCGCCGATGGCCTCGAAGACCACGTAGAGCGCCGCCAATGCGGCAGCCAGCTGGATACCTTGGGCCACCAGCGTGTCTTCTCCGTAGATGTCCCTGCAGTGATTGAGAGCCACCAGTTTTCGCCAGATCCGCCTGAGCATGTTGCCCCCGTCCTTGATAAGACTACCACGGGATTTTACGGACAAGCGCCGAACGCCCGTACTGACGGACAGCCGGTCGCTTGTCGGCCCGCAGCCGTGGGGAGTGACGTTGTTCATGCTTCAGCCGTTAGGCAGTATGGGATATTCGGGGCACTGGATATGTGAGCATGCCTCATGGGGAAGCAGCAACCTGCAAACGACATAGTCTGAAGGTCTCGGCCGCTTCGAGCGGGAGGCACGGCGTGAGCGTGGGTGTCGCGCGTTTTCACGCGTTCACGGCCCTCGCCTTCGCTGGCTACCTTTACGCACTCAAGGCTCGATTATGACGAGAGCATGGCGGTCATTGCGGCGTGCGAGCGCGATACGAGCTGGAAGTGCATGGACGCGGCCCGGGAAGCCTATCGGAAGAGCCGGCAGTAGGTTGGCGACGGAACTCTGTGCAGGAAAGGCATGAGCAGCCCGCTATCTCCGAGTAGATTGTTGAGCCACGCCCCTTGGCCCAGTATCAGACCAGCGAGATTGACGACAGCGACATTCCTGCACAAGCCCCGGCAGATTGGGGTGATGCGGCATGTGGTCGTTTCTGCCACTCACTCAAGACCCAGACGTCGATCCGCATAGGGCAAGGATGTAATAGCCTCTGCTGAAGCACGACGACAAGGGCTGGCGGACCCACGTCAACCCCATCCTACGTGAAGCGATGTTGCTCGATTCCGTAGCAACAGGCTGCTACACAGTCCGCGCCTGCCGCATAGCCACGGTATTTCACAGCGGTCGAACCTTCTTGGGCGTTGGGCGTCCCAACAACGTCGTGCAAGATCGGCCCCATGGCTAGACGTGTAGCTACGGACGCCCTGCGCGATAACTCCACTGCCGACGAGAGCTTTCAACTCTGCAGTTGTTCAACGGCGTGTTTCTATGTTGTATTCGGGCAGACCCACTTGTAGCGGGCTACCCGCCGCCCCTCCGGTTTCCGGTTTTACCAACCTCAACATGAGGTAGAATTTCCAGAAATCTCCTTTCAAGGAATCTTGATGACTGCCTCCGATTTCAAGCTTACTCCCTCTTCATGGCCCCGCGCCACAGGGGCCAGGTCATCGCAGACCCCGAAGCGGTCAGACTCTCGCCTGCGTCTGCTGTCAGAAGACCTAACGCCCGAGATCTTCTTCGAGACGATGCGTGCCGGGCTCGGTGGCCGCAGCGAGGCTATCCCATTACGGTCGGCTTCCACCGAAGCCGGCCTGCGCCATTGGCTGGAAGCCGTCAAGCTGCTGCGGGTGTACTGGCCGACAGGGTTGGAATCCTCTTGACCGTCGCAACAGCCCTCTGATCATCTCCCAGGATCAGCTGATAGCCATCGTTGTCATGACCGGGGATGCCGAGACCGGGCGCGACAGCGAACGCCAGCCCCGCAATCAGGCCGAGAAAGGCGGCGTCACCCAGAGTTAGTCAGAGGCCAACAGCCAGGCCGAGCTGCTCTACGCGGATGTGCTGACCCGCCGAGCAGCAGGCGCCAGCGGCATCCGCAGGTGTGGTCCATCCATGTACCACTACGACAAGGATGCTTGATGAAGTGCGCTCGAGCTGTCGTTGCCGAACGACTTTCACAAGGGTTACATCACATCCTGGGCGGAGCGCCTGACTCCTGGGCTCCTGTCCAATGCCGCCGATCACCTTGAGCCTGAAGAAGAAGCGCCATCCGATATCTTCGAGGTCGAGCCGAGATCGGCACACCAATAAGCACCCATCATGCCCGAGATCAATCCCCGGCAGATCACTTTTCGCGCGCTCCCGCGCCGCTACACGAAAAAGCGCCTGGCCGAGAGCTGGGCGACCTAGCAGGACCATCCAGAACTATGAGGCCGGCACGCCCGCCCCTGATGACGCCATGCTGTCACGCATCGCGCTGCTGCTGAATCCTTTCCCCGGTCATTCTTCTTCCCAGAAGAGGGACATGCCGGTTATCAGCGAACACGCTGCCAGCTTTTCGGGCGCTCGAAAATGAGCGCCGGCACGCGGCCTGCGCAGCTCGGCGCCGGCGCCATCGCATTCCGACCAACGAATGGATGGATGCGCGCTTCAAGCTCCCGCAGGCCGATCTGCCGGACCTCAGCGATCTCTCGCCGGAAGATGCCGCCCTGACACTCGCGCATGCAGTGCTGGGCTATGGCCCCATCCGCAACATGATTCACCTCCTGAGTCCAAGGGGTCCGCGTGTTCTCGCTGACGGAAGAGTCCTGAGAGTGGATGCCTTTTGCAGCTGGCGTGAGGGCACGCCCTTCGTGTTTTCTCAACACGATGAGAGTCCGCTGAGCGCAGCCGCTTCGATGCCGCCCACGAACCGCACCTGGTCCGTGACACGTACAGCATGCTGCACCGGGACGATACAGGAGGAGCGCAGACACGATGAGATCGGAGCAGCAGGCCAATGCCTTGCGGCGGCCTTCCTGATGCCCAAGGATGCCGTCATCGCACGAAAGCCGACAGCTTTCACGGTCCCGCAGCTGATCAGGCTCAAGCGCTACTGGGGCGCTATCGCTGGTGGCGCTGGCCCGGCGCTCACAGTGATCTTGGCCAGGTCTCGGAGTGGATCTACCGAAACCTCTGCATCTCCCTCGTCCAGAAACGGCTACCGCTCCACCGAGCCGGAGCCCATGGCGCGGGAAACTTCGCAGCTTCTGTCCAAGGTCGCGGCGCATCTGCAGGAGCAGAAAATAGGTCGCAGCCAGATTGCACGGGATCTGTGCGTCAGCGTCGACGAGATCAACGCTCTGACCTTCAATCTGACCTGCATCCGTCACGTCCCGGCAGATAGCTCGCCCCCACTGCGCCTGGCCAGCCACCACAGCTGCGATTGGCCACATAGCGTCGTCCGTGCTTCTGAGCACCGGCCCTTCAGAGCGCCGGCCCGCCGTCGTATCCTTGCCCTGCTCGACGCCGCCGTGACGATGGCAGGCACCCACGTTGGCGCCGTTGCTGGACAGCCCGCCAGCTACGGCCACTATTGCTGGCACGGCAGCGTCACCCGTGCCGATCATGCCGGCCTGCCAGATGAGCAGACCCCGCACCGTCAGCGCGCCCAGTGATCCACGGCAGCCAGTCAGTGGTCTGCCCCCCCGACATCGACCGTCACACGCGCGGCCGCTGCATCGAGGGGTGGCCACGGTGCCGACGCGGATCAGGTTGGCCAGCAGCCGCTCGGTCTCGGCCAGCGTAGGCGTTCATCAGGGCGCTTCCCGATCCAGGTGCAGGTAGTCGGCCTCGTGCTCTGCACCGATGGCGGGCACAAACGACACGGCCGGGTCCGTGGGCGTGGTGCCGTCACCGCTCCAGTCGGACGTGCCCAGGTGGATGACCTGCTGCCATTCCACGCGCCAGCATTCGTATTGCTCCAACCCTGGGTCAAAGTCATCAGGCCGGCAACCCAACACATCGGCGGCACCCACCGGCAGGCCCCAGCGCTGCATATGCACCCAGGCAGCCAGTGCCGCTGCCAGCTTTCTGATCTCCAGTCCCGGTTGAGCACTTCCCTCGCCGGAAGCCAATGATCAGTTCATGCTCGAAGACCTGTCGGAACTGCTGCTCGAAGTCGCGCGATTCCGAAAGGTCATTTTCCAGATAATCCGGTCGTCTGAGCCTCGATCCCAGCAGTCTCAACGCAATCGGCAGCCAGGCACGCCCTTACGCCTGTACCCTGCCGCTTGCCCCTGCGAGCCTGGGCAATGAAGGCCCCTCGATATGCCGCCGCCCTCCTTTGGCGCTCACGCCAGCGCGGGTTCGGCGTGCACCGAGCCGGATCAATGCCACCGGGTTCAGACCACACGCGACGCCTGCCCGCCCTCGCTGCCGTGCGCCGCAGTCGCCGCGCCTTGATCCGGGGCTCGCAGAATCTTCTGAGGAACGACGAGGCCTCCGGCCAGCCTCACCGAGCGCGAACGCGCCCAGCGCGCCATCTTGCTGATCGTGTGCGCGCACCGCCTGCAGAACCTGCGCATCGGTTGCACTCAGATCTTTGAGCTACACGCTGCAGACCCGCTTTGTCGATATGCGAGATCAATCACTGCTGTTGCATCGCCAGCGCCTGCAACGCCATGCGGGTACCGTCCGGCTGGGCGTTAATCACTACTTCATAGGGCCGCCCCCGACCTCGACGACATCGCCCCGGGCGACATCCTGCACGTCCTTCCATTTACAGGTCAGGCGCGGTTGATTGGTGTCCAGCCCATACTCTCCCAGTTCCGCATTCAGGTAGGGGCTCATCGAAGATCGCCCGCACCTGGCGCCCGTCTGCCGACTGCAGCAGCCTCAGCGTGGCTTGGATGGCAAAAGTCATCCGTGTCAAAGGAAGGTGTCGAGGTTCTCCCAAACAGCGTTCATTGAGTCTCTATCTGTTTCACCTGCCGCCGCCAATAGCGACACTCCGACCGCTGCTTCCGAATCTGCCACAGTCTGATGCCCTCATCCACAGTAGTGGTTCTCTTGTAGTCCTCTCGTTCCAAGGCAAGCCATACTCCTTCAAGACCGTCGCAGTATCTCCGCGAACGCTCCCGCATGGCCGAAAGGTTGGCCACTGCTTCATGGATATTCTTGCCAAACTGCTCGACATGCCGCATCATACGCCGTCCATGTGGCGCGCCTCGGCAGGCCCTACGGCCCCCATATGAGCCGTCAGAGATTCATCGTCCTTGATCAAAAGGGCGGCGAATATCCCGCCGCCTTTCGTCACTCTGGTCAATCCGCTCGGATACGTTTTCACGAAGACTTCAACACGCGCCCGAAACTCTTCCTCAGTCTTGGGGGCTGCGAACCCTTCGACGGATACGTGTGCAGCAGCCACCCACCGCCTCCAAAAATATCACCAGGAAGGTGGCGGTCTTGATGGCCAGCGACCAGGTACCAGATATCCGGAGATATCCCGCATGCGCATGCTCCACGACGGTTTTGCAGCATGCGGGCATTGTGCCCAACCTGGCCTGAGGGCTGCATCCTGTGCTGCCCAACGGTGTGCCGTACCGCACAGTCGAGCCTGCCATTCGTCAGTCGCTCCCACTGGTCTTTCCTGCCGGCAGGGCTTGCGCCGGACGCAATCGGAGGGCAGCGCCACCTGGCGGCTGTACGCTGCGGGATTGGAATGCTGAAGGTGTCCGCGCGGACGTGAGAGACAGTGCCCTATATTGTTGTTGCTTGAGGGGCCCGTCGTTGACACGCAGAAAAATGGCGCCTCCGGCACGAATCGAACGTGCGACCCTCCCTTAGAGGGGGATGCTCTCATCCACTGAGCTACGGAGGCGTGGTGCCCGATTGTACCGGATGTGCTCGGTGGGGTGTCGGAACGGCGACGGCTTGCGGCGTGGCATGGCTATCCACGGGCACCATGCGGTTACGTTCCAGAACGTCCAGGGGCAGCTGGCGGAATGGCGCCGTGCAGGTGGAGGCATCGATGCGCGCTGGCCTGGGCGGTCAGGCGCACGCCGTTGGCCAGCACGTAGCCGATCCTCGATGCGGCTGGAGTCCTTCCAGCGCAGTTCCGAGACGCTGCGGCGCCTTCACGGTAGCTGCGTCTCGATGGTGGCGGTGGTCTCGCTTTCCTTGTGGCCCTGGGCGCCGGTGGCAGCGGCTGATCAGCCAGCAAGGCACCGGCGCTGGCCGGGTCGATGAGACGCAGATCCAGTCGGTGCTGCCCTGGCGGCCGTAGATGCTATGGGCCATGACAGCGCGGGACGACACGCCGCCCCAGGGTTCGATCTGCAGGACTGCAGCTTCAGTCCCAGGATCTCGCGGGGGAACCACTCGGAGAGCTGGGCCGGCGTGAGCGGTACATCGCTCCCTGTCCGCCGGTGACAGTGGCCGCCAAGGCGGTGGCGGCATCACGCGCGACCGTGCGCGGCAGCCAGGGAGTCGTTGCGGGCGCTGGCGCTGCCAGCCTCACGTGCGGCCTCGTCCAGGTTGCGATCAGCCTGCTGGACCTTCTCGATGGGCACGAGCACGCGACCATCACCCTGTCGCAAGGTAGGCCCTTCGGCGCCGATGATGGCGGGTTCGGCTTCTGGCGGTAGCATGCCTTCCCAAGCCCGATCGGGCCGGGCGCGCAGCAGCGTTGGTCAGCAGGAAGAGCACGACGACGATGCCGCTGAGGATGCGTCCGCCGCGAGGCGACACTTTCAGCAGGGCGTGCATGCCCCCAGCAGCAGGTAGACCGACCAGCCGCCGCCCAGCACCATCAGCAGGGGAAAGAGCGACATCAGCAGCGGCTGGAGTGCGGCTGCCACCAGGAGGCCGGCCATGGCGTAGCCGACAACGGCAAAGGCCTTGCGCAGATGGCGGGTTCCACCGAACCGGGGCGCGCACAGCTGCGTGACCAGTGCCAGAAGGGTGAACTGCACGAAGAAGGCCAGGCTGCCTCCGCCCAGGAGTAGCAGCAGTTTTGTCAGTCGTAGCGGATAATGCAGCACCGGCGCATCGTCGCAGAGGTGCTGACCATCAGGCCGAGCCAGACCAGCAATACCAGCGGCAACAGCCAGCCCACATACAGATGGCGTAGCGAGACGTCTTCCCGGTCGATCTGCTGCCACTCGGACAGGGGCGACGTGAACAGCCGAAACAGGCGTCGAGGCAGTTTTCAGGGTCGGAGGACCGGCCGGATCACGTTTCATCTGGTTAGAAGCGTAGGAAAGAACTATTTCCTTGCACGATTTACATACATTAGAACCGTCAGCCGCACAAGCGGTCAACAAACACAATGTGCCAATTCCGTCAGTACCGCCTCGATGAGGCGCCCTCGCTGACCTTCCTGTTGTCATTCACCAACATCTCGCGCCTTCGGGCCGATGGATTCCATCATGAGTACCCCCAGACAACCTGCGCCCCCTTCCCTGCAACTGCTGGATTCAGCAGGCATTTTCCAGGCCCTGCTGCCCCTGGCATCCACCTGCGGCCTGCTGCTGGAGCCCTCGGATGGGACTGCAGGCGGTGAGGCGGCGCAGAGCGCCCCGGGAGGCGGCGGTGGCATTCGCGTTCGGCTGCAATCCCGTGCCGGCCACGGCTGACGCCCACTGGTTCCAGCATGTGGCACCCGGCCATGTGGCGGTGCGTAGCCCACTGCCGCACGCGGCCGAGCTGGTGGTGCTGCCCCAGCAGTCCGAAAAGCCGGGTGAGCGATGCAGCACCTGCTGGTGCAGCTGGGACTGGCGCTGACGCTGACACCGGCCCGCGCGGGTCTGGTGATCGACCGCGTTCGCCATGGTTATTTCAACGAGGGGCTGGCCTTGCTGGGAGAAGGCGTGGCGGCACAGGAGATCGAGGCGGCTGGCACCGCTGCCGGCTATCGTGCGGCCCGCTGGCGCTGCTGGATGAGGAGGGCTGGAGGTGACGGACCAGCTCTACCACCAGAGCCTGGGCGAGCATGGCTGCGATGCGGGCATGATCATGGCACGGACATGATCATGGGCACGGACACGACCATGGACACGACCACAGCCACGACCATGGACATGGGCACAATCATGAGCACCACCATGGGCATCATCATGACCACGATCATGCACACGGCTGCGGGCATGACCATGGTGAAGCGGGGTCCGCTGCCCTGTCCGGACAGGAGTGAAGCGCCCGCAGGCCGCCAAGGCTCTCGCGGCCGATGAGAAACCGGCCAAGGCGGAATCCGGCTGCGCTTTGCGCTTGTGCCGCCAGGGCTGCGGCGCAGGCCCATGATGAACACGATCTGGAGGACGATCTGGGCCACGGCCATGAGCACGGCCATGAGCACGGCCATGAGCACGGCCATGAGCAAAGCCATGAGCACGGCCACGACCACGGCCATGAGCACGGCCATAGCCATGAGCACGGCCATAGCCATGAGCACGGCCATGGACACCATCATGGGCATGACCATGACTCACCACCATGGGCACGGGCACCATCATGATCACGAACACACGCATGATCACCATCATGGCCACGACCATGCGCATGATCACCATGACCATGACCACGGGCATGCACATGACGCGGCGGAGTCGGCTGTCTGGCCTGTGCTGACGGAAGAAGCGGCCTATGCCATGGAGAAGATGGCACATGGCTTCCAGCGCAAGGGACGCGCGGCTGGCAGTGGCTTCTGCGACTATTACGATGACGAGGAGGAGGATCCGGACCTGTGGTCGGGGGCTGTCGGCCTTCCTGCGACGCAGCGTGAAGCTGCCGGCCGACGACGTGCGTGACCGACTGCGCTACATCGTGTGGGTGGAGCTGCTGAACAGCCTGAAGGCCCGCGCCCTGCCCTCGGCAGCGACCGCCGACGTGGCGGCACGCGGTGCCGATCTGTGGGCTGACACGGCCTCTGCCCCGCTGGCCGCGCTGCGGGCGCTGGATGCGGATGAGGTGGAGCACCGTGCGCCGAGCTGAGTCGAGCGCTATGGCCAGCGCTTTGCGCTGCCCGCCAACTGGCGCGAGCTGCCGAAGCCTGATCAAGGCACGCCGCTGCCCGTACTTGCGGGCAGCAACGAAACAGCCGGACTCCGCAAGGAGACGGGGCTGTTTGCACTGAGTGCGCTGTCAGCGGCTGGCTGCTGGCTGCTGGCTGCTGGCTGCTGGCTGCTGGTCATCATGTTGCCAGAGGGCCATGCTGCGCTGACCCAAGCGGCACCGCAGAGGCTTCCAGAAACAGAACGGGCCGCCTGAATATCAGGCAGCCCGTGATGAAAGCCATGACGGCGCCCGGCTGACGGGCTCCGTCTGCGGTTCAGCGCATCGAGGCGCCTTCGCCCGACTGGTTGGCCTCTTCGATAGCCACGGCCTTCATGGACAGACGCAGGCGGCCCTTGTCGTCGGCCTCGATGACCTTGACGCGGACGGACTGGCCTTCCTTCACGTAGTCCTCGACCTTGTTGACGCGCTCCTGGGCAATCTGGGAGACGTGCAGCAGGCCGTCGCGACCCGGCAGGACCTGAACGATGGCGCCGAATTCGAGGATCTTGAGCACGGTACCGTTGTAGAATCTTGCCGATCTCGACTTCGGCGGTGAGGTCAGCGATGCGCTGCTGGGCGCGGCGTGCGGCCTCGGCGTCGACGGCAGCGATGGTGATGGAACCGTCGTCCTGGATGTCGATGGTGGTGCCGGTTTCTTCCGTGATGGCACGGATGGTGGCACCGCCCTTGCCGATCACGTCACGGATCCGCTCGGGTTGATCTTCATCTGGTACATGCGCGGGCGAAGTCCGACAGCTCGGTGCGGGCGGCCGGGATGGCTTCCTGCATCTTGCCCAGGATGTGCATGCGGGCCTCGCGGGCCTGGGCCAGCGCCACCTGCATGATCTCGCGGGTGATGCCCTGGATCTTGATGTCCATCTGCAGCGCGGTGACGCCCTGCTCGGTACCGGCCACCTTGAAGTCCATGTCACCCAGATGATCTTCGTCACCCAGGATGTCGGTGAGGACGGCAAACTTGTTGCCTTCCTTGATCAGGCCCATGGCAATACCGGCCACGTGCCGCTCGACGGGCACGCCGGCATCCATCAGCGCCAGGCAGCCGCCGCAGACCGAAGCCATCGACGACGAGCCGTTGGACTCGGTGATCTCGGAGACCAGGCGGATGGAGTAGGCAAAAGTCTTCCTGCGAGGGCACCAGCGCGGTGATGGCGCGCTTGGCCAGGCGGCCGTGGCCAACTTCGCGGCGCTTGGGCGTGCCGATGCGGCCGGTTTCGCCGGTGGCGTACGGCGGCATGTTGTACTGCATCATGAAGCGCTCACGGTATTCGCCGGTGATTGCGTCGATGATCTGCTCGTCACGGGCGGTACCCAGCGTGGCCACCACCAGCGCCTGGGTTTCACCACGGGTGAACAGCGCAGCCGTGGGCACGCGGCAGGACGCCGGTGCGGATGGAGATGGGGCGCACGGTGCGGGTGTCGCGGCCGTCGATGCGGAGCTCGCCGGACAGGATCTGGTTGCGCACGATGCTGACTGCAGCTCGAACAGGATGTCGCCAACCTCGGTGGCAGCCGGGGATTCTCTTCGGCAGCCAGCTGGGCCTGCACGTCGGCCTCGATCTGCTTGATGCGCTGGGAGCGCTCCTGCTCGACGCGCAGCTTGCAGGCGTCGCGCATGGCGTCGCCGGCTAGCCGTGCACACGCCTCGATGAGCGCGGTGTTCTTCTCGGGGGCGGTCCATTCCCACTCGGCCTTGCCACCGGCCTCGACCAGCTCCTCGATGGCCTGATGACGGTCTGCATCTGCTCGTGGCCAAAGACCACGGCGCCCAGCATCACGTCCTCGGAGAGCTCGAGGCCTCGGATTCGACCATCAGCACGGCCTGGTCGGTACCCTGCCACGACCAGATCCAGCTTGGATTCCTTCAGCTGCGAGGCCGAGGGGTTGAGCACGTACTGGCCGTCGATGTAGCCGACGCGGGCAGCGCCGACGGGGCCGTTGAACGGCACGCCGGAGATGGCCAGGGCAGCCGAGGCACCGATCATGGCGGGGATGTCGGCATCGATCTCGGGGTTGCTGGACAGCACCGTCAGCACCACCTGGACTTCATTCGAAGCCTTCGGGGAAATAGCGGACGGATGGGGCGGTCGATCAGGCGGGCGGTGAGGGTTTCGCTTCTCGGTGGGGCGACCCTCGCGCTTGGAAGAAAGCCGCCAGGAATGCGGCCAGCGGCGTAGAACTTCTCGAAATAGTCGACCGTCAGCGGAAAGAAGGACTGACCCGGCTGGGTTCGCGGGCAGCCACGACGGTGGCCAGCACCATCGTGTCATCGATGGTGACCAGGACCGAACCGCTGGCCTGGCGGGCGATTTCCCCGGTTTCCAGGGTGACCGTGTGGGTCGCCCCACTGAAATGTTTTCTTGGCGATCTCGAACATCGATTTTTCCTTGCACTCGTGGTGCCCTCCCCGTGCTAACCCGGCGGCACGGTTCGCCCTTGCATTCCGAAAAACAGAATGCCCGCGCGGTGGCGGGCATCCCGTGGTGGCTTTTTGCCGATTACTTGCGCAGACCCAGCCGCTCGATGAGCGAACGGTAGGCGTCGAGATCGCGGCGCTTCAGGTAGTCCGGCAGCTTGCGGCGGCGGCTGACCATGCGCAGCGAGACCGCGGCGCGAGTGATGATCCTTGACGTGATCCTTGAAGTGCTGCGACAGCCCGTTGATGCGGGCGGTGAGCAGTGCGACCTGCACTTCAGGGCGATCCGGTGTCGTTGTCGGCGCGACGGTATTCAGAAACGACTTTGGCCTTGTCGGCGGCTTCCAGTGCCATGATTTCCCTTTGTAGAAAGTGGGTTGACGTGCGGTCCCGCCTGGCAAGCGGGCCGTGGTGCCTGCGTGCCGTCAGGAAAGCCGCGGTTGCGGCCTCGACAGACGGCGCGGATTATACCCGGGGATGGCGCAAACCTGAAATGCACCAGCCCGAAATTTCAGGCGCGCGGCAGCGTGACGCCGCGCTGGCCCTGGTACTTGCCGCCACGGTCACGGTACGAGACCTCGCAGACCTCGTCGGACTCGAAGAACAGCACCTGGGCGCAGCCCTCGCCGGCGTAGATCTTGGCCGGCAGCGGCGTGGTGTTGGAGAACTCCAGCGTCACGTAGCCTTCCCACTCAGGCTCGAAGGGGGTGACGTTGACGATGATGCCGCAGCGCGCGTAGGGTGGACTTGCCCAGGCAGATGGTGAGCACGTTGCGCGGGATGCGGAAGTACTCGACCGTGCGGGCCAGCGCGAAGGAGTTGGGCGGGATGATACAGACATCGCCCACGAAGTCGACGAAGTTCTTCTCGTCGAACTGCTTGGGATCGACGATGGTGCTGTTGATGTTGGTGAAGATCTTGAACTCGGGCGCGCAGCAGATGTCGTAGCCGTAGCTGGAGGTGCCGTAGGAGACGACGCGACGGCCGTCGACGGAACGGACCTGGCCGGGCTCGAAGGGCTCGATCATGCCGTGCTTCTCGGCCATTTCGCGGATCCAGCGGTCTGATTTGATGCTCATGCGGGCGCTCTGTCGGGGTATCAGGGATGCGGGCGTCGGGCCTGGCACACAGCCGTGCCCGCCGCCGGATGAAACAGATCGGGATGATACCGGAACGGCCCCGGGATGATGGTCGCAGCCTGCCCTGCTGCACGCGGCGACACGCGAGGCCTCCCCATCACGCGCGCCCTGCGCCGAGACAGCCGCATCATGCCATTGAGACAGCAGGAAAGCCGCGGGCGTCAACCGCCCGGGGCTTCGGGGCGCGATCAATCGTTCCGATCAGTCGTTCTTGATGACGATGGACGGGAACTTGGACGACATGTCCTTGGCCTTCTCGGCCACTTTCACCGCCACGCGGCGGGCGATGCGCGGTACTGTGCCGCCAGCTCGCTGTCGGGGCGGGCCACCACCGTCGGACGGCCACCGTCGGCATCCTCGCGGATGTGGATGTCCAGCGGCAGGCCGCCCAGGTACTCCAGACCGTACTCGGCCGCCATCTTCTCGCCACCGCCCTGACCGAAAATGTGCTCGACGTGGCCGCAGTTGCTGCACACGTGCGCGGCCATGTTCTCGACCACGCCCGCTGACGGGGATGCCGACCTTCTCGAACATCTTGTAGTCCCTTTGCGCGCGTCCAGCAGCGCGATGTCCTGCGGCGTGGTGACGATGACGGCACCGGTGACGGGGATCTTCTGCGAGAGCGTCAGGTGCACGTCACCCGTGCCCGGGGGCATGTCGATGACCAGGTAGTCGAGGTCGCGCCAGTTGGTCTGGCGCAGCAGCTGCTCCAGCGCCCTGCACCACCAGCGGACCACGCCAGACCATCGGCTGGTCCATGTCGATGAGAAAGCCGATGGAGCTGACCTGCACGCCATGGTTCTCCATGGGTTCCATGGACTGGCCATCGGGCGTGTGCGGCCGGCCGTGGATGCCGAACATGACGGGCTGCGACGGGCCGTAGATGTCGGCGTCCAGCACGCCGACGGTAGCGCCCTCGGCGGCCAGTGCCAGCGCCAGATTGGCCGTCATGGTGCTCTTGCCCACACCGCCCTTGCCGGAGGCCACGGCGATGATGTTGCGCACCTGCGGCAGCAGCTTCACGCCGCCCTGCACCGAGTGGGCGATGATCTTCTGATAGACGTGGGGGTGACGCCCCTGCACGCCCGGGATCTTCTGGATGGCGGCCTGCACCGCCTCGCGGATGGGGTTGATCTGGCTGAGCGCGGGATAGCCCAGCCCACGTCCAGGGCTCACGTGACCGTCGTCCACCCGCACGTTGCGGGCCGAGCGGCTGGAGAAGAGATCCCGGCCGGTATTGGGATCGATGACGGTGGCCAGCGCCTGATTGACGGCGTCGACAGTAACACACTCATGATGGAATCGGGTACAGGAATTCTGTTAGAGGGGCGGCACCGGATGCAGCCGATTGCCGCCCGCGGATACGCCAGCCCGCAAGAAGGGGAGGCAGCCGGCGCAGCCCCTGCTGACAGGGTGGCCAGTCTCTGCATCATGCTCGCACGGCCTCGTGCCCGGCAAACTTGACATTCGCCATGTTGACACGGCCTGTGGCAGTCATGCCCCGCCCGCTCGCCGGCTGACCGACGGAGGCCACGATTCGGCCACGCCGCAACGGTCGCGGCCCGGATGCTGCCCATCCGGCGATGATACGCCACCGTACCGGCAGGGCGGTCGCCCTTGCTAAATCAGCGGCAGCACGCCCGGCATGCCGGGCCCCTTGACGGGGCATCGTGCCCGCCACATGCGGGCATCCTGTCCACCCTCTCCTGCGTTTTCATGAGCCAGCCCCAGCCATCCGCCGCATCGGCAGCCGCCGCCATGCCTGCCGCCACCGGCCAGCATCCCGAGCGTCTGTTCATCACCACCGCCCTGCCCTACGCCAACGGATCGTTCCACATCGGCCACATCATGGAGTACATCCAGGCCGACGTCTGGGTGCGCTTCCAGCGCATGCTGGGCAGGACGTGCTGTTCGTGGGGGCCGACGACGCCCACGGCGCACCGATCATGCTGAAGGCCCAGGCCGAGGGCATCACGCCCGAAGAACTGGTGGCACGCATCGCCGCCGAGCGGCCGTACTACCTGAACGGCTATCACATCAGCTTCGACCACTGGCACTCCACCCATTCGCCCGAGAACACGGCGCTGTCGCAGGAGATCTACCGGCGGCTGAAGGCGGCGGGTCTGGTGCCACGCGCACCATCGAGCAGTTCTTCGATCCGGTGAAGGAAATGTTCCTGCCGGACCGCTACATCAGGGCGAGTGCCCCAACTGCCACGCCAAGGACCAGTACGGCGACGCCTGCGAGGGTCTGCAGCAAGGTCTACGCGCCCACCGACCTCATCAACCCTATTCCACGCTGACCGGCAGCACGCCGGTCATCCGCAACTCCGAGCACTCACTTCTCAGCCTCTCCGATCCGCGCTGCCGCCAGTTCCTGCATGACTGGCTGGCGCAGGGCCGGCTGCAGCCGAGGTCGCCAACAAGGCGCGCGGGAATGGCTGGGCAGCGATGCAACCGATGGGGGAAGCCGCCGAGGGCGAAGGCGCCGGCAACCCGCTGGCCGACTGGGACATCTCGCGCGATGAGCCCTACTGGCATCCCCATCCCGGATGCGCCGGGCAAAGTACTCTACGTGTGGCTGGACGCCCCGGTGGGCTACCTGGCCTCGCTGAAGGCGCTGTGCGAAGCGCGGCCTGGACTTCGATGCCTTCATCGACCCGCAGGCCGGTCAGGATCCGCAGCGGCCGTACCGGCAGGTGCATTTCATCGGCAAGGACATCATCTACTTCCACACGCTGTTCTGGCCGGCCATGCTGAAGTTTGCCGGCATGCACACGCCCGACAACATCTTCGTGCACGGATTCCTCACCATCTCCGGCGAAAAAGATGTCCAAATCGCGCGGAACGGGCCTGTCACCGAAGAAGTACCTGGAGCTGGGCATGAACCCGGAATGGCTGCGCTACTACCTGGCGTGCCAAGCTCAACAGCCGGGTCGAGGACGTGGACTTCAACGCCGAGGACTTCGTGGCCCGGGTCAACAGCGATCTGGTGGGCAAGCTGGTCAACATCGCCAGCCGCTCGGCCGGCTTCATCCTGAAGCGCTTCGACGGCCGACTGGCGGCGGCCTCGCCGGCCACGCTGGCAGCCTTGCCGAAAGCTGGCCGGCGCCGACGCCCTGGCCGAGCTGTACGAGCAGCGCGACTACGCCAAGGCGATGCGCGCCATCATGGCGCTGGCCGACCGGGTGAACCAGTTCGTCGATGCCCAGAAGCCCTGGGAACTGGCCAAGGATCCGGCACAGACCGCCAAGCTGCATGAGGTCTGCTCGGACGCACTGCGCGGCTTTGCACAGCTCATCACGCTGCTGGCGCCGGTGCTGCCTGACACGGCGGCCCGTGCTGCCACCTTCCTGAACCTGCCGCAGCCCTTCACGTGGGCCATGGTGAACGAGCCGTTGCCGGCCGGCCACACCATCCAGCCCTTCCAGCACCTGATGCAGCGGGTGGATCGAAGCAGCTGGATGCCCTGTTCGGACTGGCAGCCGAGGCGGCCGCCGGCTAAGGCCGAGGGCGCCCCGGCCAAGGTGGCAAGGACGGAAAAGAAAGGCAACAGGACAAGGCCGCCGGAAAGGCCGCTGCCAGTGCTGCCGAAGGCCAGCCCTCCGAGATCACCATCGACGACTTCCTGCGCCCTGACCTGCGGGTGGCCCGGATCATCTCTGCCGAGAAGGTGGAAGGATCGACCAAGCTGCTGCGGCTGATGCTGGACGTTGGCGAAGAGCGGCCCGTCAGGTGTTCTCCGGCATTTCGGCCTTCTATGATCCGGCGCAGCTGCCGGGACGGCTGACCGTGATGGTGGCCAACCTGAAGCCGCGCAAGATGAAGTTCGGCCTCTCGGAAGGCATGGTGCTGGCGGCGTCCGGCGCCACCGACGATGAGGGCGTCTTCCTGCTCTCGCCCGACAGCGGTGCCAAGGCGGGCATGAAAGTATCCTGAGTTCGAGGTCATCATGTCGCAGAAGCTGCGCAGTTTCCACTTCCGCCCTGCCCTGCTGGATAGCCTGAAGCACTATCGCAGACCCGATTTCATGGCAGACCTGGGGGCGGGTCTGACGGTGGCCTGCGTGGCACTGCCGCTGGCCATGGCCTTCGGCATCGCCAGCGGCGTCAAGCCCGAGCAGGGGCTGATCACCGCCATCATCGGCGGAGCGCTGGTCTCGCTGCTGGGCGGGTCGAAGGTGCAGATCGGCGGGCCGGCCGGCGCCTTCGTGGCCATGCTCTACGGCATCGCGCTGCAGTACGGCATGTCCAACCTGCTGCTGGCCACGATGATGGCCGGCGCCATCCTCTTCCTGATGGGGGCGCTGCGGCTGGGGCAGATCATCCGCTTCGTGCCCATCTCCATCGTCATCGGCTTCACCAACGGCATTGCCGTGGTGATCATGCTGTCGCAGGTGAAGGACTTCCTGGGCCTGCAGATAGAGAAGATGCCGGCCAACTTCTTCTCGCAGCTGGACACGCTGGTCCATTACCGCGACGGGCTGAACTACCCGGCCCTGGGACTGGGCCTGGCCACGCTGGTCACCCTCATTGTCTGGCCCAAGCCCCCAAGGTGATGACTTCCCGTCAGACGGCGCTGGAGCAACCGGCGCAGGGCGTGGTGGGCACGGCCACGGACGCCGCAGGTGATGCCGAAGGCGCCCCGGCGCCCACGACGGCCGGCACGACGTCGGCGACGCCTGCAGAGCTCCCAGGCCCCTGCAGGCCAGCCTGCTGCGCCGCATCCTGTGGCGCATTCCGGCGCCGCTGGTGGTGCTGCTGCTGGGCACGCTGTTCACCTGGGCGCTGCAGCTGCCGGTCGAGACCATCGGCAGCCGCTTCGGCGGCATTCCGCAGAGCCTGCCGGCACCCGTGCTGCCCAGCTTCGACTGGGAGTCAGCCCAGAACCTGCTGGGCCCCACGCTGGCCATTGCCTTCCTGGGGGCCATCGAATCGCTGCTGTGCGCACGGGTGGCCGACGGCAGTGACCCATGACCGCCACGATCCCAACCAGGGAGCTGATGGCCCAGGGCATCGCCAACTTTGCCACGCCGCTGTTCGGCGGCATTGCCGTCACCGGCACCATTGCCCGTACCGTCACCAACATCCGCAGTGGCGCCCATTCGCCCATCGCCGGTCTCGTGCATGCGCTGACGCTGCTGGTATTCATGCTGCTGCTGGCCCCGCTGGCGGTCAACATCCCGATGAGCGTGCTGGCGGGCATCCTGCTGTTCGTGGGCTTCAACATGGGCGACTGGCGGGCCTTCGCACGGCTGCGTCGCTTCACGCTCAACTATCGCACGGTGCTGCTCACCACGTTCTGCCTGACCGTCGTCTTCGACCTGACGGTGGCGGTGCAGTTCGGGCTGCTGCTGGCCAGCTTCTTCTTCATCTATCGCGGTGGCACGGGTCACGCGCGTCGACCGCATCGAGACACCGGCCGAGGTGGCAACGCTGCCCGGCGGTCGCCGGGTGGGCACGTGGCAGGCGTTCGGCTCGATCTTCTTCGGGTCGATCAGCAAGCTGGAGGCGATCACGGCCACGCCGCAGCCGCTGCCGGACATCGTGGTGCTGGATCTGCACCGGGTGATCAACATGGACACGACGGGGCTGGATGCGCTGCAGTCGCTGCATCGGCACATCCTGGAGCACGGCGACCGGCGTGCTGTGCGCGGCCAACCGACAGCCGCTGTCGCTGATGAAGCGGGCGGGATTCCTGGAGGAGCTGGGAGAGGGAATCTGTTCGAGTCGCTGGATGAGGCGTATGCGGCGTTGCGGGGGCGAGCCGCTCTGCGTGAAAGGATGGCGTGCTCGAGGATCGACTTCGTTGAAGGATAAGAGTGCCTCAACGGTGGCGACTTCACGAAGGATGACTTCGATGAAAGCGCTCCGGGATGGGGTGCCTTCCTCGGCTCATGCTGTCCGCTTCGCTTCCAGAGCGCCTGGAAGCACCCCATCCCGGAGCGCTGGCACCTGAGTCGATCGCCATCCCGGCAACAGCCCATCACGGCACACCTCAACCCTTTGGGATGTTGGTCGTCGCCCATGCCCATCAGTGCTCGATCGTCCCGGACGTGGGGCACCGGACAGCCGGACACTCAGTGCTTCGACGTCCCTCCAGTCCTGCATCTGGTCGGTGCGTTTCAGCAGGCCGGTGTCCTGGTCGAAGCGGGCGTAGAAGAACATGGTGCGCTGGGTCGCTTCCAGGTAGCGCCAGCCCCAGACTTCCTCGTTCTGGCGCTTCAGGCGCGAGATCTCACCCGGTTTGCCCAGGATCTGGCGGACCTGGTCGCGAGCTCATGCCCGGGACTGGACCTTGCGGAAGTTCTCTTCAGTCAGCACCTGTTCGATGCTGCGGTAGCGCCCATCGGCCCCGATGGTGACGAAATAGGTTTCCTTGCCCATCGGGCCGCGCGGGTATTCCAGGGTGCGGCTGCCGTCGCCTCTTCCCAGATCATCTCGGGCTGGCCCATCCAGCGGCGCACGTCGGCTTCGGGTACTCTGGCCGGGGGTCAGGTCCTTCTGGGCGATGAAGTCGCAGGCTGCCCCAGGGGTGACGGCGCAACAGCAGGGCCCAGGCACGGTGACGCCAGGAACGGGGGCAGTAGCCTGCGAGGGGAGCAGTGTTGGAAGGCTTGGCGCTTTTCATGATGATGGCAGGGGTCCGGCGTGCGGCCCGGGAAGGATGGGGCACGCGCTTCGATACGAAAGGCAGGCTCAAGCATACCGGATCCCATGACTCTGCCGAGGAAGCCAACGGATGCGGGTGGACTTCCACCACACCCCGGTCAGCTGATGCCTGAAAGCGGAGCTGCTCCATTACAATCATCGAAGACCCTTTCATCCCCACTTCCACCAGCCACGCGGCTGCCCGTCATCATGGCCCTCTACGTCTCTGAAGCCACCCGGTTCCTGGAGCAACTCGAAGGAAAAGCGTCCGTCGCTGGAAGCCGAGCAGCAGCGCGGCCGTGCCATCTGGTGGGACAAGGCGCCCATCGACCTGGCGCGACGAGCCGAGGAAAACGCCTCGCGGGTGCATGAAGCCCTACCCCTACCAGGCCGACACGACGCCGGCCCCGGGTACCGCCGAGCTGCTCTGATACCGCGGCCCCTTCATGCAGGACACTGAACGGCAAGCCCTGATCCGGATGCCGAGCTGCCGGTATTGGCGCTCATCCACGGTGAACTCGCCACGGCGCATCCCTGAACGATCTGTACATCCCGCCCGATGCGCTGGAAGTGCTGCTGGACACCTTCGAGGGCGCTGGACCTTCTGCTCTACCTGATCCGCAAAGCAGAACTTGACATCCTGGGACATCCCGATGGCCAAGGTGACGGCACAGTACCCTGGCCTACGTGGACGAGATCCGTTCCCGCAACCTGGAGCTGGCGGCCGAATACCCTGCTGATGGCGGCCATGCTCATCGACATCAAGTCGCGGATGCTGCTGCCGGTGAAGAAGGCCGACAGTGACGAGGAAGTGGAAGACCCCGCGCCGAACTGGCCCGACGGCTGCTGGAATACGAGGCGCACTCGTACGGGCGGCGCAGATCGACGCGCTGCCGGTGGTGGGTCGCGACTTCGTGCGCGCCCAGGTGCACCTGGACCACACGGCCGAGATCCGCCTGCCGGATGTCTCGGCCGACGACCTGCGGGCCGCCTGGGCCGAGGTGCTGCGCCGGGCGCGGCTGGTGCAGCATCACCAGGTGCAGCGCGAGTCGCTGTCGGTGCGCGAGCACATGTCCGAGATCCTCCGCAAGCTGCAGAACCTGCGCTTTGCCGAGTTCCATGAGCTTTTCGATCTGGAACAGGCACGGCCGGCGTGGTCGTCACCTTCGTGGCCATGCTGGAACTGGCACGCGAGAGCCTTCTGCAGATCACCCAGGCCGAGGCCTTTGCCCCCATCTACGTGCGGCTGTCCTACCTGCCCAGCAAGGCGCGCCCCGATCCGGCCGAGTCGGACTTCGACGCGGACGAGTCCGAGATCATCGCGTCGGACTGAGATCGTGTCGTATTCGGTTCAGCACAACCTGCAGCTTCGCCCCTTCAACACCTTCGGCATCCGGGCCACGGCGATCTGGCCTGCACGCTGGATGACGAGGCGGCCCGTGGACGAGGTGCTGGGGCTGCTGCGCGAAGGCGCGGCCGAGTCCGTGCCCCGCACCCCGCATGAGATCACGCCGAATGAGCAGCCCTTCCCCGTCCACTGATCCTGAGCGGCGGCAGCAACCTGCTGCTGGCGCGTGACCTGGACGAACCGGTGCTGCTGATGCGCACGCGTGGTCGGCATGTGGTCGAACAGCAGGGGTGACACGGTGTGGCTGGACGTGGCCGCCGGCGAGGTCTGGCACGACACGGTGCGCTGGACGCTGCAACAGGGCTACTACGGGCTGGAGAACCTGGCGCTGATTCCGGGCCGGGTGGGCGCAGCCCCTGGCGGGTATACATCGGCGCCTGCGGCGTGGAGGCCGAGGGAGCGGATCGATTCGGTGGCGGCCATCCACCTGCAGACCGGCGAACGCCGGCGCTTACCACCGCCGAGTGTGCTTTCGGTTATCGGCAGAGCTTCTTCAAGACGCCGCCGGCCGGGACTGGCTGATCCTGTCGGTGCGCCTGGCGACTGTCCCGCACCTTCGTGCCCCGGCTGGACTGTGCTGAGCTGCGGACGGCCCTGGCCATGCCGGGGCTGACAGCCGTGCAGGTGGCCGACACGGTAGAAGCCATCCGGCGCAGCAAGCTGCCCGATCCGGCCGTGCTGGGCAACGCCGGCAGCTTCTTCCACAACCCGGTGGTGGACGGCGAGACTGGTCGAACGACTGCGCCGGGCTGCATCCGGGACTGCCCGCCCATCCCGTGGCGGGCGACGGCACGCCAGCCACCTTCAAGCTCTCGGCGGGCTGGCTGATCGACGCCTGCGGCTGGAAAGGCCACCGCGAAGGCGATGCCGGGGTATCACCCGACCATGCCCTGGTGCTGGTCAACTACGGTGAGGCCACCGGCCAGGACATCCTGCAGCTGGCCCGCCGCATTCAGGACAGCGTGCAGGAACGCTTTGGCGTGCAGCTGCGGCCCGAGCCGGTCGTCATTCTCTGAGGTACGCCGGACTGTCCCCGGCCTTCGCAAGTCCCCCGCTTTCCGAGCCTCTTGGCTTCCCGCCTTCCTGGCTGGCCTCCAGATCTTTCGGACCTTCCGAACTCCTTGCAATCCTGCACCCTTTTAAAAAGCTTTTTCCGGCTTTTAAAAGCTTTTTGGCGACAAAAACCACCGGACCCCGTCATCTTCCACGGCACACCCCGCCTGCCGTCCAGCAGTCGCGCGCCCTGCGCTCTACACCGTCTCGGACCGGCCTGTCGAAGCACCCCGGCACGCGCACGGGATTGCCCCATCCATTCCTATGAAGAAATGACAATCAAGTTTCAAACTGATGATTGTCTGGAGCAATCCATGAGCAAGCCTCGTTACATCATGGCCCTGGACCAGGGCACCACGTCGTCGCGCGCCATCATCTTCGACCAGCGGGGCGAGATGGTAGTCAGTGGCCCAGCGCCCGTTCAACCAGTACTTTCCCAAGCCCGGCTGGGTGGGCACGACGGCAAGGAAATCTGGGCCTCCGCAGGTGGCGGTGCTGACGGAGGCGCTGGCCAAGTCGCGGCTGGATGCGGCCGATATCCAGGCCATCGGCGTGACCAACCAGCGCGAGACGACGCTGGTGTGATCCGCCACCGGGCGAGCCGCTGTACAACGCCATCGTCTGGCGGGACCGGCGCACCTCCCGGTACTGCGACGAGATCCCGCGACGAATGGCAGGCGAAGATCCAGGACAAGACCGGCCTGGCGCTGGATGCCTGCATCTCGGCCACCAAGGCGAAGTGGATCCTGGACAACGTGGACGGTGCCCGGGCACGCGCCGAGCGCGGCGAGCTGTGCTTCGGCACGGTGGACACCTGGCTCATCTGGAACTTCACGCGCGGCAAGGTGCACGTCACCGACCCCAGCAACGCCAGCCGCACGATGTCTACAACATCCACACGCTGGACTGGGACGACGAACTTCTGAAGCTCTTCGGTGTGCCGCGCGCCATGCTGCCGGAGGTGAAGAGCTCCAGCGAGGTCTATGGCGAGACCTCCAACCGCCACACCGAGTGCAAGATCCCCATCGCCGGCATCGCCGGTGACCAGCGCGAGCCGCACTGTTCGGGCAGCTCTGCACCGAAAAAGGGCATGCTGAAGACACCTACGGTACCGGCTGCTTCCTGCTGATGAACACGGGCGACACCCCGGTGAAGTCGAGCCAACAACCCTGCTGACCACCGTGGCCTGGCAGATCGGCGGCAAGACCACCTATGCACTGGAAGGCGGCGTCTTCGTGGGTGGCGCGGCCATCCAGTGGTTGCGTGACGGTGCCCGCCTGATCCGCACCCTCGGCCGACATCAACAACCTGGCTCACACGGTGGAAGACAACGGCGGCGTGTACTTCGTGCCGGCGCTGACCGGCCTGGGCGCCCCCTACTGGGACCAGTACGCGCGCGGTGCGCTGCTGGGCATCACCCGCGGCACCACGGACGGGCATATCGCCCGCGCCACGCTGGAGGGCATCGCCTTCCAGGTCTACGACATCTGTGAAGGCCATGGAGGCCGATGCCGGCCAGAGCCACCTCGCAGCTGCGCGTGGACGGTGGCGCCAGCAAGAGCGACTACCTGATGCAGACCCAGTCGGACCTGTTCGCCTTCGACATCGTCCGGCCCCGCACCATCGAGACCACGGCCCTGGGCGCTGCCTATCTGGCCGGTCTGGCCACGGGCTACTGGCCCAGCATCGAGGCGCTGCACAGAGCAGTGGCAGGTGGGTCAGGTCTTCAAGCCCAAGCTGTCGCCCGAGCGCGTGCAGCACATGCTGCACTACTGGCACAAGGCCGTGCGTGCCGCCCGCCACTGGATCGAAGAGTGAGCCCCATGCACACCATACCCCGTTCTTCCAGCCGCCGGCGGCCTGCCATCCCTGGCCATGAGGAGTGAGCCAACATGAGCATTTTTCACTGCCGAGCTCATCGGTACCGCGCTGCTGATCCTGCTGGGCAACGGCGTCGTCTCCAGCTGCGTGCTGAAACAGACCCACGCCGTCGGCATCGGTGTGGGCTGGATCGTCATCACCACCGCGTGAGGATTTGCCGTGTTCGTGGGCGTGACGGTGGCTGGACCGGTCAGCGGCGCCCACCTGAACCCGGCTGTCACGCTGGGACTGGCGGCCCTCAGGAAAGACTCCCCTGGGACCAGGTGCCCACCTATTTCGCAGGCCCAGTTCCTGGGCGCGATGCTGGGTGCGCTCTGCGTCTGGCTGTATTTCCGTGACCAGTTTGCCGCCACCGAGGATGAAGGTGCCAAAAAGGCCTGCTTCTGCACGGGCCTGCCATCCGCAACCTGCCCAACAACTTCTTCTGCGAGATGCTGGCCACCTTCGTGCTGCTGTTCGTGATCTATTACATCATCGGCAACGGCAGCATCACCCTGCCCGGCCAGACCGAGGCCACGCCCATCGGGACTGGGCACGCTGGGGGCGCTGCCGGTGGCCATCCTGGTCTGGGTCATCGGCCTGAGCCTGGGCAGCACCACCGGCTACGCCATCAACCCGGCCCGTGACCTGGGCCCGCGGCTGGTGCTGACGTTGCTGCCGATGAAGGTGAATACCGACTGGTCCTACGCCTGGGTTCCCGGGCGTGGCACCGATGGTTGGCGCACTGCTGGCCTCGGGCTGTACATGATGCTGCAGTAAACGCAGGACTGCAGCGCGCAGTTCCGGTGGCCGCCCGTCGCGAGGCGGCCAACCAGGAGACCCGGAGCTGCACCCTGGGGCCGTTGCCGGCCCGGGGCGGCGGGGAAGCTGTCCAGGCCGGTCACGGCCCTTCCTATTTCGCCGGGGGCCAGTCCCGCCGGCGGACACCCAGCGGTCATCGCTGGAGGCGGCCTCGTCCAGTGCGTAGCCGTCACGATCGAAGCCACGCAGGTCGGCCGGCTGTTTGGCGTCGATGTCGATGGCGTAGCGGGTCATCATGCCGCGTGCCCGCTTGGCATTGAAGGAAACCACTTTCCACTTGCCGCCTTCGGGGCGACCTGGCGTCATCACGCCATTCCTCAAACGCGATCTTCAGCACCGGATGCTCCAGCCGCTTCACGTCCACGGCACTGAAGTACTCGTCCGAGCCAGGTTGACCAGCACCGGATGCGGATCGTCCGCCAACGCCTCGTTGAGCGTGGCGGTGATGCGCTCGCGCCAGAAGGCATACAGATCCTTGCCCGCCGGGTTGGGCAGCTTCGTGCCCATCTCCAGCCGGTACGGCTGCATCAGGTCGAAGGGGCGCAGCACGCCGCAGAGCCCCGGACGGGATGCGCACCAGCTCGTTGGCGCGCTCAGCCTCGGCCCGCGTCAGGTGCGGGCCGACAGCCCGTCGTAGACATCACCGTTGAAGGCATAGAGCGCCGGGACGGCTGTTGGTCTCGTCGAAGGTGTCCGAGAAACGCTGGTAGCGGGCCACGTTCTCGCGCGACAGCGCCGCGCTGATGGACATCAGCGGACAGCGCTCACTTCGTCGTAGCCACGCAGGATGTCGACCAGCGCACGGGTCTGCTCGGGAAAAGGCCGGCAGGCTGGCCGGCACGTCGAGTGCAGGCGTGGTGTGGTCCAGCGCCTTGGCGGGGAAAGAACTATCTTCATGCAAAAGATTATAGAGTACTTTTTATGGAGCACGCCGGGCCGGATGCTACGATGCGCGCTGCGATCGCCCCCTCCTTTCACCCCATGCCCCGTCTCGTCATCGACACCAACATCTGGCTCGACCTGCTCGTCTTCCATGATCCGCGCGTGCAGGCGCTGCAGGACGGACTGGCCAGCGGCCATTACCGGGCCATCGGCACCCATGCCATGCGCGCCGAGCTGGCCGTGGTGCTGGCCCGCCCCAGTTCCGACAAGACGAAAGCCAGCAGCAGGCCGCGCTGGCCCGCTGGGATGCGCTGACCGAAGAAGTGGCCGTGGTGCCCCCTGCAACCTCAGCTGCCGCGACCCTGACGACCGCAAGTTCCTGGATCTGGCCGTGGCCCACCGCGTGGACTGGCTGCTCTCGAAGGACCGAGCCCTGCTGGCCGCCCGCCGCTTTGCCCAGCGCCGCTTCGGGCTGAACATCGGCACGCTGGAGCAGATGCTGAAACAGGGAGCAGGCCGCCGCCCTGGAAGAACGCCCATGAGTTCTTCGCGCAACGCTGCTACGGACCGCGCCGGCCAGCACTGGCACCTGCTGTGCCGGGTCATCGACAACTTCGGCGATGCGGGCGTGATGTGGCGACTGGCCCGGCAGCTGCATGAAGAACACGGCTGCCATGTCCACCTCTTCATCGACCAGCCCGAGGTGCTGGAACGACTGGCCCCTGAGGCTGAACGCCCGCCTGTCCTGGTCAGCCGGCTGGATGACGACGCAGCCGTGGGCCAGGACGCGGACGTGATCGTCTGCGGCTTTCAGGTGCGACTGCCCCGGAAGGCGCGAGCAGCGCTGAAGAACCGCCCATCCGGCCCGCCGCAGCTCATCCAGCTGGAGTACCTGAGCGCCGAGGACTGGGTGGCCGACGGTCACGGCCTGCCCAGCCTGCAACCCGACGGCCTGACCGAGCACTTCTTCAACCCCGGCTTCTCGGCCAATACCGGCGGCCTGCTGCGTGAAGCACGACCTGCTGCAGCGCCGCGATGCCTTCCTGGCCGATCCTGCCCGCAGATACCAATGGCTGACGGGCCCATGGCATCCAGCTGGACTTTTCCCGATCGTGCAACTGCTGAAGCACCGTCCCCGCAGGCACGGGCCCGTTTGCTGGCCAGCGTCCTGTGCTACCCGTCTGCGCCGCTGCTTGCATGGCTCTCCGCCTGGCTGAACCAGCCCGCACTGCCCCGCTGCACCTGCTGCCCGGCGCTGACACCCAGCCTGGCTGCAGCCTCTGGTCCCGCTGGCCGAGGCACTCCCCACCGCCTGCGGCTCTCGGCCCCTGCCTTTCCTGCCGCAGACCGAATTCGACCCCCTGCTGTGGTGCTGCAGCCTGAACCTCGTGCGCGGCGAAGACTCCTGGCTGCGCGCCCTGTGGTCCGGCATTCCCTGGCTGTGGCAGGCCCTACCCGCAGGGAAGACGCCGCCCACCTGCAGAAGCTGGATGCCTTCCTGACCCGCATCACCCCCTGGCTGGCCGACGAACCCGCCTTTCCCTCCTGGCAGCGCGCCCTGCGCGCCTGGAACCAGGCCCCGGGCCACGACGCCACCGACCTGGTCGCCTGGCTGCAACACCCCTGTGCCACGGCCCTGTCCAGACAACTGGCCAGCGCCACCGCCGCCCGTCCCCGACCTGGCAGGCAGCCTGATGGCATTTGCGCAGGCGAAGCGGACGGCGTGAGCCAAGGAGGGCATCCCACGTGAGGCGCCCTCAACAAGCCGTCTGCAACCCAGGACAACACCCGACATAAGCCTGCAGCGCCCCGGGACGGGTGCCTCCACAGGCGCTCTGGAAAGCGCAGCAGACAGCATGAGCCGAGAAGGCTCCCCGGCACGGGGCGCCCCTCAACGAAGTCGTTCAACCAGAACCCGGCCCCAAACCCCACCGACCCGCGATATAATTGCAGAGTCTCAGCTCAACCCCGGACACAGTACAGATACACCCATGAAGACCGCCCAGGAACTTCGCGTTGGCAACGTGATCATGATCGGCAACGACCCCATGGTCGTCATCAAGGCCGAATACAACAAATCCGGCCGTAACGCCGCCGTCGTCAAGCTGAAGATGAAGAACCTGCTGACGGGTTCCGGCACGAAAGCGTCTATCGGGCCGACGACAAGTTCGGAGATCCAGGTTCTGGAGCGGACCGAGTCACCTACTCCTACTTCTCCGACCCCGCCTACGTGTTCATGGACCACGAGTACAACCAGTACGAAGTGGACGGCGAGTACATGGGCGACGCCCTGAACTACCTCGAGGAAGGCATGCCCTGCGAGGTCGTCATGTACAACGGCCGCGCCATCTCGGTCGAACTGCCCACCACGCTGGTGCGTGAAGTGGAATACACCGAACCCGCCGTGCGCGCGACACCTCCGGCAAGGTGCTCAAAGCCTGCCCGCATCAAGCCCACCGGCTTCGAGGTGCAGGTGCCCGCCTTCGTCGAGACCGGTGACAAGATCGAGATCGACACCCGCAACGGCGAATACCGCAGCCGCGTGAAGTAAAGCCTTCCGGCCTTCACGGCAAAAGCCCCGGAACTGGACAGCCAGCCGGGGCTTTTCTTTTGCAGCTCTTGCAGCCTGAGAGCGCTGCAAATCCGTTGTCGAGGGAACCGTGGAGTTGAGGAAACCGCAGAACGGATCAGTCGTTGAGCGCCGGCTCGGCCACGCGGGCCTGGCAAGCTGCCGACCGGTCGAAACCGCTTTCTGCCGCTGGCCAGCCCCATGCCCGGCGTCGCCGGCAGACCCGAGGGAGCCTGTGCCCCCGTGGCAATGGCCATGGCCAGCCCCATGTCGACGTCACAATGACTGCTGCCCGGTCGCCAGACCGGCACCGCGTTGGGGCTGAGCCGCATGGAATCGACCCGCGCACCATCGCACCGCGCAGGCTGACCCGCTCGACACCCTGACAGGCGCCCGCGAGCTGCTCCACATCGGGCCCAGCCGTCCGCCGAAGAATCCCAGACCGGACAGGGCATTGGTGGCGAAGCCCGTCCAGCATCCGCCAGATCAGCCCGGGCTGTCCGGCAGCAGGCACACGGTCGTCGTCTGCCAGTGCCATGGGGCCGATGGCGCCCCGCTGGCGCCGGCCAGCCGTACGCAACGGGATGCGCCGCACGGTACCGTGCAGCGCCGACATGGACAGTGGCTTGACCAGATAGCCACTGCAACCCATCATGGCAGAACGCAGCAGGTCGGGAATGCCGAGCGCGCGTGAGCACCACGACCGGCACATTGGAGCCGGTGGCGCGCTTGAAGCGGCGCATCATCTCCAGGCCGCAGCCATCGGGCTGCTGCGGATCGACGATGACCAGATCGTAGTGACGCATGGACAGTACATCACTGGCCTGCTCCAGCGTTCCCACGCCATCCACGTCCACTCCCAGCTGTCGATGCCCACAGCCACATGACTGCGGCTGGAGGGGCTGGGATCCATCACCAGGACGCGCAGGGGCGTGTCGACCGGCATCCGCTGACGGGCGGCCAGCAGGCTGCTGGCCGAGAGCGTGTTGCGGTTGATGGCGTGCTGCTGCGCACGGGCCACCAGCACATCGGCCGAGCGGTTGAGCACGGCCAGGATGTCCTGGGCAAAGGAAGGCAAACAGCAGATCGTCCGCGCCGCGCAGGCGGTTGGCCCGGCGTCCCACGCCGATGACCGGAATGGCGCGCGGCAGGCTGCGCAGCCGGCGGGCCGTATCCACGCCGCCGGGAATGGTGAGATTGACCAGCGCGATGTCGAACTCCCCGCCCGTGCGGGTATCGGCCAGCTGGTAACGGTGCGGGTTCTGGGCCTCGCACTGGAAGATCAGCTCGATCAGGCGCATGAAGCGCTGGCCCAGGCCGAACGCTGCGACACGGAACGGCAAACGCGGCGCTTCGGCAACCATTGCCGGCGCTGCTGTCGGGCTCTTCTGGCCACGCGGGTTGAAAGGCGTCTTCCACATGGGAAGCGATGAGACCAGAAAAGTCCGCCAAAGAGCAACCCGACAATTAGAAAACGTCGTTAATTCATATGCTTAGCTGCGCTGTCTACGACGGGGCTGTAGCTTTTTAACAAGCTCCGGCGCCGAAAAGGGCAACGTTTCATGTCAAAAACCGTTGATTGCTCGACGCCTGACCGCGACAGCCCCGCGGTCAGTCCAGCGCCTCGGTCCGCAGCCGGTTGTCCAGCGCGAAGTTGAGCACGAAATTGTGTGCCAGCGGCTCGACGTCATGCAGGCGGCGATCGACGATCACGCACTTGAAGCCCTGATACATGGACGGCAGCACATAGGGGCGGAATAGCCCAGGTGGAACTGGCCGGCACCGGAGCGCGCGCCACTTTTCTTGCGGGGCCGGAAGGCCGCCATCACCCCTGCCAGGCGTTCGGCCCAGTCACTGGGACGGAAGCGGCGACCTCATGGGTCTCGCCAATGATGACGAAGCGGGCGGCGTGACGGACATGCGCCACCGGATCGGGCGTAGTCCCCGGACAGGTCGGCGCGACGGGTGCGCGGCATGGGCCGTGGTGTCGGACGCCGGGGGCGGAATGCCGCCAGCGAGTGTCTCCTGACCCGGGATCCCGTCGCCGACAGACGCGGATGGGTTCATTGATTCTTGCTGCATGGAAGTATGATACCGGTACATGGATGGAAAAACCGAGACACGCGCATGACCTGCCAAGCCCCCTGATGTCGACCTACCTGCGCCAGCCCGTTGCCTTCACGCGGGGCCAGGGGCGCCATTCTGTTCGATGAGGCGGGCCGACGATACCTCGACGCTCTGAGCGGTATCGCCGTCAATACACTCGGTCATGCCCACCCCGATCTGGTGGCCGCGCTGCAGGATCAGGTCGCGAAACTGATACACAGCTCGAACCTCTTCGAGGTGCCACTGCAGGACGCCGTGGCCCGCCAGCTGGTGCAACGCTCAGGCATGACCAACGCCCTTCTGCAACTCCGGCCTGGAAGCCAACGAGGCAGCGCTCAAGCTGGCCCGCCTGCACGGCCATGCCCGAGGCATCACCGAGCCCCGGGTGGTAGTGTTCGAGCATGCCTTCCACGGGCGTTCGATGGCCACACTGTCGGCCACGGCGAACCCCAAGGTCCAGAAAGGCTTCGAGCCGCTGGTGCCCGGCTTCCCTCGCCTGCCCTTCAATGATCTGGCAGCTCTCGAAGCGCTGGCCCGACAGGACAGCGCCGCCCCGAGCATTGCCGCCGTGCTGCTGGAGTCCATTCAGGGCGAAGGCGGCATCACGGCCGCCACGCCGGCATTCCTGCAGGGCGTGCGGCGGCTGTGCGACGAGCACGGCTGGCTGATGATGCTGGACGAGGTTCAGAGCGGCATGGGGCCGCAGCGGCCGCTGGTTCGCCCACCAGTGGGCCGGCATCACGCCGGACGTGATGACGCTGGCCAAGGGACTCGCCTCGGGCGTGCCGATTGGCGCCGTGCTGGCCCACGGACCGGCGGCCAGCCTGTTCCAGCCCGGCAACCACGGCACCACCTTCGGCGGCAACCCGCTGGCCATGCGCGCAGCCCCTCACCACGCTGGAAGTGATGGAGCGCGACGGGCTGGTGGCCCGTGCCGAAGTGCTGGGTGAGCGCCTGCGCCAGGGCTTCGAGCAGGCACTGGCCGACACAAAGGGGCTTCACCGGCATGCAGGGCAAGGGGCCTGATGATCGGCATCGGGCTGGATCGCCCCTGCGGCGCGCTGGTGAAGATGGCGCTGGACGAAGGCCTGGTGATCAACGTCACGGCCGAACGGGTCGTGCGGCTGCTGCCACCGCTCATCCTGTCCGATGCCGAGGCCGACGAGCTGGTACAGCGGCTGGCGCCGCTGATCCGGCGCTTCCTGCAGGAGGGACAGGCCGCCGGCTGAAAGGGCGAGACGCCCGCGGACGCGCGCGCTCCCATCATGCAGCCCTGTTACCCGCTTTCCCGGAGCACCTCACCACACCTGAACGACCGGGCACTTTCGCTGGCCTGCCCCCGTCCAGCGCCTTCGCCGGGCATGTCCCCACCCGATGTGCCTTTCCCTGAATCCACGCCGACACGACAGCCCACGACCATGAGCACACTGCCCATCAAGCACTTTCCTGAAATTCGACGACTTCAGCCGCGAAGAGATCGAATACCTCGCTGAAACGCGCCGATTTCATCAGAAGCGCTTCCAAGAACTACGAGACCTGGCATCCGCTGCAGGACCGCTCGCTGGTGATGATCTTCGAGAGGCCTCCACCCGTACCCGCCTGTCCTTCGAGGCCGGGATGCTGCAGCTGGGCGGTGCCGCCATCTACATGAACACGCGGGACTCGCAGCTGGGCCGCGGCGAGCCGGTGGATGACGCCGCCAAGGTGATCTCGCGGATGTGCGACATCATCATGATGCGCACCTTCGAGCAGGACATCATCGAGCGCTTCGCCGCCGCCTCGCGGGTGCCGGTCATCAACGGACTCACCAACGAGTACCACCCGTGCCAGATCCTGGCCGACATCTTCACCTACATGGAGCACCGCGGCGGCATCCAGGGCAAGACGGTGGCCTGGGTGGGCGATGCCAACAACATGAGTTACACGTGGGTGCAGGCCGCACGGCTGCTGGACTTCCAGGTCCACATCTCCACGCCGCCGGGCTATGCACTGGACGATGCCCGCATCAGCGATGCCGAGCGCAAGCACCTGCGCTATTTCGAGGATCCGCGCGAAGCCTGCGCGGGCGCCGATCTGGTGACGACCGACGTCTGGACCAGCATGGGCTACGAGGCCGAGAACGAGGCCCGGGCCGCAGCCTTTGCGAACTTCTGCGTCGATGAGCAGATGATGGCTCAGCGCCCAATCCCGACGCCGCTGTTCATGCACTGCCTGCCCGGCGCACCGGTGAGGAAGTGACGGCCGGCGTGATCGACGGCCCGCAGTCGGTGGTCTGGGACGAGGCCGAGAACCGCCTGCACGTGCAGAAGGCACTGCTGGAGTATCTGGTCATCGGCCGCGTGCCGACCTGATGCGCCATCAACCTGATCGGGCGCTGGCTCAGACCTTCTGGCCCAGCTGGCGAACCACTTCGTCGGTGGTCCACAGGTCGTTGGCCGCAGACGGTAGTTGACCAGTGCCGCCAGATAGCCGTCGCCCTCCGGCAGTTTGGGGCCGGCGGTGGCATCCTTCACCACCGTCACCTCGAAGCCCTGCTCGATGAATTCACGCAGGTGCGACTCGACGCACAGGTTGGCAGCCATGCCCGCCAGCGGGATCTGGTCCACCTTCTGCTTGCGCAGCTGCAGCGTCACATCGTTGCTTTCCGGGCCGAAGATCTTGTGCGGCGAGGCAATGATGGTCTTGCCATCGAAAATGTAGGGGCTTGTATTCGGGCATGAAGTCGGCTCCCGAGCCTTCGAAGCCCTTCATGTCATAGGCGCTGGGCCGGGCAAACATGCCGCTGTCGTGCATGAAGTGCTCGCCCGGGCCACCGAATTCCCACTGGTGATCGGTGGGGTAGTAATAGTGTGGCGATACCACCACAGGAATACTGGCCCCCTTGGCTGCCTTGAAGAGGCGCAGCAGATTCGGGACCGTATTGTTCTGTGTCACGCTTTCGCCCACGGCCCCCCAGGCAATGCCTTTCGGGCTCAGGAAATCGATCTGGGGGTCGATGACCACCAGCGCCACGCGCTTTGGATCGAGCTTCATGCCCTTGCGCGGCATGCCATAGCTGGACGGCTCGGCGTACGGACTGGCTGGCGCAGCCCCTGCCCGCGGCATTTTCTGCCAGCGGCTTCGGCGTGCCCTGCACCGCCCAGCGTCATGGCACCCAGTGCGGCAACCGCCGCAACGGCTTTGGCATCATGCCCCAGAAACTGGCGGCGTCCCTGGTCAACGGTGTGATCTTTGTGGTTATTGCACATGGTTTCCAAATGTAGAGAAGGAGGTTTCTGGCCGAATCACCCGTGCAGCATTCTGCAAGGGGAGCCTCTGCAAAGTCCAAGAGCGCTTTGGGTCCGGAGCCGGGATGCGTTAGAAGGCGCCATTTTCCGGCAGTGGCAGGGGCCACTGACGAAAAATGACAACGCGCTGGGTCGCCCCGCCATGGCGGCCAAAGTGTCGCAGGACTTTTGCAGAGGCTCCCGGAATCACCCTGCCCGGTGCCAGTGACGACATCATCACCGAATATGCGCAAGCCCGGTTGACACATCAACCCGTCTTTTTATCCGGATGCTGGCCGTGCGATGGACGGTCCGCCGCTGACGTCCTTCAGGCGACCATTCATCGGTTCGGGCCGTTTCATGGACATTTGCTCCGCCGGATCCCGGCCATGTCATGGGCTCATGCTTTCCCGCGCTGGCCCTGCCGTGTGCCGACGGACGCATCGCACAGAACAGGGGCCTGCCGTCCTGCATCCATCTGTTTCTGTCATCGGCCCACCGGGATGCACCACAGCGCCCGTGCTGATATCTTTCAGGATCGTTCCCCTTCAGCCTTCCGCATCATGGATGCTCTCAGCCAGCTGTTCACGCACTTTCGCTTTCGCACCGACCTGTTCTTTCTGGGCCGGCTGTGCAATACCAGCACGCATGCCGAATCCGAAAAGGACTACCTGCACCTGGTCCGCGAAGGGCGCGGCCTGTTGCAGATTCCCGACGCGCCCCCATCCGCATCGAGGAACCGACGCTGATTTTCATATCGGGGCACATGCAACACACCATGACACCGCTCGACGCCGGCGGGCTGGATGTGTTCTGCATCAGCTTCGATTTCGGCAGTGATGTGCGCAATCCGCTCACGCACACCCTGAAGCGCCCGGTACTGCTGCAGCTCAACAGCAATCCGGACCTGATGGCGGTGGCCAACCGGATCTTCTCCGAAACGGCCGAGCGGCACTGCGGCTACCAGATGGCCGTGCACCATCTTTCGGCCTATTTCACCATTCAGGCGGTACGCTGCAGCCTGCGGCTGCGGCATCTGGATACCGGCCTGCTGCGCGGACTGGCCGACCGGCGAGATCGGGCAGGCGCTGTCGCACATGCATCAGGATCCGGCTGCGCCATGGCGGCTGGAAACCCTGGCCGAACGGGCACACATGTCGCGCACACGCTTCGCGCTGCGCTTCAAAGGAGACGGTGGGCGTCTCGCCGCATGGATTATCTGGCCACCTGGCGCATCTCGCTGGCGCAGAGCCTGCTGCTGCAGGGGTGTGCCCGTGGCGCTGGTGGCGGAACGGACCGGCTACAGCCACAATGCCGCATTGACCCGTGCCTTCACCCGTATCGTCGGCCACACGCCCACGGCATGGCTGGCTCAACAGCGGGAACAGATGAAAGCTGCGGAAGAGGCCATGGACGCGGAGGCCGCAGGACAGGCCATGATCGCGGAACAGGCCATCAGCGCCGAGCGGGCGGCGGCCGGCTCGGGTGGTGGCTGAACGAACAGGGAACCGGGATCTGAACCGGAAAAGGATGGGCCGACCGGTGCAGGAAAAGCGAGCCATCCCTGCGCCGGCCATGCACGGGCCAGCAGCGGGCCCTGCACCGTTCCCGGCCCGGATATCCGCTTCAGGCCGGCCGGCCATTGCACACTCAGTGGCACCCGCAACCTGTCGGCCGGCAAGGCCGATTTCTTCAGGCCGACACAGGTCACTGCGTTCTCAGCGGCACAGATGCAGACGCACGCCGGGCCGGGTATTGATGACCGACGGCGTGGCCGTCACGGTCGGCGGCACCTGCGGTGCCGGCATGGGCTGGTGGCGCGGAATGGCGCGCCGCACGGCCTCAGGTTGAGCAGCAGCGCCACGGTCCGCAAGAGCCGGACGGCAGCAGGTTCAGCTTGCGCAGCGGCGACAGCTGCCCTGCCCCTCGCCAATGGCCTGGTCCAGGCGTGCCAGCAGCACGCCGGCCAGCGGCAGCGCCAGCACCTGCTCCATCACCTGTCGCAGGCAATGGTGATAGGCCACGCATTCATCAAAGAGCGGCGATTCGGGCAGCGGCTGGAAGCCGTAGCGCGGCATCAGCTCGCGCACCTCACGATCGATCGTCGGCTGGTCCGGCTCCAGCAGGGCCAGCACCTCCGACGCCACCGACTCTCCACCTGCCCGGTCAGCTCGCTGATCTGCATCAACACATCCGGATGGTTGCGATGGGGCACACGCCGGATGCCGTCCAGGATCATGAACAGCTCCCTCGCGGCGCATCCGAAGCTTGCCGCGCATGCCCTATGGCGGCACAGCCGGCGCTGGAAGTCACTGTCAGTCAGCACATCGGTGGTGGAGATGCTTTCCAGCAGCCACAGATGCTCGCGCGCATCCGCGACGACACGGCTCATCGTTTTGACCACCGCAATGTCCAGGGTCCTTCAGGGAGACGCTCGGCAGCCACTTGGGTGAGGGTGTATCTCGACATCGAACATGCCTCGTTTCGATCGCATGTCCGCATGATCCCGTCTACCCGAAGTACGCCCGCACTGCCCTGGATGCGGACAGCAACTGCGGATCGGCGGCAAGCCCCCGTTTGCATAAAAACCACGGAACGTGGCACGCAAACAACCCATCGCGACGATGCAGGCCATGGCGTGCCCCGGACACGACAGGTGCACACCGGGCACAAAAAGGCAGCCGCAGGGTTTCCCCACGGCTGCCTCCCTCTGATCCGGACCGGCCTCAGCTCTCGACCGTCTCGACCTCGGCCTCGTCTTCCGGCTCGGGCGGCGGCGGCTCGAAGGACTCGTGGTATTCCAGCGCCACCTTGCCGGCGTCGTCCAGATCCACGGTGACGCGACCGCCGTGCTGCAGACGGCCAAAGAGCAGCTCGTCGGCCAGCGCCTTGCGCACCGTGTCCTGGATGAGCCGCTGCATGGGGCGTGCCCCCATCAGCGGATCGAAGCCCTCGCGTGCCAGATACTTGCGGAAGGCATCGGTGAAGATCACCTCCACCCGCTTCTCGTGCAGCGTCTCTTCCAGCTGCATCAGGAACTTGTCCACCACCCGCAGGATGATCTCCTCGTCCAGCGGACGGAAGCTGATGATGGCATCCAGGCGGTTGCGGAACTCGGGCGAGAACAGCCGCTTGATCTCGGCCATCTCGTCACCCGGCTCACGCGTGTCCGAGAACCCGATGGAACGCCGCTGCAGGTCGGCCGCACCCGCGTTGGTGGTCATGATGAGCACCACGTTGCGGAAATCGGCCTTGCGTCCGTTGTTGTCGGTCAGCGTGCCGTGGTCCATCACCTGCAAGAGGATGTTGAAGATGTCCGGATGCGCCTTCTCGATCTCGTCGAGCAGCAGCACCGCGTGCGGCTTCTTAGTGATGGCCTCGGTCAGCAGACCGCCCTGGTCGAAGCCGACATAGCCCGGGGGCGCCCCGATCAGGCGCGACACGGCGTGCCGTTCCATGTACTCGGACATGTCGAAGCGCACCAGCTCGATGCCCAGCGTGAAGGCCAGCTGCCGTGCCACCTCGGTCTTGCCCACGCCCGTGGGGGCCCGAGAACAGGGAACGAGCCGATGGGCTTCTCGGGCCGTGCCAGGCCCGAGCGCGCCATCTTGATGGCGGCCGCCAGCGCCTCGATGGACGAATCCCTGGCCGAACACCACGTTCTTCAGGTCGCGCTCCAGGTACTGCAGCTTGCTGCGGTCGTCACTGCTGACCGACGTGGGCGGGATGCGGGCGATCTTGAGAGACGATGGCCTCGATGTCGGCCTTGCCGATCACTTCCTTGGCCTTGTCACGCGGCAGCACCCGCTGTGCGGCCCCTGCCTCGTCGATCACGTCGATGGCCTTGTCGGGCAGGTGACGATCGGTGATGTACTTGGCCGACAGCTCGGCCGCCGCCGTGAGTGCCGCCCGGTGTAGCGGATGCCGTGGTGCTCCTCGAAAGTAGCTCTTCAGGCCGCGCAGGATCTGCACGGTCTGCTCCACCGTCGGCTCGACCACGTCGATCTTCTGGAATCGCCGCGACAGCGCATGGTCCTTCTCGAAGATGCCGCGATATTCGGTGAACGTGGTGGCGCCGATGCACTGAGCTCACCCGACGACAGCGCCGGCTTGAGCAGGTTGGAGGCATCCAGTGTGCCCCCGAGGCCGAACCGGCCCCGATGAGGGTGTGGATCTCGTCGATGAACAGGATGGCCTGGCGATCGGCCCGCAGCTGCTTGAGCACCGTCTTCAGGCGCTGCTCGAAGTCGCCGCGATACTTGGTGCCGGCCAGCAGCGCACCCATGTCCAGCGAATAGACGGTGGCGTCCTTGAGCACCTCGGGCGCGTCGCCCTGCACGATGCGCCAGGCCAGCCCCTCGGCAATGGCGGTCTTGCCGACGCCGGCCTCGCCCACCAGCAACGGGTTGTTCTTGCGCCGGCGCACCAGCACCTGGATGACACGCTCCAGCTCGCTCTCGCGGCCGATCAGCGGGTCGATCCGACCCTCGCGGGCCGCCACGTTGAGGTTGGTGGTGTACTGCTCCAGCGCGCCCTGGGGATTGGCGTCGCTTCCCCCTCAGCCGTGGCCTCCTGGGGCTCGTCCCTTGCCCGGGCTGTTGCTGCTGGGCCTTGGCGATGCCGTGCGAGATGTGAGTTGACCACATCCAGCCGGGTGATGCCCTGCTGGTGCAGGTAATAGACGGCGTGCGAGTCCTTCTCGCCGAAGATGGCGACCAGCACGTTGGCCCCCGTGACCTCCTTCTTGCCGTTGGAGGTGGACTGCACGTGCATGATGGCCCGCTGGATGACCCGCTGGAAGCCCAGCGTGGGCTGCGTGTCGATCTCTTCGGTGCCCGGCACCACCGGGGTGTTTTTCCTCGATGAAGCCCGTCAGGCTCTTGCGCAGCTCGTCGATGTTGGCGGCGCAGGCCCGCAGCACTTCGGCCGCCGATGGATTGTCGAGCAGCGACAGCAACAGGTGCTCGACGGTGATGAATTCGTGGCGCTGCTGCCTGGCCTCGACAAAGGCCATGTGCAGGCTGACTTCCAGCTCTTGGGCGATCATGCTTCCTCCATCACGCACTGAAGCGGATGTTGATGCTGACGGGCAAATCCACTCACCTGCTCGACTTTGGTCAACGCGATATCCCGTGGAAACATGCCACAGACGCCGCGGCCCTCGTGGTGGACCTGCAGCATCACGTCGGTGGCCTTCTCCAGGCTCATCGAGAAGAACTTCTGCAGAACCTGCACCACGAAGTCCATCGGCGTGAAATCATCGTTCAACAGGAGCACCTTGTACAACGGGGGCGGCTTCAGAGCCAGCTGCTCCCGTTCAAGGACGACCGAAGGATCATTGGATAGTGTCATCCGACCGATTCTAGCGATTGATCCGGACCGATCAGTGACCTGGCGACGTCCGGCAGGTGCCATCGTGACATCCACCACAACGCCAGGGGTGGCAGGCGCGGACCCCGGCCCGGCCAGCGATGTGCCAGGCAGGTCGAGCGCATGTCGATGAACCTGCCTGACGACTGACCATTGCACAATGCGTCCTTTTCGGGGCAATTCAAGTGCTCGCCGGCCAACAGTGTGATTGTGACTCATTCCTACCCGGATTGCACACGGAAACGGGTCACGACGAGTGCCCTTGCACGCTGCCCTGCACCCTCTCACACCGCCAGGAAAGCCTCCGCAGCAAGCCGACGAGCCGGCCCATGGCCGCTCCGGGCGACACGCACAGCCCGGCCCGCGCTCGTCTGACCAGCTGACTCCGTTCATGTCCTGTTCATGTTCCGTTCATAATGGAATAGGCTGAATTTATTATCCTGATATAAAAACCGATCATTCACCTCCGCTCCTCAAAAACCCATGAAGGAAACGCCCGGAGGTTCTCCGGGGCTCTGCTGTCCTTCACAAGGCCATGATGAGACGCCATCCGACCATCTGCCGTTCAGCGGTTTACATGAAGGCAAGAAAACCACAAGCCGCAGCCGCCCACAGGAGGGGCAGCCAATGCAAAAAAATTTTGCTGCATTGCAGCAGAAATGAAATTTTCTCGTTAAGAAACAATAAGTTAAAGACTTGTCCGAAGGGGCTCACAAAGGTACTGACACGGATTGAGACCCGAAAACAAATTCCGTTGCACTCCAGGAACTGCCGTTCGCACGATAGAACTTGACTGCCTCCTCCAATTCCCAAAGAATAGTGTCTGATGTTTTCGGGGTAAATCAAGGCCCGCGCCCGAATACCTCCATTCAGTCTCACACGCACGGCCTTTCAAGCAGGAAAATTCATAGTATGGCAACGGGTACGGTCAAGTGGTTCAACGACGCCAAGGGCTTCGGCTTCATTACCCCCGGATGAAGGTGGCGAAGATCTGTTCGCTCACTTCAGCTCTGTTCAGACCCAAGGCTTCAAGACCCTGAAGGAAGGCCAGAAGGTCTCGTTCGACGTGGTCCAGGGCCCCAAAGGCAAGCAAGCGTCCAACATCCATCCTGAAGGCTGATCTTTCGGCCAGGATGGGCTGACGCCCTTACCGAAAAGGCTGGCAACGCAAGTTTGCCAGCCTTTTTCATGGGGATCCCGCTTCATCGCAGCACGCTGGGCGACTGCTGACGAATGCCGGAAAGCAAGCGCCGTCCGCCTCTCCCCTGCCCAGGTCGCCCTGCGCTCAGGACATGCCCAAAGAATCTTCGGTGGCCGTGGGCATGTCCGGCATGCTCGTCATGATCGTGGTGATGTTCATGCCCGCCCGTGTGCCCGGCCACGTCCTGAACCTGGACCTGCACGTCCTGGCTGCCGGCGTGACGGAAGTTCAGCGTCAGGGGTGAAGTGCTCACCGGCCTTCAGCGGACGGGAGACCCCCAGCACCATCAGGTGGTAGCCTGAACTGGCGCCCTTGTTCATGTCCACGCTGGCCCCAGCCGGGATGTCGATGGCGGACACCCTGACGCATGCGCATCATGTCGTTTTCCACCTTCATCTCGTGCATTTCGGTGGCGCGAGCAATCCCGGTGCTGGCGGACAGCAGCTGGTCATCCTGCTGACCGCGGTTCTGTACCCGGTCGATATAGACGGCCAGATTGGGAACGCCAGGCCGCGGCGCTGCGGTGTAGGCACCGCTGACGACAACGGGCGAGGCTTCCGCCTGCGCACCGTGGGCGTGGTGCCCATGCCCTGATGGGCCGTCGCATGTTCCGCACTCTCGCGGGTCGTCTGGGCAGTCGCCATCGTCGGCTGGACCACGGCCAAGCAGGCCAGCAAACCCAGAGTCAGCCACGCCGGACGGGAGACATTCCGGATGCCATCCGCTGAAACGGGAAACGCGCTCTTGCTCATGCGATTGGACTCCACGAAAGGATCTGAGGCGTAGGAACACGCGGGAGAAGTATCCCGGGTAATGGGCGGGATGCCGAGGAAAAATCCGACAGGTGGCATCTGGCACTCCTCACTCGACACCGGCCGCCCAACCACGGCCAGCATGCCGCAAGGCCTTGACATGCCCGGGGAAAGCTCTTGCCTGCGACATGAGCGAGCCTGCATCAGCCTGGACACTGCCTGGTGCCAGGGGACTCGATACGGATGCTCCGGATAGCCCCATGACAACGGAAAGGATGCAGGGTCCCCGACGACCCTGCATCCAATCCAAAGGAAGGAAATGTGCCGGGATCAGCACTCCGGACCGTGCCAGGCCCGCACGAAGCCGGAAGGATCAGGGCGCTCGCGGCCCTTGGCGTGCGGTTCGGCCGTACCTACATGCACGAAGCCCAGCAGGTGTTCATCAGCTGCGAAGCCCAGGGCGTCACGCACCTTGGGATCGAAGGCGTTGGGGCGCTGGACCCAGATGGCACCGTAGCCTTGCAGGGTACAGGCCGTTGAGCAGGTTCATGACGGCAGCGCCTGCCGCCAGCCACTGCTCGATGACCGGCACCTTTTCGGAGCCTTCGACCAGCCGCACGGCCGGCACGATGGTCGTGGGCGCCGCCAGCTGCTTGCGACGATAGCGTTCGGGATCCTCATGACCCCGCGCACGCGCTGCATCGACCAGGATCTCGGCCAGCGCCGCCCGGGCCTCCCCTGGACGGTGACGAAGCGCCACGGTTTCATGCCGCCGTGATCCGGCGCGCGCATGGCCAGTTCGAAGGCCGTCTCCAGCTCGAGGCCGAGGCGCCGGCTCATGCAACGGCCAGACGAGAAAACGCCCTTTCAGCGCCTCGATGGCCACCTCGCCGACTTCGGCCAGATCGATCGTCTCGCTCATCGGTTCAGTTCCGGCCGCGCGCGCGTTTGCGCTCTTCTGGCACGCCGGGCAGACGCCATACAGCGCCAGCCGACGCTCGGACAGTTCGTAGCCATGTGCATCAGCCACTTCGAACTGCACTTTCTCGATGATGGGGACTGGTGAACTCGTCCACCCGGCCGCAGCTCACACAGATGAGGTGATCATGGTGATCACCCTCGTTCATCTCGAAGACGGCCTTGCCGCCGTCGAAGACGTTACGGCTGAGCAGGCCGGCCGCTTCCAGCTGCGACAGCACCCGATGAGACGGTCGCCAGGCCCACGTCATGGCCCTGCTCCAGCAGCCGACGGAACACGTCCTCGGCCGAAAGGTGGCGCTCTTCGCTGCCACGGATGATTTCTAGTACCTTGATTCTGGGCAGCGTGGCCTTCAGACCGACACTGCGCAATTCCTGATCCTGGGTGCTCATTGACCTTCCTGAGAGAAAACGGTTTCGCGGCGCTGGGCAACAGGGCGATACCTCCCGGGCAATCGCCCTCGATCCCTGCATTATGAACCATTTAGGCCGCCGTGATCCGTCATGTGATACCGCTTTCCTGCTGATGAACCGCTGTCCGGACCTGGCTGTCCGTACCTTGACCGGAACCGGATGCCCCGGCACCCCGTGCGGGAGCGTCAGGCATGCCCTTCCTGCCCCGTTCCGGCGCCCCGGGGCACCATCAGCCGGGAAAGTGCCGGCCGAGGGCCCATCATCACGCTGGTGAATGCGGATGATGCGCAAGGCATCAGGCTGAGCCACCAGCACACAGGGCTTGTTGTGCCGACGGCAATGATCCTGCACCCGCCAGTACGCCTGGTGGCTGAGACAGCCGGTCTGGCATATCACCAGATCGGCCTCGACCAGCCGTTCTTCAAGGTCTGGGGGATCCTCGACCTCATCGGTGGCGCCCGATCCACCGGCACGATCGTCGCCTGCCGGATGCAGCGGCTGCCCCAAGGGCCGCGTTGACGCTCCGGGTTCCGGAAACACTCCCCTGCGTTGCCGCAGGCCATGCCTCGGCCGGCGTGGTGGCCGAAAGCGCCGCGAAGCAGCGTCTGCAGGCGCTGCGCCAGCGACTCGATCCGCGCGCCCAGCGTGGCCCTGCCCTGCCTGCGTGGCCTGGGCGGCTGCCAGCATGCGCCGCTGCTCGTCACCCGCCATGGCCAGGAGGCTCCCGCGCGGCCAGCTGGGCGCAGCAGCTGCAACACCTCGGCCTCCAGAAGCTGATTGCGGGCATGAAGCCGCTGCACCGTGGCCGTACAGCGCCGCTGGGCTGCGCCATAAGCCTGTCTCAGTGCCTTCAGCTCAGCCATCACGCCTTCCAGGCTGCGTTCGGACGGTTTCACGGTTCGGACTCCAACGGTTGGGGCGGAGGGATGGAGGGATGCCGGAACGACGGGCCGCCGCGCCGACAGGAGAGGGGCATGGCACCTGCGCGAAGCAGCCATCATGGCCCTCAATGACTGATTTTACTTCTCATTCATGAAATCTGCCTGGCTCTCCCTTTGCCCCCAGACAGGATCGGCATGGGGCAACACCCGTGTCGGATCAGGACGACACTGCATGCAACGACACCCTATGGCCGCCACGCCCAGGAATCGCACCACACGATCCGGTCCCTCCCTGGCCGGCTCTGCACACGGGCATGAAACAGACCGAAAAGACCGCCAGAAGCCGCACTGTTCCGAAGATCGTGAACATCCGTCCGCCGGGACAATCCCCCGTCATGCCCGCTGGAGGATCCCGCATGAAAAACGATTGCCCTGACCATGATCGTCAAGAACGAGGCCCGCAGCCTTGCGCGCTGCCTGGACAGTGTCGCCCCCTGGGTGGACAAGATGATCGTGCTGGACACGGGATCGACCGACGACACCATCGCCATTGCCCGTGCCCATGGGGCCCGAGGTGTACGAGCGGCGCTGGACCAACGACTTCGCCGCCGCCCGCAATGCGGCACTGGCGCGCTCTGACGCCGACTGGAACCTGGTGCTGGACGCCGACGAATGGCTGACCTCCGGCGGCGAATACCTGCAGGCACTGCGCCACGATTCGCGCCGTGCCATCCACAACATCCGCATCGACAGCGACCTGGGCAGCGGCAGCAACACCCTGATCTCCAGCCACCGGATCTCCCGGATCCTGCCGCGGGGCGTGCGCTACAAGGGACGGATCCACGAACAGCCGGCCCACAACCTGCCGATCATCGATGCCGCCGTGACGGCGCGGCACGACGGCTACATGCAGGAGCAGCTCGACACCAAGAAGGGCCGCAACATGGCGCTTCTGGAGAAATCGCTGGCCGAAAGGCCTGAAGACCCTATGTGCACTTCCAGCTGGGCAAGCAGTACGACATCCAGATGCAGTACGACGAGGCACTGCCCTTCTATCGCCGCGCCCGGGAACTGGTGCAGCACCGCACCGCCTGGTACCACGACTTGGTGGTGCGGACGATCGAGTGCCTGCGCCACGAAGGTCGTCTGGAAGAGGCCATGATCTTTGCCTCGGACGAAATGCCCTACTGGGAGCAGTCGGCCGACTTCTATTTCGTGGTGGGCTGCCTGCTGCTGGACCAGATGCAGAAAGCACCCGGAACAGGGCGAATCGCTTCTGCCGATGATCGAGGAGAGCTGGCTGAAGGCGCTGGCCATCGGCGAGCGGCCGGAGCTGGCCGGCAACGTCAGCGGCCGGGGCAGCTTCATGGCCGCCGGCCAGCTGTGGGCGCTGTTCGACGCACGCAAGGAAATCGAGAAGGCCGCGCGCTACAAGGACCTGCAGAAGAAGTTCTACGCCCAGTACAAGGAAGCGGCGGATGCCGGTCTGGTATCGGCGGCCGCGCTGCCCGAGCAGCAGCCGGCCTGAGCTCTGCGCACCGGAACGACGGGCTTGTCATTCACCTCGAATCCTGCGCGCCATGGCACTCAATGCATCATCATCGGCGCGCATGGCATCATGGGATGACAGATAACCTTCATAACGCTCGAAAAAAATCTGTCCATCCCTTTTCGACTCGATGCGTCTGAAAAGAAGATCCGTCACCCGTGCCATGCATGGGAAGAGCTTGGCGTGCAGATGGTCCACGCCATACCCTTCAAAAAATCACGCCTGTCCGTCCAACACCTTCAAGGCGCTGATCAAGCATTCCGGCCACTTTCCTGGCGGCCTTCATGAGTGAGCAGACCGTCTCATCATCGTTATCGAATACATAGCTGGGACGATGAGCCTGGGGGATGACAACGGTCACCCCGGGCGTATTCGGATAAATCGACAGAAAGGCAAGGTGATTTTCATCCTCCCATATGCGATGGGAGGGCGACTCGTTCGCAACGATCCTGCAAAAGATGCAGTCCTGATTGCACTGATTTATTTTCAGCCAGCGAAAATCTCCTGCATGTGAATACAGGGGCAGCAACCGGCCAGCCTCCTCGGCCATGCGAAAAAGTCACTGCCCAGCAGCACCTTTGCCAGCAAGGGTGACGCCCTGCCCCCGCAGCACCGGCGATGCGTCTGCGGGTTGCGGGACCATGGGCCACGTGCTTCAGATTGCAGCCTGCAACTCAGTCCGGATCGATCATGTCCAGCTCGACGAGGGCACGGTAGACTCCATCCTCGTCCTGCCGCGGTGCCAGATGGTCGGCGTACTTCTTCACCTCCGGATGGCCATTGGCCATGGCCACCCCGAAGCCCGCCTCCGACAGCATCTCGATGTCGTTGAGCGAGTCTCCGAAGGCCATCACGTTGTCCAGCGTCAGTCCCCAGCGTGCCGATCACGTCGCGGATGCCGCGCATCTTGGACCCCTTCGGTGGCCAGCAGGTCCGACGCATCCTCGTGCCAGCGCACCGTGCGGAACCGCCCATGGTCCAGAGATGCCCGAGGTCTCGATGCCCGCCAGCTGGCTTTCCTGGAAGCCGACGACCAGCTGGTAGACCGGGCTGCCAGGCGCATGGGGCTTGTCCATGGCATGGTCGCGCATGATCGGCACCAGTGCCGCATGGAAGGCCGGCGTCATCGAGATCACCGACATGTGGGTGCGCTCGGCATAGCACACCCTCACCCCTGCCCCACGAGATAGGCGGTGATGCGCTCCAGGTCGGCCTGCGCAAACGGGTAGTCGGTGACGACCTCCTGCCCGTGCAGGTTGAGCTGGCCGTTGATGGTGACGAAGTGCTCGACGCCCGTCCGTGCGATGACCGCCTCCAGCGGCGCAGGAAAGATGTAGCGCGCACGCCCGGTGGCGATGGCCGGAATCACCCCGCGCCGTTTCAGCCCCAGGAAGGCCTTCTCGACACCCGGGCGACAACAGGCCCGCATTCTTGCTGTAGAGCGTGTCGTCAATGTCGAAGAAGACGATCCGGATACGGTCCTTCAGTGCTTTGCTCATGCGTGTGTTTCCTGGCGGCAGCCACTCGGATGGCCGCGAAACCGGGCCCCGACGCAGCGCCCTCGTTGCGTATCCGGCTATTCTAGAGCGTGCCCCCGACCTTGCGCCCCGCTCCCCCGACAGGAGGCCCGTCTGTCAGCGCCCACGAGTCCTTCCGAAGAAGGCCCGTGTCCATCGGCTCCCGCACCTGCCTGAAGATCCCGACCGCAGCGTGCATCATCTGGCCATCCTCCTCCCCGGGCGCTATGATCGTCCTGATCGCATCTTGACAGGAGACATGATCATGTCCAGCAATCCCAGCATCCTTTCCCACGTTTCGCTCGGTACCAACCAGCTCGACCGTGCCCTCGCCTTCTATGACAAGGCGCTGGGCGCCCCTGGGCATCGGCCGCGTCGTGGATCTGAGCCAGGAGCACCATGCGGTGGCCTACGGCCGCGCCTATCCGAGAGTTCTGGGTGCAGACACCGTTCAACGGCCAGCCGGCGAAATGGCCAACGGGCGTGCATATCGCCTTCTACGCCGAGACGCCGGCCCAGGTGGATGCCTTCTACAAGGCTGCGCTGGAAGCCGGCGCCACCGACGACGGCGCCCGGGCCCACGCCCATCTCACGGCCAGCCGTACTACGGCTGCTTCGTCCATGACCCCGACGGTCACAAGATCGAGGCCATGGCCTGGGTGGAACAGCCCGATGCCTGACGGCCCAAGGTGATGCCTCAGGGTGAAGGTCACGGCCAGGCACCGGTTGACTGGTGCTGTCGGGTGGCGTGACGCCCTTCACCCCAGCACGATGCCCCGCTTCTCCATATCGGCCTGCAGCGCGGCCAGACGCTTGGCCGGATCCAGCAGCGGGTCGCTGATGTGGGCGAGCATGGCGTCAGCCGAGCGGCGCACGTCGTCGTCGCTGGCGCTGACGGCGCCGTGAAAGACGTAGGCCGGCAGGGAAGCGGGTCTTCAGCAGGTGGGCCGTCTGCTGCAGCGGCTCAGGAATTCGCTCATCGAGAAGCCGTTGTAGCCGCCCGCCTGATAGGAATCGGCCGGGCCACCGGTGGAGATGGCCGAGACCCATTCCTTGCCAGCCAGTGCATCGCCCCCCGGGCCATAGGCCCAGCCATAGACCAGCACGTCATCCAGCCACTGCTTCATCAGCGGCGGAACCGGATACCAGTAGAACGGGTGCTGGAAGACGAGACGATCATGGGCCAGCAGGGGCCTTCTGCTCGGCCACAACGTCGATCCTGCCATCCGGATAGAGGGCATGGATGTCTCGCACCGTGATGTCCGGCTGCGCAGCCAGGCGCTGTGCCCAGGCGCGATTGACCCAGGAGCTGTCCAGGTGCGGATGAAAGAGATTGACCAGTATCTTCATGGCGGCCTCCGAAGCAGGAACATGCGTCCATCGTAGTGGCTACAATGAGCCGCGATAAGCCCGATTCCATTTCATGACCCTGATGCATGAGGGCCATCAATCGATCATGCGCCACAGCGATTTCGCCGAGCTGGCCGCCTTTGCCGCCATCGTCGAGGAAGGCAGTTTCCGGGGCGCCGCAGCGCGCCTGGATCTGCGCCCTCCACCGTGTCGCACAGCCTGCGTGCGCTGGAAGAGAAGCTCGGCGTGCGGCTCCTGCATCGCACGACGCGCAGCGTGGCGCCGACCGAAGCCGGACAGGCGCTCTTTGCCCGTGTCGGCCCGGCCTTGGCAGGGGATGGAAAACGCCATCGATGGCCGTCAATGCCCATCGTGACCTTCCGGCCGGCCGCATCCGTCTGAGCATGCCGCGCTGCGTGGCCAGCCAGGTGCTGCTGCCACGGCTGCGCGCCTTCATGGAACAGTTCCCGACATCAGCTCGACATCGCGGCGGACAACGGTTTCGTCGACATCGTGCGCGACGGCTTCGATGCCGGCATCCGGCTGCAGGAAAGCATTCCGGGCGACATGGTGGCGGTACCCGTCACGCCGGAGCTGCAGACGATGGTCGTGGCCTCCCCGATCATCTGGCTGCACATCGGCCCCCGCTCACACGAACTGCACCCGGCACCGCCATCGGCTTTCGGCAGATCGGCAGCGGCAGCAGCGTCTATCGATGGAGTTCACGCGGACCTGCCGCCCGCCGAAGCTGGCGCACAAGTCCGGATCATCTGCCGCAGGCCTCCGGCCTCATGGAGCTGAACCTGGTTTGCGCTGGTGCTGGATCGATCCCGAGCTGATGCTGGACGCCGCGGCCCGAGGCCTGGGCCTGGCCTATGCCACTGGACGCCACTCTGCCGTCCCTGGCGGAAGACGGCCGAGCTGGGTACCGGGTGCTGGCGGACTGGACACCCAGGGTTCTGCCTGTACCACTGCAACCCGCCGGATTACCGCCCCGCTGCGCGCGCTGGTGGAGCGTTGAAGGTCAGTTGACCGACGCCCTCTCCGAGGCATCCAGGCCTGGCCCGCCGAAACCATACACAACACACGCTGAGTGGTGAACGGGGTCTTTCCATCCCTTTTGGCAGCAACTGCGTTGTTTTATAACTCGATGTGTCGTCAATCTGCTTTTGCCAGCTCGGGATGATTCACAGACACACGGCATTCAGTCAGCCGATGGACGGCCGGCTTGCCGTGACGGAGACCCACTCGGTACGCCGGTGCATCCCCGCGGGATGCCCGCAACCGGATCCTCTTCGAGGATTTTTCTCGTTTTGCGGAGCGGGACATCATGATCCTTCGTCCATCTCTCAGCCATGTGTCCGTTCCAGCCCGTCAGCGGCCTGCCGGCTTCCGCTGCGACGCACCGCAACCCTGGCGGGTGCAGCCACGCTGATGCTGCTGCTCGCGGCCTGCGGTGGCGGCAGCGGCAGCTCCAGCCGTGACCAAAGGCGGTGTCCAGCAGCCCCCACCCACCGACGAACCAGGCACAGAACGCCGGCAGCACGGGCTCGTCATCGAACAGCCCGGAACGTTGAGACGGCGGTTCGTCCGGTAGCGGTGCCACGGGCGGCCAGACGCATACCGGTGGCTCCACAGGCAACGGGGTGCAGCGTGCAACAGCAACGCGCCGGAACCGGTGGAAGCGGCAGCGGCGGTACGTCGGGCGGCCAGAGCGCTGGCAGTTCATCGAGTGACGGCGCGGGAGGATCGATCTCGGCCAAGGTCACAGCGCTGGCGGTAGCGGATCGGCGCAGCCCGGTGCGGGCAACACGGGGTGGCAACGCCGGAGGCAGCAACGCAGGTGCCGGCTCGACCGGCAACATCGGTCGCTGGGGCCCTGCTCCGTCCATCTCGGCGCGGGGCATCAGTGGTGACGTGCTGGCCACAATGATCGACCGTGCCGGGTTCGCTGCATCCGGGCGATGTGCTGCTGAACGACGGCAAGCCGCGCCCGGGCGAAGCCTACGCCCCGTGCCTTCCAGGCCCGGCGCTGGTCGCTGAGCCGCCCGCCGGCCAGGCCCTGGCGGGCGGGCGCTGCGTGTGCATCAGGCCGTTCTGGCCGACGCCCAAGCAGGCAGCGTACTACACCAGTCTGGATGCTGCCACGGCCGATCACACCAGCCGCGAGAACGCACAACCTCTGGGTGGAGTGAGACTTCAGCAGCACTTTTCATGAAGGGCTGCACCGCGCCGGGTCGACAGTCTGGCCTCGATGGCCGGCGTGCCGGTGGGCACGCCGCTGCTGACCCTGCAGACACAGGCCCGCGTGCTGGTGGACCAGATTCCCGGATACGTGACGCCCCAGGGTCGAACCTTCACGCTGAAAGGATCCCAGCCCTTCGTGGTGGAAAAAGGTACGCTGGTGCCGTTCAACCAGGTGCTGCGCCGCACTGGAGCGGCCAGGACGGTGCCTTCCTCGCAGGTGTTCGTGGCCAGCGGCGGCCGTTCCGACGAGGCGCGGTTGTGCCTGAACGTGTACGCGCGCCGCTGATGAAGCGCCTGAGCTGCGTCCGCTACGCGGTGCCGGCCGGGTGGAAGCTGGGTCAGCCGCTGGTGCGTCTGGGCCACTACGTGGTGGATGACCAGTCGCCGGTAGCCAGCCGGCGCGACCTGCGCTACTGGAACGCCACGGCTTCCGACCTGCCGAAGCACCCGCTGAGTACTGAAACAGGAAGAGACCGCCCGTCTCCGGGCGCTCCCCTTTTCAAAGGCTGTCTCAACGATCCTCCGAGCCGGCTCCACAAGCGATGCGCCACGGGTATGGGTTTCAGAGGATCCCCTGTCTCTCCGCCACGGCCGCCCTTCCGGGCGGCTCTGCAGAAAACCCGAGCGATGATCACATGTTGTCGATCATCACCTGGCCGAAAGCCGAGCACGAGACCTGCTCGGCATCCGGCATCAGGCGGGCGAAGTCATAGGTGACCTTCTTGCTGGCGGATGGCCTTCTTCATCGACGAGATGATCAGGTCAGCCGCTTCGGTCCAGCCCATGTGGCGCAGCATCATCTCGGCCGAGAGGATCTCGGAAACCGGGGGTTCACGTAGTCCTTGCCAGCGTGCTTGGCGCGTGCGGTGCCGTGGGTGGCTTCGAACACGGCCACCGAGTCGGACAGGTTGGCACCCGGGGCGATGCCGATGCCGCCGACCTGAGCCGCCAGGGCGTCGGAGATGTAGTCTGCCGTTGAGGTTGAGCGTGGCGATGACCGAGTATTCCGCCGGACGCGCAGGATCTGCTGCGGGAAGGCGTCGGCAATCACGTCATGACGATGATGTCCTTGCCGGTCTTCGGATTCTTCAGTTTCATCCAGGGCCGCCGTCAGAGCAGCTCGGCGCCGAACTCGTTCTTGGCCAGCGCATAGCCCCAGTCACGGAAGGCGCCTTCGGTGAACTTCATGATGTTGCCCTTGTGCACCAGGGTGACGGAGGGCTTGTCGTTGTCGATGGCGTACTGGATGGCCTTGCGCACCCAGGCGCTCGGTGCCTTCCTTCGAGACCGGCTTGATGCCGATACCGGAGGTCTCGGGGAAGCGGATCTTGGTGACGCCCAGCTCCTTCTGCGGGAAGTCGATGAGCTTCTTGGCCTTGTCGGTCTGGGCCTCGTACTCGATGCCGGCGTAGATGTCCTCAGGTTCGCGGAGATCACCGTGTCGGTCTTGTGGGGCTCGCGCGCACCGGCGAGGCACGCCGTCGAAGTACTGGACGGGCCGCAGGCAGACATAGAGGTCGAGCTGCTGACGCAGGGGCAGCGTTCAGCGAGCGGATGCCGCCGCCAACCGGCGTGGTGAGCGGGCCCTTGATGGAGACGACGTAGTCACGCAGCACGTCCAGCGTCTCGTCAGGAAGCCACAGTCGGGACCATAGACCTGGGTGGCCTTCTCGCCGGCGTAGATCTCCATCCAGTGGATCTTGCGCTTGCCGCCATAGGCCTTCTGCAGGCGGCATCCACCACCTTCAGCATCACCGGCGTGATGTCGAAGCCGGTGCCATCCCCTCGATGCTAGGGGCACGATGGGGTTGTCAGGCACGTTGAGGGAGAAATCCTGGTTGACGGTGATCTTCTGGCCTGATCGGGCACCTGATGTGTTGGTACATGGATTGTGGACCTGTAGTGCGGATTGACACCGGTCGGGGGCACGGACGTGGCACGGCGACCGCCCGCAGGCAAGGACGGCGCCGGACGAAGGTGACCCCGGGGAAAGGGGGATTATGCCAGCCATGGATGGCAGCCACAGGCGTGGGCGCCTCCTGGGCGCGACGTTCTCAGGAAAGTCCCGAGATGAAGGGGCGACGGCGATGCGACGCCCGTCAGACGCGCAGGCCAGGACCAGGGAGGCGTGTCGAGCCGAGGCAGCCGAAACCGAGCCATGGCGTGAACGGGGCAGCTCTGGCTCTGACTTGCTGCGGGGCTGCGGGCTGCGGGCTGCGGGCTGCGGGCTGCGGGCTGCAGGCTGCGGGCTGCGGGCTGCGGGCTGCAGGCTGCAGGGCTGCAGGGCAGGGTATGATCGAGCGCTGACACAGGAACATCAACAGGGGTGCCCGGATCTGCCATGCCCATTTCCCTTCTGCCCAGTCCGCCACGACGCCAACCTTCACGCGCCCCCAGACGATGGCGGCCCCCCGCCCAGCACGCCTTGCCGATGGCAGCGCACGCAGGCAAAGGATGGCGCCGGGCCCAAGGGGCATCCATCCGCATGGCCAGTCTGTTGCTGGTGGCCGGTGCCTGGCTGGCCTGCATCCAGCCGGCGCAGGCCACCCCCCTACCGGATGCCGGTGGTGGAACTCGAAGCCGGGGGCCAGCGCATCGACGCCGAGCTGGCACGGACCGAGCCGAGCGGGAGCGCGGTCTGATGCACCGGACGGTGATGCCCGAGAACCATGGGATGCTGTTCGTCTTCGAGCAGCCCGCACAGTACTGCTTCTGGATGAAGGACACGCTGATCCCGCTGACGGTGGCCTTCCTGGACGAGGATGGCAAGGGTGGCGGATCTGGCCGACATGCAGCCGCGCGATGAGCGCAGTCACTGCCCTTCCCGGCCGGTGCGCCACGCGCTGGAAATGAACCAGGGCTGGTTTGACGCGCACGGCGTGAAGGTGGGAGATGTGGTGAAGGGGCTTGAAACGGTACCGAACGGCGAACCGAAGCCCTGAGCGGCTGCCTCTAGAGAAGGGCGCGCTCAACGACGGAAAGGCCAGCCTGCCACGCGCTGGCCTTTCGAGGACCGGCCACGGGTCGATGGCCGGCCCATTCGTGCGGGATCAGCCCTTGTTGGAGAGCTTGCCCACCACGGCCAGCACGACGATGGCGCCGATGACCGAGGCGATCCAGCCAGCCGTCTGGCCCGGCTCGTAGCGGGCATGGCACCGCCCACGAAGTTGGCCAGGGCGGAACCGACGATGCCGAGGATGGCCGTCGCGATCCAGCCAAGTTTCTGAGTGCCGGGCATGATGGCGCGGGCAATGAAGCCGATGACCAGGCCGACGACGAACATCTGGATGAGAGCCATACGAGTGTTCCTCTGAAGTGAAAGGAAGGAAACGGACCAGAAAGAAGGTCCGGACGGGAACTGCACGCCTGCGGAAAAGCAGGCATGACAGGCCACAGACTGAGCGCCGGACAGGCACCAGCCACGGGTCGAACAGCACCCCAACCTACCGTGGCAAAAGCGCCACGGATACGTAGATGGGCGCATCTTCCCACACTTCAACCCGACGAATGGTTAGAAATGATCATATCGACGGTCGCCTGCAGGCTGCCATCCTGCAGACGCACCTCGACCTGCCCGCCGGGGCGGGCCTCGTCGACCGTGGTCAGCAGGGTGGCCGTCAGCATCGCGCACCAGCGCATAGCCCCGTCCCAGCACGGCCAGCGGGCTGATGGGTGCCAGACTGTTCTCGGCCATCTCCAGCCGGGCGGCAGCGCGCTGCCAGCAGCCGCGGGCGGCGTGCGCCAGACGCTGCTCGGCCTGCGCCAGACGGAAACTCCGGCGGCAGCCGTCGAGGGCGGCCGCAGGGTGTCGGCCGCACGCAGCCAGCGCCCTTGGCTCCGACCAGCCGGCTGGTCGCGGCCCGTTGCAGGCGCTCGGCCAGGCGCTCCACGCGCATCTCCTGTCGGGGCAGTTCCTGCAACGGCCAGCGCTGCAGCCGTTCTGCCAGCTGTTCCAGCCGCTGACCATGGGCCTGCAGCTGCCGTGCGGGTGAACGCAGCAGGCGCTCGGCCATGTCCAGACGCTGCTCCAGCTCGCTCCAGCTGGCGCTGCATGACCTGCTGCAGCCGCACGCGCTGGTGACGCAGCCGCTGCAGGCTCGCGCCGATCGGTGCTGACCAGCTCGGCCGCCGCCGTGGGCGTCGGGGGCCCGCACATCGGCCACGAAGTCGCAGATGGTGAAGTCGGACTCATGGCCGACACCGCTGACCACCGGCAGCGTGCAGCGAGGCCAGTCGCCGGGCCAGTGTCTCGTCGTTGAAGGCGTCCAGATCCTCGAAGGATCCCCCGCCACGCACCAGCAGCAGCACGTCGCATTCCAGGCGCGCCTCGGCGGCCTCGACGGCGGCCAGCAGCTCGGCCGGCGCCTGCTGCCCCTGCACGCTGGCCGGGTAGATGATGACGCGCAGCTGTGGGGCACGCCGGCGCAGTGTGGTGAGCACGTCCTGAAGCGCCGCGGCCTTCAATGAGCTGATGACGCCAACGGTATGGATGTGGGCGGCGGCTGCTGCGCGCCGGGTCGAACAACCCTTCGGCCGCCAGCAGCGCCTTCAGCCGCGCGAAGCGCTGCCAGACATCACCTGCGCCGGCCAGCTGCATGCGCTCGACGCCCAGCTGGAAGTCACCGCGCGCCTCGTAGAGCGTGACACGGGCCACCACTTCGACACGATCGCCCTCGCGCGGCACGAAGCCCACACGCTGTGCGGACATGCGGAACATGACGGCGCGCACGGCCGCACCGGTTTCCTTCAGCGTGAAGTACCAGTGGCCGCTGGCCGCCCGCGTGAAGTTGGACAGCTCGCCCACCACCCGCACGGTGCCGAACGTGTCCTGCAGCAGACGACCAGCCATCCGGTTGAGCTGGCCGACTGTCAGTGCCTGCTCGCCCGTAAAAGGCTGCGAAGAGGCTGTAAAAGCGCTTTCCTGTTGTTTCATCGGTACTTTTATCCACACAAAAAGCCAACGCTTTCTGTAGATGGCAGGGGCTGGTCGAGCACCGGGAGCAGCCCCTTCCCCATCGTCAACATATTGAATGATAAAGGAATTTCCATATCCAGCCTGAGCACGGCCTGCATCACCTTTCCTGTGCCTGCATCTGTAATTACGTGATGGAATGCAGCTGCCCACAGAGTTGTCCACAGGTCTTTGCACAGGCCCGTTGCAGGTTGCGTGCCACACTTGCCGACCCCAAACAAAAACCGACAATCCCTGGCGTTCGCGTCCCGCGAAAAGTTCTACCCTTCCGGAGTGTGTTCCCTTGTTCTCCATCATCCAGGCCGCTGGCTGGCCCATCTGGTTTCTGATCCTCGCCTCGATCGCCACGGTTGCCCTGATCGTCGAACGGGCGATCACGCTGCAACGCCGCAAGATCCTTCCGCCCGGCATGCTGGAGGAAGTGGTCAACCTGCACCGCAACCGGCAGCTCAATGCCGAGATGGTGACGCGCGTGGAACGCTCCTCGCCGCTGGGCCGGGTGCTGGCCACCGGACTGCGGCACGAATTCGAGTCGCGCGACATGATCAGGACGCCATGGAAGAGACCGGTCGTGCCGTCGCGCACGACCTGGAGCGCTTCCTGCCCACGCTGGGCACGCTGGCCACGGTGGCCCCGCTGCTGGGTCTGTTCGGCACCGTCATCGGCATGATCGAGATCTTCGGCTCGCAGGCCCCCAGCGGCAACGATCCGACCCAGCTGGCTCACGGCATCTCGATCGCCCTCTACAACACGGCCTTCGGTATCGGCGTGGCCATCCCGGCCCTGCTGGCCTACCGGGGCTTCCGCAGCCGGGTTGACGACTTCCTGGTGGAAATGGAGCAGCAGTCGCTGCGCCTGGTGGACGTGATCAAAGGAATCGGGGGCCGGCATTGAACTTTCGGCGTTCCATCCGGCGTGAAGAGCCGGAAATCAACTTCATCCCGCTTATCGATCTGCTGCTGGTGATCCTCATCTTCCTGATGGTCACCACCACCTACAACCGCTACCGCGAGCTGGCCGTGGACCTGCCCTCGGCCGCCGGCAAGGAAACGCCGGAAGCGCCGGTGCAGCATCATCGTGGCCGTGACGGCTGACGGACAGTACCGGGTGGACAGCGAAGTGGTCAGGCCATGCCGATGCCAACATGCTGGCCAGCGTGCTGGGCCGCGCAGCCGGTGATCGTCAGAACCCCATCGTGGTCGTGCATGCCGACGCTGCCGCGTCCCACCAGTCGGTGGTGAACGTCATGGAAAGTGCCCGCATCGCCGGTCTGCCGCGCGTGAGCTTCGCCACCAAGACGAAGCAATCGGCCCAGTGACGGGGCCGCTGCATCTCGGGCGCCCCCCATGGGACGGGTGGCGCCTTGAAGACCGAGGGGCTGCGCCGCTGGCTGGAAGCCTGGCTGCTGCGGGTCTGGTTCGACCAGACCCGTGGCGCCGACCGCCTGCTGGCCTGGCTGCTGGCCCCGCTGCTGCTGCCGCTGTCCTGGCTGGTGGCAACCCCTGGCCCGCCGACGGGCCGCACGAGATCGAACACACTCCCACAGGCCGCCCGGCCGTGGTGGTGGTGGGCAACGTGGTGGTGGGTGGCTCGGGCAAGACGCCACTGGTCATCGCCCTGGCCCGTGCCCTGCACGAACGGGGTCTGAAGGTGGGCCTGCTGGCCCGCGCGGCTACCGGGCCTCCTCTGATACGCCCCTTCTCATCGACCGCAACACGCCCGCCGCCGAGGCCGGCGACGAAGCCCTGCTGCTGGCCATCGAGACCGGCCTGCCCGTGGGCGTGGGCGCCCGGCGCAAGGCTGCGCTGGATCTTCTTGTCTCGCACCATCCCGACCTGGACGTGGTGATCTCGGACGACGGACTGCAGCACGTGGCCCTGCCCCGCCGGCTGGAGCTGGTGATGATGCACCCGCTGGGTCTGGGCAACGGCGCTGCCTGCCGGCCGGACCGCTGCGCGAGCCCGCCGAGCGCCTGGCCCACGTGGACGCACTGCTGGTACGCGGCGACATCGCCCCAATCGGCGAGCACTGGCGCGTCGCCCGAGGCCCCCCGGACCTCGGCGCCTCCCCGCTTCCAGATCCGCACCGAGCTGGCCGGCATCCGCGCCCTGGATGGCAGCCAGCACTGGACGCCAGCCGATTTCGTGGCCGCCATGGCCGGACAGCGACTGGCGGCCGTGGCCGCATCTCGCGCCCCGAGCGCTTCTTCGATTCGCTGCTGCGCACGCTGGGCCTGGACATCACCGAGTATCCCCTTGCCCCCTGACCATGCCCACATCGATCCCGGCGTGGCTCGCCACGCTTCCCGAGCCTGGGGTGATCATGACGGCCAAGGATGCCGTGAAGTGCATCGGCTTCCCCCGGCGCTGCAGACACGCTGCCGGGTGCTCGATATCCGGGCCGTGCCCGATCCGGCGCTGCTAGAATGGCTCGATCAGCAGCTGGCCACGACAGCCTGCCGCCCATCGACACCTTCTTCTGCGCATTGACACCGCGATGGCTCTCGACATTCTCGTCTGCCCGCTGTGCAAGGGGCCGCTCGCCCACGACCGCCAGCAGCAGACCCTCACCTGCAAGGCAGACCGCCTGGTGTTCCCCATCCGTGACGGCGTGCCGGTCATGATCGTCGAGGAAGCCGGGCAGACTGGCGGCCGACGGCAGCGTGACACCGGCGCCTGCCGCCGGCACGGCTGGCTGAAACCGGAGCGGCACGACCATGAGCTCCCGGTCCCCTGCCCAGGCGGCACCGGCCGCCACACCTTCCTTCGTCGTCCTCATCCCGGCCCGGCTGGCCTCCACGCGCCTGCCTGACAAGCCGCTGGCCGACATTGCCGGCATCCCCATGGTGGTGCGCGTGGCCAACCAGGCCCGACAATCACAGGCCGTCCGGGCTGCCATCGCCACCGACAGCCCCCGGATCGCCGACGTGGCTCGTGCCCATGGGCACGAAGCCATCATGCGACCCGTGCCGACCATGCCTCGGGCACCGAGCGACTGGCTCGAGGCCATCACGCTGATGGAACTGGCCGAAGACACCATCGTGGTCAACGTACAGGGGGACGAGCCCGAGATTCCGCCGGCCCTCATCGATGCCCTGGCCTGCTGCCTGGCCAGCGACCCGGAATGCCCGATGGCCACGGCCGTCGCATCCCGTGCAGTCGGTGGCTGACTGGCTGAACCCCAATGTGGTGAAGGTGGTTGCTGACGCCGAGGACCGCGCCCTGCTGTTCTCCCGCGCCCCCTGCGCCCTGGTCACGCAGCCATCTGGCCTGGGGCTGGATGCCGAGACCCCACAGGCCCGGCAGGCCTTCGAGGCGGCCCGGCCCCTGCGGCACATCGGCATGTATGCCTATCGCAGCCGCTTCCTCACGCGCTATGCGCAGCTGGCTCCCCTGCGCGCTGGAAGACATCGAGGCGCTGGAACAGCTGCGGGTGCTGCACCACGGCTACCGCATCAGCTCGCTGCACACCGACGATGCGCCGCCCGCCGGCGTGGACACGCCGCCGACCTGGAACGGGTCCGGGCACGGCTGGGACACGGCACCCACTGACGCACCGCCTGACAGTTCCGTGTCCCAGCGCCGCACAGGCTGTGTGGTGCTGGAGCGCTACAATGGAAGGAATCGTATCTTTTCAACAGGAACTTCCTCCATGCGACTGATTCTTCTTTATCCCTCCGGGCGCTGGCAAAGGTACCCAGGCCGGCTTCATCACTCAGCCAGTTCGGCATTCCCCAGATCTCCACGGGCGACATGCTGCGTGCGCCGCCATCAAGGCCGGCACCGAGCTGGGCAAGGCCGCCAAGGAAGTGATGGACCAGGGCAAGCTGGTGTCCGACGACATCATCATCGGCCTGGTGAAGGAACGGCTGAAGCAGCCCGACTGTCAGAACGGCTACCTGTTCGACGGCTTCCCGCGCACCATCCCGCAGGCCGAAGCCCTGCGCGAATCCGCATCCGGCTGGAGCACGTGGTGGAACTGAAGGTGCCGGACGCCGACATCATCGAGCGCATGAGCGGGCGGCGCGTCCACCAGCCCAGCGGTCGCAGCTACCACATCCGCTTCAACCCGCCCAAGGTGGAAGGCAAGGACGACGTGACGGGTGAACCCCTGACCCAGCGTGACGACGACCGCGAGGGACGTGGTTCGGAAGCGCCTGGAGGTCTCACCAGCAGCAGACCCGCCCGCTGGTCGACTACTACCGGAATGGGCTCGCACCGGCGACGCAGCTGCCCCCCGCTACCACGCGCTGGAAGGCGTGGGCACGGTGGAAGAGATCCGCGCCCGCGTGCAGGCTGCGCTGGCCAGCTGATCGCACCGGCTGACGCCAGGGTCATGCCCAGGGCGTCCTCCCATCACGGGCACCACGAGCCATCGTCGGTGCCCGCTTTGCTTTGGCAGCCTTTCTCCTGGTGGGGGCCGCCTTCCCGGACACGCTCTCCGTGTATGCGCTCCCCGGGGGACTTGTTCGGGGTAGGGCTGCACGCCGCACATTGATGGCCCCACGGTCTCCGCGGGGCAGCGTTTGTCGCTCTCAGCGCCCGGTCTCGACAGCCGGTACCTGCGCCAGCTGCGCCTCCACCCAGGCTGCCAGCGCCAGCAGGCTGGCATCGGCACCCCGGCCGCCCACCAGCTGCAGGCCGAAGGGCATGGGCCACTGGGCCGCCCTGTCCCTGCGCCGGCCCATCCTTCGGCGAATGCCCCTTCTCCAGCCAGATGTGGCCCGCCGGCAGGCTGGATGGCCAGCGCGCCGGCAAAGGAAAACGGCAGCGTCTGGCCCAGCACCGCCTCGCGGACCATCAGCCGCGGCCGTGCCGGGTGGGCGCGTCATCCCGCCCACGCAGCGGCGTGACGATGGCCGACGTGGGCAGCACCAGCGCATCCACCCCCGCCAGCACGGCATCCAGCTCGGCCATGTAGGCGCTGCGCGCCCTGCAGTGCCGCAATATAGTCCTGCGCCGACAGCGCGGCGCCCGCCTGCAACGGCGTCAGCACTCCCGCTGAAAACCCCTGCCCCCTCAGCCAGCGCCGCATGGTGGACCCGTGTCGCCTCGGCCCGCACGATGGGCGTGTAATGGCGCCACGGCAGATCCATGTCATGGGGTTCGGCATCCACCAGGTCCGCCTGTGTGGCCAGCAGCGCCAGCAGGGCCTCGAGTGGGCATGCGTGCTCGCATCCAGGCGCGCCTCCAGCCAGCGACGGGGCACGCCCAGCCGCGGCCGCCGGGCCACCCGGCCGTGCGCCAGGCTGCGTCCGGACAGCACCTGATGCAGCAGCGCAGCATCCTCCACGCTCCCGCGCCAGCGGGCCGGCATGGTCGCAGGTCCAGGACAGCGGCAAGGCCCCTGCCAGCGAGACGCTGCCCACCGTGGGCTTGAAGCCCACCACGCCACAGAAGGCCGACGGAATGCGGATGGAGCCCCCGTGTCGCTGCCGATGGACGCGCTGCCCAGCCCCACCGCCACGGCCACACCCTGAGCTGCTGAAGAGCCGCCCGATTGCCGGGCCGGATCATGCGGATTGCAGACATCCCCGGTCCAGGGGTTCTCGCCCGTGGCACCCCAACGCGATCTCGTGCATGTTGGTCTTGGCAAAGACCAGTGCACCGGCGGCCCTGCAGCCGCTGCACCACTGCACTGGATGCCGCCGGTATCAGCGGCAGTGTCGCCTCGGTACCCGCCTTCATGGGTGCGCCTTCCAGCTGGAACAGATCCTTCACGCTGATCCAGGCACCCAGCAGCGGCCGCTGCGCGGCACGGTCGGGCTCCCGTCCGATCTGGTCGGTCAGCGCCTGTGCCTCTCGCGCGACACGCTCCCAGTCCACCCAGGCCAGCGGACGCAGCCCCGCCGTCTCGGCGGCCCGCGCCTTCAGATGGGCCAGTTCGTCGGTCAGCGAACGCTTTCCGGCCCGCAACGCATCGGCCTGCTGCCGCAGCGACATGCTCGCAGCCCCCGAGTTTTCTGAGGCCCGGACTCCCGAAAAATACAGATCAGACACCATATGAAGACGAACTCCCGAATTGCGGACAGTGGCCAGACAGAAGCGTATTATGAAGACTGTTTGCAAGGATCCCGATCGATGAAGTACCAGCAGCCACACCGCGCCCTGAACACCAGCAAGATACGGTCGGCCGCCTACGACGAGAACCGCCAGACCCTGGAGATCGCCTTCAGGATGGCATGCTGCGCAGCTATCGCAGCCTGCCGGCCGACGTGGCGCGCCGTTTCTTCACCGCCCAGAATCCGGCCACCTTCTGGGAAGATCGCATCGCCGAAGAGTATCCGATGACCCAGGTGCGGATGGAGAAACTTCCGCCCCTGATGGAAAGCGACCCTGTCGCCGACGCCGCCCGCCAGAAGCTGGAGCAGCTCTTTCAGCAGCCGGACAAGTCCTGAATCGTGGCTGAAAGCACGACGCCGACACCGACCGTGGTGTCACGGCCAGCCTCACCCCAACCCGACACGCCCGAGGCATGGTCAGGCCTTGGGCATCCGGGCATGCTGCAACCGCCCGACACGTACGACCTCTCCCCCTCGCGCGCTGCGCCGGGGGCCATGCTGTCCGATCCCGACGCCATCATCCTGCTGTTCGCCGGCCATGCCCCTCGTCCAGCGCAGTGACGGCCCACCGGCGCTGACGGCCGGCGACTATGGTTCCCTGCTGAACGCCTGGACCACCTGCGAGGCGTCGGTCGCTACCGGGGACGTCCCCTGTCTGGCCGTCCGTTGCCCAATCCCTCCGTCCCTGCCCCCCGGCTGGGAGGCCCAGGGCCTGCGCCAGTGGTTCGCCGCCTGCCGGATGATCTGACCTCCATCGCCATGCAGGCCAGCCAGCTGCTGGAATGGGTGCGCACCCACCGCTGGTGCGGCGCCTGTGGCGTGCCCACCGTGCGCGTGCCGGGCGAACGTGCCATGCAGTGCCCCCGCTGCGGCCTGCGCAACTACCCGCGCATCTCGCCCGCCATGATGGTGCTGGTCACGCGCGGTCACGAGCTGCTGCTGGCCAGCAACGTCAATTTTTCCGCCCGGACGCTGCAGCGCCCTGGCAGGGCTTTCTGGAAGCCGGCGAATCGGTCGAGGCCGCCATCCACCGGGAAGTGGCGGAGGAAGTCGGCATCCAGGTGCATCGCCCGCGCTATTTCGGCAGCCAGAGCTGGCCCTTTCCCCCATTCGCTGATGATCGCCTTCACGGCCGAATGGCTGGCTGGTGACATCCACGTCGACCCGACCGAGATCCGCGACGCCCGCTGGTTCACCCCCGACACCCCTGCCCGACCTGCCGCCCGCCAATGTCAGCATCTCGCGCGCGTGAGTGGAGCACGTGGCACATCAGCTTCGGCAAGGCCATTCGCGCTGAACGATCTTGCCGGCGGATCACCCAGCCCCCATGCCCCCGAGCATCCCGCCCTCGGATTGTCCGCCTGTTTCCTTCCATCCCCGTCCGTCCTTCCGCGCCGACTGCAGCACCAATATCGACCTTCTGTGCCATAGCTCCGTGTGCTGTCGCTTTTTCTGACGCATAGTGCCGTGACATCCAAACGGCCATGGCAGGAAAGCTTCCGTGCAGTCATCCCGCGCCTTCGTCACCCACGTTCCCTCCTCCGCTCACTCCTGAATCGGCCGCCGGTTCATCCGGCGCCGGGGCTGGCTTGCACGCCGACGCGTCCCTACCGAAAATCGAGCGAGCGCTCGCCCCACCGGGCGGACCGTCGCCAGCCGCCGACGCGTAGCCTCATGGCCTTGATGGTCTGCAGCGCGCTGGCCGCCTGCGGTGGCGGCGGCGTGGTAGCGGTGGTAACGCCGTGAACACCAACCCGGTCCCCAGGCCGTGATACCCGTCACGCCCTCCATCACCCCGAGCGCCAACAACCAGGGTGCGCAAGGGAGCAACGGAACCAGCAGCCAGAGCGGCACCAGCAGCGACAACTGCGACCAGGGCGGCGTAACCGGCGGTAACGCAGCGAGTGGCAACGGCTCCCAGGGCAGCGCGGGCAACGGCAATCAGAACGGTACAACCGGCGGATCCACCAGCACCCCGGGCACCGGTAACGGATCCGGCAACACGGGGAGCGGCGCTCGACACCCCTCGGTCAGCGTCACACCGCCCAACCTGCCCGGCAACGATGCCGATCCGAAGTCTCAGAAGCCCACGGCCGCCATCGTGCGCATCCTGGGCCAGGTGCGCGGTCCGTCTGCAGCTGCCAACCCGGCCAGCTCTGCGCCTGCCGCAGGGCTCCACGTCCATCGCCTATGACCGGCAGGACCCGCCGCGCATCTGGGTCATCAACCCCGACCAGGACAGCGTGAGCGTGCTGGACAGCAAGACGGACACTGCTGCGCGAGATCCCGCTGACCGTCTCCGGACGGACCGAGACTGCCCCGGAAAAAGCCGGGCCACCGAGCACGGTCCGCGCACGCTGGCCATCGACAACGCCGGCCAGGTCTGGGTCACCAATCGCCACAGCGGCAGCATCAGCATCATTGATCCGGCCACGATGACCGTGGCCACCCGCATCACGCTGGGCATCGCCACCCAGCCCTACGGCGTGGTGGCTACCCCTGATGGCAGCGGTATCTGGGTCAGCACGCTGGGCTCGCAGGAGCTACTGCAGTTCGACCCCGTCACCCGCCAGCTCAAGCAGCGCATGGCACTGGGCCCCGAGGTCCGTCACCTGGCCATCACTGCCGACAGCAAGCGCCTGCTGGCCAGCCGCTTTCATCACGCCTGCCCTGCCGGGCGAAAGCACCCTCACACCCCGTACCCGCGGCACCGGTTTCCGGGGAGCCGAAGTCCTGCTGATCGACCCTGCCCGTGCCACGCTGCAGCGCACGATCCCGCTGGCGGTCAGCACGCTGGAAGACACGCCCATCCAGGGACGCGGCCTGCCCAACTACCTGGGCGCTGCCGCCATCTCGCCGGATGGCCGCTCGGCCTGGATTCCCTCCAGCAGGACAACGTCCAGCGTGGCCAGAGCCGCGACGGCCAGCCGCTGACTTCCAGAGCACCGTGCGCGCCATCGTGTCCAACCTGGACCTGCAGGCTGCCACGCCAGCCGAACGGCCCGCACGACGCTACGACGTGGACAACAGCGGCCAGGCCAATGCCGCCACCTATACGCCGGACGGCCGATACGTGCTGGTGGCGCTGGAAACCTCGCGCGAAATCAGCATCCTCAATGCTGCCACCGGTACCGAGGTGCGCCGGCTGGACGTGCAGCGCACGCCCCAGGGCATCGCCGTCTCGCCCGATGGCAAGCAGGCAGCCATCAGCAACGTGATGTCGCGTACCGTCAGTTTCTTCGACATCAGCGCACTGGCCAATGACGAACCCCGGGCCATCCTGCCCGCCACGGCCACCGGCACGCTGGAAGAGCGCCGAGCGGATGCCGGCCCAGCTGAAACGCGGCAAGGAGCTCTTCCACGACGCCCGCGATCCGCGTCTGGCACGCGACCGCTACATGAGCTGCGCCAGCTGCCACAGCGAGGGCTACGGCGATGGCCGTGTCTGGGACATGAGCAGCCTGGGCGAAGGCCTGCGCAAGACCCTCTCGCTGCAGGGCCATGGTGGAAAGAAGGCCCGCTTGCACTGGAGCGGCAACTTCGACGAGGTGCAGGACTTCGAGCAGCAGATCCGTGCGCTGGGCGGCGGCAGCGGATTGATGCCCATCGGCAGCTTCGAGCTGAACGGCCGCAGCCTGCCGCTGGTACTCCCCAAGGCGGGCCAGTCTGACGACCTGGACGCCCTGGCCGCCTACGTGAACAGCCTGAACCGCTATGCCCCCAGCCCCTACCGCAACAGCGACCGCAGCCTGACAGCCAGCGCAAAAGTCGGCGAATCACTGTTTGCCAGCAAGGGGCTGCACCACCTGCCACAGCAATGCCGACCTGGGGGTGACGGGCTGACCCGTCACGACATCGGCACGCTCAGCCGGCCAGCGGCGAGGTGCAGGGCGAGGCCCTGACCGGCTTGGTTGCCCCCGGCCTGCGTGACGCCTGGTACACCGCCCCCTACCTGCACGACGGCTCGGCCGACACGCTGGAAGCCGCCATCCAGGCGCACAACACCAACACCTTCACGGCCGCAGAACTGAGCAGCCTGGCCGCCTACATCCGCCAGATCGGCAACGGACAGTAAGCATGGCCCCAGAACTGCTGCAGCGATGATTGCCGCAGACATGAAAAATGGCCCCGACAGGGCCATTTCCGTCTGAAGCGAATCTGCCGCCAGGACTGGCGGCTGCTGCCGGAAGAAGATCAGGCCTCCCCTTCGCGGCTGGCGCGACGACGCTCGTGCTCCTTCAGGTGACGCTTGCGCAGGCGGATGCTCTTGGGCGTGATTTCCACCAGCTCGTCCTCGGCGATGAATTCCACGGCCTTTTCCAGCGTCAGCTCGATGGGCGGCGTCAGGTTGATGGCCTCGTCCTTGCCCGAAGCGCGCACGTTGGTCAGCTTCTTCTCGCGGATCGGGTTGACCACCAGATCATTGTCACGCGTGTGGATGCCGATGATCATGCCCTCGTACAGCGCATCGTTGGGCTTGACGAACATCCGGCCCCGGTCCTGCAGCTTCCAGAGCGCATAGGCCACGGCCGCCCCGTCATCCTGCGAGATCAGCACACCTGGCGGCGCCCCTCGATCTCGCCCGCCCACGGGCCGTATTCCTCGAAGACGTGACTCGCGATGCCGGTACCGCGCGTCATGTTCAGGAACTCGTTCTGGAAGCCGATCAGGCCACGCGCTGGCACACGGTATTCCAGACGCACCCGGCCCTGCCGTCCGGTTCCATGTTCTGCAGCTCGCCACGGCGGCGACCCAGCGCCTCCATCACGGCGCCCTGGTGCTCTTCCTCCAGGTCCATCGTCAGCGCCTCATAGGGGCTCCTGACGCTCGCCATCCACCACCTGCAGACGCGGCTTGGGTCGCGACACCGCCAGCTCGTAGCCCCTCGCGACGCATGTTCTCCAGCAGGATGGTCAGGTGCAGCTGGCCGCGGCCCGACACCACGAAGGTGTCCGCATCCTCAGTAAACTCCACACGCAGTGCCACGTTGGCCTGCAGCTCGCGCTCCAGACGCTCCCGGATCTGGCGGCTGGTGACGTACTTGCCCTCGCGGCCGGCCAGCGGCGAGGTGTTGACCAGGAACTCCATGGTCAGCGTGGGCTCGTCGATGCGCAGCAGCGGCAGCGGATCCGCTGCCGATCTTGCACAGCGTGGAGCCGATGTCGATGTCCTCGATGCCGTTGATGGCCACGATGTCACCGGCCTGAGCGAAAGGCACCACCTCACGCTCCAGGCCACGGAAGCGAAGCACCTGGTTCACCTTCACGGTGACCGGCGCCTTCTCGTCGCCGTGCATCAGCAGCACCGATTCACCACCGCGCAGCGTGCCGCGGTTGATGCGGCCGATACCGATACGACCCACATAGCTGGAATAGTCCAGCGCCGAAATCTGAACTGCAGCGGGCCGTCCGGATCGTCGGCCCGAGCCGGCACGCGGGAGAGGATGGCGTCAAAGAGCGGCGCCATGCTGGGATTCTCCGCCGCTGCGGCAGCCTCGGCCTCTTCCACTTCGTTCACCGCATAGCCTGCCAGCGCCGAGGCGTAAATCACCGGGAAGTCCAGCTGCTCTTCGGTGGCGCCCAGACGGTCGAACAGGTCGAAGGTCTGGTCCACCACCCAGTGCGGCCGCGCACCGGGACGGTCGATCTTGTTGACCACCACGATGGGCCGCAGGCCCAATGCCAGCGCCTTGCGGGTCACGAAGCGGGTCTGCGGCATCGGGCCGTCCATGGCGTCGACCAGCAGCAGGACGCCGTCCACCATCGACAGCGCACGCTCCACCTCGCCGCCGAAGTCCGCGTGTCCCGGGGTGTCGACGATGTTGATCCGCGTGCCCTTGTACTCGACCGCGCAGTTCTTGGCCAGAATGGTGATGCCTCGCCGCGCTCCAGGTCGTTGGAGTCCATCACCCGCTCGTTGACCTGCTGGTTGGCCCGGAACGTACCGGACTGACGCAGCAGCTGATCCACCAGCGTGGTCTTGCCGTGGTCGACGTGCGCGATGATCGCAATGTTGCGGATCGGCTGGGTTGTAGATGTGTTGGTGTCAGACACGCTCAGTCTCGAATCGAATCAAAAGGGCAACCGGGGTTGCGTTTCGTAAAGTCCTTGCGGGCACGGATATCCCGTCCCTGTCGGGGAGACCCGGCCGGCTCGGCATGTTGTTCAGTCAGTCACGATCAGTCAGGCACGATGACCCGCAGTGGCGCCAGACGCACGCTGCCATCAGGGCTGCGGCACCTGGCGGGCCAGTCCGGCCAGTCGGCCAGCATGCAGCACTGCCACCTGCCCCTCCGGGGCATCGATGGCGGCCCGGCGGGCGACGACGAGAGATCGGCATTCGGGTTCGTTGGGGTCTGCCAGGGCACTGCCTGCCCCTGCGCAAAGCGCCGGGCCTGCTCATCCGTCAGCTCAGCCTGCGACCATCCTGCCACCAGCGCCAGCAGCCCATGCAGATGGGACTGCGCCGCCGTCGGCCCCTCGGCCAGCAAGGCATCCAGCGTCACCGCATCCTGCACGCGGTACTGGCCAACGCGAGTACGCCCCAGACCGCTCAGATGGGCACCGCACCCCAGGGCTGCGCCCAGGTCGCGGGCAATGGAACGGATATAGGTACCGCTGCCGCATTCGATGCGCAGACGCGCCCGCTCACCATCGAAATCCAGCAGCTTGATGACATCGACCCGCACCTCGCGGGGCTGGGCCGCCACCGGCGCTCCCTCGCGGGCATGGCGGTACATCGCCTTGCCACCCACCTTCAGGGCCGAATACACCGGCGGCACCTGCTGGATGACCCCCATGAAGCGCAGCAGCGCCGCCAGCAGCACCTCACGCGTGGGGCGTGCGTCCGAGCGGGAAATCACCTCGCCTTCCACGTCATCGGTGGCCGTGGTGATGCCGAAGCAGACCTCGGCCTCGTAGGCCTTGTCATGCGTGAGTGCCGCGCCGGCCAGCTTGCAGGCCTCGCCAAACATCAGCGGCAGCACCCCGCTGGCCATCGGGTCCAGCGTTCCTCCGTGACCGGCCTTGTCCGCACCGAGCAGACGCTTCACCTTCTGCAAGGCCGTGTTGGAAGACAGGCCCAGCGGCTTGTCGAGCAGCAGCAGTCCGTGGACCTTCAGCGCGGTGCGTCCGGTCAGTCGTCATGGCGCGCAGCGCCAACAGGGGCAGACACCTGGCCTGCCGTTGCAGGGTGGCACTCGGCCGATGCGCCATCGGGCCGCTCGGCCGAACCTTCCTGGTGTCCGTCGCCGCTTCACCCGGATCGTCGGCCGCCCGTCGCGAGTTGGCCTCATCGATGAGCCGCCCCATCTCGATACCCCGCTGGGCGGAAGCATCGTGCACGAAGTGCAGCTCGGGCGTGGTGTGGATGCGCACCCGGCGACCGACGAGCGAGCGCAGGAAGCCCGACGCCGCCCGCAGGCCACGCAGCGTCTCGGTCACCCGATCGTCATCATCGGGCAGCACCGAGAAATGCACGGTGGCATGCGCATAGTCGGGCGTCAGATCCACGCCCGTCACCGTCACCAGGCCCAGCCGGGGATCCTTCACCTCGGTACGGATCAGCTCGGCGATCTCCCTGGTGCAGCAGCTCGGTCACGCGCAACGCCCGCCCGGGCGTCGCTCCCTGGTCTACGTTTCATGGTGCCTCAGTCCGCTGCAGAGGCGCCCGCCGCAGAAGCCAGCGTCCGAGCCACTTCCTTGACCTCGAAGACCTCCAGCTGGTCGCCTTCCTGGATATCGCTGTAGTTGTGCAGCGTGATACCGCACTCGAAGCCAGCCTTGACTTCCTTGGCGTCATCCTTGAAGCGCTTGAGCGACTCGATGCGACCCGTCCAGATGACGGTGGAATCGCGCAGCAGGCGAACTTCGGAATCGCGGCGCACCAGACCTTCGGTGACGTAGCAGCCAGCCACCGTGCCCACTTCGTGACACGGAAGACCTGACGGATCTCGACCATGCCCAGCATCGTCTCGCGCTTCTCGGGCGACAGCATGCCTTCCATCGCCGACTTCACATCGTCCACGGCGTCGTAGATGATGTTGTAGTAGCGCAGGTCGATGCCGTTGGTCTCGGCCATGCGCCGTGCCGGCTGGTCTGCCCGCACGTTGAAGCCGATGACCACCGCCTTCGAGGCGATCGCCAGGTTGATGTCGCTCTCGGTGATGCCACCGACCTGAGCGTGCACGATCTGCACCTTGATCTCGGCATTGCTGAGCTTGAGCAGCGCGTGCGCCAGTGCTTCCTGCGAACCCCTGCACGTCGGCCTTGATGATCAGCGGCAAGGTCTGCACCTCGCCTTCGCCGATCTGGTCGAACATGTTCTCGAGCTTGGCGGCCTGCTGGCGTGCCAGCTTCACGTCGCGGAACTTGCCCTGACGGAACAGCGCGATCTCGCGTGCCTTGCGCTCGTCGGCCAAGGCAATCAGCTCTCGCCAGCCTGCGGCACATCGTTCAGGCCCTGGATCTCGACCGATGGACGGCGTGGCCGAAGCAGCATTCTTGCCGGCTTCGTCCATCATCGCGCGCACCCGGCCCCAGGTGGAACCCACCAGCACCGTGTCACCACGCGACAGCGTACCCGACTGGCACCAGCACCGTGGCCACCGGACCACGGCCCTTTGTCCAGCCGCGCCTCGATCACCAGACCGCGTGCCGGCGCCTTCTCGGGGCACGCAGCTCCAGGATCTCGGCCTGCAGCAGCACGTTCTCCAGCAGGTCGTCGATGCCCTGGCCGGTCTTGGCCGACACGCCCACGAAGGGCACGTCACCGCCGTACTCTCGGGCACCACGCTCTGCGCCACCAGCTCCTGGCGAACGCGATCGGGATTGGCCTCGGGCTTGTCGATCTTGGTGATGGCCACCACCAGCGGCACTTCAGCCGCCCGGGCGTGCGAGATCGCCTCGATCGTCTGCGGCATCACGCCGTCGTCGGCCGCCACCACCAGAATCACGATATCGGTGGTTTTGGCACCCCGCGCACGCATCGCCGTGAAGGCCGCGTGACCCGGGTATCGAGGAACGTGACCGCGCCGCGCGGCGTCTTCACGTGATAGGCACCGATGTGCTGGGTAATGCCACCAGCCTCGCCGGACGCCACCTGGTACGCCGCAGGTAGTCCAGCAGCGAGGTCTTGCCGTGGTCGACGTGACCCATCACGGTCACGACCGGCGGCCGCGGCACGGCCGGCCCCACGTCCTCGGCAGCCACTTCGTCCAGCATGGCCTCCGGATCATCCAGCTTGGCCGCAATGGCGGTGTGGCCCATTTCCTCCACCAGAATCATGGCGGTTTCCTGGTCCAGCACCTGATTGATGGTCACCATCTGACCCAGCTTCATCAGCTGCTTGATCACCTCGGTGGCCTTCACGGCCATCTTATGGGCCAGATCGGCCACCGTGATGGTCTCGGGCACATGAACTTCACGCACGATCGGCGTCTCGGGCTGCTGCGTCTGGGCAAAGCCGCCACGGCGATCGCGGTCATTGCCACGACGCGGACCACGCGTGCGCCAACCCGTGCCAGTACCGCTGCCCGCATTGCTGTCGTTGCGTCCGCCCTTGGTCGGACGGCGCTTGCGGGAAGCGTCATCCTGCCAGGACGACGAAAGCTTTCGGACTTGACGTGCTTGTTGCGGCCACCACCACCGGCGCGTTCTCGGCCGGTGCAGGCGCGGCCTGCTGGCCCGACGGACGATGCAGCGTGCCACCACGACGGTCCTTGGCCGCACCGGCAGCAGGTGCCGGCTGCGCAGCCGGAGGAGCCGGCGGCGGCGGGGGCGGCGGCGGACGCCGGCTGGCTTCCAGCAGGCGGTTGATTGCGGCCACCTCGGCCTCGGCGCGGCGACGCGCCGAGGCCGTGGCGTCAGCCTCTTCCTTGGCCTTGCGGGCCGCAGCGGCAGCCCTTCGGCCGCCACGCGGGCAGCCTCCTGCTTGGCAGCACGCTCGGCCGCCCTCGGCAGCAGCCTTCCCTCGGCCCGCTTGCGTTCCTGGTCGCGTAGCGGCCGAAGCGGCTGCGGCGGCCCCCGCTTCCTCGCGCATCTTGCGCTGCATGGCCCGAGCAGCCTCGGCCTCACGCTCGGCGTCAGCCTGCATCCCGCCAGACGCTCCTGCTCGGCGCGTGCAGCTTCCTCGCGGCGGCTGGCCCCGGCGATCGCCCTCGTTCTCACGCTGGCGATCCCGCTCCAGTCGCGCGGTCTTCTCGCGCAGCTCGCGGGCCCGACGCTCCATCAGCCCTTCTGCCGACGGGCCTCTTCCTCACGCAGCCGACGCTGTTCCTCGTCGATGACCGAGTTGGCTGACTTCACCGGTGGCGGGTGCCACCGGCGTGGCAACCGGTTCCCGGCGCCGCCGCCGCAGGGGCATTGCCCGGGGTACCGTCACGCTTCACGAACGTGCGCTTGCGACGAACCTCCACCTGATGGTGCGTGCCTTGCCCGTGGAGTCGGCCTGCTTGATCTCGGAGGTTCTGCTTTGCGCACCACCGTGATCTTCTGACGCCGGGGGCATTCTTCCCCACCGCCATGCGACGCCCGCAAGGCCGACAGCAACCGCTCCTTGTCCGCTTCCCGACAGCGGATCCGAGGGGGTCTTCTTGTCGACACCCGCTGCGCGCAACTGTTCCAGAAGCACCTCTGCAGGTACTCGCAATTCCGCCGCAAATGTCTCAACGTTCGTACTGGCCATGTGTCCTTCCGCTACTACCGATTCAGTGTGTGCGTCACCTGCGATCGTCACCCCCGACCGACGCGGGATCCAGGGGTGACATCGACATCACGCACCGCCTTCCTCGACGAACCAGTGCTCGCGAGCCTTCAGGATCAGTGCCTTGGCCCGCCCTCGTCGAGTTCGGGTGATTTCGATCAATTCATCCACCGCCAGCTCGGCCAGGTCGTCGCGGGTGCGGACATTGGCCCTCGGCCAGCTTCACGGCCAGCTCACGGTCCATGCCTCCAGCGACAGCAGGTCGTCGGCGGTCCCGTTCAGTTTCTCTTCGGTGGCAATTGCCTGGGTGAGCAGCGCATTGCGGGCCCGCTCGCGCAGCTCGTTGACCGTGTCCTCGTCGAAAGCCCTCGATCTCGAGCATCTCGTTGAGCGGCACGTAGGCGATCTCTTCCAGGCTGGTGAAGCCCTCGTCGATCAGGGATGTCGGCCACTTCGGCATCCACGTCCAGGCGCTCCATGAAGACGCCGCGGATCGCCGCCCGCTCGTCTTCCCGCTTCTTCTCGCTTTCCTCGGCCGACATCAGGCTGATCTGCCAGCCGGTCAGCTCGGACGCCAGGCGCACGTTGCGGCCGCCCGTACCGATGGCCAGCGCCAGATTGTCTCTCGTCCACCACCACGTCCATGACGTGACGCTCCTCGTCCACCAGGATGGAGGAGATGTTGGCGGCGCCAGCGCGCCGATCACGAACTGCGCCGGATCCTCGGACCACAGCACGATGTCGACCCGCTCGCCGGCCAGCTCCTGCGTCACGGCCTGCATCGCGCGAACCACGCACGCCCACGCAGGTGCCGATCGGATCGACCCGGCTGTCGGTGGCGTGCACGGCAATCTTGGCGCGCACCCCGGATCACGCGCGGCAGCGCGGATCTGCAGCAGCCCCTGCTCGATCTCGGCACTTCCAGCTCGAAGAGCTTCATGATGAATTCGCGCCGTGCGCGACAGGAAGAGCTGCGGCCCACGACCCTCGCGATTGATGCGGACACCCAGGCCCGCACGCGGTCGCCGTTGCGCAGGTTCTCCTTCGGGATCATCTGGTCACGCGGCAGACGGGCCTCGATGCGGCCCGACTCGATGATGGCGCCCTCGCGATCGACACGCTTGATGGTGCCCGACAGCAGCGAATCACCGCGGGAGAGGAAGTCGCTGATGATCTGCTCACGCTCGGCATCACGGATCTTCTGCAGGATGACCTGCTTGGCGGCCTGCGCGACCGATGCGACCGAACCTCGATCTCTTCCAGCTCTTCCTCGATGAAGTCCTCGAGCTGGATGTCCGGATCCTGCTTGCGGGCCTCGGACAGGATGATCTGCAGATCGTGGTCGTCCAGCTCGCCGTCGGGCACCACCCTGCCAGCGACGGAAGCCACGGTAGCTGCCATCCTCGCGGCTGATCGCCACGCGGATGTCCACCTCGTCCTTGTAACGCTTTTTCATTGCCGACGCGAGCGCACTCTCAGTGCGGCAAACACGACGTCGCGCGGAACATTCTTCTCCGCGCGCCAGCGCATCGACCATCAGCAACAATTCACGTCCCTGCACAACCACTCCCTAGAAAACCGGCTTCGGCACCAGCCGAGCCCGATCCACTTGCTCAAATCCAAAACCGCAGCCAGCGCACATCGGCCGCCTGCAACGCGGCTTCCACCGGATCGGCAGGCACGGGCCGCGCCTTCGGCGGCCGACGACCGGGCACCCCCGGTTGCGTCCCGGACGGGCATTGTCCGCCGGCTTCTCGCGCCAGGCCAGCAGCCAGTCGCCTCGGCCGGCGCAGCGCCCCGGCCTGCACCACCTCCGGCAGCGCGGCGTCGGGCCCCAGCAGCTCGCGCACCCGCGCCAGCGCCGTCTCTGCCGACAGCAGCACACCGAAGGTGCGGCGACCGTCCTGCGGCATGCGCAGCCAGAGCTTCACCTCGTCACCCGTGAAGCGGGCAAAAATCCCGTGGACGACGCAGCCGTCGGTCCAGTCCCGGCGAGGAAATCTCCAGCCGGTCATAATCCACATCTTCCACCAGGAACAGGTGCGAGAGCTGCTCGCTCACCCGTTCGCAGTCATCCAGCGTGATGGGCTGCGCACGATCGACATTCTCGATGGTGATGCGCAGGAGCCCACCGGCGGCGAATTCCACGTCCACCACTTCGTAGCCCATGCCCGACACCACGGGATCGACCATCGATTCGACGTTGCTGACTGCTGCCGGAGTGCTTCCCACCTGTTGACCTCTACCCCGCTGCGCCTGCGCGACCGATTTTTCCAGACTGCCGCCCGTACGTGCCGGTGCACGCACGAGCCAGGAAATTGCTGCGCCCGCCACGGATATGGGCTGGCCAGCCCATTCCGTACCACGGCGTGGAGCCCGCCATGACCGAACACCCACTGGCGTTATGCACCCGCCACCCCGTGGCGGCTGTGAAGGCGACCCGGCCGCCATACCTGCGGACCGGCTGCGGCCGGCGCCTCCGCAAAGACGCCGGAACCAGCAGGTCCTTCGCTGTTGCGGGCGGCAATGCCACTCTTCGAAGGTATCCTGCAAGACGGCTGATTGTAGCCGACGAATGGTCGAAAACTCAAGATCGACCCTCCCTCGCCACACCCCGCCGAGTCGAGGCGCACCGCCCCGACCGCCCCCGGAGAACCCCGCTCAGGCCAGGTCAGCGCCCTTGGCGAAAACTCTTGCGGCGCGGTCGCTGCTGGGCCGCGTTGCCGCCGTTGCCACCGGCACGCTTTGGCCCGCGGGCTGACGGGGCGTACCGTTGCCCGGTGCACGCTGCCCGCCCCAGTTCGCATTGCCGGCATTCGGATCGAATGGCTGGCCCAGCGCGCGCAGCAAAGCCCGGCGTCGCCCCCAGCGCTGCTGACGACCATCCCGCTTCATCGAGCGGGTGATGCCCCAGGTGCGCTGAATCTGACGTAGGCTGCCAGTCGTCATCCTCATAATTGATGCGACCCGTCGCCAGGGCCTGCCGATTCCGGGGCGCCACACGTGCCGTTGCGCCCACTGCCCTTGCCACTCGCGGGGCGCCACGTTGCCATTGCGCTCCTTCACGCGGCGCGGCCGGCGGTCGGGCAGCACAGTCTCGCGCGCCACCTTCGACCAGTCGGTATCACCACTGTAGGACGGCCTGCGGCAGATACCGGGTCTCGGTCCATCCCCGGCGCTCGCTCACCGTCAGCGTCTTCTTCTCGGCGGTGGGCCCCAGCGTCTTCACTCGACACCATGCGCGGCGCCTCGACCTTCTCGGGTGACTGCTGCCGGCCCGCCGTGCGCGAACGCCGCGGCTGCTGACGCTTGCCCTGTGCCTGCTTGCCCGCATCGTCGCCCGGCAAGCCTCCTCGGCCGCCTGGCGACGGTTGCCCCGGCGTGCGCGCTGCGCCCGCTGGGCCGGCCGCTTCCCGTCCCACCTTGCGCCGACTGCCACGGGTCCGGCGCCCGGCCTGTTGGCCCTCTCGCCACCCGCAGCATTTCCGTCCACCGGCATGACCTGACCAGTCGGCATGGCCGTCCCGGACTGTCCTGTCCAGGCAGCTGCACCATGCCCTCGCCTGTCTGCTGGCACGCCCCGCGCCCTGCGCAACATGCGCCTGCGCGCCGGATGGCGGCTACCTGACGGCTGCGGTGAGCCGAGCCGCGCCCCTGCTGGCCGCTTCCTGTTGGCCAGCACCGGCCTGAACCGCCTTGCCCTGCGCACCTCGTCCCCTGGCGGCGCGGCGCGTCAGTTACCACGGCCAGCGCCTTTGCCCCGCCCTTGGGCGTTGCCCGACCTGGTCTCCGCAGCGCGTCCGCCGCCCCGTCACTCATCTCGGCCACACGGCGGCGCATCTGCTGCTGCAGCCGACGCACCCGGCCTCGGTCAGGGCGTGCAGGCGACCACGCTGCAACCGCGGCGGCAACGCAATCGACCAAAAACGGATGCGCACCAGCCGCGAGACGGTCAGACCCACGGCATCGAAGAGCCGCCGCACCTCACGGTTGCGCCCTTCCAGAATCACCACCCGATACCAGTGATTGGCACCTTCGCCGCCGATATCCTCGATGGACCGCAGCGTGGCCGGACCATCCTCCAGCGTCACGCCGGTCAGCAGCTGCTGGCGGATCTCGTCATCCACCCGCCCCAGCACCCGCACCGCGTACTCACGCTCCCAGCCATGGCGAGGATGCATCAGCTTGTTGGCCAGATCGCCCGAGGTGGTGAAGATCAGCAGCCCCTCACTGTTCAGATCCAGCCGTCCCACGGCAATCCAGCGCGCCCCACGCAGACGGGGCAACCGGTCAAAGACCTTCGGCCGTGACCCCGGATCATCACGCGTGACCAGCTCGCCGGTCGGTTTGTGGTAGAGCAGCACCTGAGGCGTCTGCGAGGCCGCGCTACGCTTGCGCGACAGCGGCTTGCCGTTCACACGGATGACGTCCTCAGGTCCCACCCGCTGGCCCACATGGGCTGGCAGACCGTTCACGGACACTCGTCCGGCGATGATCAGCTCCTCCATGTCACGGCGCGAACTCGATGCCGGCATCCGCCAGGATCTTCGTGGAGCTTCTCGGCATCGGGCGACACCGGCCGCCGGGTACCGCGACTCCGCATCACGCAGGCCAATGCTGGCCCTCGCGGGCAAAGAACGGCACCGGCTCCCGGGCACTTCCTCGCCGTCATCCTCGTCGTCAAAATCGTCTTCGTCGTCGTACCGGTCGTCTTCGTCGCGGAAATCATCGTCATCGAAGTCGTCCTCATCCGCTGACGCGCCGAAAAGACGACCCTTCGGAAGCAGACCACCGGGCGTCCACGCCCATCTCGTCCGGAGGACGATTGCACGTCGTGCCCGGCGCGGACGTCGTCGTCCGATGCCTCGCCCACCGGTGCGACACTGGCCGATCACATCGGAAAGCCGTCTCGGAGACCGGCACTTCAGTCGCCGTCACGTCCTCGACCGAAGCGACCTTTGCTGCGGCGGGTCGATGCCCGGGGCGTCCGGTACGAAGCGGCTTTGGCAGCAGCCCCCCGGCATCGGCAGACTCAGCATCGGGCGAGACGGCATCGCCCACCTCGGTGGCAACACCCGCCTCCGTCGCCACGGCATCCGCCGCCGGCTTGCGACGCGAGCGGGAGACCCGCTTGGCAGTCTTTGCTGCGGGCTCTTCGGCCGACACCTCGCCAGCACCTTCCGCCCCGGGCACGCCCTCGGCGTCATCCTCGCAGCCGTCTTGCGGCGGCGGGTTCTGAAGCAGGCGTGCCGGCATCAGCAGCATCCGCCTCGGCAGCCTTGCGTCGCGGAGCACGCTTGCGCGGCGCCGCCGTCTCCCCGGCGGACGTCGTGCCCGTGTCCGTCTGCAGCATCGGATCGGCCGATGCACCCTGCCCCTCATGGGCAGCATCGCGCTGCATGTCTTCTTCGTACTGTTCGGTATTCTGCGCGATGGTCACATCACAGGGGGTTGCCTGCGGACGCTTCCGCAGCGGGTGGATTCTTCATTCACGGCCACCCCGGCTTCGGGTGCCGCCTCTTTCTTCATGTTCATGTCGACCGGCACCTCCGCCTCAGCCGTACTGGCACTGGCACTGGCACTGGCACCGGATTCGACCTCGGTGCCGGCGTTCTCTCCGCTGGCGGATGGCGCCTCTCAGCATCGGCGCCACCGGACGCTTCGGCCCCTCGGAGGCCTCGGCATTGCCGGACGCTTCAGCGCCCTGGCCAGCCTTCGGCAACCTGGGCCGAGGCCGCCGCACCGGTCTGCAGCGCCAGCGCCTCCAGCACATCGGCCGGCAGCGCATCGTCGTCCAGCGCCGGCAGCTCGGTCAGCGACTTCAGGTTCAGGTCATCCAGGAACTGCCGGGTGGTGCCGAACAGCGCCAGCCGCCCCACCCATCCTTCACGCCGATCTGATCGATCCAGCCCGATCCTCCAGCGTCTTGATGATGTGCGATGACACCGTGACGCCCCGGATCTCCTCGCAATGTCGCCCCGCGTGACCGGCTGCCGATAGGCAATGATGGCCAGCGTCTCCAGCACGGCCCGCGAATAGCGCGGCGGCTTCTCGGGGTTGAGCCGGGTGACGAAGCGCGCAATGTCCGGCGCGCTCTGGAAGCGCCAGCCCGAAGCCAGCGCCACCAGGTGCAGCGAGCGATCCAGCCAGTCGTTGCGCAGGCTCTCCAGCACGTCACGCACCGTGTCGGGACGATCTCGGCCTCGCCCGCGAACAGCTGGCGCAGATCCGACACCGACAACGGCTTGTTCGCGCACAACAACGCGCCCTCGATGACTCGTTTGACCTCAGCGGTATTCATCAACCTGATAGCAAAGACGCCGCACACAGCCCTCTCCCAGGGGAACGGCACAGGCAGCTGTCGGTGGGCTGCGCACCCTGCCGCCCGAAACGGGCACGGGATGGCAGGCCGGACATCCGCGGCCTGCACGACAGGCATGACGGCGAGACGACCGGACAGCACGAAAAGCTTGAAGGACCAGCCAACAGCAGGCTTTCCCGGTGAAATCTTCGAGGACGATGTCACGGGCACCGGGCCGGCACGAGTCCGGTCCCGTCGTCCTGCCCGGAACGACTGTCTGTCACAGGAAAGGCAGGCTCAAGACCCTGCATGCGAGAACCGCCATGGATGCCGGCAGGCACGCACCCGAGGTACGTCGGCAAACCGTCAAGGGCCCAGCAATGGCCCGGCAACGCGATTCATGGCCGATTGGCTCGCGCCATTCGTACCCAAGTGCCCGCACAAAACGCAACGACGACGCGGCTGCAACACCGAAACCGTTCAGAACGTGTAGCCGATCTGCAGGGATCCGAACGACGGCACGTGCCGCTGCCCTCGAACTCGCGAGAACGCACCACCCACATGAACTGGGCATTCCATCGTCCCGAGCGCACGCTCATGCCCGCCCCTGACGTCCCCACCAGGCGCTTGCGCCGCACCCGGTGACTCTCATGCCGGGTACTGCCGTCCAGGTCAGGTCCCCGCAGCACGGCACGGCCACCCAATGTCACGAACCCGTCCAGCGCGCCGCATCCGTCGCATCCCACGCCACCTCGCCAGGCTCGTTGGAACCCGGGACGTGGCGGTGCCGTCCCCCGTCGTCCTGCAGATCGGAACCGAAACGCCATTCCAGGCCGGCAGGGCGCTGGTCTGCAGGTTGCCCAGACGCATGCCCCAGTGCCCCAGCAGATCCGTGCCACGGACCGTGGCCGGCTGCCAGCGCTTCACCCGGTACTGTGCCGCCTCCAGGATCGGCCTCGTCGGGCTGGTGCGCCCAGCCCCGAAGCGGGGGCATTGATCACCCGATGCACCGCATTCTGCAGCGACTCGCCACGGACCGACGGCCCCACCCAGCCCAGGCGCACCTCATTGCGTACCCGCTGTCCATCCAGCCAGGTACCCGCCGCCAAGGTGGCCACCAGCGTCGCCGCATAGGGGACGATCCTTCACCTGCAGCCAGGTGGCACGGCTGTTCTCGGGCGTGTAGATGGCCTGATCCAGCCGGAAACTCACGTACTCGGTGGGAACCCGCCCCGCACCCAGCGCGCGCCACAGCGGGCACAGCGGGCCCTCCCGCCGGACGCCCCCAGCCATCATGAGCCGCCGTACGCGCCGCCACCTCCAGCATCACGCCGCTACTGTAGCCATAGTCCTCGCCCGAGGCCAGATCATTGTCGATCTTCAGCCGCACCTGCGTGGCTGCTGTCGGCCGGCACCCCTAGGGCCGGGGCGCATCCTGCCCCGCTCTGTCGCAGACGATGGACCCGACCAGGCACCAGAATATCCGCCGGCTGCGGCTTTGCTGCCGGGCTCGACGGGATATCCCCTGCCCACCGGATCATCCACCCGATGGACGCCTGGCCACTCATCCCTCGATCTCGCGGCGCTTCCTCGTAGGGAGGCATCAGGCTGCAGCACCGCCCCCGGATCGCCAAACGGATCGGACCCCGGCACCGCCCGATCGGGATCGTTCCAGAACGCCATCAGCACGCCACGCCTGGCCTGCTCCGTCGTACCGCCCGGGGTTGGCAGGCGCCCTTGCAACGAAAGACCGGATATCGGCAACGCCCGTTGAAGCGAAAGCCCCGGTACAACGACCGGAGCCGGTTGCGCGGGATGGGGGTCGGTCGCAGCGGCGTTCACCGATCCGGTCGCAGCCAGCCCCAGCCATGCCAGCACCGTCCCGGCGGCCACACTGCATCTGCCATCCTGACCCTGGTTCCCCTGCAAGCCGTGCTGTCTGACCACCATCACCTTCGTTTCCGTGCCTAGATGTGAGTGCAAGTATGCAAGCACACAGGCGCCGAAGGTACCCCACGTGATAGGTAGGCGTCGCTGATTTGCCAACTTCCCGGAGCAACCCGGTCAACGGACGATGGACGTTGCCGGTGCATACAACACCCATCGTCATTCACGGCGTAGTTACCCTCGCGCCTTCGGCCGCGGAGAACACCATCACGGGCGGCAGCGAGCCACGGAAGCGCTCCACCTCGGCCACCGCGGTGTGCCGCAATTGCCCTGCGCCAGCCTCGACGTTGCCACACCCGGGTGGTCAGCACGTTCACGTCCCCACCGCGCACAGCGTGTTCGGTCGCGTGAGTTCACCGGGTCATACCATCCGCCCCTCATTGATCCGGATGGCACCGGGCATGATCTCGTCGGTGACCTTCAGGCCCGCCAGGATCTGGCCCCGCTGGTTGAAGACCCGCACCAGATCGCCATCCTTCAGGCCGCGCGCCTTCGCATCCTGCGGATTCATCCAGCAGGGTTCGCGCCCAGCCACCTCATAGCTTTTGCGGTTGATGGTGCCACACAGCTGCGAGTGCAGCCGCATCTGAGGTGGCTGGACACGATATGCAACGGATAGCGCGTATCCGCACGACCTGCGCGCTCCAGGGCTCGATCCAGGTGGCGTGCGGCGGGACAATCGTCATAGCCGTACTTCTCGATGGTCCGCGAATACAGCTCGAACTTGCCCGATGCCGTGCCCAGCGCGTTGAGCAGCGGATCGGCCCGGAAATCGGCATGCCGCACGAAGTCCTTCGCCTCGACCGAGATCGGGAATGCCAGTGGCCGGTTGCTCTTCCAGAACACGTCGAACACCGGCATCTCCATGCCCTTGGCGCGCGCTTTCGATCTTGGCCGCCCTCGTACAGGTTGCGGATCCATCCCATCTCCGTGAGCCCCGCCGTGAACTCCTCGCCCTTGCCCAGGCGAGCCGCGATGGCGGCGAAGATATCGAAATCGCTGCGCGCCTCGGGAACACCGGCTCGACGATCTTCTTCATCGCCACGACATGGCTCTGCGCATAATCGCCCATCTGCTCGATGTCGTTGCGCCCGTAGGACGTGGTGGCTGGCAGCACGATGTCGGCATGGCGCGCCGAGGCCGTCCACTGCACGTCGTGCACGATGAACGTGTCCAGATTGCGCCAGGCACGTCGCATCTCGTTGCGGTCCTGCTGGTGCGCGAACGGGTTGCCGCCCGCCCAGTAGGCCAGCTTGATCAGCGGCAGCTTGATCTCATGTCCGTTGAACTGCATCACCTTTGCCAGGATTCAGCAGCGTCTCCACCAGCCGCGACACCGGAATCGAGACAGCGCCGCTCTGCGCCAGCCAGGCTGCTCCCCTGTTGGCCCTGCCCCGACGCATCGTCGATGGCCTTCAGAATCGGCGTGGTGGCCGCAGGTGCGCCGCCCCGAAAGCATAGTGATAGCTCAGGCCATAGCCCCTCCCGGCAGACCGATCTGCCCCAGCATCGCCGCCAGCGTGATCAGCATCCAGTGAGACTGTCTCGCCATGGTGCTGCCTCTGTGTCGAGTAGCCCAGCGCCAGCATCGTGCGGTTGGCCGCGAAGCGGCGTGCCAGATCTCGCAGCGTGTCTGCGCCGGCACGCTGCATGTTCCCTGCGACCCATTCCGCCGACTTCCGGCGTGCCATCGGTCTTGCCCAGCAGATACGGCGGGAAAGCGGTCGAAGCCGGTGGTATAGCGATCAGGGAACGCCTGATCATGCAGCTTCTCAGTGTATCAGCGTATGGGCAGCCCAGCATCATCGGCACATCGGGTCTGCGGGCGCGGCGCAATCCACCTCGCCATTCAGCTCCTTGCAGGTCTCCGTGAGGGACCGGGATCGATGCTGATCACCTTCGTCCCGGCCTTCCTTCATGGCGGCCACGCCCGGCCAGGCGCCATGGTCGGCCAGCTGCCAGGAAATCTGCGAATTGTTCAGCGGGTTTGCAGCCCCCAGAACACCATCAGCTTGCAATGCTTGGCCAGGTTGCTCCACGGTGCAGTGCCGCTCGTACACCTCCAACGAACCCGACACGTAGGGGGCAGGATCACCTGCGCTGCGCCGGTGGAATAGTCGCCACTGCTGCTGGTATGCTGCCCGTCAGATTCAGCATCCGCCGCAGCAGCGTCCGGCAGTTGTGGATGCGCCCCGGGCTCTTCCAGCCATACGACCCCGCAAACACCGCCTGCTGCCCGTACTTCTGCGCACCCGCACCAGCTCGTCGAGCCACCAGCTCGATGGCCTTGTCCCAGCTCACCTGCACGAAATCACCGCTGCCCCGGCCATCCGGCTCAGCGCCCGGGCCCTTCTCCAGCCAGGGCACGGCGCACCATCGGATAGCGGATGCCGACGGCGAATAGAGCGAATCCAGCACGCCAGGCAGTTGTGGCGACGGTGCCGGATCACCCGACCAGGGCCTGAACTCCACCGCCCGGCCGTCCTTCACGATGCCGTAGAACGCGCCCCAGTGGCAGCCCGACAGGATGCCCTCCTGCGCATCCTTCCCGCCTTTTCTCCACCCGCTGCGGCCTCAGGCTCTTCCCGCTCGCCGCACTTGGATGATCCTTCCCGGCGGCACGGGCCCAGAATCGAGCACTCCAGCCGCGCCCAGCGAGGCCAGCGACCTGCCCTCGATGAATCGGCGCTGCGACAGCCCGCCACCCGCTATGCGCGTCCCGTCATCTGCAGCCTGCTCACCGGGTTGCCTGCATCCCGTCCACACGGGACGCCTTCCATTCCTGCGCATCCTTCGCGTTCATTGAGCCTGTCCATCATCGTTCCTCCTGTCCAGTCCCGTAGCCTATGCTCACCGGGCCAACGCCGCAGGGCAGCACCTCCGGCCATCACCCGTAGTACCCTTCACCATCCAGTCGTGCCATGGCCCGGCAGAACGGTGCCATCCCAGTCCATCTCCACCAGCAGCGCCTGAACCGTCGGCTCAACGCCCTGTCGCAGCGCCTGCGCCAGCTGCCGCCAGCTGCACGGCCAAGTGATCAGCCGGCTCATGATTAGTCGGCGCAAGCTCCATGCCCCAGCGTCTGCAGCAGCTTCTGCATCCGCGTCACTGAGCATCGTACAGCCGGCCACTGCCCTGCCAGGCGCTGGCGTAGGGCAGCGCAGCAGCTGCCGAGGAACACGCCCTCGAAGAGGGACGTGTACCGACGCTGCAGCGCCACCGTCACCTCTTCCTCCGTCCCTTCGGACAGATGCCGCCCCAAGACGTGCCATCAACGTCTCGTTGCCCAGCACCTCGCCCATCTCGCGCAGCAGCATCTCGCCCGACCACCGAACGCGCCGCATGAACCTGTTCCCTCTGGGGCACATGAATGAACTGTGCAGCGATCCAGTCGAGCACATCCGCCAGATCGGCAGCCGCCGGCGGCTCACCTCGACGGCCGGCCCCTCAGGTTCGTCATGCCCCGTACAGCATGCCCGCATCTACCGGTGCGTTCATCATTTCCCTCCGTGTCCTGAGCCAGGGCTGTACCGTCGTCGTGCAGGTCCTTCGAGTGATTCTGCAGGTACGACAGGATCAGGCGATACTGATCATCGCTGAACGGAGGTGAAGCGACGCATCGACTTCAGTGTGCCAACCCACTGGTTGGCCGTGAAATGTCCCTGCTGCGGCAGCACATGGCAGGACGAGCACGCTTTCTGATAGGTATCCTTGCCATAGGCCCACACGGCCCCCGGTCGGCATTCATGCCGGTCGCATCCGACCAGACCTCCAGCGTCACCGGCATCCAGCGCTGACCGGTATCGGCGTCCTGCTCCGGGCTTGCCGCGCACCACCTTGGCCGCAGCCGCGTCATCCAGCACCGCCATCATCACGCGCTGGCCGCGCGCCTGGTAGATCACCGATGGTGTTTCTTCCACCTGCCAGCCCTTCAGCACCAGCTGCAGCCGATCTCCTCACGTTCCTTCACCGTCACCTGCGCACCGCCCAGCAGTTTCCCCGGTGCGCTGTCCGATTGACCTGATCATCCTTCGCATCCAGCCAGACCGCCTTGCTGGTCACCACCGTGGCCGGCTTGTCCCACCTCAAAGGTCGAAGTGGCCGACACCGGCAGTGTGCCGACACCTGCGACCCATGTCCTTCAGCATGACCACCTCGTCGGTATAGTTCGGCGCCGGCATGTGCGGTGCTGGCTTCGACACGGCCGGCAGGTACTTCAGATACAGCGCCATGGCGCCGACATCCTTGGCCGACATCTGCGACGTGTTGCGGATCACCTCCGCCATGTCACCATCAGCCGCCCGACCGATCGGGCTCACACCCGTGTGCAGGTAACGCGCCAGCGAAGCGGCTCGATCAGAAGCCGATGCCGGTCCTGTCAGGCGTGATGTTCGGGAACCAGCCGGTTCCGGTGGTATCGGGCCCGCCGCCGTAGCGGCCTCGGCCAGCACGTTGCCCATGAAACCCCGTGACGAATGGCATTCGGCACAGTGTCCAGGCCCTTCCACCAGGTATTCGCCACGCTGATAGGCCTTGGCCATGTCGCCGGACAGCTCGGCAGGCACCGGTCCCGGCTGCCACGGCTTGCCATCCAGGAAAAAGCCAGCCGCCACAGGCCCACACCACGCCGCATGTTGAACGGGAACCTGAGCTGATGTTCCGGCACCGCGTCATCCTCGGCCGGCAGCGTCATCATAGTAGGCGTACAGACTCACGCACATCCTCACCTGAAAGCCGCTGATACGAGGTATACGGGAAAGGCCGGGCAGGTTCTGGCCATCCAGTCCGCCAGGGCCCACACCCTCCCGCAGCGCCCGGTCGAACTCGGCCAGAGTCCATTGCCAATGCCGCGCTCAGGATGCGGCGAGACATTGGGCATAGGAAAGGTGCCGAACTGCGTCTCCAGCACCCGTCCCCCGCCCAGTACCGTGTCCTTTGTCCTGGCCCGGCGTGGCATGACAGGGTGGCACAGTCCGAGGCACGAACACTTCACGCCCGTTCTTCAGGTCCGCCCCTTCCAGCGGCGGCAACTCACGCGCACCATGCAGCGCCGACCACGTCCACGGGGAAGTCAGTACCCCATATCCCGCCGCGCCCAGCACCACCAGGCTGGCTGCACTTTCAGATCCCTCTGCCCTGCCGCCCCATTGTTCGGTTCCTCCTGAAATGGATGGCCCCCTGAAAGCAGGACGAAATCGCTATTGCATCCTGATATAGCGCTTCAACCCTCACCTTAGGGCGAACAACCACCCTACCGTCACTATAGGGCGGCAGCAAATCCCGTGAAGGTTTGTGGTTGTGAAAGGATGTAAACAGGGCATGCAATCGTCTGCCGTGCAATCCGGGTTCTGGTCGAATCCATGCCAATTACATCTGCAGGAAGCCCATGGATCGGCCAGACGAACGCCTGAAGACGCTGCTGCACCAGGAGAGCAACGCACTCGTGCAGGCCATTCTTCAGCTTGCCCTGGCGCACGGCTTCACCGATCAGACCAGTTCGATGCGCGCTGCCTGGGCCGAAGCGGTCGAGCGGATCAACGACTCTGTCGACCTGGCTTACGCATGCACGACCACGCCAGCTTGATGGGCCGCAACGACTACCGCGCCGATCCTCGCTTCGAGCGGCTGCGAGAGATCGCTTGGCGCCATTACGAAGCGGGCGTGCCCTGGAGCTGCACCATGGCCTGTTCACCTTGTGCCGCCAGGCGTATCGCCAGCACCTGCAGCAGATCCCGCAGCGCCCGGATACCGACTCCCTGCTGGCTATCCTGGCAACTTCTTCGATGAAGCCGCCCAGGCCATGCTCGCGCCATGGGCCATGCGCCCTCCCAGCGAAGACGCCCTGGCCGAGAACATCCGACGCCTGACCCGCGAGCGGGATCAGTATTTCGGTGTCCTGAGAGCCTCAGCGGCCCGGTCTTCATCACGACCGAAGAAGGCCGGCTGCAACACGCCAACGACGCTGCACCGCAGTCCTTCCTGGGTTTGTCCGAAGCGGGCGCGCTGCGCTACCGGCTGGCGCTGCAGCACCACCGCGACACGCTGCAGGCCGTGCTCGACGACATCCTGGCCGCAGGCCGGCACGATCTGCACGCCATCTGGCTGGATACGCACGCGGGGCGACGCTGCTTCGACATCCGCCTGCGCCCCTGGAAGACAGCGCCTACAAGCTCGACCGCTGCCTCATCATCCTGATGAACGATGTCACCGGACACCAGCGGGCCATCGAGCGTGCCCCGGCAGGCCGAGCACACCATGTCGATGTTCCTGGCCGCCATGAGCCACGAGATTCGCGGTCCATTGCACAGCGTTCTGGGCGCAGCCGAACTGCTGCGTGATGCCAGCCTGGCAGAAGCCGAGTCCCTGCTGGACCTGCTCGGCTGTCGGCCGGCGCCCTCAACGCCACACTGGAGAACGTGCTGAGCTTCGCGCTCGCCACCAGGCTCCCAGCCCGGCCCACGGCCGTGCCGTTGCGCAAGATGCTGGCGGATCTGGTACGAACCCAGGACGTGCAGGCCCGGCACCAGGCGTGCCCGCTGCAGCTGCAGCTTCCCGCCGAGCTGCCCGAACAGGTCATGCTGGACGGGTCACTGGCAGCAGGTGCTGGGCAACCTGGTTCGCAATGCGCTGCGGCACGACGATGGGCAGGGCGTGACGCTGGCCGTGAAGATCGATGGCTCCGAGCTGGTCTTCATCGTCACCGACCATGGCCCCGGGCTTCCCCGGGCATTCAGGCCCAGCTCACCCGTCCGGCCAGTGCGGCCCACCCCGCTACCGGACCCCGTGGACAACAGCCACAGCTCGGGCCTGGGCCTGCTGATCGTCCGGCGCATGACCCAGGCGCTGCGGCCGACTGCTAACTGCCAGCCGACACAAACGGCGCCAGCATCGAAGTATGGCTGCCGCTGGTACTGCCTGAGATCACGGCCCTCGACGCGGACAGCCCTGCACACCCGCCTGAAGCCCCGCTCCTCGATCAAAGCTGCCTGCTTGTCGACAACGACCCGATCGGTGCACTGGGCACCATGGCCATGCTCGAACGCCTGGTCCGTTCGGTGGACCACGCCACCAGCCTGACCCAGGCCAGTGCCCTGCTGCAGACCCAGCCCGATGTCTACGACTTCTTCATCGTCGACACCCGGCTGCCTGATGGCAGCGGTCTGACTTCGCCCGCCAGATCCGCCTGACCCACGCATGGCCGGCAAGCCGGTGCTGCTGCTGAGCGCCAATACCGAGCAGGTCCGCCAGCAGCCCGAAGCCGGCATGCTCTTTGCCGCCCTGCTGGAAAAGCCCTCGACGCCACGGCGCTGGCCCAGGCGATCCGACGTCACGCCGGCCCCCCACCCAGCAGCCCGACAGAGAAGATACGCTGTCGATTGCTGATGGCCTGTGGCTGGACACCCCGACGCGGCGGTTGCACATCGATGGCCGCATCGAGACGCTCTCACCCGCCGAGACCCGGCTGCTGGTCTGCCTGGCCGCCGCCATTGGCAAGCCCTGCGACCGCACCCGCATCAGCGAGGCCATCTGTGGCCGGGACTGGGCGTACGGCGACCGTACCGTGGACGTGCTGGTCTCCCGTCTGCGCCGGCGGCTGCGAGGCAGCGTGGCGCGCATCGTCACCGTGCATGGCTGGGCTATACCTCACGGTTGGCTGACGGGCAGAGAAGGGAAAGAGGTAACAGAAGTCGCGCGGGTGGGAGCCCTCACTCCCAACAGATTGAACAGGCCAGCCCCGGCAAATGAGCAGGCCCTATGGGCGAACGCAGCGATCAGAACTTCGCTGCGATCTTCTCCAGCGTGTTCCAGTTCCGTGCGGTCGCCGTGACCCGGAAGCGCTTCTCCAGGGCGGTGAGACACGCGCATGGCCTTCACCCCATCACGGGCCCAGACGAAGGCTGTGCGGCCATGAATCCTGACAACCTCGGGCTGAAATCCTCGGCCTCCAGCGTAGCGGCCTGCGCCTGAGAGGGCGCTGTGACAGGAAGATGGCCAGGTACTTCGAACCGTCGGTTGCGACATCCTGCAGCGGATTGGCATCCAGGATCGCCCGGATCTCGTCGGCGGAGCGCGCCATGACGGGAACATCCACGCCGAAAGCGCTGGCCATCAGAGCCCGCACCGATGCGCAGACCTTTTCCTCGGGGCCGGCTGCGGTCACGATGATGTTGCCGCTCTGCCCGATGGTGATCATCATCCTTGAACCCCGCACCTTCGAGCTGCGGTGACAAGCTCGGCCATGGGGGACCCGGTTGATCTTGCCGACATTGATGCCGCGCGGCATGACGAGCCAACGCATCATGCCTGCCCCCGCCTGCCGTTGGAAATGCCCCCAGGGGGCAGAATCACATCCATGGCGCTGATCGCTGCCTGAACGACAGGCAAAAAAAACCCCTGAGCAAATGGATAAGGACCCAGGGGCGGGAGAATCGATGGTTGCGGGGAGGATTGAACCTCCGACCTTCGGGTTATGAGCCCGACGAGCTGCCAGACTGCTCCACCCCGCGAAAAGAAGTATAGCCATACTGGATTCCGTTTGCAAGTCTTTCTGCTTGGCCGTAAATTTCACCTCATGAAGTACTGTTCAGAATGCGGCAGTCCCACGCAGATCCTCGTCCCCGAGGGGTGACAACCGCCCACGCCAGGTCTGCACCCATTGCCATGCCGTCCATTACGTCAATCCGCGCATCGTGGTCGGTGCCGTCTGCCTGTGGGAAGACCGCATCCTGCTGTGCCGCCGCGCCATCCAGCCCCGCAAGGGCAAATGGACGCTGCCTGCAGGCTTCATGGAAATCGGCGAGACCATGTCGGCTGGCGCCCTGCGCGAGACCCGCGAGGAATCAGGTGCCCGCGCCGAGGTCGACGGCCCGCTCTTTGCCATTCTGGATGTCCCCCATGCCGAGCAGGTGCACGCCTTCTACCGCGCCCGCCTGCTGTCCCCCGAGCTGGATCCGGGTGAGGAAAGCCTTGATGCCCGGCTGTTCGCCGAGAAGGACATCCCCTGGGACGAGATCGCCTTCAGCACGGTAGAGACCACGCTGCGCTGGTTCCCGGCCGAGCCGCCGCCTGGGCCGCTTCTCACTGCACGGGGCCCATCCTGCCCATCGGCGGGCAGCCCACCAATCCGTCCCTCGCCAGAGCGGCAACGCTGACACGTCCTCCGACAAGGGCGGCCACGGCTGATCTCCCGATCGCTTCTTCCTGCCCGGTTCCATCGCCACGTTCCTCGCCCCTTCAACACCCCACCGATGATTCGCTACTGGGTCGAAGCCGACACCCCGCTGCCCGCCGCCGACCGCGACGTGCCGGGCTATCCGGCTCATCGCCCTGGGGCCGACCTCGGGCCCCGACCGGCTGGTGGAAGCCTACTCACAGGGCTCTTTTCCTGGTACAGCGCGGGCCAGCCGGTGCTGTGGTGGTCGCCCGACCCGCGCATGGTCGTCTTCGTCAACGAGTTCTCGCCTTCGCGCTCGCTGCGGCGGCTGCTGGCACGCCTGGCCAACAGCGGTCATCCTGGCCCCACAGCCTCCGTCTCACCACACTCGCCCCAAGGCACCTCAGCGCAAGACAACACTGCGGCCCCCCGCTGGCAGATCACGCTCGACACGGCCTTTGCCGACGTGATGCGAGCCTGCGCAGAGCCCCGTCCCGGCCAGGACGGCACCTGGATCACCCCCGCCATCCAGGCTGCCTACACGGCGCTGCACCAGCGAGGGCTGGCCCACTCCCTGGAGGTCCCGTGAAGACGGCCAGCTCATCGCCGGCCTCTACGGCGTCTCCATCGGCCGCATGTTCTTTGGCGAGTCCATGTTCACCCGCCGGCCCAACGCCTCCAAGTGCGCCTTCGCCACGCTGATGCACCTGCTGGCTGCCCACGGTCTTCCCTGGTCGATTGCCAGCAGTCCACCCGGCACCTGGGCAGTCTGGGCGGGCGTGACATCTCCCGTGCCGACTTCCTGGCGCACATCCGCTCCCTGCTGGCTGCCCCCGCCCCCTGACTGGCAGGCCATGGCCCGCGACATCGCCTGGCCGGACTTCAGCCGATGAGCGACAAACCGGCCGCCCTCCCAGCGCTACATACGGCTATACGTCACGGCCGCCTTCCCTGCAGCTACCTGCCGAACCGCTTCGCCCGCTCACAGGTGGCCGAACCTGCTGCCTCCATCGACGCCGACAACTATGGCGAACTGGTGCGTGCAGGGCTTCCCGGCGCAGCAGCCGCTATCACCTACCGGCCACGATGCGACAGCTGCCAGGCCTGCATCCCGGTACGCGTCCCCGTACAGCAGTTCCGGCCCGACCGCAGCCAGCGCCGCGCCATCCGCCGCCACGGCAGCCTCATCAGTCGCAACCTGCCGCTGGTCTTCAGCGACGAACACTACGCGCTCTACATCCGCTACCAGCAGGCCTGCCACCGTGGCGGCAGCATGGACGAGGATGACGAGGACCAGTACCGCGAATACCTGCTGCAATCGGGCGTCGACACCCGGCTGGTCGAGTTTCGCACCCCGATTCCACCCTGGTCATGGTCTCGGTCATCGACGTGCTCGACGACGGCCTTTCCGCGGTGTATACATTCTTCGAGCCCGATCTGCCCGGAGGCAGCCTGGGCACCTATGGCATCCTCTGGCAGATCCGGATGTGCCAGGTACTGGGACCTCGACTACTCTACCTGGGCTACTGGATCGAGGAAGCGCGCTCCATGCGCTACAAGAGCAACTTTCCGCCCGCTCGAACAACGGATAGACGGACAATGGATACCCTGAAAGACTGAACGCCCTGGGCTACCGGGCCCTGCGCCCCTGCTGTTCCTGCAGGATCCCGAATGCGCCCACCACGCCGGCCTGCGGCTGATGGACCTGCTGGCAGCCATGCCGGCCGGTCTGCGCCCGGCACGCGTCCACGACCCCGTCGAACTGCTGGGCCTGTCCTTTTCCCAACCGCGTCGGCATCGCGGCCGGCATGGACAAGAACGCCAGCCACATCGACGCACTGGCCGCACTGGGCTTCGGCTTTTCTCGAACTGGGCACCGTCACCCCGCTGCCCCAGCCCGGCAATCCCAAACCGCGCCTGTTCCGCCTTCCCCAGGCCCAGGCCATCATCAACCGCTTCGGCTTCAACAACGAGGGCCTGGAAGCCTTCGTGCGTCATGTCCGAGCCTCCCGGGCCTGGCAGAAGCGCCAGGCGCTGCCTGCTGGCGCCCCCTGCCAGCCCGACACCCCGCCGGTGCTGGGCCTGAACATCGGCAAGAATGCCGCCACCCCGCTGGAATCGGCCACGCGCGACTACCTCACCGGCCTGGCCGCCGTCATGCCGCTGGCCGACTACGTGGCCGTCAACATCTCGTCACCCAACACCGCCAACCTGCGCAAGCTGCAGGGCGGCAACGAACTGGACGAGCTTCTGGGAGCCCTGGACCGCGAGCGCCAGCGACTGGCCACCTCAGTGGGCCGCAATCCGCCCTGCTGCTCAAGATCGCGCCGGACCTTGATGACGACCAGATTGCCGTCATCATCGAGGCACTGGTACGTCACAACATCGATGGCGTCATCGCCACCAACACCACGCTCTCGCGTGAGGCCGTCAAGGGGCTGCCCCACGCCGAAGAAACAGGCGGTCTCTCGGGGCCGGCCTGTCTTCGAGGCCTCCAACCGGGTCATCCGCGCCCTGCGTGCCGGCCTGCCCGCCCGCTACCCCATCATCGGCGTGGGCGGCGTCATGTCGGCACAGGATGCCGTGGCCAAGATCGAGGCAGGGTGCCGACCTCGTGCAGAATCTGCAGCGGCCTGGTCTATGAAGGCCCCTGACCCCTGGTCTCCGCCGCCGCTCGGGCCATTCACCGGCATGATGAGACGATACGCTAGAATCACGGTCAACAGATAAATCCGTCTGCAGGGGGCCGTTCAGGCCCTTCCCCAGAGCCCTCCTTGAGCCCTGATGACAGACAACACACCTCCTGAAGCCACCATCCCCCAGGCGGGCGCCGAGCCCGCCTCGCGCCCTGGCAAGGGCATCAAGACCACCATCCAGGTCCTGGAACGTATGGTGTCGCTGCTCGACGCGCTGGCCCAGCAGCCCCGGGCCGTCAGCCTGAAGGAACTGTCCAGTCGCACGGCACTGCATCCGTCCACTGCCCATCGCATCCTCAACGATCTGGTCACCGCCCGCTTCGTCGATCGCGTCGACACCGGCAGCTACCAGCTGGGACTGCGGCTGCTGGAACTGGGCAACCTGGTCAAGGCCCGGCTCAGCGTACGCGACGCCGCCATGGGCCCCATGCGCGAGCTGCACCGCCTCACGGGCCAGCCCATCAACCTCTCCATCCGCCAGGGCGACGAGATCGTCTACATCGAGCGTGCCCCTGTCCGAGCGCAGCGGCATGCAGGGTGGTGCGCGCTGTCGGCGGGCGGGCGCCCCTGCACCTCACCTCGGTCGGCAAGCTCTTTCCTGGCGGGCGAAAACCACCGGGCGCTGCAGAACTACATCAGCCGCACCGGCCTGGCCGGCCACACCCGCAACAGCTCTCACCGACCCAGCCCGTCTGGAGCGCGAACTGGCCCAGGTGCGCTCCCACGGCTTCGCGCGCGACAACGAAGAGCTGGAACTGGGCGTGCGTTGCATCGCCGCCGGCATCCGCGACGATTCGGGTGACCTGGTGGCCGGCCTGTCCATTTCGGCCCCGGCCGACTTCCTGCAGAACGGCTGGGTCGAACAGCTGTGCCGCACGGCGGCCCAGATCTCGGCTTCGCTCGGCTACGACGCCAGCGAATCGAACAGCGCCCACTGAGTCGAGGGGTCACAGCAGTGGGCCATCACGGCCGAGCCATGAACGCCCGCCTGCCGTTCACCGAAACCCCACCCATGAAAAAGGCCCCGGAGGGTGCGTGATGCACCGTCCGGGGCCTTTCTTTGTTCATCCTGGGCTGGTCAGCCTTCCAGGAAGCGCCGGATGCGGTTGGCATCGGCCACCCGCGAATACCGTCCCTGCGAATCCAGCAGCACGATGATCATCTGCCGGCCGTTGACGCGAGCCTGCATCACCACGCAATTGCCCGCCTCGTTGATGAAAACCCGTCTTCTGCACCGTCAGGGCCCCATTGCTGGTTGCCCACCAGCAGGGTTTGGTGGTGTGAAACACCCGGGTACCATAGGCCGTGCGCACCTGCAGCTGACTGGCCACCGAGAGACGACGGATCTCCGGATAGCGCGCCGAACGCGCCACCAGTAAAGCCAGATCACGCGCCGTCGACACGTTCCAGGGCCGACAGCCCGGTCGGGTCCAGGAACACCGAATCCCACTGCCGATCTCGCGCGCCTTGCGGTTGGCCGCAGCCACGAAGGCCGTCACCCCACCCGGATAGCTGCGCGCCAGCGCATGAGCTGCCCGGTTCTCGGAAGACATCAGCGCCAGCTGCATCAGCTCGGCCCGGGTCAGTTCGGTACCCACCGGCAGGTGCGAGGTGCTGTAACGCTCGGTATCGCGGTCCTCGGCCTCGATGCGGATCTTCTCGTCCAGGGGCTGGCCACCGTCCAGCACCACCATCGCGGTCATCAGCTTGGTCAGCGAGGCAATGGGCAGCACCGCCGACGAATTCTTGTCATACAGGATCTTGCCGTTTCGCGGATCCACCACCAGCGCCACGCTGGAACGCAGTGCCAGCGGATCCGGGATGTCGGTTCAGACCGGCTGCCTCGCCCAGCGAACCACTGGCAATGGCCGGCGGTTCCGATGCACGGGTGCGAAGCTCTCGTTGCTTGCCAGCGACACCGTGCGCGCACCGACCCCGGCGCTCCCCGTGCCCAGCAGCTGTGGGCGCGCAGACGCAGACCGTCGCTGTTCCTGGGCCGCCGCTGCCATGGCAGATTCGACACGCTCGCTGCGCTGCAGCATCACGCCCTTCCCGGAGCGCACACCGGTCGTCGAGGCTACACGCACCGGACTGAGGGCGGCTTTTGGCGACAGGCTTCTTCTTGGCATCAAATTGCGCGCTTTTGTTACCAATTTTGGTTGTTTTGGCGGCAGACGTCGCCTTGACGGCAACTGCCTTACCCGTTTTTGCGCTGGCACTGCGGGAGGCGCCACCCGAGTTGCAGAAGCTGCGGCCTCGTGCCTGCCGCCGTCGTGCGCGTGCCTTTGGAGGCGGCCTTGGCATTGCGCGATGCCCCGCCTTGCCGCTGACCCCGGCCGAAGGCTTCTGGGCCGGCGCCGCCTGAGCATGGGCTGCCAGCAGCATTGCACTCACCAGCACCCTGGACACCCCACGACAACGTAACTGCGCGCACCATCTTTCCTTTCGCCACAACCTTGAACCAATGCGTACATTCTAATAGCTAAATCATTGTTTTTCAATGCGTTACCTCGTATAGCCTTAAGCAGCGCCTCAAAGTTGCGCTCCGCCCACACACGCCACCGACCGCCCATCCCCGAAGATCCCGCCCAGCCTGCATTCACCGGAATTCGTCGCCGAATGACCGACGGATGCAGCCCCGGAATCCGACGAGTGGAAGCCCTGTTTTTCGTGATATATACAACATATTCCGTAACAAGACTTGCTTTCATTGCCTGATTGAGCGCTCCGAGCGAAAGATCCGTCAGAAAGGCCATGCGTAACCATCCACGGCAAGACGTTGCGTTGCAGCAAATCCTGTTCATCTTCCACGCCATTCGGGCTGCCCTGGGCCCTGGACAACCCTTGCCTCCACGCTCGACTCGCCCTCACCCCGGCACAGGTGCCCGCACTAAACGACAGGCCGGGCAAAGCCGGCCCCTGAAGTCACAGAATGCCCCTGCGTGGGGTCAGAGCATTGTCTTGTCGCGACGGCCCCTTGTCGGCCGAGGTGGCGAAGTGCCCGAACACCTTCAGCGCGAACGACACCTCACGCTGCCGGTTGCGGGGTTTCCATCCATGCACGTCCATCGCGGCGCGGCGCCGGGCCAGCTCCTCTTCCGGAACCTCCAGCCGGATCGAACGATTCGGGATGTCGATGGCGATCGTGTCACCGTCCTCGACCAGGCCGATCATCCCGCCAGACGCTGCCTCCGGCGAGACGTGCCCGATCGACAGCCCCGACGTGCCCCCGAGAAACGACCATCGGTCAGCAACGCACAGGCCGCCCCCAGACCCATCGACTTCAGGTAGCTGGTGGGATAGAGCATCTCCTGCATGCCCGCCGCCCTTGGGGCCTTCGTAGCGGATGACCACCACGTTGCCGGCCACCACATCGCCACCCAGGATGCCGGGCCACGGCGTCTTCCTGGCTCTCGAAGACCTTGGCCTTGCCCTTGAACTTCAGGATGCTCTCGTCCACGCCCGCCGTCTTCACGATGCAGCCGTTCTCGGCCAGATTGCCCGAGAGCATGGCCAGACCGCCGTCCTGACTGTAGGCATGGGCCCGGTCGCGGATGCAGCCCTCGGCCCGGTCCTGGTCCAGCGTCTTCCAGCGGCAGTCCTGCGAGAACGCCTCGGTCGTACGGACGCCTGCCGGACCTGCCCGGTAGAAGGTATGCACCGCCTCGTCCTGCGTCTGCATGATGTCGTAGCACGCCAGCTGCTCCTGCATCGACACGCCCAGGATGGTGCGCGTCTGGTTGTGCAGCAGCCCGGCCCGGTCCAGCTCGCCCAGGATGGCCATCACCCCGCCGGCCCGGTGCACGTCTTCCATGTGGTACTTCTGCGTGTTGGGCGCCACCTTGGACAGGCAGGGCACCACGCGCGAAAGCCGGTCGATGTCGGCCATCGTGAAGTCCACCTCGGCCTCCTGGGCTGCAGCCAGCAGGTGCAGCACCGTGTTGGTGGAACCGCCCATGGCGATGTCCAGGCTCATCGCGTTCTCGAAGGCGTCGCGCGTGGCCAGCGCCCGCGGCAGCACCGAGGCATCGTCCTCCTGGTAGTAGCGGCGGCACAGCTCCACGATCTGGTCGCCCGCCTGCAGGAAGAGCTGACGGCGGTCGGCATGCGTGGCCAGGCAGGAACCGTTGCCCGGCAGGCTCAGCCCCAGCGCCTCGGTCAGGCAGTTCATGGAGTTGGCCGTGAACATGCCCGAACAGGAACCACACAGGTCGGACAGGCCGACTTCTCGATCTGGTCACTGTCGGCGTCCGACACCCTGCGGGTCGGCACTCTGCAGGATGGCATCCACCAGGTCCAGCTTGATCACCCGATCGGCCAGCTTTGGTCTTGCCGGCCTCCATCGGACCGCCCGAGACGAACACCGTCGGAATGTTCAGCCGCAGCGCCGCCATCAGCATGCCCGGCGTGATCTTGTCACAGTTGGAGATGCAGACCATGGCGTCGGCACAGTGTGCATTGACCATGTACTCCACCGAGATCGGCGATCAGGTCACGCGAGGGGCAGCGAATACAGCATGCCACCGTGGCCCATGGCGATGCCGTCGTCCACCGCGATGGTGTTGAACTCCCTGGCCACCGCCCCGGCCTTCTGATCTGCTCAGCCACCAGGCGCCCCATGTCGCGCAGGTGGACGTGCCCCGGCACGAACTGGGTGAACAGAGTTGACCACCGCGATGATCGGCTTGCCGAAATCGGTTTTCCTTCATGCCGGTCGCGCGCACAGCGCACGCGCGCCCGCCATGTTGCGGCCCTGGGTACTGGTTTCAGAGCGAAGTCTGGGCATGGTCTCTCCAAGAAAAATAGCCGGCCATTTTACATCCAGCCGGCCTGTTTCCCTGCCATGAGACTTCCAGGCGCCACCCTCGCATTTCCGGGATATCACGCCCGATGATGCAAGCCATCAGGGCCAGGCACGGATCAGGCGGACAAACGCCTTCCGCTCACCCCGAGCAGCGCCACGCCCGCCGACCTGCAGGCCCTGACGGCCTTCAGACCTCCACGACGCGCAGCGTGGCCAGGATCGCACGATTGCACGCATCCAGCCCCAGATGGCTGTTCTCCAGCCAGACCAGCACATCCGGCGTCGGTCCCTGCTCGATCGACTCCACCACCCGCAGCAGCGGGTACGTGCGGCCCTCGTGCCCTCCACCAGCGCCTCACGCACGGCATCGGGCACCCGTACCTGGCCAGCAGCTTCGAGAACGGCTGCCCCAGCGCCCGATCCAGCAGCGAGAAGACGCCCAGCAGGAACATCTCCTCGCGCAGCTCACTGTCAGCGCCGTGGCCGACCAGCTGCTCCAGGATCAGCCCCTCGTCGGAACGAGGCCAGCATCAGCGGCCGGCGACTTTCGTCGGCACTCACGCTCACCAGCATCAGCGACAGCCAGCGGCGCAGCCCCTGATAGCCCATGAACATCACCGCCTGCTGGAAATTCTGCACGGGTACCGGCAGACCAAAGCCCATCGAATCAATATGCTGCAGGAGCCGGAAGGCGATCTCCGGTTCCTGGCGGACCACCGCCTCGATCTCGCGCAACGAGGCATCCCGGTCCACCATCGACAGCAGCCGCAGCACGCCCAGATAGTCGGCGCTGCCCACGGCCGAATCCGAGGGCACCAGCGGCGGAATCTGCCAGCCGCACACCGCATAGGCGCCCATCGAGAAGGCCTGCTCCATCAGCGGCAGGCTGTCCACGCCGCTCTGCACCACCGCCGTGTTGCGCCGCGTCCGTGGCCGGATCAGCCCCGTATCCGGCTCCCCCTCCTTCCCACGCCGCTCATCCTCGATATCCACCATGGCCAGCCGAAACACCGCCAGCAGCTCCTCGGGCAGCTGCGTGGCAGGCGTTCCCTGGAGCACCATGCCCATGCCGCGATCATGCAGCAGAAGCAGCATCTGCTGATGCTCCGGATCCTCAGCCACCGTCGCCGGCACCTCCAGCCACAGTCCCGGAGTCGGCTCCAGATCACCCAGTCCGGCATCGAACCCATTCTGCGGCGCCGACAGCAGCAGCGTATGCGACTGCAGGGGCCTGATCCCTCGGCCATCAGCCGGTACAGGTCCGAAAGCTGCATCGGCTCCTCACCCAGTGAGGCGAAATCGCACCTGCAGGGCCATGATGCGACGATCACGATCGATCACGGGACGGTAGCCGATCAGCAGACTGGACAATGACATCAATGCACTTCCCGAAAGACGGAGGATCCGGGCGCAGCTTCACCTGCACCTGCCCCTCAACCCTGCCGCGATCAGAGGTAGTCGAACATCGACAACCGGGAGACCTGCGAATAGGGTCTGCATGGCAGCGCGCAGTGCCATGTCGCGCGACTGGATGCCCGACAGCACCTCGGCATAATCGGTGTCCATCAGGTCCGAGCGGCGCTGGGATGCGCTCAGCTCACCCGACGACAGCAGGCGCTCGCGCGCGTCGATCATGTGCATCTGCTCACCCAGGATGCTGCGCTGTTCCGACATCAGGTTCAGCGTCTGATCCACCGACGACATCCCGCGCTTCAGCGCACCGTCCACGTCACCGTCTGCCGCGCAGCGCGCCAATCACCGTATCCAGCTCCCTGGAAGATGCTTTCTTCATCCCGGGCGCCAAACCCCTGCATCACCCACGAACCGTCCACCGTCAGGTCATACGGAATCCGAAGACCCGTCTGCCGTACCCCCGGCTCGCTCTGAAAGGTCGGATTGTTCTGCGGCCAGAAGGGCGCATGCTCGCTGCCGCTTCCGCCAAAGATGTAGTTGCCGTCCCGTGTCTGCTGGTTCGCAATGTCCAGCAGCTCGATGCGGTACTGCATCAGCTGCCCGGCAATCGTCTCGCGGTCCTCGCGGTTCATGACACCGTTGCGGGCACTGATCATCAGATCACGCGCACGCTGAAGCGTCTCGATGCCGTTGCCCAGCAGGCTCTCGGCCTGAGCCATCTGGCTCTTGGCAAACGACATCATGCGTTTCTCGATGTTCGTCCGTGCTCGATCGGACCGCAGGCGCTCGACTTCGGCCGCTGCCAGGGGGTCGTCGCTGGGGCGATTCACCTTCTGGCCGAGTCGAGGCCTGCTGCTGCAACTTGGCGATGGTCGCCTGCTGCTCGGTGATGGTCTGCACCGCCTGGTTACGGAACTGGTTGCTTGCCACCTCATCATCGTCACCTTGCCAGAGCCAGAATCGAATTGAACATTTCATCAGCGGTCTGAATCACCTTCGCCGCCGCCTGGTACGCCTGCCGGTACTGCAGCAGACGTGCCGCCTCTTCATCCAGGTTCACCCCGCTGCGGTTGGCCAGCACCGTCTTGGCCCCCTCCAGCATCTTGGCCGATGCCTTCTCCGACGTCTTGGCCTGCAGTGCACGGCTCCCACATCCGACAGCAGCGACGCGAAAGGCCTCGGCTGAAGGTCGCACCATCCACGTTATGCCGATCGGCCAGCAGCGTCATCTCACGGGCATTGGCGTTGTCCTGGCGTGGCGCGCTGCGCTTCTTCATCTCCACTACATCGCCCATCGCAGGGGCGCCCGCTCAGCGTCAGCGTCCAGCCGTTCGCCTCCACATCAAAGGGCTTGTCAGGTTCGAATTCCTTTTCGGCACCCCCACGGCATTGCCATTCACCTCGACCCGGTACCGGTTGTTCGCCGTGAAGGTCACCTTGACCGGATCCAGCCCGCCCTTGCCCTCCTCGTCTTCCGCAAGCTGCCTCACCGTCGTGAAACCCTTGTTGGCAGAACTGCCATTCACCGTCATCACGTCCGAAGAGGCAATTGCACTCGCCATCACGCAACACCGATCGCATGCGGCCCGCATAGGCGGTACCTCGCCTGATCATCATCGAATCCCCTGCAGCCATCGCACCGGATGTCTGCCGGATACCAGACCGTCCACCTCGATCGGCATCTGAGCGAATTCGCGACGGCTCTTGCTCACCACGTCCTCCAGCTGGTAGACGCTGCCATCGTAGAAAGACGGTAATCGGCCGCCTTCAGCTTCGACGTATCGAGAACGCTCACCTCCAGCTTCGCCCCGCCGGTGTTGTGGTCCGCCGCCCTGCACCACCGGCTTGCCCACCTCGAACATGGCCTGGCCACGCTTTCCGTTCGCATCCAGACCGCGCGCCTGCTGCGCGTTGTAGGCGCCCGCGAAAAGCCGCCGCCATCCGCCCCAGCGAGGCCTGAACCGCCAGCAGGTCCTGGTCCCGGAAAGCGAAGCAGCCCGGCGATCTCGCCCGAACCCAGCGTGCTCTCGCTCATTTCCACCTGCTTGCCGTGAATGTCCAGCATCAGGCGCGTGCGAGCCGAATCGGCATCACCCGGCACGGTCTTCAGCTGGGCCGCCCGCTCCGAAAGAACCAGCGAATGACCGTTGGCTGAATACAGGTTCACCGAACCCGTCAGGGCTGATCGTCACGGGTCAGCTGGATCTTGAGGCCAGCTCATTGATCAGCGAATCCCGCTGGTCCAGCATAGTCGTTGGGCTGATGGCCGTTGGCGTAGGACTGCGTGATCTGACGGTTCAGCGATGCCACCTGTTCCAGCCGGGCATTCACGTACCCGGGCCGAATCCTCCAGTCGACGTCCGGCCTCACCCACCATCGCTTCCAGTTTCTGGGAAGTTTCGAGAAAGCGGTTTGCCACCGTGTTGGCGCGTGCCGCAATCACTGCCCGCGCACTGCCGTCGGCCGGCTGGTTCACCAGGTCGCCCAGCGCCGCGCGGAACTCGTCCATGGCCACACCAATGCCCGTCTCGGTATCGGCCAGCAGGTTGTCCACCTGCCCCAGCTGCTGCGCCTGCACGGCATCGGTGCCGGCCAGCGAGGTGCTGCGCGTGACCTCGTCGGCCATGAACCGGTCGTAGGCGCGGCGCACGTCCTGCACTTCCACACCGTTGCCGATGTAGCCGTGCCCATGGTACTGACCGCCCGCCGTCGCCAGCTGCACCTCCTGGCGCACATAGCCCGGCGTGTGCACGTTGGCAATGTTGTGCCCGCCCGTCTGAAGCTGCGTATAAGCTGCCGCCAGCGCGCTCTGCCCGATCTGGATGAGTCCTGCCATGTTGCCCGTCTTCCCTTCTGGTTACTGTCGCTGCCCGGTCACCGCCCGCAGCAGACTACCGATCGTCTGCTTCAGTTTCGTGCCGTAGGCCGGATCGGTGGCGTAACCGCCCTTTTCCAGCCCCTCGGCAAACTCCCTGGCACTGCCGGCCTGCACCACCCTGCCGATAGCGCGGATTGGCCGCCATCAGGGTCGCCCAGTCCGCAAATGCCTCGGCATAGCTTTCGTAGCGCCTGAACAGTTCCACGGACTTTCTGGCCACGCCATCGACGTACTCCGTCGTCATCGCGGCCACCGTCCGGCCCGTCCACCCCTTTGCCCGCCTTGATGCCGAACAGGTTGTGGCTGGGATTGCCCCTGCGCATCCCGTATATCGCGCTGCCCCCAGCCGGACTCAATGCGGCCTGACCAACGACCCATGCTGCCGGAAGACCGGTCTGTTGCTGGGCCTTCAGCGCATGCGGCCACATCTTCTGCACGAAGGCTGCCTGCACGGGCCCCCAGCGCGGCCAGCCCCCTGCCCGGCCACCACCCGGCCTCCTGATGGAGAGCCTCGCCGCGGCATCCAGCCATCCGCTCCGGGCATCACCGCCATGCCGTGACGGATCGCTCTGCTCCCCCTGCCCCGAAACCCATCGGCAGACGACGTAGAGCGTCACCTCGGCTGCCGATGCTTTCGGCATGAACGGCTCACCCTCCCGAGGCGACCACGCCCCACCGCGGACGCCGGACGAGCGCGTCCCCTGCGCCCCCCAGCAGCTGCCGCTCGATCATCGCGGCCAGACCGTTGCCCCTGCCCGGCCGCCATGGTCGAGAGCTGCGTATCCAGCATGCTGGTGAAGGTATCGCTGCCCGCGCCGTCGAACATGCCGCTTTTTCGGCACGGCGTCACGCATTCCCCTTGAGCAGCTGACGCATGAACAGCGCCTCGAACTGCTGGGCCACCTGGCGGATGGCCTCCCGATCCTGAGGGACTGGCATGAGCGCAGCGCATCCAGGCTGCGTCCGTCATAAGCGAGGCCGGCCGACGAGGCCGCATCGGCCCGGGCCGAGAAGGCCGAAGAAGACAGAGACATCGCAACATGCTCCCGGGGACGGCATCCCGCCCCCTCGCATCATCGAGAAAGAAGCGCCAGCCGGATCAGATGATCTCCAGCTCGGCCTTCAGGGCTGCCTGCGCGCCTGCAGCGCTTGCAGAATGGCAATCAGGTCCTGCGGTGTCGCGCCCAGCGAGTTCAGCGCCCGCACCAGGTCCTTCAGCTGCGCCGATTTCGGCAGCATCATCACGGCCCCACCCTCCTGGCGCACCGTGATGTCCGACACCTGCCCGGCCACCGTCTGCCCGCCCGAGAAGGCACAGGGTTGGCTCACCACCGGCGTCGAGGACACCGTCACCGACAGATTTGCCGTGCGCCACGGCACTGGGCGCCAGCGCCACCGACTGGTTCATCACCACGGAACCGGTGCGCGCATTCACGATCACCTTGGCTGGCGCAGCCGTCAGTGCCACTTCCATCGACTCCAGCTCCGCCAGAAAGCCCACGCGCTGCGCCGGATCACGCGGCAGCGGTGCCTGCACCACCCGGGCATCCATCGCCACGGCCTGACGGCCGTCACTGCCCGGGCGCAGGCGGATCTTCTGGTTGATCGCATCCGTCACCAGCCGCACGTCCGAGAAGTCCGTGCGGTTGAGTTCCACCCGGATCGAATCGCCTTCCAGCGTCTGGTTGGGCACAACCCGTTCAACGGTCGCCCCGCCAGGAATGCGGCCGGCACTCAGGTGGTTGATCTGCACCTTGCTGCCGCCAGCCGATGCCCCTGCACCGCCCACCACCACGTTACCTTGTGCCACAGCATAGATCTCGCCATCCACGCCCCGCAGCGGCGTCAGCAGCAGCGTGCCGCCGCGCAGGCTCTTGGCGTTGCCCACCGAGGACACCGTCACGTCGATCAGCTGCCCCGGCTGCGAGAACGCAGGGCAGCTGCGCCGTCACGATCACGGCGGCCGAGTTCTTCAGCTGAGGCGTTCACACCGGCGGGCAGCTGAATGCCCAGCTGCCGCAGCAGCGACTCTCATGCTCTGCGCCGTGAAAGGTGCCTGCGTGGTCTGGTCTCCGGTACCGTCCAGGCCCACCATCAGGCCGTAACCCAGCAGCTGGTTTGGTCCGCACCCCCTGGATGCTGGCCACTTCCTTCAGGCGCTCGGCTGCACTGGCAGGCTGCCCAGCAGGGCAGCCACCCCGCAGGTAGCCGCCAGCAGCCTGGTGATCATTGCCCAACCAGGGCGAAGTTTGTCCGGTCTGCTCATCGATTCTGGTCCTTTCGGGAACCCGTTTCACACCTCTTTATCAGACCAGAAAGCGCCCCCACTGGAACGCCTGATGAAGCCCGGAAAAACCCGGGCGTTTCCGGCAGCACCAGCCCGGGGAGACACCCTCCCCGAGCCGAGCCGCCATGGCGGTCAGATCGGCATCGACCGACAGGAAGAAGCGCGTCAGCCAGCCCGTCGTCTGCACCTTGTCGATGTCGCCTGCGCCACGCACCCTGCATGCGCGCATCAGCCACCTGCGTGGAACTAACCGTGTTGCCCGGCATGATCGTCAGCGGATCCACCACACCGGCAAACTTCAGCGTCTCCACGCCCTGGTTGATGCCCACCTGCTTCTCGCCACTTACCACCAGGTTGCCATTGGGCAGCACGTCCACCACCGTCAGCCGTGATGGTGCCGGCAAACTGGTTCTCGTTGCCCGGCCGCACCCTTGCCCTCGAAGCTGTTGCTGGTCGAGGCATCCAGTCTCAGCTTGCCCAGCTTGTCAGCCTTCACGAACGGCAAGGCGCCAAACTTGGCTGATCCCCCGCCCTTGCGGTCAATGGTGCTGTTGGAGCTGTGCTTAGCCACCAGCCGCCCTCGATCAGGATCGTCAGCATGTCGCCGGGCTGGCGGGCGCGGCGATCCTCGAACATGTTGCGCGTCGCGCCGGCCTGGAAGATCGAACCCATTGGCCTGGCGTTGCGGCACCGCTCGCATCGACGCCAGCCGGTTGTGATCCACCATCGGCGTGTCGATCCGGGCCCGGGGCGGCATCACCGTCGAACAGCCAGCCAGCGCCAGCATCGACAGCACCAGCAGCGACGTTGCCAGCCGTCCGCCCCCGAAAGCCCGGACGGTGGAAACGACGACGGGCCGGAACCCGAATTCAGGCAGCGTTTCTCGGTGGCAGGCATCATGCAATCACCCTTCATGCTCAGAGCTGCGAGATACGAGCCAGCATCTGGTCGGAGGTCTGGATCGCCTTCGAGTTGATCTCGTAGGCACGCTGCGTCTGGATCATCGACACCAGCTCCTCCACCACGTTCACGTTGGAGGTTTCCAGATAGCCCTGCTGCAGCAGGCCCGCACCGTTGACACCCGGGTGGCTGCCGTGGGCGTGCCCTGAGGCATCGCTTTCCTGAACACGTTCTGGCCTTGCGGATCCAGACCGGCCGCGTTCTGGAACGTGGCCAGCTGGATCTGGACCGATCTGCGTCACCCTTCCTGGCCGGCGATCGTCACCGACACGGTGCCGTCGTTGCCCACCGTCACATCGCGGGTGCCGGGCGGGATGGTGATGGGGGCGACAGCGGCATGCCATTGGAGTTCACCAGCTGTCCCTGCGCATCCGGATGGAAGGAGCCATCGCGGGTATAGCCGGTCGTGCCGTCGGGCATCTGCAGCTGGAAGAAACCGTGGCCGCTGATGGCCAGGTCGAAAGCTGTTGCTGGTCTGCTGCAGGTTGCCCTGCGTGAACAGGCGCGACGTAGCTACCGGACGCACACCGGTACCCAGCTGCAATCCGGTCGGCAGCTGCGTGTCGGCCGAGGACTGCAGCCCCACCTGCCGCATGTTCTGGTAGATCAGGTCTTCAAACACGGCCTCGCGAACGCTTGTAGCCATTGGTGCTCACGTTGGCCAGGGTTGTGCGAGATCACGTCCATCTGCGTCTGCTGCGCATCCAGACCGGTCTTGGCAATCCACAACGATCGAATCATTTTGTTCTCTCCCCGGTACGCCCCATGCGGCGTCCCTCATCAATCCATGTCCTGCATCGGGCAATCCCGGTGGCACCCCGCACGGGCGCTCATCCATGACCGACCGACCTCATCATTCCCTGCCAGCTTCAGCCGCGAATCGAAAGGATCTGGCTGGCGCGCTGCTCGTTGCTCTCGGCCGTCTGCAGCAGCTTCATCTGCATCTCGAACTGCCGCTGAACCTCGATCATGCCCACCATCGACTCCACCACGTTCACGTTGCTGCCTTCCACGGCGCCCTGCACCACCCGCACGTTGTCGGAAACCGGCGCCTCACCGCCTTCCTTCATCCGCATCAGGCCGTCGTCGCCCTTCTTCAGCTCGGCCATGTCCGGGTCGACCAGCTTCAGCTTGCCTGCCTGGCTGGGCTTCGCCGGCCAACCTGCACCATCACGGTGCCGTCATCGGCCACCTGCACGTCGGCACCGAGCCGGCACCGAGATCGGGCCGCCATCACCCAGCACCGTCTGACCGCGCCGGGTACGCAGGTTGCCCTGCTCATCCACCACCAGCCCACCGTCGCGCGTGTAGGCCTCGCTGCCATCTGCCGCCTGCACCGCAAACCAGCCGTTGTCCCGGATCGCCAGGTCCAGCGGATTGCCGGTCTGGCGGATCGGACCGGACTTGCCGTCGAAGCCCGTGGACGTCTCCACGTTGAACACCCGCGTGGTTGCCGTTCCCTCCGAGCGGATCGGCACGGCGCGCGCCGTCATCAGATCAGCACGGAAGCCATCGGTGGAGGCGTTGGCCAGGTTGTGCGACAGCGCATCCTGACGCTCCATCAGCGCCTTGGCACCCCGTCATCGACAGATAGATCATCCGGTCCATTCATTCACTCCATCACGGTGCCAGCCACATGTCCCGGCCCCGGATTGCAAGACATCATCAGCGCAGGTTGACGATGGTCTGCAGCAGCTGGTCGTGCGTCCGCACGGTCTGCGCGTTGGCCTGATATACCCGCTGGGCCGTGATCATGTTCACCAGCTCCTGGGTCAGATCCACGTTGGAGGACTCCAGCGCCCCCGACTGGATCACGCCCAGCGTGCCCGGTGGACGGCGATCCCCACCAACGGTGCGCCCGAATCAGCCGTCTCGCCCCACTGGTTGCCGCCCAGCGGCTGCAGCCCCTGAGGATTGGTGAAGTTGGCCAGCGCCACGCGGCCTTGCTCACCGTCTGGCCGTTGGTGTAACGGGCCATCAGGCTGCCGTCACGCCCCACCGAGAAGCCGGGCCAGCTTGCCGGAGCCGTTACCATTCTGCTCCCTGGTGCGCCACCGTGAAATTGGTACCGAACTGCGTCGTGTCAGCGAGTTCACCGAGACGGTATGGTTTGCCGCCCGCATCAGCGCCCATGTTCAGCGACACGTCGAAGGTCATGACATTGCTGGTGGTCGGGTCCCCGTTACCGTCACTCGCCCCTTTCAGGGTACCGTTGGGGATTGAAGGCCAGCTTGCCCACGGCAGCCCCCCATTGAGCGGCTCACCGTCCAGCGTGCCATGCACATCCCAGCTGTTGTCGCCGGTCTTGCGGAAGTACATCGCCATCACGTGTTCACGACCCCAGTGAGTCGAACACACTCACCGACGTGCCGCCGTCGCAGGTCTTGGCATCGGTCAGCGTGAAGGCGTTGGCCGGCGTCGTGGCACGTGCGTCCACGTTCACACGCACTGCAGCCGAGGTGGTCTGCTTCGGTGCAATATCCGTCGAATCCAGCTTCAGATCCTGGGCGGTACCATTGGTCACCACACCGTTCTTGTCCACCGGATAGCCCGTCAGGCGCTTGCCCGAGGCGTTGACGATGTAGCCGTTCTTGTCCATCTTGAACTGCCCCTTCCCGGGTATAGGTGATGGCACCGCCGTTGTCCGACATGCGGAAGAAACCGCCGCCATTGATGCCCAGGTCCAGCGAGTTGTTGGTGGTGGTCAAGCGCTCCCCTGCGAGAAACTGCTGCGCAATCGCACCCACTTCGGTACCGATGCCAGGCGAGACGTTGGAAACCCCGTACACCGTGGTGGCGTACATCGGCGAACTCGGCACGCGATGCCTTGAAGCCAACGGTACTGGCGTTGGCAACGTTGTAGGCCGATCGTGTCCAGATGGCGCGCCGCTGCATTCAGGCCGGAAAGCCCCTGCTGAAATGCCATGGATCAGACTCTCGAAAAAATGGCGATCCGTTGAAATGTCGCGCCCCGGGCAGGGTTCCGCGAACCAATGACAGAAAAGGAAGCGATACGTTTCGCATGCGTCACGCACTGTCCTCCAGACTCCCATCCAGGAACCGGGGAACATTCACGACGCATCCGGACGATATCGCAATCATGAAAGACTCGATCAGATGATCAACCGGGCTTCGCCGGCGATACCGGTTTTGCATGGTCCAGCTCCAGCATGGCGCCCGTATTGGTCTGTGCCACACCGGTCACCGTCACCGGCACCAGCGTCTTCGACTCCACCGCGGTACCATCATCCACAGCCGTCACCGTCATGCGCAGCATGCCGGCATCGATGGCACGACCATTGGCATCCTTGCCATCCCAGGCCAGGCTGTGCGCCCCGGCATCCAGGTTGTTCATCTGCTGGCTGTAGACAATCTCGCCCCGTTCGTTGGCCAGATCGACCCGAACATTGCTGGCCCTTGGCGTTCAGCTCGAAGCCCAGACGCGTCTCACCCGCTTTCGCCCCTGGAACTCGAAGCGCTCACCCGGCGCCAGCACCTTCTTGCCGATCATGTTGACCGACGCCAGCGCCGTGTTCTGCGCCGCACTGGCCGTGAAGTTCGCCATCGACTTGTTCAGCGACTCGATACCCCGAACCGTGCTGATCTGCGCCAGCTGCGAGGTCACCTCGGCATTCTCCATCGGGTTCATCGGATCCTGGTTGCGCATCTGCGCCACCAGCAGCTTCAGAAGCGATCCTCCGTCCCGTCGGCAGTACTTTCGTCATTCTTGTTGACGTTGGGGTTGGCCACCCCATCCATCAGACCTGCCGATGCCTTCACGCCCCGCTGGTGGCATCATCGGTCGTCCTGAAATCCTTCGACTTGTCCTCACCCTTGGCCGCCGTGGGCCAGCTCATCACACCGGTCAGACTCTTCAGCATGCCACTCACCCCTTTTTCAGATGTCCTTCGTTCACTGACCGATCGACAGCGTCTTGAGTGCAAGCTGCCGGGCCGTGTTCATCATCTCGACGTTGTTCTGATAGGAACGTGAGGCCGAGATCATGTTCACCATCTCCTCGATCACGTTCACGTTGCTGTGCATCACATAGCCCCTCGGCATTGGCTGCCGGGTTCTTCGGGTCATGGGTCTGCTTTGCCGGGTGTGGGATCCTCGATCACGTCCACCACCCGAACGCCCATCGATGCCGAAGCGCCCCGCGTGGACCACTGACGGGTGCCTGCGGCCTGTCGCGCCTCCACCATGGCAGGCTTGAACACCACCCTGACGGGCCTTGTAGACGCTTCCATCCGGCCCCTGCCACCGTATCGGCATTGGCCAGGTTGGATGCCACCGTGTTCAGCCGCTGGCTCTGCGCCGACAGGGCGCTGCCAGCCAGCGGAAGAATGTTCATCAGAGAAGACATGCTCGTTACCCCTCTCATTCACCGCGGATCGCGGTCATCATCGTCTTGATGCGGCCATTGAGGAAGCGCAGACTGGCCTCGTAACCCACGGCGTTCTGCGAGAACTGCGCACGTTCCCGGTTCAGGTCCACCGTGTTGCCATCCATGCTGGGCTGCTCGGGATGCACGTACTTCAGGTCCGGCTGCCCGCCCGATTTCAGCGTAGCCCCCCAGCTGCTGGTGACCACGATGCGTCCGCGCCAGCGCCACCGTGGACAGTCCCCCTTCGGCCGCAGGCAACGCGGCACGGCTGCCTGCATCACTCGCCGGCATCCCTGATGCCTCACGCAGTGCAGCCCCGAAGTCGAAGTCCTTCGCCTTGAAGTTCGGCGTATCGGCATTGGCAATGTTGGAGGCAATCGTCTCCCTGCCGGCTTGCCCGAAGCTGCAGGGCCCTGCCATGGAAATCCAGTGCGTCCGTCATCTGCTCGAACATGCTCATCCTCGCGCCGCATCACGGCCTTTTTCACGCTGCACATTATCCGCAGCGCCCTCTGGCCCAATCGAAGGAACAGGGAGGGAATTCCCCCTCATTCCATCCCCCAGAGGGTAGCCATCATCACCATGCCGCGCTGACCATGAGCCCTCGTCTGTCGCCCTCTTCCCCAACGAGCGTTCTCCGTCCATCGTCGTCGGCACAAAGACCACATTCACAAGGGTCATTCATCCGGACATCCGTCCGCCGATCATCTGCGCATGGCCATTCGTTGGCGCATGCTGTCTTCTTGTTCCTGTCTCACGGTTTCTGATTCACGACATCCGATGAACACTCTGCACCCCTGCTCTGCTCTCACTTTTCCGCCTGACCGGACAGCTTGCGGAGCGTGCGTCCACCTTTTTCCACCCGCGCGGGACTGGACGAACCCCATCCACCACCTGTTGCACGTAAGACGCGAAAAGCTGCACCGTGCCGCCGTTCTCGGCTGCTGTTGCTCACGCTGCTGGCAGGGCTCCGACTCGGAGGCTGCGCCCCGGGAGCAGGATGCATCCGCGTGCAGATCGTTCATTCGTCTACCGGGCAATGCACCGACCTCCGACCCGCACGCAGAACAGCCGGCAGTCACCGACACCACCGTCAGCCCCGGTACCGCAAACGCCGACACCATGCTGGCCTGGCTGAAACGTCAACCAGGCTTCCCTTCCGGGCAGGGCGTCCAGACACGCCTGGACATCCTGCGCCAGCCGCGTACCGCACACCTGGCCCCCTGTCAGCGCACCGAGTACGTGCTGGCTGCCGGCGCGCGTCTCTGGGGGCGCGTCAACCTGCGCGAGCGTTGCACGTCAGGCGCGACCTGGACGGTCTGGCACAATCTCCAGATCCATGTCGAAGGCCCGGCCCTTTGTCGCACGCCAGCAGCTGGCGGCCGGGTCCGTCCCGCAACCGGCCGACTTCAGCGTCCAGCGCGTGGACTGGACCCGATCCCCCACCCCCTCTGCCCATCGATACCCGCCTGGGAGGCCAGGAGCTGCAACGGGCATTGGCCGCCGGTCAGTCGCTGCACGCCGATCATCTGCGCCCCTGCCCCCAGCATCCGCTCAGGCGAAGTGGTGGCCGCCATTGCCGAGGGCGACGGGTTTGAATTGCCACCGACGCCATCGCCCTGGCCAGCGCCGGCGAAGGCCAGTCCATCCGTGTCCGCACGCCGGGCGGCAAGGTGCTCAGCGGTCTGGTCGAAGGGAAAACCGTGAAAAATTTTCCGATAATCGGTCGATTGCCCCTCAAGTTTTCCGGTAGGGCCCGATAACGCCAATAGAGAGCGTTTCATGCCCCGCATGACCGCATCATTGGCAAGGAGTTCACCCTCATGATCACCGGAAAGGCACCTTACATCAGCACCGTGTCCCTGCTGAACCGGCCGGTCAACACGGCCGCAGCCGGGGCGGTATCCACACCCGGCGGCACGGAACCCGGCATCGACCCCATCAGCAAGACGGACAAGGTCCATCTCGGACCCAGGCCTGAATCTGCTTCCCTGGCGACACGCAGGAAACCGATCCTGCACGCGCCGAGAAGGTCCAGGCCATCAAGCAGGCCATCGAAGAGAAGCGCTATCACATCGAGAGTCGCAAGATTGCCGACAAGCTTCTGCGCGAAGCCTCCGAACTGCTGGGCACACTGACCGGATATCCGGAAGACCCGATGAAGGAAGAGCCGTCTGCGGCAAAGAATCATCCGGTCAACCTTCTCGGACAGGCCCGAGGGGCGGAAAGGACCATGGCACGTCATCCCGCGTGCCCGGCTATCCCTGCCCACGCGCTCCTATACGGCATGATGCAGCGAAACGATCTTGACGGCATTCTCGATCTGCTCCGGCGGCAACAGGCAGCCCTGGCCAGCCAGGCGCCGGATGCAGTCGACCGTCTGGATTCGATTCATGCAGAGCTGCAGAAGCAGCTTCTTCGCCTTCAGCCGGTGGGCCGTCGCAGCCCTCCCTCCAGGCAATCCCGTGGACAGACGCAAGGCGGCTGACATTGCACAGCTTCTGGTGGACAATCGCGCGCTGATGCTGCGCCTGTCGGACAACAACCGGCGTGCGCTGGAAACCATCTTCAAGACGCAGCCGCTGGTCTATACGCGGTAGTCTTCTTCGAAGACAGCTCAGGCCACCTTCCCGCTCCAGCTTTAAGACGACTCCGTTGAGACGACTCTGTTGATGAGCGTCCCGTGAGCGGGTACCTTCCTCGGCTCATGCTGTCCGCTTCGCTTCCAGAGCGCCTGCGGGGGCACCCGCTCCCGGTGCGCTTCGGTTCGTGCCGGTTGCCGCTCTGGTGGGGACGGCTTTGTTGAAAGGTTTGTGCCCCATGGAAGACGACTTCGATGAGGGCGCCCCGTGACCGGGTACCCTCCTCGGATCATGCTGTCCGCTTCGCTCCCCAGAGCACCTGTGGGGGCACCCGCTCCGGTGCGCTTTGGTTCGTGTCGGGTGCAGTTCTAGTGGGGACGGCTTCGTTGACGGTCCTGCGCCTTTGGGAACACAACTGCAAAAAGACGCATCCCTGTAGGGAAGACCGCTTCGACAAGTGCTCCCTATTGAGAAGCCACTATCAAGGGAAATACTTCGCCAGGTTCTGCCACCCGCAAGCCGAGAGGCCAAGGGGCGGAGGTATCTGCCGACGAATCCATTACCGCTTGCGGTTGTGAGGAGGTAGATGCTGCAGTCCCTTTGGCCGGTCTTCGCAAGCCTCAAACAGCCGCTCAGACCCCAAAGCCCCTATCACATCCAATCCCCAAGCTTCGCCCGCAGCCGTGCGACGGCCTGGCTGTGCAGCTGCGAGACACGGGACTCGGTGACGCCCAGCACCTCGCCGATCTCCTTCAGCGTCAGCTCTTCCACATAGTAGAGATTCATCAGCAGCTTCTCGCGCTCCGGCAGGGCCATCGATGGCCGCCACCAGAGACTCGCGAAAAGCGCGCGTCCTCCAGACGGCGATCCGGGGTGGTGCATCGTCGGCAGCATCTGCTCGATGCGGCTCTCGTCGTCGTCCTCACTGGCACTGTCCTCGAAGTACAGCAGCTGCGATCCCTTGGCCGACGAAAGAAGGCGCTGATACTCCTCAGGGGCACCTGCAGCTCGTCGGCAATCTCGCGCTCCTGCGCCGGACGGCCAAGGCGCTGCTCCACGGCATGAATGGCCTGTTCGATGCTGCGCTGGCTCTTGCGCACCGAACGCGGCATCCAGTCGGCGTTTCGCAGCTCATCCAGCATGGCGCCCCGCACGCGCTGCATGGCAAAGGTGTCGAACTGCATGCCCATGGCTGCATCGAAGCGCGAGACGGCGTCCACCAGTCCAATAAGCCCCGCCTGGATGAGATCATCCAGTTCAATGCTGGAAGGCAGGCGCGCAGCCATCTGCACGGCCACACGGCGCACCATCTTCCCATAGCGCTCGATGACGGAATCGCGGTCAAGCGTTCCGCGCGGGGTATACATCGATTGCATCTCCGGTTTCAATGTGCCACCCCGCCAGAAAAACCGTTCTCTTCCAGCGCAGGCATGCCTGCACCGGACCATGAGGACCACTGGAACTGTGCCAGCTCTGCCAGCGACAGTCCCGACCAGGTGCGCAGTCCGGTCTCATCACGGCAGCTACCCACCACGACATCAAGCTGCACGCTGAGAAAACGTCGAGCGCATCCTGCCAGGTTCAGGAAGTTTTCCCGGCCCCGAGCCACCTGCTCCACGTCGACGAAAAGCACGCCGAAGCGTCGGATTCCGGTGGTGGCGGCAATGTGCTTGATCTTGGCATATTGCGCCATCATTGCATCACGTCGATGACTGAGGATCAGCAGGAGCCGATCGCCGGCCTGTGCATGCACCCAGCGCGCCATTTCCACCGGATCATCCAGCCAGAAGAGAAGCTCCTCCTCTCCCGAGGCATCGGCCTCGCCGGCATGGGTGTGGCGCAGCCACTGGTGCAGTGCCCTGCGATCCACGACCCGAATGCGTGCATCCTCGGGTCCGGCTGCTGCCGCCATCTGTCCGATGAAGACCCGTGCCTGAGCCTCGGCACCAGGCACCCCGCCGGGATCAGGCGGGAGCGTTCGGTCCTGAACAGGCGTCGCAATCCGGCCGCCTGGTCCACGGCTGCGTCAAACATGGGAACCCTCGAACAGGTTGCGCAGTTCGTTGTCGGTCATGGACAAGGCCGGGAAGCGGGCCACAGCCTGTCGGTCCAGCGCCATTTCCACCAGGCGTCCGAAGTTCACCGCGTGATAGTCTTCGGGCACGCGCTGGCCATCCGCATACCCCAGAAGTGGCAGACGGTGACGCACCAGGGCATCCAGACGGGCCCCCAGTCCCACGGCCTCGTCCACCTTGGACAGCAGCACACCAGCCGTGTCGCGCGCACCGAAGGCGCCCAGCACTTCTTCAGACTGCCCGGCTGAGCTGCAGCGTTCATCACCAGCACGCGCCGCACCTGCGAGACTTCCAGTGCCGAGGTCAGCTGCCCGACGATCATCGCGCTGACCGATGCCTGCGGTATCGATCAGCACCAGCCGGCAACCTTCATGTTCCTTCAGCAGGCGTTGCAGCACCTCGCGGTCCTGTGCCACCTGGACCGGCACGCCCAGCATCCGGCCAAAGGCCCGCAGCTGTTCCTGTGCACCGATCCGGTAGACATCCGCCGTGATCAGGGGCCAGCGAACGTGGCCCATGACGCAACACGTGATGGGCGCGATCTTGGCGATGCTGGTGGTCTTGCCCACACCCGGTGGGACCGATCAGCGCAAACACGCCGCCGGCATCGAAAAGCGTCCGCTCCTCACCCAGGGTCAGACCCACCCCCTGGTTCACGCCCGGCCAGTGCACGCATCAGCATCTGGCGCAGCCATTCGTCGGCCTGCGCGTCGGCATAGTCCGACGGCAGCAGCTCCACCAGGGTACGTGCCAGCATGGGCGAGAAGTGGCAGCCCAGCAGGTTGCGCAGCAGAGCGCATCTGGCCCGGTCGCCGACGGGTGGCCTCGAACCAGCCCATGCCCGACGTGGCCCATGCCTCGCGCGCGTCTTCGGCCGTACCGGCCACCGCCGTATCACCCGGCAGGGGACAGCACCGGCCAGTCGGTGGCTGGCCCCGCCAGCGTGGAGGACAGCGACAGCGGCGAAGAGGGCGCCAAAGCCGGCCAACGCGGCCTCAGCCTGGCCCTGCCCTTCCACGGCACCCGCTTCTTCCATCTCGTGCCACAGACGGCGACGACGGCCGATGCCCAACATGCGGCGTGCGGAGTCCACCATCTGCCACAGGCGGGAACGGGGTTGAGTCCGGGCGTGCTCTGCAGCAGCCTGAGCATTCGTGATCGCAGCCTGGGGCTGTGCATCAGCCTGGGAGGCCGGCATGGACGGCGCAGCGACCGTAGCCGGCAGTCGTGGCCGGCGGGATCCCGTCACGCTCCCCGGAGCGAGCACTGCCCGATTCAGAACCGGCTGCTGTCCCGGCATGGCGGCGCCTCCCAGAAAACCGTTCTGGCCAGCGGCCGTCGACGTGCTGCCCGGCATCTGCAGCGCCGAGAGGTCGATGGGGATACCCTGTCGCTGCTGCAGCAATGCAGCGAAGTCGGGCATCGGCGTTTCCGGCGCACTGCTTGCGCTGCCGTCGGTCACGTCTGCCGTGGAAGATGCCTGCGCACGGTCGTCCGCCGGGTTGCGGGAAGCCGTCTCTGAGCCCGGCAGACCTCGCTGGACAGGCAGTACCAACCGCCTTCTCGGCCTGCTGCTGTGACGCAGGCGCTGGAACTCCAGCGTGCTGAGTTCGCCCTGTGCTTCAGGCGCCTTGACCTGGGGCAATGGCTCAGCCACCACGGCATCGTTGGCGGCAGCCAGCTTCAGGTCAGCCCCGGCTGCAGACAGGTACTGCGGCAGTGGTGCGTCCCCGGCCATGGCGGCCGCAACAACCTCGAGGCGTTTCCAGAGCCGCGGCTGCCGGTGGATTGATCTCGTCGGCATTGGCTGCCACCGGCACTAGCCGGGGACCGCGCTCTCTTCCTGCACCGCCGCGCGACGCTTGCGTCCTTTCTTCAGGGGCAGACGGTTCTGCCGTGGCGTCAGCTGCAGTCTTTCCGGCAGCTTTCGGTGCGGTCGGCACGTGGCGGCATCCGGCGCATCCACAGCCGGCCCGGCCTCCTTGACCACGTCCGACGCCGGCGCCGTACTGCCTCTTTGTCCGTCGAAGCCGGCGTGGCCGCAGAGACCACAGGGGCCGCCGTGGTCGCAGTGGCCGCAGGACGGTTTTCTTTTGCGTTTCTGCCACGACGGTGCCGTCAGGCGCGGTTCAACACTGGCGGTACGGCTCTCGGTGCCGTTGCCGCCGAACGGCCAGAGGCGGCCAATGCGTTGATGCTGGCCGAAACCTGCTCCAGGGCGCGGCGACGGCGGGCAGAACGCGCCATCGGCACCACGACCGTCACCTGCACTTCATCACCGACGGCATCGCTGTCGGGATGTCGACATCGCCACCGAAGCGTGCCTTGGCCTGGGCGATGGCCTCCCGCATGGTGCGGCCACTGAAGGTCATGGTTTTCATCGATTGCTCCCGATCAGTTGACCGATACGGATGGTGTGGGTATCAGGATTTCGGCGTGTGCCAGCACACGAAGGCGCGGTGCAGCCTTTGCGCACCATGGCGGCCACCTGCGGACGGATCCGGTCCGGCACCAGCAGACAGGCCGGCAGACCCAGCGCTTCCTGCTGCTGGCAGATCCGGGCAGCCTCGGTTGCCAGAAAGTCCGCCACCGAAGGATCCAGCGCTCCATTGGGATCCGGGGCCGAATGACTGCATGAGCAGCGATTCCAGTGCAGGATCCAGCGCTAGCCACCGACAGGTCGGCAGACGGCCCGAAGATGCCCTGCACGATGGCAGGCGCCAGCGCCACCCGCACTTCGCGGGTAAGCTCGCCCGGATCCTGGATCTTGGCGCCATGCTCGGCCAGCGACTCCACGATGGTCTTGAGGTCGCGGATATGGACGGACTCTTCCAGCAGGGTTCTGCAGCACCTTCTGGAACATCGGAATCGGCACCAGCTTGGGCACCACTTCCTCGACCAGCTTGGGCGAGTACTGCGCCAGATGATCCAGCAGCTGCTGCACCTCGCCACGCCCCAGCAGGCGCCAGGCGTAGAGCTGCATCAGATGGTGCAGATGCGTGGCCACCACGGTGGAGGCATCCACCACGGTGTATCCGGCTGCCTGCGCCATGTCCTTCTCCGAAGACTGGATCCAGTAGGCATTCAGTCCGAAGGCCGGATCGCGGGTCTGCATGCCGTTCAGGCGCACGTCGGCATGACCGGGGTCGATGGCCAGCCACATGCCCGGATAGGCCTCACCGGTACCCACCGTCACGCCCTTCAGGCCGATGCGATAGTTGTTCGGTCGCAGGTCGAGCTGGTCACGCACGTGAACCGGCGGCGGCAGGAAACCGATTTCCTGGGCAAACTTGCGGCGCACGCCCTGATGCGCATCAGAAGGTCGCCACCGTTGGACTTGTCCACCAGCTGGATCAGCTTGAGCCCACTTCCAGGCTCAGGATGTCCACCGGCTGCACGTCCTCCCAGGAGGCGTCACCGTCGCCAGCGGCGGCCGGCACCACTTCCTCGGCCGATGCCGGAGCCTCCTTGCGCCGCCACCGACAGCTTGAAGGAGACATAGCCCAGCATGGCCGCCAGCGACAGGAAGGCGATGTGCGGCATGCCCGGGATCACACCCAGAACACCCACGATGAGCGCCACCAGACCCAGTGCACGCGGCAGCGAGAACAGCTGGCTGGCAATCTGCTTGCCGATGTCATCGTTGCCGTCACCCACGCGCGAGACCAGCAGACCGGCCGCCACCGAGATCACCAGCGACGGCACCTGGGCCACCAGCGCATCACCGATGGCCAGCAGCACATAGTTGTTGGCGGCGGTGGCCAGCGGCAGACTGTGCTGCACCACCCCGATGATGAGGCCACCCACCAGGTTGATCACCAGGATCAGGATGCTGGCGATGGCATCCCCCCGCACGAACTTCGACGCACCGTCCATCGAGCCATAGAAGTCGGCCTCACGGCTCACTTCCTGGCGACGACGGCGTGCCTCGGCCTGGTCGATCTGGCCGGCGTTGAGGTCGGCATCGATGGCCATCTGCTTGCCCGGCATGGCATCCAGGGCAAAGCGCGCCGACACCTCGGCAATACGCCCTGCGCCCTTGGTGACCACCATGAAGTTGATCACCGTGAGAATGGCAAACACGATGATGCCCACCGCGTAGTTGCCGCCGATCAGGAAGTTGGCGAAGGCCTCGATCACCTTGCCGGCCGCATCGGTACCGGTGGCCATGCAGCAACACGGCGCGGGTTGAGGCCACGCTCAGCGACAGCCGCATCAGCGTCGTCACCAGCAGCACCGTCGGAAACACGGCGAAGTCCAGCGCCTTCACCGTGTACACCGCCACCAGCAGCACCAGCAGCGAGGATGCAATATTGAAGGTGAACAGAAAAGTCCAGCACCGGCGCGGGCAACGGCAGCAGCATCATGGCCAGCACGACCACGGCCAGCATCGGTACCGCCAGCGAGGACAATGGCGGCAGCGGCACCTCCTGCCCGGCAATGCGCAGCTGGGTGGGCAGCCGCAGCCAGCCCCTTCCCGGTGCCATGCCCTGGCCGCTGTCCGTCAATGGCGCGCTCATGCGTGTTTACCCTTTTCAGAATGCTTCGGATCCATCTCCGTCGGGACCGGCAGAGTCGACCGAGCGCCTGCGGCGCCGTCGAACGACCCGGAATCCAGCGCTGAGCTGGTAGACATAGACCAGCACCTGGGCCACGGCCACGTACGCAGCGCCTGCGGGATCTCCTGATCCAGCTCCACATGCGCGTACAGCGCCCGTGCCAGCGGCGGGGCCGACAGCACCGGAACGCCCGACTCGCGCGCGATGGCCTGAATGCGCATCGCCAGCTCGTCCAGCCCCTTGGCCACGACACGCGGCGCCCCCGGCTGCCTCGTCATAACGGATTGCCACCGCATAATGCGTCGGGTTGACCACCACGATGTCCGCCGATGGGACCGCCGACAGCATCCGCCGACGAGCGGCCTCACGTTGTCGCGAACGTATCTGTCCCTTCAGCTGGGGGTCCCTTCCGATTCGCGGTGCTCCCGCTTGGCCTCGTCCCGGGTCATTCGCAGGTCGGCCCGGTGGCGGAACCACTGGAACGGCACGTCGAAGAGCGCCAGCGCAAAGAGCAGGAGCATCGAGAGCCCCAGCCCGCCCACCACCAGCGCCATGGCGTGACCCACCGAGGCCTGCCAGGGACCCATGCGAGGCGCCGCAAACTCGGGGAAACGGTCCATGGCATACCAGCTGCCGATGGCCCCAGCAGGCTGGCCAGCAGCGACAGCTTCAGGAACTCGACCAGGTTCCGGAGCGAGAAGATGCGCTGAGGCCGCTGGCCGGATTGATGCGCGAGACCTTGACACCCAGCGCCTTGACGCTGAGGTTGAAGCCGCCGGGGATGGTGCTGGCGGCAATGGCGGCCGCACAGACCGACAGCAGGATGGCCAGCGTGCGCCAGCCCAGATCACCAAAATGCGCCAGCGTCGGTTGCAGTGCATCCAGAAGTACAGCCGCACCTGGCCATCAAAGGCGAAGGTGCTGGCCATCAGCCGTCGCATGCCGTCGGCCAGCGACGGGCCCATCAGGGCAGCGCCCCCCATGCCGGCCCCCATCACCAGCAGGGTGCGCCACATCCCGCGAACGGGGAACGTTAGCCCTCTTCGCGCGCCTTCCTCAGGCGCTGCTCCGAAGCAGGTAACTGGCGATCTTCCTTGCTGGTCTCGGCCATTGAATGCGGGCTTCATGACGACGATGCCCGCATTATCAGGAAGGGCCTGCCCCCCTCATGCCCGGATAAAGCCGGGAAACCGCGACCGTTTCAGGCCCGCGAAACACCGGCGGCAGGCGCCGCCGGCTGGACGGCAGCCACGGAAAATCAGGGCGCCTTGGCCCGGCTGGACAGCCCTCACGGCAGCCGCGTCGCGGATGCTCTGCGCCGCGCTCTCCTCGTCGGAGGTCGTCATCTCGGTACCACCCAGGATGCGTGCCTGTGCCGCTTCGTTCAGCACCACAATGGCAATGCGCCGGTTCATCGGGTCATTGGGGTTGGTCTTGTCCAGCGGGACCACCGCACCCAGCCCTTGTACCCGCAGGATCTTGTTCGGGTCCATGCCCCCTGCACCAGCTCGCGCCGCGACGAGTTGGCCCGCTCGGTGGACAGCTCCCAGTTGGAATAGCCGCCGGTGGCCCCTGCCCGCATAGGGGGTCGCATCGGTATGGCCGCTGAGGCTGATGGGATTTTCCACCTCGTTGAGCAGCTTGCCAATGGTGCGCATGAGATCCCGCATGTTGGGCGAGAGCACCGTGCTCTTGCCCGAGGCAAACAGCGGCTTCTTTGCTGGCATCCACGATCTGGATCGACAGACCGTCCACCGTCATCTCCAGGCGGATCTGGTCACGCAGGGCCTCCAGCGCCGGCACCTGCATGATGGATGCCTCCAGCCGCTCCTTCAGCTTCTGCAGCTTACGTCCTTCTTCGAGTCCCGCCCTTGGTGATGCCCCTTGTTGACCTGGCCCGTCCTTGCGCGTCAGGGTCGGTGCCTCCACCCGGGAACCGGTGCAGTGGCATCCCCGACCCCGCTGCCGCCGATCAGCGACAGCTTGAGCGGCTGCTGGAAATACTCCGAGATGCCCTTTCAGCGTGTTCTCACTGGCCGAGCTCAGCAGCCACATCAGCAGGAAGAAGGCCATCATCGCCGTCACGAAGTCGGCATAGGCGATCTTCCAGGCGCCACCGTGGTGGCCATGCGCAGCCTTCTTGATCCGCTTGACGACGATCGGCTGGGCTTTCTTGGCGGCAGGACCCGACATGGCTTACGCCCTCTTCTGCTTGACGTGGCCTTCCAGCTCGGCAAACCCGGGCCGTTCGGTGGAATACAGCACCTTGCGACCGAAACTCCACGCAGATGGCCGGCGCATAGCCCTGCATGCTGGCCAGCAGCGTCACCTTCACGCACTGCAGCTCCTTGGCCGCCTCGTTGGTCTTCTGCGTCAGCACGTCCGCCAGCGGCCCCACGAAGCCATAGGCCATCAGAATGCCCAGGAAGGTACCCACCAGGGCGTGTGCAATCATCTCACCCAGGATGGCTGGGCGGCTGACCCACCGAACCCATGGTGTGCACCACCCCATCACCGCCGCCACGATCCCGAAGGCCGGAAGGCCGTCGGCCATCTTCTGGATGGAATGGGCGGGCACCATCGCCTCGTGATGGTGGGTCTCCATTTCTATTGTCCACGAGGTTCTCGATCTCCAGCGCATTGAGGTTGCCGGAAATCATCATCCGCAGATAGTCGGTGACGAACTCGATCAGGTGATGGTCGGCCAGCAGATCCGGGTAGCGCGTGAACAGCGGGCTGCTTTCAGGCTGCTCCACATCGTTCTCGATGGCCATCAGGGCCTTCCTTGCGCGCCTTGGACAGGGATGTCGTAGAGCATGGCCATCACGGACAGGTAGCGCTCGCGGTGTACCTGGACCCTTTAGAACACCGAGGGAAGCGCCGCCATGCAGGCCTTGAGGTCCTTGCCGGGGTTGGCCACGATGAAGGCGCCAAACGCCGCGCCACCGATCATCAGCAGCTCCAGCGGCTGGAACAGCGCACTGACGTGGCCGCCCGCCATCGCGTAACCGCCAATGACGGACGCGACCACGACGATGTATCCGATGATGACAAACATGTTGTGTATCCCTTGACTGGTTCACACCGGGCATGGGACCCGGGGCTCCCTCCTTTTCGGTCGATAGCCGGCATTCTTGAGCATCGCCCTGCCCTGCGGCACCGATGACGGCCAGACGGACACCCAGCAGGGAACGGGCGTCAGGTCGGACACCGTGCAGGAGCAGTGGACATCGAGTGAACACGTTCAGGCTCGATCCATTGTCACCTTCCTCGAGACCCAGGAATCGCCCATGAAAAAAAGGCATTCTTCAGGATCCCGGAAGATCCGTCCGAATGCCCAAAAATGCTTCAGCATGTTCCGTGCTGGCGCACCTTGCCCTTCATGCAGAGATCCGAACCCTCGGATCGGTGCAGGTTGAATGGAGGTGGCCAGCCAGCCAGAGTTCAATCCGGCCTGTCAGTGGATTGCGCCCGCCTTGCGTGCCTTGCCCGCACGGGCCGGCGGTTCAACAATCCGCATACGAAGCGGTCTTCCAGCTCATAAGGATGGTTGATGAACTGGCCCTGCAGCGCCGACACTGCATGGCCGTCACCAGACCGCTGTCGATGAAGCGCACCAGCCGCCAGGCTCGGGTGAGGCTGGAGCATGGGTTCGACCCCATAGCTCTTCACTTCAGCGGTATACAGCTCATACGCCTTGATGATCGCGTCCGAGTCATCGATGGGCGCGCTTTTCATCAGGTACGTGGAATGTTGTAGAACAGGGATGCGTGGATGTTGGGCTGCCACGTCATGAACCAGTCGGTCGAGAACGGAAGCTGCCCCTTGGAAGGGCGACTTGCCCGCCACCTCCTTGTACAGTTTCAGAAGCCGCTCATACGGCAGATTCGTTTCCGACTGCAGCATCTGCAGTCGGGCGCCCAGCTCGATCATCCGGATCGCCTTGACGATCTGGCGACTGTCTTCCAGAAGACTACGCGCGCTCATCGAGCGTCTCCTCGAATCGACCCGAACGCAGGGATGGCGGCATGCAGGCGCGACGCGCTGCGCTCACCGCCCTCCTCCTGAACACCTTCACCGTGGTCAGCCAGCAGCGACCACAGCATGGCGTCATCGAAGCGGAAGCGGCACAGCAGCATGTTGCCCTGGGCAATGCGCATCATCTGCGCCGGAGACAACTGGTCGAGCAGATCGGCCACCTCTTCGGACAACCCCAGGCGGTAAAGCGCCTGGACCCGATCCGTCCGGATCAGCGATTGTGCAAGGATCAGATAGGAAAGGTTTGTCTCTCTGATCTCTGCAAAGGATTCGATCTTCGTTCATACCTGCTCTTTCCTGAATGTCGGCGTTTCAGAAGTGGCTGGGTGGCTGTGCACCCGGCATGGAGCAGACTATGAACCCGGGCCCTGGCCATCGCCCACCGCAGGCCGACCGGCGGAACGAGCGGCTCCCGGCCTGTTCGGGCCGCATCCGGAAGGACGGGAATGCCACCAAGCGCACTTATCGGGCGCGGCTGTCCGTTGGCCCCGGCTGCCCGATGCAAGCCTGCCACAGCCCGGGACGATCGGCACGAGTCGTCGCATGAATGGCTGCCCGGCCACCCACGAAGCAAGAGTGTCCGGCAAGCAACAGGGCGTTGCAGCCTGCCGACAGCCACAGAAAGAAGGAGACACGGTCATTCTGACCAGCCCTCACCCCACCCGAAGCGCCGAAAAGCGGGACTTCATGCCGGCACAACACCCGAAGCGACACGCGAGCACACGGACTGGCGTGCGAAAAACGCACACGGCTCTCCCGGCTGCGGATCGACGGTTGCCTTCGGGAGTTCGAACGGCCTGTTTTGGTCTTAAAGCAACACTTTTCGGGAGTCGATATTCATGGCAACGGGAACGTTTCCCGCCGTCCCTAACCGAATGCGGGAAAAGGACAAATCCCTCTCCTCTACCTGAATGGAGTCTGAATCATGGCCGTCATCAACACCAACCTCATGTCCTCAACGCTCAGCGCAACCTGGAGCGCCACGCAAAAGCGCCCTGGCCACCTCGGTCCAGCGTCTGTCCACCGGTCTGCGTGTCAACAGCGCCAAGGACGACGCTGCCGGCCTGGCCATCGCCGAGCGCATGAACACCCAGGGTGCGCGGCATGAACGTCGCCATCCGCAACGCCAACGACGCCATCTCCCTGTCGCAGACCGCCGAAGGCTCGCTGTCCAAGATCAACGACATGGGGCAGCGGCATGCGTGAGCCGGCCGTTCAGTCGGCCAACGCCACCAACAGTGACTCCGACCGTGCCAGACCTGGACGCCGAGTATCCAGGCCCTGTCGGCGAAATCAGCGCAACCTGGAAGGTGCCGTCCTTCAACGGCACCAAGCTGTTTGCCGCCCTCGCCACGCTGACGTTCCAGGTTGGCGCCAACACCGCGCCACCGACCAGATCGCTGTGATCACCGCCGAGAACCTGACTGGGTGACGCCAAGCTCGACCGCCGTCCGGGATCGGCGAACGCAATGGCAACCCCTGCTGGCATCGCCACGGCACGCCGGCCAGTCGAGGCCCTGGGCAAGCTGGATGACATGCTGGCTCGATGGTCAACTCAAGCGCGCCGAGTTCGGTGCCACGCAGAACCGCTTCGAGGCCGTCATCCAGACCCTGCAGGTCAGCGCCGAGAACCAGACCGCTGCCCGCAGCCGGATCAGCGGACGCCGACTTCGCCTCCGAAACGGCCAGCCCTGACCCGCTCGCAGGTCCTGCAGCAGGCCGGCACCGCCATGCTGTCACAGGCCAACTCCCTGCCCAACAACGTGCTGTCGCTGCTGCGCTGATCGACAAAGGCACCAGGCGGCTTCGGCCGCCTGCCCTTCCCCGGCCGGGAAGCCCTTCATCGGGCTTTCCTGGCCGGTTTCAGCTTCACGGTCGGTTCATCATGACGGTGCAGCGGCATCCCATCACGCACCGATGCCCGGCATCGAGTCAAACCAGCATGGCTGGCCCCCGAGCCCTGGCATCCAGTGCCCATCCGTACGCTCCCTCCAGGGACTCAGGCCCGATCAGAGGCGGTCCTCAAAGCATGACCGGCGGACTCTCCTCTTAAAAGCCGCTGCCAGCGACGGTCGATATTCATGGCAACGGGAACGTTTCCCGCCGTCCCAGCAGACAAAACAGAGCGGGAACAGGACAACCAACCCACTGTATACAAGGGAGCAGCACCATGGCACAGATCATCAACACCAACCTCATCATGTCGCTCAACGCTCAGCGCAACCTGAGCGCCACGCAAAAGCGCCCTGGCCACCTCGGTCCAGCGTCTGTCCACCGGCCTGCGCGTCAACAGCGCCAAGGACGACGCCGCCGGCCTGGCCATCGCCGAGCGCATGAACACCCAGGTGCGCGGCATGAACGTCGCCATCCGCAACGCCAACGACGCCATCTCCCTGTCGCAGACCGCCGAAGGCTCGCTGTCCAAGATCAACGACGCATGGGCCAGCGCATGCGTGAGCTGGCCGTTCAGTCGGCCAACGCCAGCAACAGTGACTCCGACCGTAGCCAACCTGGACGCCGAGTATCCAGGCCCTGTCGGCAGAAATCAAGCGCAACCTGGCAGGCACGCCTTCAACGGCACCGAAAGCTGTTTGCCACTGCTGCCACGCTGACCTTCCAGGTTGGCGCCAACGCACCGCCACCGACCAGATCGCTGATCATCACCGCCGAACGCTGACCAAGGACGACAAGCTGACCGCTCGTCCTGGTGGCGCGAACGGCAGGCACCCTGCTGACATCAAGGACGCCACCGTCGAGGGCCGCTCTGGGCAAGCTGGACGACGATGCTGGCTACTGGTCAACTCCAAGCGTGCCGAGTTCGGCGCAATCGCAGAACCGCTTCGAGGCCGTCATCCAGACCCCTGCAGGTCAGCGCCGAGAACCAGACCGCTGCCCGCAGCCGGATCATGGACGCCGACTTCGCCTCTGAAACGGCTGCCCTGACCCGTGCGCAGGTCCTGCAGCAAGCCGGCACCTCGATGCTGTCGCAGGCCAACTCCCCTGCCCAACAACGTGCTGTCGCTGCTGCGCTGATCGACAAGGCCCCAGGCAGCTTCGGCCGCCTGCCCTTCCCCGGCCGGGAAGCCCCTCATCGGGCTTTCTCGGCCGGCGGGCGTTTCAGCGCGAGGTTTCCTGCGGCTTATTCGAAAAGCTGCTCCGACCGACGGGCATGGCCCCTGCCCCGCCGGTCGGCATGGGGCTATGAAGGCTGTTCCGGCGCCGATATGATGAGCATCGAAAAACCGTCAATGACCCACAGGAGGTCCCTATGGCTGGAAAGATCACGGCAATGGGCGGCTCCCTCGATGTCAACAGCATCGTTTCGCAGCTGATGAACGTCGAGCGTGCGCGCTGGCCAAGCTGCAGAAGGAACAGGCCGGCATCAACACCAAGCTCTCGGCCTGGGGCACGGTGAAGTCTGCGCTTTCCGAGCTGCAGACGGCCGCTGAGAAACTCATCAAGCAGGACACCTGGAACGCCACCACGGCCAGCAGCAGCAACGAGGACCAGGTGCAGGCCACGGGCGGCAACAGCAAGGGCGGCGCCACGGGCAACCATTCGCTGGTGGTGAAGCAGCTGGCGCAGAGCCAGACGGTGGCAACCCGCAGCTTTGCCAACGCCGATGACCGTGGTGGGCGGTGGCACGCTGCGCGTCCAGATGGGCACCGTGAACGAGGACGGCACGAGCTTCACCGCCGACGGCGAGCGCAAGGCGCTGGAGATCACGATTCCCGAGAACGCGACCGTCAAGGACATCCGCGACATCATCAACCGCAGCAACAGCGGCGTGAGCGCCAACCTGATCAACGACGGCAACGGCGTGCGTCTGATGCTGACCGGCTCGCAGGTGGTGCGAAGAGTGCGTTCGAGATCTCGGCCTCCGGCAACGGGCTGGATGCCCTGAACGTCTCGGCCACTGCAGGCAGGGCGCCAACGGCAGCCAGCGCACCCAGGTGGCGCGCGATGCGAAGATGCAGCTCAATGGTCTGGACGTGAGCTCGGCATCGAACAAGGTCACCGACATGATCGAGGGGCGTGACCTTCAACCTGAAGAAAGGCCGACAACGCACCGGTGAACATCACGGTGGAGACCAGCAAGGAAAGCCTGAAGGAAGATGTCGAGAACTTCGTGAAGGCCTACAACAAGGTCAACAGCCTGATCGCCGAGCAGACGAAGTATGATCCCAGCCACCAAGAAGGCCGGTACCCTGCAAGGGCAACGCCACCCTGGTCCGGATCCAGCAGCAGGTGCGCAGCCTGGTACGCGCCCAGGATGACGGCAGCGGCCTGGCCAGCGCCGGGCTTCGAGCTGGATCGCAACGGCGCGCTCAGCATCAGGAAGCCAAGCTGAAGGACCTGCTGAACAACCCTGAGAAGATGCGCACCGTGTTTGCCGGCGCGCGAGAAAGGCTTCAGGGTGCAGCTTCCACAGGCGGTGCAGTGCCACGGCGCTGCAGGTGCACGGGCGCTGCAGGTGCAGCGACGGCACGGGCAGGCACGAGCACCATGAGCGCTGCCACGGCCGCCCTGCTCTCGGGCTCTGCGGGCAGTCGGATCCGGCGTGGCCGGGATGCTCAGCGCCCGTCTGAAGGAGATCCTGGATGACGATGGCAGTCTGAGCGGCACCACCAAGGCCCTGCGTCGACAGCCTGGACGCCAGCACGTCGCGCGCCGACCGCCTCAACGCACAGCTGGAACGTACCGAAGAGCGTCTGCTGAAGCAGTACGCAGCGCTGGACAAGAACATCAGCAACATCACGAACTCGTTCTCGTCGATCGCATCGCTGCTGCGCTGATCATAGCGCATCACGCGCGGCCGACGCATCGGCCGCGTCAGCAGAATAGCCCTGTTCCAGGGCGTCATCACCGGCACCATGCCCAGACGGGACGGTGTTTATGACGAGCGCTTTCGCCAGGGGCATTCGTGTTCACTGCGCTTTCGGATGGCGGGCGGGAATAGCGGCACCAAAAGCCATCCACTTCGGCTGGCATCTAAAGTCCGGCGTCCATGCGTCGATAAGAAGGGGTGAGACACCGCCGGACCTGACGACCGGCTGTCGCCGACGGATGGCAGCATGGTGTCCTCACGTCACGCGACGCCTCGTCGACGCCTTGACCGGCTTCTGCCCTCTTCCCAGGAAAGCCCATGTTTGCTCGCATGCACCGACCATCTGCCGCCGCCTACCACGCCGTGGAAATCGAGAGCGCCGTACATCACACCGACCCGCACCGTCTGGTGGAGATGCTGTTCGATGGTGCCGTGACCGCCGTGATGAAGGCTGGCATGGCGCTGAAGAATGAGCAACTTCGCGCAGTCAAGGGAGAATCCACTTCGAAGGCCATCCGGATCATCGACGAAGGCCTGAAGGCCTCGCTGGACCCTTCCGTGGGCAGCATTTCCCACCAATCTGGGCATGCTGTACGACTACATGACGCAGACGCTGCTGCAGGCCAACCCTGCACAACGAGCTGGAGAAGTACGAGGAAGTGGAGCGCCTGCTGAAGGATCTGCGCGATGCCTGGCAGGCGATCCGCCCGCAGGTGGGTGAAATCGGCACTTTACGCCTGAGCGGGTGACGACATGACGACCGACATCGCGTCCGACATCGTGCTGCCCTCCCAGTACGGGCAGGCCCCTGCAGCTCGCCGAGGCCATGCTGGGTGCAGCACGAGGACGGCGAATGGGACGAGGTCCGGCGGCTTCGCGGCTCACTGCCCCGGATGGCCCGGGACCTGAAATCGCCTGGCAGGAACTGCGGTCCGTGTATCCGGACGCCTGTGCCCTGCTGGAGGGGAAGCGGGCGAGAATGATCCGCGAAATCCTGCGCGTGGACGAACAGATCCGCCAGCTGGGCACTCCGGCCTACCGGCGCATGCTGCCCTGGCTGGCCACCCGCCCGATGGTGCGTCCCGCCTCCCCGAACCCTGCGTGTCCCGGAGTGCTGATCATGAATACGCCGAACCAACAACCAGGTACCCAACACGGCCTCGTGCCGGGTTTCCTGCCCATGTCCCCGCAGGATGGCCTGGACCAGTTCCGGGTGTCCGGGCACCGATGGCGGTGCGTTCGCTGCTGCGCGAGCTGCAGGGCGCCCGAGAGCATGTGGTGCTCTATGCCCACGCCGATGACGAGCTGCACATGGTCACGCGCATCGAGGGGCTGGAGGCCAATGACTTCCGGCTGGAGCTTCCCGGGCGATGAAGAGCCTCTGGAAGCGCTGCTGGATGCCCGCAGCCCTGACCCTGGTGGGCCTGACCAACGCCGTGAAGATCCAGCTGGACATTCCGGCCGTGTCGCTGCGCGAGGACGAGGAACGACGGCAGCTGATTGCCGCCATCCCTCCCATGGGTGGCGCATCCAGCGCCGCGAGGCCTTCCGCGTGGAGCCACCTGCCGCCGACGGTGCCGAAGTGGCCGTGCGGGTGGTGGGGACACCGTGAAGCGCGCGGTCGGCTGCATGACATCCTCGGCGGGTGGACTGACGCTTCCAGTGGCCAGCCGGCCACGACCTGCCCCAGGTGGGGCCAGACGCTGCTGCATTGCCGCATCGAACGCTTCCGCGCGTCTCCCCTGCCCTGCGACCTGAAGGTGATCCGCATTGCCCCTTCCGAACGGGGTGACGGCATGCTGGTGAGCTGCCGGTTCCAGTCCCTACCCGAAAGCGTGGGCCGTCAGGTCCAGGTGTACGTGATGGATGTCGAGCGTCGGATGCGCAGTGCACGGCTGGATGCCTGAAGCAGCTCAGCCTGATGGATTCGAAAGGCCCCGGGAGGCATCGCCTCGCCGGGAGGGCCTTGTCGTTTCATCAGACCTGCATGCCCATGATGTCCGAGTAGGCCTGCACCAGGCGGTTGCGTACCGTCACGGCCGACTGGAAGCCGATCTGTGCCTTCTGCATGGCCAGCATCGTGCTCTCAGTGTTGCACCGGCGTCACCCACCTCGAAGGCGCGCTGCTGCTTGTCTGCAACGTTCTGGGCACTGCTGACGCTACGCAGCGCATCCATCAGCAGGCTGCCGAACGAGCCGCTGGCAGCGTCCCTCCACCTGGCCGGCCATCATGCCGGCGCCCAGCCTTTCCATGCCTCCCGGACGGGCGGCAGCGCAGCAGCAACATCGGCGGCGGCTTTCAGGGCAGAACCAGGGAAATTCCACTTGCATATCCCTTCTCCATCAGTCGAGCAAACCATTTGCCGGTTGCCGTCATCGTACCCGCGTGACCCCGGCGTCTTCGGCGAAATAGCAGGTATCCAGCCCGGTATTTGGCGAATTTCCATGGCGTGCGCTGCCGAATAATGTGCCGCATGAGTACATCCAATCCTGCCATGGCTACCAACACTCTGCCTGCATCCGTCAGCCCCTTCGCCCAGATGCCTGCCGCCACCAAGATCAAAGGCCGGTGCGGGTGTGATCGCTCTGGGCGCCGTTGCCCGTCTCGGCATGGCTCTGGTCCCAGCAGCCGGACTGGAAGGTGCTCTACAACAACCTGCCCGACCGGGAAGGTGGCGCCGTCATCGCCCAGCTGGTGCAGATGAACGTGCCCTACAAGTACACCGAAGGGGGCGGTGCCATCATGGTGCCCGCCAACGCTAGTCAACGACGCCCGGCTTCGTCTGGCTGCCCAGGGGACTGCCCGCCAGCGACACCACCGGGCTGCGAGCTGCTGGAAAAAACAGCGCTTCGGCACGACGCAGTTCCAGGAGCGCCTGAACTTCAGCGCGGGTCTGGAAGGCGAGCTGGCCCGCTCGATCCAGTCGCTGGCTGCCGTGAAGCAGGCGCGCGTCCATCTGGCCATGCCGGTCCAGAGCGGCTTCCTGCGCGAACAGCAGAAGCCTTCGGCCTCGGTGATGCTGACGCTCTACCCCGGCCGCACGCTGGAGCGTGGACAGGTGCAGGGCATCCTGGCGCTGGTGGCCTCATCGGTGCCCGACATGAGCCCGAAACAGGTTTCGGTCGTGGACCAGTACGGAAAGCTGCTGTCGGACCTGGACGGTGACGGCAGCGAGATGAACACGGCGCAGATCAATTACCGCAACCGGATCGAGAGCACGCTGGCCCGCCGCATCGACGACCTGCTGGCGCCGATCGTGGGTGACGGCAACATCCGGGCCCAGGTGGCCGCCGACATCGACTTCACGCAGAGCGAAGCCACGGCCGAGACCTACGCACCGAACCAGAATCCGGGCGCCGCCGCCATGCGCAGTCAGCAGACGATGGCCAGCCGTGACGGCTCAGGCGCAGAGCGATGCCGCTGGCGGCGTTCCGGGGCAGCCCTGTCCAACCAGCCGCCTGCCACCGTGTCGGCCCCATCAACGGGGCAGCGCAGGCTACGCGAGCAGCCGGCAGCGCATCGTCTGCCGATGGCGGCGCCGGCGTTTCCACCCGGCAGGAATCGGTCACCAACTACGAGGTGGACCGCACCGTGAAGGTGACTCGCAACCAGACAGGCACCATCCGTCGCCTGTCGGTGGCGTGCTAAAGCAGTGAACCAGAAGCAGACTACAGGCGATGACGGCAAGGAGGTCTCCACCCCGCTGACCCCGCTGGAGATGCAGAGCATCGAGGCACTGGTGAAGCAGGCGTGGGCTTCTCGGCCGAACGCGGCGATTCGGTGCAGGTGGTCAACGCCGCCTTCACCAAGCGTCCTGAGGTGGTCGACCCCGAAGTGCCGCTCTGGAAGGACCCCTGAGACCATTTCGCTTGCCAAGGATCTGGGCAAGCAGTTCGGCTTCGTGCTGCTGGCGCTCATCATCCTGATGATGTTCATCCGCCCTGCCCTGCAGGCGATGAAGAAGCCCGCGCCCGCCGCCGGCAACAACCTGGATGCAAAAGTCGACGAGCAGCTGGAACTGCCCAGCCCCGAAGGGAAGCACCAAGGGCGGCGTCCAGCGTCTTGAAAGTCAATCCCTGAGCAGGGGATGGGCATGACGATTGCGCAACACAACGCCCTTCAACTGGCCCGCACCGACCCGACGGCAGTCGCCACCGTGGTCCGCAACTGGGTCAATGGCACCAACCCGGACAATCCAGCATGAGTGGTTTCGATGAAGCCGGCACCCGTGATGCCGCCGTGCTGCTGCTCGCCCTGGGCGAGGAGACGGCAGCCGAAGTCTTCAAGCACCTGACGCCGAAGGAGGTACAGGGGACTGGGCGAAGTGATGGCCCGGACCCAGTACACGACCAAGGAGCATATCGAGCAGGTTCTGGAACGTTTTCATCAGCAGGCCTCGAAGCAGAGCACGCTGGTGCATGATCCCAACGCCTACGTGCGCGGCGTGCTGAAACGTGCGCTGGGCGACGACAAGGCCGGCATGCTGATCGACCGCATCGTGCAGGGCAGCGACGTCTCGGGTATCGAGAGCCTGCGCTGGATGGATGCGGCGTCGGTGGCCGAGCTGATCCGCCATGGCATCCGCAGATCATCGCCTCCATCCTGGTGCACCTGGGCGTGACCACGCTTCCGGCATCCTGCAGCAGCTGTCGGCCGAGACCCGTTCGGACGTAATGCTGCGCATTGCCACGCTGGACAGCATCCAGCCCAGTGCGCTGAAGGAACTCAACGAGGTGCTGTCGCGCGTGCTGACCGGTGGCGACAAGGTCAAGCGCCCTCGCCTGGGCGGCAGCAAGGCAGCCGCCGAGATCCTGAACTTCCTGGGCGGTGGCGAAGAGGCCTCGCTGCTGGAGACGCTGCGCGCCGAGAACGCCGAGCTGGCGCAGGAGATCGAGGATCTGATGTTCACCTTCGACGACCTGCTGAGTCTGGACGACCGCGCCGTGCAGACGGTGCTGCGCGAGGTGCAGAACGATCAGCTGATCATCGCGCTGAAGGGTGCCGAGCCCGCGCTGCGCGAGAAGATCTTCAAGAACATGAGCTCGCGGGCTGCCGAATCGCTGAAGGAAGACCTGGAGTCGCGCGGTCCGGTGCGACTATCCGAGGTGGAAGCCCAGCAGAAGGAGATCCTGAAGACCGTGAAGCGCCTGGCCGACGAAGGCACCATCGTGGTGAGCAGCGGAGGCGCCGATGCGCTGGTCTGATTCCCTGACCCCTGCTTCGCCCCGCCCTGCCCGCATCAGCCGGCGGGATGCCTGGCAGCCGATGGCGGTCATGTCCTTCGACGACCCGCCACGCACAAGAGCCCGGCGCAAAGGGCCGAAGAAGCCGCACGCCAGGCCGAACAGGAACTGACGCGCCAGCTGGAGGCCTCGTGGCAGAGCGGCCATCAGGCCGGTCTGGCCGAAGCCACCGAGCGGCAGCGCCAGGAAGAGGCACAGCACTGGCATGACGGTTCGTGCCCTGTGCCGGTTCGCTGCTGGCCGACTTTTCGTCCGGGCTGGATGCGCTGAAGGAAGGGCTGGCCCACGAGGTGATGACCCTGGCCATGCAGCTGGCCGAACGCATCGCCTGCGAACAGATCCGGATCTCGAAGGACGCACTGGCTCCGGTACTGGCCGAATCGATGAAGCACGTCAGCGAACGGTACCGCCACCTGGAAGCAAGCGTGCATCCGGACGATGTGGAGACTGCACAACAGTGGTTTGCCGCCAATCACCCGGAAATCGCCGTCAAAGTGCTGGCATCTGGCGAGGTGGCGCGCGGCTGCACACTGGCCGCAGGCAGTACCCGGGTGGACAGTCAGCTGGAAACCCGCGTGGCCCTGGGCCTTTGCCGCCCTGGGCCTGGATGATGAACGCAAACGGTGCGCGCCGGGAAAAACGCCCGTGCCGATGACGCATCCCCTGCTCCGACCGATGGAACCGTCCCCATGGACGGAACCGCTTCCGAACTCCCTTGTGGCCGATGCCGTGGACACTCATGTCGAGGAAGCTGCCCTGCCCGCGCAGGATGCTGCCCCTGATCGTGTCCGCGACCGGCTGAACCTTTCTGCCATGCGCCTTGCCGACCAGCTTTCTGCCTTCCTGGGCACTGCCAGCAACTGGCTGCCCATGTGGACGGTGGCCACCGAAGGCCGCCTGGTGAAGGTATCGGGCATGCTGGTCGAAGCCGCCGGCATTGCACTGCCCGTGGGCGCCTGTGCCTGCTAGAAGCAGCCTGACGGCCATGCCGTCGAGGCCGAGGTCGTGGGCTTCGGTCATGGCCACGTCTTCCTGATGCCTTCGGGCGACACGAGCGGGCTTTCTCCCGAGACGCGCGTGTGCCCGCTGGAGCCAGCCGTGGTCGCCCCACCCTGGCCCGCGCCAGCCATCCGTGGCGGCGCCAGTCCGACCGGATGCGTCATCTGCCGATCGGACATGGCCTTCTGGGCCGCGTGGTGGACGCCGATGGCCGGCCAATGGACCGCTTCGGCCCGCTGCGCAATGTGGAAAGCCGCCCCATTCACGGCCGAGCCATCAACGCGATGGACCGCGAGCCGATCCGTGAGGCCCTGGATACCGGGGTACGGGCGATCAACGGTCTTCTGACCATCGGTCGTGGCCAGCGCATCGGCCTGTTTGCCGGCGCCGGCCTGGGCAAGAGCGTGCTGCTGGGCATGATGGCCCGCTACACCGATGCCGACGTGATCGTGGTGGGTCTGGTGGGCGAGCGCGGCCGCGAGATCAAGGAATTCCTGGAAGACATCCTGGGCGAAGAGGATCGCCATCGTGCCGTGATCGTGGCCGCCCCTTCCGATCTCCCCGCCGATTGCACGGATGCAGGGGCGCACTACGCCACCGCCATTGCCGAGTACTTCCGCGACCAGGACATGAACGTTTTGCTGCTGATGGATTCGCTGACCCGCTACGCCATGGCGGCGCGGGGAAATTGCACTGTCCATCGGCGAATCCCGGCCACCAAGGGCTATCCGACCCTCGGTGTTCGCCCGCCTGCCGGCACTGCTGGAACGCACCGGCATGGGCGCACGCGGCCAGGGCTCGATCACCGCCTTCTACACCGTGCTGGCTGAAGGCGACGATCAGAACGACCCGGTAGCCGATTCAAGCCGCTTTCCTTCCTGGACGGGACACATCGTGCTTTCCCGAGAGCTGGCCGATGCCGGCCATTACCCGGCCATCGACATCGAGAAATCGATTTCGCGGGTGATGTCGGCCGTGACCCCTGCCGAGCAGCGGCAGCTGGCCCGGCAACTGAAATCCCTGTGGTCGGCCTACGCTGGCGCAGCCTGAGCTGATCACCATTGGCGCCCTATACCGAGGGCAGTGACGCACGAATCGACCGGGCCATCGAGCTGATGCCCCGCGATCGAGGCGTTCCTGTGCCAGGAGGTGCACGATCCGAGCAGCCTGCAGGCATCCGTGAACGCGATGCGCGATCTGCTGGCCTCTTCCCCGAACAGAACAACTGAAACCGAATCTGCATGAAACCCGCCCTGGAACTGGCCGTCGAGGGAACTATCAGCGCCTGCGTGACGAAGCCGCAGCCGCCATGGCACACGCACAGGAAGGAACTGTCGTCGCTGCGCAATACGCTGGCCACGCTGGAAAGCTATCGCAGCACGCTGCAGGACCGTCGCCGCGAGACGGACGGCAAAGAGTCATTCCGCCACATCGCTGCAACTGGACACGCACCTGGCTGGCCGCATCGACAGTGCCGTCAGCAGCAGGAACGCTTCATCGAGCAGGCCGTGCGGCGTGCCGAACTGAAGCGCCTTGCACTCTGGATTGCCAGAAGCGCCTGAAGGCCGTGGAAACCATCCTGAAGCAGCGTGCCGAGCAACAGGCCGCTGCCGCGTCGCCGCCGTGAACGTCTGGAAGCCGACGAACAGGCCGCCATCCGTTATCTGAACCAGTCCAGCCTTCCGGACATCAGCACACCCGTATTCCGGTTCCACTGGATCAGGAAGAGCTCTACATCGCATGAAGACCGAATCCTCTCTGGGCATCCGCTCGCCGGTTTCCTCCGAAAGTCGGTGCTGGAACAACTGAGCGCATCAGGACGCCCGCCAAGGCGGGCCGGGATGCCACATCGTCGCTGTCCTTCCGGACGCTGATGGCCGACATCCGACCTGGTGGCTTCGAGGAGATGACAGCAGCGCATGGCCGAACGACGTGCCGAGCATCAGCGCCTGGAGAAGGAACGCCAGCGCAGGCGGCCGCGTGCCGAGGATATGCACGGCAACGCGCAGGTCATGCAGCGCCCTGCTGCCGAGCCCCAGCGTTCCCGCCAGACCGACGAGATGCGCCAGGCCGAGCGCGTGACCAAGGCTTCGCGCCAGGCGGGAACGTGTCACGACGGCTCACCAGCGCGATGCCGACGACGCGTCGGCACGCAGCGCATCGACCACTGAGGCACGCCCGGCGTCTGCCCGTGCAGAGGAAGCCCAGTCCTGCCGCCCGTCGGCCGCACAGGCAGCCACCCGGACGGCGGCGGGAATCCGGGTCGACCAGCGCCCCGGGTGATAAGGTGGATGCCGACAGCACGGCTGCCGCAGCCACGGCCAGCCAGACGACTGCCGCATCCGATGCTGCAGCAGCGGGTGCTGCTTCTGCACAGGCGGCGAAAGCCGTTGACCGCCAGACATCCTCGGGCGGCAGCAAGCCTGCAGAGCTGGCTGCCGCTGATGTACCTGCAAAATCGTCGAGCGCAGCGTCCCCGGATGATGCACTGGCTGATCAGGTACGCCAGGGTGCCCAGGTACAGATGGAGGCTCTCCAGTCAGCGAGACCGAACTGCAGCAGCTGGCCCACCAGATGGGACTGGATGAATCCGCCACCCAGGACGTGAACGCACCGACCGATGCACAAGGCACGTCTGCCGACGCAGCCACGTCGCGGTCGCGGTCGCGAAGGAGATCACGGCCGATACCAGCGAGAACCCGCTCTGCAGGCGGCGAAGGAACAGCCACAGTGCACCCCACCATGGCCATGGCTCCCTCGCGGCGTCTGCACAGGCAGCCTCGGCCCGGGTGCGACTCAACCCGCACAGGATGGACGCGTGGCGGCCGCAGGGACGCCGAGCACTTCGCCCGCCCTGCCCCAGACCAGCCCGGCATCCGATGCTGCGTCTGCGTCTCGTCCGGCCACCACGGACACAGTCCCACGCCGCTGCCGACGGCGGCTGTGGCGACAGGAAAGAGCAGAAGGCGGTTCGTTCAGCCTGGGCATGCGCTGCCCACGCCGGGCGCCCATTCTCCGGTTCGCACAGACGGCAGCCCGCTGCTTTCCAGCCGCATCGACAGTCCGATAGCAGTGCCGAGTTCAGGAACAGTTCGCCCGCCAGGTGGCCGGCGTGGTCGTGCAGGGACAGGACCGCGCCGAGATCCGTCTGACGCCGGCCGAGCTGGGACCGATCCGGATCCGGGTGTCGCTGAACGCCGAGATGCGGCGCTGGACATCTCTGCTGCGCACGCTGCCACACGCGCCGCCATCGAGTCGTCGATGTCGACGCTGAAGCAGATGCTGGCCGATCACGGCCTGCGTCTGTCCGATTACCGGATGGATCAGGGCAACAATGCGGGCCTTCCTGTCGCAACAGCGCCAGTCCGGCCAGGGAGAACAGGGGCAGAATGCAACAGTCCGGCACCGCCTTCCGGTCAGAACGGGGGTCAATCCGGCGGCCAGCAGGCCGATGGCGGCTCCGACTGGGGCGGGCTGGCCGCACGATGGGCAGTCGCCCGACGGCGGTTTCCGGCAGCACCAGTGGTGGCGCCCGTGTGGGCAATACCCCATCGAACGGCCGTCTCGACCTGTTTGCATGAAGCACCTGGGCCGACACACGACGTCGGTGATCCCGCCGTCGGTCGGCCCATGAGTACAAAGGGGTTCAACGCCCTTCTTGGCCGATCGGAACGCCCGCAGACGCTGGAGAATATCGGCATCTCCTGAATCAACTGGATTTATCTCATGTCAGGCAATACGAGCGAGAAAGCCGAAGAAGGCAAGAAGAAAGGTGGCAAGGGCCTGTTGATCGGCATCCTGGCCGTGGTGCTGGCGGGCGGCGGCGGTGCGGGATGGTTCTTCCTGAAGCCCCACGCGTGATCCGATGCCGAGAAGCTGGCGCTGTACAAGCCCTCGCCCGAGCCGGTGTTCGTGACGCTGGAGCCTTTCACGGTGAACCTGGCCGATGAGGGCGGTGAGCGCATGGCTCAGGTGGCCGTGGTCCTGCAAATGCAGAACGCCTACGCCGAGAGTGAACTGAAGAAGGTGATGCCGGTGGTGCGCAGCAAGCTCCTGAAGCTGCTTTCATCGCAGAAATCCGAGCAGCTGCTGACCGAGAAGGGCAAGGAAGCCGTGGCTGAGGCCATCAAGCAGCGCACCATCGAGGCCATTCATTGGGACAAGTCCTCTGCTCCTGCCCAGGGTGCAGAACACAAGGATGCTGCTGCGGCGGCACCGGCAGGCAAGCCGCTGATCGTGGTTCCTGACTCGGTGGTTGCCGTGCATTTCAACCAGATGCTGGTGCGGTGACATGAGCGAGCAGTACCTGTCGCAGGACGAGATCGACGCGCTGCTGGATGCGCCCGAAGGCAGCGCCACGGATGCGCCTGCCGACGCAGCGCCCGGGGCGGAGGCCGTCGGCGACAGCGGGGCGGACACGGCCGCGACCAAGGTGGCAGCCGACGATCGTTCTGCCCCTCAGCCCTACGACCTGGCCCGCCAGGAGCGGATCATCCGGGGCCGGATGCCGGCACTGGAACTGATCCACGAGCGCTTTGCGCGCAGTCTGGGGCTGGCGATGTTCGCCTTCATGCAGCGCAACCCGGAGATCACCCACTCTGATCCGGTCGTGGGACGCTACAGCGACTTTCTGGGCACGATCCAGCTGCCGGCCAGCATCAACATCATGCAGACCCGGCCGCTGGCGGGCTCTGCCCTGCTGGTGCTGGACGGACAGCTGGTGAGCACGATCGTGGACCTGATGTTCGGGGGCACGGGGCGTCCGACGCGCAAGAGCGAGGGGCGCGAGTTCTCGATGACGGAAAAGCGCCTGATTCAGAAGCTGATCGATCTGAGCAGCAGCGAGTACAGCCGCGCCTGGGAAAGCATCCACCCGATGGAGCTGGTGTTCACGCGGTCTGAAAAGCCAGCCGCAGTTCGCCAACATTGCCATTCCGGCCGAGATGGTGGTGAGCACCACGTTCACGCTGGATTTCAATGGTCAGTCGGGCACGATCCAGGTCTGCATTCCCTATACCGTTCTGGAACCGATCCGAGACACGCTGTCATCGTCGCTGAACACGAACAGTGGCGAGGAAAAAGCGCAGCTGGCTGGGCCAGATGTCGAAGGATCAAGCCTGCCGGGGTGGAGCTGGTTGCCGAGCTGACGACGGCGACACTGACGCTGGGCGAGCTGATGAAGCTGCAAACCGGCGACGTGATCGAGATCGAGACCGGCCCGGGCGCCATGCTGAAGATTGGCCAGGTTCCGATTTTTCAATGGTCGTTATGGCGAGCACAACGGCCGTTATGCGGTGCGCATCGACACCGTGAATTCCTATACCGATTCCCACCAGGATTGATTCATGTCTGAACAGAATACCGTGAGCCCGGAAAGCGGGGAGATCGTGCAATCGGCCCGGCGCCCCGGCGTCCTCTGCTGTCGATCCGTCCGTCACGGGGCCCTGCCTGGCGTGATGGCAAGGCTGGAGCCAGGGCCGAGGGCGGTGCCGACATCGAGCGCATTCTGGACATTCCGGTCCAGCTGTCGGTGGAGATCGGACGCACCCGCACGACCATCAACAATGTGCTTCAGCTGGCACCGGGTTCGGTGGTTGAACTGGATGCCCAGCCGGTGCACCGATGGATGTGCTGATCAACGGCTATCTGATTGCGCAGGGGCGAGGTGGTGGTGGTCAATGACCGCTTCGGCATCCGTCTGACGGACATCGTGACGCCTGCCGAGCGCATGCGTCGTCTGAACCGCGGCTGACGGATGTCGTCGATGTCTGCCGCACTCACCTCCTTCGGCGTGCTGCTGCTGGTGGTGCTGTCCATTCCGCTGGTGCTGTGGCTGGTGAAACGCCTGTCGCGGCTGCCGGCCAACCGTGCCAACGGTCTGATGTCGATTGCCGCCACGCTGTCGGTGGGTCCTCGCGAACAGGTGCGGTGGTGAAGGTGGGCGAACGGGCCATGCTGGTGGGCATCACCAGCCAGTCCATTCAGCTGCTGACCGAGCTGGATGCCGGGGACCTGCCCGCACCGTCCGACCTGCCCCAGGCGGCAGGTCAGGATTCGGCTCGCTGCTGGCGGGCCTGCAGAAGAAGAATACCCCATGAAGCCACGAATGCTGTGGGGCGCGCTGCTGGCTGGCGCGCCGCTGGACTATGGGCTGAGACCACGCTGAGCCTGCAGAGCGCGGCTGCTGCCGATGGCGGCACCACCTGGTCAGTTCCGGTCAGACGCTGCTGTTCTTCTCGGCACTTTTCATTCATTCCAGCCGTGCTGCTGCTGATGACGAGCTTCACGCGAATCATCATCGTGCTGTCGCTGCTTCGCCAGGCGCTGGGCCTTCGAGGCCTCGCCGCCCAATCAGGATTCTGAGTGGGCATCTCGCTGTTCCTGACGGCATTCATCATGTCGCCGACGCTGGACCGCATCTACACGGAAGCCTATCGGCCCCTGGCCGAAAGCGCATCGACTTTCGAGACGGCCCTGCAGAAGGGCAGCGTGCCGCTGCGTGACTTCATGCTGAAGCAGACGCGTGCCTCGGACCTGGAGCTTTTCGCCCGTCTGGCGCGCGTGAAGGCCCCGGACGACAAGCCGCTGTCGGCGCAGGACATGCCGTTCAAGGCCATCGTGCCGGCCTTCGTGATCAGCGAGCTGAAGACGGCCTTCAGATCGGCTTCATGATCTTCATTCCGTTCATCCTGATCGACCTAATCTGCGCCAGCGTGCTGATGTCGCTGGGCATGATGATGGTGTCACCGTGCTGGTGGCCCTGCCCTTCAGCTGGTGCTGTTCATGCTGGCTGACGGCTGGAACCTGCTGGTGGGCTCCCTGGTTGCGAGCTTTGCGACATGACCCCCGAGACCGTACTGACCATTGGCCGCCAGGCCCTGGAAACGCTGATGACCACGGCGTCGCCGATCCTGCTGGTGATTCTGGTGACGGGTCTGCTGATCAGCATCCTGCGACACTCACGCAGATCAACGAGGCCACGCTGTCCTTCGTTCCCAAAGCTGGTTCTGTCGTCGCTGGTGCTGGTGCTGGCCGGCCCCTGGATGCTGTCCAATCTCACCGACTTCATCTCGCGGATGATCCTGTCGATTCCGGCGGTGATCAACGGGCAGCCCGGGTTCTAGGGGCCATGCGCACACCTCCACCTGTGGATGTGACTGCCTGGCAGATGGGCATGTATGCCCCTGCCACCCATGATCACGGCGTCGCTGCTCTCCCGCAGTCACCTTTGACGAAGCGCAGATTCTGGGCGGCTGTCGGCACTGCTGATGCCGCTCTTCCGCCTGCTGGGGCCTGTTCAGCTCGGCACCGCTGCTGTCGTCACCAACATTCCAGTGCGCTACCGCGTGATGGCTGCGCTGTCACTGGCCGTGCTGGCTGCACCACTGGTGCATGGCAAGACCCTTCCTTCGATGATCCGGCCTTCTTCGTGCTGATGGCCAGCGAGGTGATGATCGGGCTGGCCATCGGGCTGGTCTGCCGCATGCTGCTGGCTTCGGTGGAAATGGCCGGCGAGATCATCGGCCTGCAGATGGGCTTCTCGTTTGCGGCCTTCTTCGATCCCAGTGCGGGCGCCAACTCCACGCCATCGGCCACTGTTCAACACGATGTCGCTGACGAGCTTTGCCGTGATCAACGGCCCCCTGCTGCTGGTGGCGGCCACGATGAACAGCCTGGAACGGATGCCGGCCAGCATGGGTACGCAGCAGTTCCTGGGGCGGCTGGACATCGGTGCGGTCATCAGCCAGGTGTTCGAGCTGGGGCTGTTGATGGCCCTGCCCACTGGCGCTCCTGCTGTTCGTGAACCTGAGTCTGGGCCTGATCTCGCGCGTGGCGCCTCAGCTGAACGTGTTCGCCATCGGCTTCCCGATCACGATCGGATCGGGCCTGATGCTGCTGACGCTGGGCCTGCCGATGCTGTATGCGCCCCTGGCGCAGATGCACCAGGCCATCTTTTTCGCTGCTGGGGGTTCTGACGCCGATCAGCGGGGGTGCAAGCCCTGGCGTGAAGCGCGCCTGCGGGCATGCGGCGCGGTGATGCGTTCCCGGTTGATGCGCGAGGGGCCCTGCTCAGTCGGCTGGTAGTCCCGCCAGGCGACGGGGTTGTCAGGAAGATCCTGCGGCCAGATGTTCTGCACCCACGAAACCGCGCGCCAGGCATTCTTCGTGCGGGGCTGCATAACGCGTCGCTGCAGGAAGGCCAGCTTGTCGAAGAAGAAGCGGACGTGCCCTTCTCCCAGCTTGTAGTCGGCAGGTTGGCCGACCAGGCTGAAACGTCTCAGGCCACGGCGTTGGGGATGCGGGTCCAGCTCACGGTGTTCGGCCAGGAGGTGCTGATCGCGAGTTCTGAGGTCGACCAGATTGATGCGGGTCATGGTGCGTGCAGCCGCTCAGGCCGTGGCCGGCTGCCGTTGCCCGGATGATGTTCCCTTGTAGGCACAGACACGATTGCGGCCCGCCAGCTTTGGCTTCGTAGAGGGCGTCGTCGGCCGATGCGACCTCTTCCAGCGGCATGCCGGGCTCAGGGCCAGCACACCGGCCGAAGCTGAGGTTGATTTCGCCTTCATTGTAGACGAGCGTGCGCTCGACCACGACACGCTGAAGACGCTTGAGGATGTCCAGCGCCGTCTCGGCGAAACGCCCGGCAGCAGCAGCACGAACTCGTCGCCGTCGTGGCGGCTGCATCGGTCGCTGGGACGCAGCTGTCCACGGATGGCGGCAGCAAAGTAATGCAGCGCCTCGTCTCCCTGCATGGGCCCCTGGGCGTCGTTGAGCGAGCGGAAAGTGGTCCAGATCCAGCAGCACCACGGCCAGCGGCTTGCTTCAGTGTGCATTCGGCTCAGCAGCTCCTGGTAGGCCACCCCAGCCCCCGGCGATTGAGCATGCCGTCACCTGGTCGGTCATCTCGAGGCCCCAGGTCTCGTTCAGTTCGTTCGACAGTTCGCTGACACTGCGCTCAGATCGTCGGCTGCCGGCAGGGTCTGCTCGAATTCGGTACGGGTCTGGGCCGGGTGCCCTCGCATGGCCACGGTGCGCCCCGATGTCCCCCAGTACCTGCGCGCAGGGTCATCGATGTCGGACACACCCTCAATGCGCTCGACAAAGCCGTCAGAGCGACTCGGAATAGACAGCGCTGGAATCCATCAGCTCGGACGATTGCCGACCCCACTGCGTGAGCAGCTGTTTCAGCTCAGCCAGTGCCGTCGGCGCATGGTCAACAGGTTGCCATGCTCCTTCAGGTTGTGCCGCACGTTCTGTCTCACCTGCTCCAACTCACCCCGGTCGACACCTTCGCTCTGCGCCGATGGCACGACGTATGGCCGAGAACTGCTCGATGATCCAGGCTTCTTCCCCGGCCAGGATGGGCACACGTCGCAGATGGTGTCCAGCAATGCAGTCAGCGAGACGATGAGGCGCTGGCGGCGTTCGGCCGAGACGACGGGCACTGGCCAGCTCGCTGTCTTCGCAGAGTTCGACGATGCCGTCCGGGAAAGCGCCGACCGGGGCGGACCATCGGAATGGTGGCGAGCTCGAACGCTGCTCGACCTCTTTCCAGGCGATGGCGTGAGTTCTCGGGCGTGGGCGACAGGGCGCTGCTGCGACAGATGCAGGAGGGTGGCCTTGGCCAGACTGACGTTTCGCCTGCGTTCGCTTTCAGTCTCAGATCAGACTCCCTTCGCTGCTCCGACATGCACCATGCGACACAGATGACAACGCCCGTGCGCGGACGGGGCCTTGGTGAAAAAGACGGCAAAAGACGCAGCCGGTCTTTTCTTCAGCCTGTCATTAGAGCCGGGCCGCAGGCAGCATGAACAGCCCTGGCGCTACCGGTCAGACGGGCGAAGTGCGCTGCCGTCTGCCGGGCTGGCGGAACGGCGCTTCTGAGCGGATGAACGGCGGGCAGCCTCCAGGTAAACCCGGCTTCCACAAGGGGGCGCGTGTTTGCATGAAACAGCATGAAACCCTGCGAAAGCCCTCTGCCCTGCGTCCGGCAAGCCGCCATGCGAGCCCGCGGCGCGTGCATGGCCGGACACGTGCCTCCCCTGCGGTTCACCGCCCGTCCCGCTGATCCAGCACCTTGGTGAGTCGCTTGACCGAGACCGGCATGGGCGTTCGCAGGCTCTGGGCGAACAGCGAGACGCGCAGCTCTTCGAGCATCCAGCGGAAGGATTCGGCCTCGCGGTCGAGCTGCATGCCGATGTCGCGCTGCCACTGACGCCAGCGCTGCAGCAGCGGCACCATGGAGGCCTGCAGCGCCTTGTCGCGGGCGGGATCTTCACGCAGCTTGTCCAGCCGCATGACAGCGGCCTTCAGGTAGCGCGGATGGTGCTGGAGATGCTCGTAGCCCACCTGATGCGGGAAGCCGGGCGGGAACAGCGCGACCAGCTGCGCCTCGATGTCGTCGAGCACGGACCGGTCGGCTCGCAGGCCGGTGAGCTGCGGCGGATCTGGCCATGTTCGGTGACGATGGACTGCAGCAGGCGGGCCAGCTCCTGGGCGGTGAGCAGCATGCGGGGTCGGCCATCAGCCAGCGCCTTCTGGAACTGGGCGTCATCCTGGGGCAGAGCCATCCTGCGGGAAGCTGCGGATGATGGCGGCCTGGGCCAGCTGCTCGGCCAGCGGGGCGGACTTGCCACCACTGCCCGGCAATGCGTTGAAGCCCAGTTCCAGGCTGGCGTTCTTCTTCGTCGCGCGCCAGCATTTCAGGGACCTCGTTCATGGCGAGGCGAAGAGCCGCACCACGCCCCTGCCGGTGGTGCCGCTCGGCCACGGCCGGGTCGTCGTAGACGGTGATCTCGACGGCATCGCCCTTGTCCAGCAGCGCCGGAAAGCCCACCAGCCGCTCGCCACCGGTGGTCTGCAGTTCCAGCAGCTCGGGCAGCGTTCCGAAGTCCCAGCGGGTGTGGCGCTGGCCCGGCACGCATGACGGTGTCGGCTCCAGCCGCCCTGCTGCCCTCGGCACGGCCTGCCTGTGCCCCCTCGGATGCTTTTTCCGGGGGATGTCTTGCCTGCCTTCGGGGTCGGCGCGGGTTCCTTGGCAGCGCCCGCGCATCTGCGCGGCAGTGCGCGAGAACTCGCTCTGGAAAGGCGGACTGGGCCTGCGAGCCGTGAGGCGGCCTGCAGCTCGGACGGGTGGCGCGAGACGGCCAGCACCCGGCCGTGCTCGTTGACCAGCCGGAGTTCATCTGCAGGTGAGCAGGAATGTTCTCCAGCCGGAAATCGGTGGCTGCCAGCCGCCAGCCGCCCTGATGCGCAGGAACTCAGAAGCGCATCGATGAGTGGCGTTCGGACGGGATGACGATGATCGCGGTGGCGGGCCCGGTTTCCACCGGAGCGGAATCAGCTTTCACCGGTCTGTGCCTTGCCGGTGCTCAGACCATCGAGGAATTCGGCAGCCGTGCCATCGAGCGGCAGCGGTGGCAGCGCCAGCGCTGCGGCAGCGACGAAGAGCAGCGAGACCTTCTGGGCCAGCATGCCGGGCACCAGCCATTCGCAGCGATCGGCATCGACCTGGTTGAGCGCGTGCGGCGGCACGGTGAGCGTGACGCCATCATCGGCCGCACCGGGCTCGAAGTGATAGGACAGCGTGAAGTCGACACCCCGCATGCGCAGCGAGCGCGAAAAGCGCCTCGTCCACGCCGTCGGCATCCTTCTTCAGCAGTGCCTCACGCGAGAGCTTCAGCAGTCCGGCATCGGCCTGACGGCCTCGCGGTACCACTGCTGGAGGTCGCGCGCATTGCAGATCCCGGCGGGCACCTGGGCATCGAACCAGGCTGCCAGCGATTCCTCGTCGACCAGCAGGGTCAGGGACGGCGGATCTTGTGCTCAACCGCTCGACATCGGCGATGACCTTGCGGTTGTGGCGGATGAAGTCCGCATCGACGGGCCATTCGCCGGTGACCAGGCCGTCACGGATCATCAGCCGTCGGGATTCAGCCGGATCGACCTTCTCGTAGGGCACGCGCCGGGCGGTGCTAGAGCACGAGGCCGTAGAGCACGCCCCGCTCGTGTGCCATGGCCCTGCCGCTGTTCTTTTCCCAGTGCGGGTTTGCTCCACGAACGCTGGATCAGGTCGCCAGCAGCGGATTCGACCCATTCCGGGCGGATGGCCGCGGCGGTGCGCGCCTGCAGGCGGCCGGTATCGACCGGTTCGGCGGCCATCAGCCAGCGGGCGCCCTTGGCGTTCTGCGGGGCGGCAGGGCTTTCCACCCTCGGCCTTGGGCTGGCGACGGTTGAGGATGGACGACGGATGCAGCACGAATTTCTGCTGGTGCGTGCCCTGCCAGCCCGGCCCTTCGGGCAGGGCGGTGGGCGACGTGCCCAACAGGCCGGTGAGCAGCGCGCGATGGATGACGTCAGGCGCCGCTTCGTCGGTGTTGATCTGCCAGTTGAGCCCGCACCAGCTCGGTGAGCTGACCGATGACATCGGCCCATTCACGCAGCTTGCGGATGGACGGGAACTCACGCTCCCGATGCGATTGGCGAGCGCCGGTGCGATTCGCCGCTGCTTGCGGCCAGCCTGCTGCTCTGCCAGTAGCGCCACAGCCGGATCCAGGACAGGAAGTCGGACTGCGGCACGTTGAAGCGGGCGTGCGCCTGATCGGCTGCTTGCTGGGCCGTGGGTGGGCGTTCGCGCGGGTCCTGCACGGACAGGGCGGCCGTGATGATCAGGACCTCGGCCAGGGCAGCCGGTGCGATGGCCGGCCAGCGGCATGCGCGCCAGGCGCGGGTCGACCGGCAGGCGTGCCAGCTGGCGGCCGATGGGGTGAGCCGCTGGCGATCGTCGATGGCGCCAGTTCGTTGAGCAGGGGCGTAGCCGTCGGCGATGGCCTTGAGGCGAGGACGGTCCAGGGAACGGAAGGCCGAGACTTCGGACAGGCCCAGCGCGTTCATGCGCAGAATGACCGAGGCCAGCGACGAGCGCAGGATCTCGGGGTCGGTGAAGGCGGGGCGGCTCTGGAAGTCGTCTTCAGCGAACAGGCGGATGCGAACACCTCGGCCACCGGCCGCAGCAGCCGGCACGCTGGTTGGCGGCGGCGCGCGAGACAGGGCTCGATGAGGAGCTGGTCGACCTTGCCGCGGATGCGGTAGCGCAGCATGCGCGCCAGGCCCAGATCGATGACGTAGCGGATGCGCGGGACCGTCAGCGAGGTCTCAGCCACGTTGGTGGCCAGCACGATGCGCGGGGCGTTGCCGGGGTTGAAGACGCGCTGCTGGTCAGCGGCAGGCAGACGGGCATAGAGGGCACGATCTCGGCGCTGGCCAGCAGCAGGTCGGCGCGACTGCAGCCGCCCTGCCGGCCTGCGCCGCCACGCGCCGAGCACGCTGCAGGGTGCTCGGCCGTCTCGCGGATCTCGCGCTCGCCGGGCGGGAACACCACACGTCGCCGGGCTTCTCGTTCCACAGCTCGCGCACGGCGGTCTCGACGAGCCGACGGCAGGTCGGTTTCGTCGTCTCGTCTTCGGCCTGCATGTCTTCCGGCGGCCGGTAGCGAACCTCGACCGGATACAGGCGCCCGGAGACCTCGATGACGGGTGCGGGCCGTCACGTTCGCCGAAGTGCTCGGCCAAAAGCGGGCGGCGTCGATGGTGGCGGAGTGATGATGAGCTTGAGGTCATCGCGGCGCGGGCCGTCGATGAGCTGCTTTGAGGTAGCCCAGCAGGAAGTCGATGTTGAGACTGCGTTCGTGCGCTTCGTCGATGATGAGGGAGTGTCGTAGGCCGAGCAGGCGGTCGCGCTGGCTTTCGGCCAGCAGGATGCCGTCGGTCATCAACGATGCGGGTGCCGGGCGAGACCTTCTCGTTAGAGCGTATCTTGTAGCCGACATCGGTGCCCAGCGGCGTGCCCATTTCTTCGGCAATGCGGGTGGCGACGCTGCTGGCGGAATACGGCGCGGCTGGGTGATGGCCGATGAGCCCGCCCGGCGGGTGCGGTCGTTCGCACGCCCTGGCCCGCCTCCAGGCAGAACTTGGGCAGCTGGGTGGTCTTGCCCGATCCGGTCTCGCCGGAGACGATGACCACGCGGTGATTGCGGATGGCCTCGACGATACGCGCGCGGTGCTCGGTGACGGGCAAGGCGTCGATGACGGACCGGATGGCGGCAGGGACCCGGGAATCGGGCATGGACGGGGGTTTGGGGTATTCACGGCGGGATTATGGAGGCACGGGACCGGGACGGCGGGGCGTGCTGTGCCGCGAACGTGCGGGATTCCGCGGCTTTGCGGTCATGGACGCGATGGGTATGATGGGGAGTCCTTGACCGGTACTTCGTTGGATGCCCCGATGCCCTTTCAGAGCCCACCTTGCCCAGTCTGCACGCCCGAACGGCTGCCCGAACAGCACCGGCAGTTCGTGGACTGGCTGCGACAGGTGGCGCCCTACATCCACAAGTTCCGGGGACAGACCTTCGTGGTGGGCATTCCGGGCGAGATGGCGGCCACCGGCGGTGCGCTCAATGCGCTGATCCAGGATCTGAGCCTGCTTCACTCGATCGGCATCCACATCGTGATCGTCAATGGCTGCCGGCCACAGATCAACGAGCAGCTGCGGCTGCGCGGGCAGGGCACCGCAATACCACAACGGTGCTGCGCATCACCGACGCGGTGGCACTGGAATGCGCGAAAGGGAGGCGGCCGGCGCGATCCGCTACGACATGGAGGCGGGGTTCTCGCAGGGGTTTGCCCAACACGCCCATGGCCAATGCCGGGATCCGGGTGGTGTCGGGCAATTTCACGCTGGCACGGCCGGTAGGCATCGTGGACGGGGTGGACCATAGTCTACAGCGGTGTGGTTCGCAAGGTGGATGCCGTGGCCATCCAGCGGGCGCTGGACAATCAGCAGATCGTGCTGCTGTCCAACATCGCTCACTCGGCCACGGGCGAGGCCTTCAACCTGGCCATGGAAGAGGTGGCCGCGGCCACGGCCATGGCGCTGGATGCCGACAAGCTGGTGTTCCTGGCCGAGGTGCCGGGTGTGCACGGTGACGACGGCCGCATCCAGACCGAGATCTCGGAGGCTCGAGCCCGGGCGCTGCTGGCCCGTGACGACCTGGCGCTGCCGCTGCGCATCTACCTGTCGGCGGCACTGAAGGCCTGTGAGGGCGGCGTGGCGCGTTCACGCATTGTGCCCTTTGCGGTGGACGGGTCGGTGCTGCTGGGTTCTTCCTGCACGACGGCGTGGGCACGATGGTGGTGGAGAGACACTGGAGCGCTGCGCGAAGCCGCCATCGACGACGTGGGCGGCATTCTGGCGCTGATCCAGCCGCTGGAGGCCGACGGCACGCTGGTCAAGCGCGACCGGGCATCTGATCGAGGCCGAGATCAGCAGCTTCACGGTGATCGAGCACGATCAGGTGATCTTCGGCTGCGCGGCGATGTATGCGTTTCCCGAGGAGCAGATGGCCGAGATGGCGTGTCTGGCCGTCAACCCGACGGTGCAGAGTCAGGGGCGATGGCGAGCGGCTGCCGAGCGCATCGAGCAGCGGGCCCGCGAAGCCGGCATCACGCGGCTGTTCGTGCTGACCACGCGCACGGCGCACTGGTTCCTGAAGCGGGGCTTCGTGATGGGGTCGGTGGACGACCCTGCCGGGCAGCCGCCGCAATCTGTACAACTGGCAGCGGCGTTCCAGTGCTGCTGAAGACGCTGTGTGGCCGGGTGCGACGAACCGCGGTACCATTCGGCGGTTCTCAGCCCTTATCTGGAGTCACTACCATGGCACGTATGGTCAACTGCATCAAGCTGAAGAAGGAGCCGAAGGCCTGGACCGTCCGCCCTACCCCCGGCGAACTGGGCCAGCGCATCTGGGAGAACGTCCGAAGGAAGCGTGGGCTGGCTGGATCTCGCACCAGACGATGCTGGTGAACGAGAACCGGCTGAACCTGGCCGACATCCGTGCGCGCAAGTACCTGGCGCAGCAGATGGAGAACTATTTCTTCGGGGACGGCGCCGACCGGCGGCGGGTTACGTACCGCAACAGTGATGCTGGGCCTGAGTCCGGTCATGCCGGAACTTTCCGGCATGACCGGATGGGCCTGCAGGCGGACCACCGGCATGCCCCGATCCGCCGCTTTCGTGCCATGCACCGCGCGATCCCGTCCAGGGCCGCAACCGCGGCCCTGTGTCGTTTCAGACCGCAGGCGGGCGTCAGGCTGCGGATGACCCAGCACCCGCATCGCCGTCCATGGTGGCCAGCAGCACGGTCTCGGGGCGGCGGCGGGCAAACAGCCCCACGGTGACGACGCCCGGCCACTGGTTGATGGTCTCTCGAGGGCGACCGGATCATGGATCTGCAGGCCCGAGACGTCCAGGATGGGGTTGCCGTTGTCGGTGATGTAGCCGTTACGCTCGCGCACGGTACCCCAGCGCCTCAAGCTGGCGGCCGACGAGATGTAGCGCCATGGGCACCACTTCCACCGGCAGCGGGAACTGGGCCCAGAACGGGCACGTACTCGGTCTCGTCGACGATGCAGACGAAGTGGCGCGAAGCCTGGGCAACGATCTTCTCGCGGGTGAGCGCACCACCGCCCCTTGATGAGGGCGAAGCGGGGTCCACTTCATCGGCGCCATCGACGTAGCAGCCGATCTCGTCGATCTGGTTGAGATCCAGCACCTCGATGCCGGCCTCGCGCAGCAGCTCGGTGCTGCGCAGCGAACTGGAGACGGCCTGCGGGAAGTCCTGCCGGTGCCGTCCCAGCGCCTCGATGAAGAAGCCCACGGTGGAGCTGCTGCCGACCCCCACCACCCTGGCCCGGGCGTGAGCCATTCGAGGGCCTTCTCGGCCGCCGCTTTCAACTCGTCCTGTCGCGCCTTTCTTTCTGCCGCGTCCATGCGTGTACCGCCTCTGTGCGTATTGTGACGAGACGGTATCGTAACGCTTTGTGGTTTGCAGGTGCGACTTTGACGCAGCCGGATCAGCCCGGCACGGCGGTGCTCTCGGAGCGCGGCCCAATCCGTGCAGGGACGGGTTCTCCATCAGCCAGCGCTCCAGCTGGGCGGCGGTCATGGGCTTGCTGAAGAGATAGCCCTGCAGGTCCTGGCAGCCCAGCTTCTGCAGGGTGGTCATCTCCTCGGTGCGCTCGACGCCCTCGCCGATGATCTGCAGGGTCAGGGCACCGGCCAGCGCGATGATGCTGCGCACGACCTTGAGCTGGCCGACGTCGTTTTCCAGCTCGCTGATGAAGACGCGATCGATCTTGAGGGTGTCGACCGGCATGCGGGTCAGGTAAGAGACCGAGGAGAAGCCCGAGCCGAAGTCGTCCAGCGCGATGCGGATGCCGGCCTTCTTCAGTTCCCACAAGGTAGGGCAGGACGTTCTCGATGTCGCGCATCACGTCGATTTCGGTCAGCTCCAGCGTGAGCGCCGAAGCGGGTATCTCGGTGGCTTCCAGGGCCTGCTGTGCCGAACGCAGCAGCGTGGGCTGGCGCAGATGGCGGACACTGACGTTGACCGAGACGCCCGGGATGGGCACGCCGGCCAGCTGCCAGCGCCCGCAGCTGCTGCAGGGCCTCGGAGATGGCCCATTCGCCCATGCGGAAGTCCAGGCCACTGTCCTCGGCCAGCGGGATGAACTTGCCGGGTGAGAGCATCTGCGAGCCGCGCATCCAGCGCATCAGCGCCTCGACGCCGACGACGCGGTTGTAGCGGGTGTCGATGATGGGCTGGTAGTGGAGCACCAGCTCGTTGCGGTCCAGCACGGTGGCCAGGGCCGACTGCAGCTCGAAGTCGCCCCGCAGCTGTTCGCCATAGGCGTCGTCGTAGACCAGCAGGCGGTTACCGCCCTGCTGCCGTGCCACGCTCATGGCCACGTCGGCCTTGGCCAGCAGCATCTCGAAGTTGCGGCCGTGGCGCGGGAACCAGGCGGTGCCGATGGAGGTGCGCAGCATCAGGTCCAGCCCGTCGATCTGGAAGGCGCGACGCAGGTGGGCCTGGATGATCTCGGCGGCCTTGCGGGCGGTGTCCTCGTTGGGCAGGTTGGAGAAGACCAGCGCGTATTCGTCACCCGTCAGCCGGCTGATCAGCAGGTCGGGCATGTCCAGGGTCGTCACCCGCCTTGGCAGGGTCGGCCTGGGTGAGGTTGCGGAAGGCATGGCGCAGGCTGTCGGCCACGTGCTGCAGCACGCGGTCGCCCGCACGCTGACCGAAGGCCTCGTTGATGCGGCGGAACCGGTCGATGTCGAGCATCATGATGGCGGCGACGTGGCCGGCAGGGCGGCGGCGGCGCAGCAGCATCTGGCCCTTCTGCATGAAGGCGGCCCGGCTGAACAGGCCGGTGAGCGGATCACGGTTGGCCTGTTCGCGCTGGCTGCGGAAGGCATCGAGCGATTCGGAGAGCGAATCTCGTGCGCTCGCCTCGCCTTCTGCAGCCGGACTGTCGGGGCTTGCCGCCTGTGCCTTGGCAAGATTGATACCATGCAGCAGGCGCTCGGCCAGCTGGGTCCACTGTTGGGACTTCTGGCAGTAATCGGTGGCGCCGGCCGCCAGGGCCTTGCCGAGCCCGTGTCGTTGTCGTGGTTGGACAGCACGATGATCGGGATCTGGCGGCTGCCGATGGCCTCGCGCAGGTGCCGGACCGACGCGACGCTATCCGTATCGGAGAGGGTCATCGACCGTGACGGCATCGGGCATGATCCGCTCCAGCAGCGGGATGGCCTTGGACAGCTGGTCGGTCACCTGGACGTCGATGCCCCGCTCGCCCAGCCCTACCGAGATCATGTGCTGCCAGGCGGAATCGTCCTCCACCAGCAGCACACGCAGTTCGCCCAATGCTGTTTTCAACACCGCTGACATACCCAAAAGCGACTTTGCAGGAAAAAAATGGCGGTCCCCATCGCAGGCGGACCCCGCCTTGCCCGGGTGGCCCGGCTGTCCGGGCTGCTGCGGTGAGTCGTCCGTCTGCCGCAAACGGCGCTTGCACCGAAACGGTTTCAGACTGTGCCGCACCCTCACGCCACCCGCTGGACGCCACCATGACTCTCGCCCCGAAACATAGCCTCAAACCCCTGCCCCTGTCTGGCCGGCTGCTGCTGATCGGTCTGTTATGCGCTACCGCCGGTCCGGCAATGTCGCAAGGACAGCAGACCCCCCGCGCAGCAGGCGGCCCGGGCGGCAACGCGGGCCGACGACACCATGAGGCGTCCCGGCGAGGACGACGATCGCGTGCACCTGGTCATCGGGCTGGTGAGCAACTATTCGCCCGAGTACAGCGGATCGGACAAGATGGGGCGACGCCTTTTGCCCCGGCCGCACGGATCGACTGGCGAGGCTATTCGATCAGCCGCTCCAGCGTGACGCGCGCCAGTGTGCGGGGCAACCGGGTCTCGGAAACGGGGCTGGCCGGGCCGCTCTGGCACCTGGACCGCTTCAGCTTCGGCCTGGGGCTGTCGATCAACCGGGGCCGTGACGTGGACGAGGACGATCTGGCCAGGGGCTCAACCGCTACGCGGCACGCTGATCGGGCGGTTGCGGCTGCGATACGACCCTGACCCGCTCGATCCAGCTGCAGGCGCGGCTGGTAGGCGACATCCTGGGTCGCCAGGGCGGCTTCGAGATTCCGTTCGGCATCGGCTGGCAGCGCCCGCTGAGCAAGCGGCTGCTGTTGAGTGCCGACGCAGGCGTGACCTGGGCCAACAGCAACTCGCTGCGCAACAGCTACGGCATCGGCGAGCGCGAACATGCCGCCAGCGGCCTGCCGCTGTACGCCCCGGGTCTCGGGCCTGCGGGAGTTCGGGGTTTCCGTGGGGCTGACGGGTGAGCCCAGCAAGCACTGGATCTGGGTGGCACGTGCCAGTGCCACGCGGCTGACGAGGGCCGGCCGCACGCAGTCCGATCGTCAAGCGCCACCTGATGCCCTCCCTGCTGGTGGGCGCTGCGTACCAGTTCTCGCTGTAAGCGCCGGTCAGAGCCAGACAGGTTCGGAAGGCGTCTCGGGAGCGTCTTCCGGCGCGGATGGCGAAGGAGGCAGGCTCTTGGGGGTGGGCGTGCTGCGCGATCCGGGTGTGGTTCCGCTGCCCTGCCCCGGCGAGGGCATCTCGTCGGCCGGATCGTCCTCCAGGGGTTCGTCATCATCGCCCAGCGTGACGACCAGCGCCCCTGCTGCACGGTCACGCTGCGCAGTGACAGGCGCGCCATGGCCTGTCGGGGATCGGACTCATCCAGCACCCAGAGTGGTTGCTCGCTGAAGAATTCGTCGGCCAGCATGCCGGAGATGACATTGGCGACCATGCGGGCCTGATCGGGCGGCACGCCTTCCATGGAGAAATCCAGCAGCTGCGGGCGCTTCAGGTAGAAGGCGCCGGCCTGCGGGTCATAGGCGGCTGACCGGCCACGCGGGCGCTGCCGCTCTGACTGGCCTGCCCTGGCACGGGCTGAAAGCCCACGTCCACCGAGACGAAGATGCGCGGGTCATTGGCCCTGCACTGCACGACAGGGCCGGGTGAGCCGGACGCAGGCCAGCTCACCGAACAGGCAGCGACGCAGCGGGAACGATGGCGCCAGCTGACGGGTGATCTGCGGGCCCGTGAAACGCAACTCGCGCCGCTCGGCCTGTGCCGGCGACGGGACCGAGAGCACCCGATGGCCGACACACGACCAGCGCTGCCAGCCTGGGGGCGAAGGACCGGATGACAGGATTCATGGGGGCGCATCATAGCAGCCCGCAGCCGCGATGATCAGCCCAGTGCGCGGATGAGCAACGAAGGCGAGCCCCAGCGATGCTCGACCACATCGACCCGCAGCGGCAGCGTGCTGGAGAGCCAGTGGAAGACGCCCTTCCGTCGGCCAGCGAGAAGCGGCCCTGAGACCAGCAGATTGGCGACACGGGTGTCATAGCGCAGCCGTTCGGGGCTGTAGCGCTGCAGTTCGTCGATGAAAGTCAGCCAGCTTCATGTGGTCGGCCACGATCTGGCCGTTGATCCAGGCCACTTCAGCTTCCTGCACGGGTTGCAGCGGGGCCTGGCTGTCCGTGCCGAGCACGACCCGCCGAGCAGCCTGGAGCGAACGCTCGCCCCCGCGTCGAAGACCTTCGCCTGTCCGTTCAGCAGGTTGAGCGTGGTGCTGAGTTCCAGCCGGCGGACGACCAGACGGCCGTCCTGACTGCGGATGCGGCCTTCGGCCGTCTCGACGACCAGGGGCGTGCCCCGGGGTCTGTTGCACCAGCAGCTCACCGGAGAGCAGGCGAACATGGCGGCCGTCTTCCCGATCGGCCACGTTGATGGCCGTCCGGGTATTGAGCAGCAGCCGGGTGTGAGCATCAGCACCACCTCGCGGCGCTGGCCGATGTCGGTGCGATAGTCGGCGATCCAGCGACGCCATGCCGTGCCATGATCGACCAGCCCTGCCGAAGCCACTGCCACCCCAAGCATGCCCATCTGGCGGACGAAGCGTCGTCGTGAGGCGCTGTCGGCCGAGGCCAGAGGAACGGAGGGGACGGCGCGCGACCGATTTCACGGCTGGCAGGCGCGACAGGAAAGGATGCTGATCTGAACTTGATCATGGGAATGAAAAAGCGGCTGCCCGCAGGGCAGTACCCGAGTCTTGCGTACCACGTTCCCGGCAAGGAGATGGTGCGCAACCCCGGTGTTTTCCGGGGAAGTGAAAGCTGGGATAGGAGGAAGCGCCGGGCCATGGGCATCCGCCTCAGGGCCATTCATCATCTGAATCTGGCGACATTATCCGGCAGTCACGTGTGATTTTGCCTGTCAATGCCAATGACTCGTCAATGATTTACCTGACTGTTACGCAGGATCGCAACAGCCCGTGTTGCGTGATCAATTGTTTCAAGAACGTAATTCGCGGAATCGCCACGCTCCGGGCAGGATTGCTGCCCCTCGCGTCTTTCAGGTCACCATGGATGGGAGGCCGAGCAAGTCCGACGTGCAACCCGATCGAGGCCGACACGACCTCCGAACAACCCCATGAACATTCCCTGGACTGGCCTGATGTGTCGGCCATTCACGGGATTCCGGAATCTCGCGCAAGATGCGATGTTGTATCATCGCTGCCGCCGACCCGTGCCCGGGTCGACCAGACCATGAGACCCGAGCATGGCGCGGACCTGCAGGCCCGCTTCCGGCATCCGGTCGTTCCGGTAGACTGTCCGGAAACCCATGGCGCGCTCCCAGAAGCCAGGAGGAAGAAACATGAACGACACCCTATCTGTCCTGAACCTTCGGCGTCCACGCCTCACCCGGAACTGTCCTACTGGAGCGTCTGTCGGGTGGAGGCCCTGTTCGAGCGTCCCTTTCTGGATCTGGTCTTCGAGGCGGCCTCGGTCCACCGCCAGCATTTTCGATGCGCAGCGCATCCAGCTCTCCACCCTGCTGTCGGTGAAGACGGGCGGATGCCCGGAAGATTGCGCCTACTGTCCGCAGTCGGCGCGCTACGACACGGGCGTGAAGGCCCAGAAGCTGCTGGATGTGGAGACGGTACTGGCCAGTGCCCGGGTGGCCAAGTCACGCAGGGGCCAGCCGTTTCTGCATGGGCGCCGCCTGGCGCGGTCCCAAGCCGCGCGACATCGAGAAGCTTCAGGAGCTGATCCGCGCGGTGAAGGACCTGGGACTGGAGACCTGCGGCACCTTCGGTCTGCTGGAAGAAGGCATGGCCGAAGATCTGAAGGAAGCGGGCCTGGACTATTACAACCACAACCTGGATACGGCGCCCGAGCACTACGGCGACGTGATCGGCACGCGCCAGTTCGACGACCGGCTGAACACGCTGGGCAAGGTGCGCGCCGCCGGGCTGAAGATATGCTGCGGCGGCATTGTGGGGATGAACGAGACCCGCAAGGATCGGGCGGGGCTGATTGCCAGCCTGGCCAACCTAGACCCGCAGCCCGAGTCGGTGCCGATCAACCAGCTGGTGCGGCTGCCCGGCACCCCGCTGGCTGATGCCGAGCCGCTGGACTGGACCGAGTTCGTGCGCACCATTGCGGTGGCGCGCATCACGATGCCCACGAGCCTGGTGCGCCTGTCGGCCGGCCGGCAGGAAATGCCGGAGAGCATGCAGGCGCTGTGCTTCATGGCCGGCGCCAATTCGATCTTCTATGGCGACAAGCTGCTGACCACGGAAAACCCGGAAGAGGACACCGACCGGCAGCTGATGCAGAAGCTGGACCTGCTGCCGATGCAGTCAGAACAGGATGGCGAGCAGCCCGGTGAGCAGCAGCAGGACGTTGGCAACCATGGCAATGATGAAGCCCGGTCCGCGTGACGCAGGATCCCGCACGTAGGCACGGCCGTACAGCATGCGTCCCACCAGGTAGGCAACGCCCAGCGCCGAGACCCAGAGGCCCGGGACGTAGTGGCCGGCGATGAGCAGGGCGGGCAGGGAAGATGATGAGCTGTTCCAGGGTGTTCATCTGCACCCGGTAGGCGCGCTCGAAGTTCTCGTCGCCGGTGACGGCTGGCGCCTTGACGTGGTAGCGCAGGCGGGCGCGCCCCACCAGGACGCCAAAATACAGGTACTGCAGCACCGCCAGCAGAGCGAGAAAATGGATGAAAGCCATGGCTGTAGTGTTCTCCGACGATCGGTGAGGAAACAATTGCCTCCAGGGGGTGGCAACATCTCCCAAATGTTGCAAGGGAGACTAATTATCGTCAACAATCGCGGCCAGCGCATCCGTGACTGCGTCCGTAGTCCCTCGCATCGGCCGCGAAGCCCTCCCTTCCGCCTTGCCGCTATCTGATTGATCCACCGATCCTCCCGGATCCCTCTGGAGAGTCCTGCCATGTCCCCTACCGACGCAATTGCCTGGCCGGGATGGCCGCCCTGTGCCTGGGGAACCTGTCTGGCGACGCCTGGTACCGCACGTGCCGTCACCATCCATGACGACCAAGGCGAGCTGACGATCGACACGCCGCCCGCCCGCATCGTGGCGCTGGAGTATTCGTTCGTCGATGCGCTGGCCAATGTGGGCATCTCGCCGGTGGGCATTGCCGATGATGGACAGCCCGACCGGATCCAGGGAGCCGATGCGCAGCCTGATCAAGCCATGGACCTCGGTGGGCACGCGCTCGCAGCCCAGCATGGAGGTCATGCCGGGCTGAAGCCCGACCTGATCATCGCCGACACCAGCCGGCATCGTGCCGTGTACGACCAGCTGCGCAAGATTGCCCCTGTGCTGCTGCTGAACTCCCGCTACGGCACCTACACCGAGCTGCTGGCCCAGGCGCAGACCATCGCCGACGCGGTGGGCCGGTCGCAGCCGATGAAGGAACGCATCGAGCCAGCTGCAGGCCGAGATGAAGGCCATTGCCCGGATCGTCCCCCAGGGCAGAGCGCCATGTTCGGCACCTCGCGCGAGAATGCGCTCAATGTGCATTCCCAGGCCTCCTTGCCGGCAGCCTGCTGATGGAACTGGGCTTTCGGGTGGCACCGTCCCAAAATGGCAAGGAGATCTACGACATCAGCCTGGAGAGCCTGCTGGCCATGAACCCGACTGGATGTTCATTGCCCATTACCGGGAGGAAAGCGTGCTGCGCAAGTGGGAGAAGCAGCCCCTGTGGCAGGCCCTGGCGGCACCGCGCAAGCAGCAGATCACGGCGGTCAATTCGCAGCTGTGGGCCCGGTCGCGGGCTGTTCGCTGCCCAGCGCATGGCCGAGCAGGTGAAGGCGGCTGTCGAGAAGCATCGCTGAGGCCCGCCCGGATCGCCGACCACGGCATGACATCCGCCTTCGACCGGCACCATGGGCATGGTCGACGATGGATCCGCGGGCTGGACTGGCACGACATGCAACAGGAATACCCTGCGACGCATTATTGTCATTCTTGCCACACACACGGAACATCATCGACAATCCGCTACTGTCATGCCGGTGGTGCCTGACGGCAGGGCACATGACGACACCGCCCTTCCTCTTCTGCCCGACCTTTCATGGGGCGGGCCACCACGGAAAAACCACACGATGTCCCTCAATCGACGCAAATACCTGACTGGAATGCTCGCTCTCGGTCTTGGTCTGAGCCTGGCTTCGGCAGCACACGCCATCACGGTCAAGGACGACCAGGGCGAGCTGACGCTCGACAAGGTGCCGACCCGCATCGTGGCGCTGGAATTCTCCTTCGTCGATGCGCTGGCCAACGTGGGCGTCTCGCCGGTGGGCGTGGCCGACGACAACCAGCCCAGCCGCGTCATCCAGCCGGTACGTGACCTGATCAGGCCGTGGACCTCGGTCGGCACACGATCGCAGCCCAACATGGAATCCATCGCCGCGCTAAAGCCGGACCTGATCATCGCCGATTCCAGCCGTCACCGCGCCGCCTATGGTCAGCTGAGCAAGATCGCGCCGGTGTTGCTCCTGAATTCGCGTTATGGAAGCTATAACGACATCCTGAAGCAGGACCAGACCATCGGCGACGTGCTGGGCAAGTCCACTGAAATGCAGGCCCGATCAGCCAGCTGCAGGCCAAGGTGAAGGACATCGCCAAGGAGATTCCCGACGGTCAGACCGCCATGTACGGGTCCTCACGCGAGAACACGCTGGACGTGCATACCCAGGACACGTTCGCAGGCAGCCTGCTGGCGGCCCTGGGCTTCAAGGTTCCCCAGGCCGATGGCGGCAAGGACATCTACGACATTGATCTGGAACACGTGCTGGCTATGAACCCGGACTGGATGTTCATTGCCCACTACCGCGAGGAAAGCGTGGTGCGCAAGTGGGCGCAGCAACCCTGTGGAAGGCGCTGACGGTCACGAAGAAGGATCAGCTGATCAGCGTGGATCCGGAGCTCTGGGCCCGTTCGCGCGGTCTGACTGCAGCGGCCCTGATGGTCGAGCAGGTGAAGGCCGCCGTGGAGAAGAAGCGCTGAGAATCGCCCAGAACATGCTCCTGGGCGTTCGCGCACACCAGGAATCTGCTTTCCGACCATTCCATCCCACCCTCTCATGACCCTGCTGCCTGCCTGGCTGCGCTGGGCACTGCCGATCGTTGCACTGGCGGTGCTCGGCTTCCCTGTCGGCCTATCTGTATTCCCCGCGCTGGCCATCACGCCGTCTGACGTGCTGGCGGCGCTGAAGGCGCCCAACAGCACCGATCTCAGCATTCCGCAGATGCTGGTGGTGGAAACGCGGCTGCCACGCATCGTGGTGGCCCTGCTGTGCGGCGCCGTGCTGGCCGTCAGCGGGCTGCTGCTGCAGACGATGACCCGCAATCCGCTGGCCTCCCGTCGCTGCTGTCGATCAACGCCGGGGCAGGTCTGGGCGTGATCCTGGCCGGTGTCTTCATGACGGGCGCGGGTGCCCTCACCCAGTCGACGGCTGCTGCCATCGGAGAGCGCCCTGTCGTGGACGCTGGTGATGTGGATCAGCTACCGCGACGGACGACTGCAGAAGAGCCGCCTGATCCTGGCCGGTATCGCGGTCAGCGCCTTCTGTGCGGCGCTGGGCAAGGCCTCGTTGATCCTGGACGAGAACCAGGCGTCGGCGGTGATCAGCTGGCTGGCTGGCGGCGTGAGCAACATGAGCTGGAAGCAGGTTCAGGAATACTGGCCGCTGGTGGTGGTTCCGGCCATCCCGCTGGTGTGGGCTGGTGCCCCGGCTCAACATCCTGAGCCTGTCGGACGAGGCGGCCCAGTCGCTGGGCGTGTCGGTGCGGCAGCTGCGCTTCTGGCTGACCACGGTGGTCCTGATCTGGGTGGGTGCCAGCGTGGCCACGACCGGGCCGATCGCCTTCATCGGCCTGCTGGTGCCGCACCCTGGCGCGCCACTGGATCGGCTATGACCTGCGCCGCACGGTACCGATGTGCGCGTTGCTGGGCGGGCTGCTGTTCGTTGCGGCCGATCTGCTGGCACGGGCGCTGGCCCACCCGGCCGACCTGCCGGCCGGGGCCGTGCTGGCCCTCATCGGCGCCCCATGCTTCGTTCTGCTGGCCAAGAGCCGGAGCGATCAATGAACGATCCGAAGAAATATCTGTCGATCCTGGGCGTCCTGACCATCGTCTGCTTTGCGCTGGCGCTGATGCTGGGCGCGACCTTCAAATCACCGGCTGCCGTGCTGCAGGGCCTACTGACCCACGATTTCGACATCTGGCAGTACCGGATGCCGCGTGCCATTCTGGCCGTGCTGGTGGGCGCCGCGCTGGCCCTGTCGGGAACCATCATCCAGGGCATCATCCACAACCCGCTGGCGTCGCCCGACATCCTCAGCATCAACCATGGGGCCAGCCTGGCAGCGGTTGCCACGCTGATGATGATGCCGGGCACGCCCGTCTGGGCACTGCCGGTGGCCGCCTGCGTGAGCGCCGCCGTGGCTCTACCTGGTGCTGATGCTGGTGGCCGGACGCCAGGCCGGCCCGTTGCAGATGGCCCTGATCGGGGTGGCCCTGTCGGCGTTCTATGCAGCGATGACCGATTACCTGATGCTGTCACACCCGCTGGAGGTCAGCACGGCCATGGTCTGGCTGACCGGCAGCCTGTGGGGCGGACATGGTCCTTCGTGGAGATGGGGGCATGCTGCTGATCCTGCTGCTGCCGCTGGCGCTGCTCTACAGCAAGTCCTTCGATCTTCTGACGCTGGGCGAGGCCAAGGCGGCAACGCTGGGGTGAATGTCTCGCGGGACCGCTTCCTGCCGCTGGGGCTGGCTGCACTGCTGGCGGCCGTGGCGGTGGCCATTGCCGGGCCGATTGCCTTCCTGGGGCTCGTGGCTCCCCACCTGGCGCGCAAGCTGGTGGGTGGACGGCACCGGGTGCTGCTGCCGGCAGCCATGCTGACAGGCGCCATCATCCTGCAGGTCAGCGACATCGCGGTCCGTGCCATCAAGCCGCCGCTCGAACTGCCGGCCGGGATCTCACGGCCCTGATCGGCGCCCCCTATTTCTTCTATCTGCTTCGCCGGAGCCTGTGAACCATGGCACTGTCCGTCAAGAACCTGAAAGCCGGCTATGGCGGCGCCGTGACCATCCGGAACCTGACCACCACCATCCCGGAGGCCGGATCACGGCCCTGATCGGCCCCAATGGCTCCTGCAAGTCCACCCTGCTGAAGACGCTGGCGCGGCTGCTCCCGCCCATGGCCGGTGAAGCGACGGTGGATGACCAGTCGATCTACGGCCTGAACGCGCGCGCATTCTCACGCAAGCTGTCGCTGCTGCCCCAGCACCAGCTGGTGCCCGAAGGCATCACGGTACGCACGCTGGTGGGTTACGGGCGCAGTCCCTATCTGAATCTCTGGGGCAGCCTGGGCAAGGCCGACCGCGAGATCGTAGACCGGGTGATGGCAGCCACGCACACCGACATCATTGCGGATCGGCGGGTGGACCAGCTTTCAGGCGGTCAGCAGCAGCGTGCCTTCCTGGCGATGACACTGGCGCAGGAGACCCCCTATCTGCTGCTGGATGAGCCGACGACCTATCTGGACCTGAATCACCAGGTGGCGCTGATGGAGATGATGGCGCAGCAGCGGGATCGCGGCGCCACAGTCGTGGCGGTGCTGCATGATCTGAACCAGGCGGCCCGCTATTGCGATCACCTGATCGTGCTGAAGGAAGGCGAGCTGATGGGCGAAGGTTCGCCGAAAGAGGTGCTGACCGCCGAGATGCTGGCCAAGGTGTTCAGGTGGATGCTGCGCAGCACGTCTGCCCGGAAAGCGGGCGGCCGATGGTGGTGGTGAAGGACAGCGGGCTGACGGAGCAGGGTGGTGACGCTGCCGGATCCGGGCTGGAAGAAGGAAGAAGCTGCCTGAAGTGCGGTGGTGGTGCGTCCTGACCTCGCTGAAGGATGCACCTCCGTCGGAAGGCGACTTTGCTGGAGAACGCCCTGGTCCTTCGAAGCTTACCCGTTGTCATCCTGGTAAGGTTAAAGGAAAACATGGAAGCGGAGCCCTACGGCTCCGGCGGGTTCAAAGCGAGGATTCCCTGATCAGCCGACCTTTGCTGGCCTGTTCGACCATGACGGCTTCAAGGATATCGAGCGCTTCGTCAAAGGTCTTCTGCTCGATGGTGAGCGGCGGCAGGAAGCGGATGGCATTGCCGTAGACACCGCAGGTGAGCAGGATGAGGCCCTTCTCCAGTGCGGCCAGGCGCACGGCATTGGCGTACTCGGGATTGGGCTCGAAGTGCCGGGCTTGTTGAACTCCACGGCGATCATCAGGCCCAGGCCGCGGACATCGACGATCTGCGGAACCTGGCACGCAGGCTTTTCCAGGCGTGCCCGCAGCTGGTCACCCAGTTTCTGGGCACGCTCGGGCAGCTTCTCTTCTTCCATCACGTCCAGCACGGCATTGCCGGCAGCCGTGGCCAGCGGGTTGCCAGCGAAGGTGCCGCCCAGGCCACCGGGCACAGGGGCATCCATCAGGTCGGCGCGACCGGTGACGGCAGCCAGCGGGAAGCCGCCCGCCAGGCGCCCTTTGGCCATGGTCATCAGGTCAGGCTTGACGTCGTAGTTCTGGATGGCAAAGAGCTTGCCCGTGCGACCAAAGCCGGTCTGGATCTCATCGACGATCAGCACGATGCCGTGCTCATCGGCCACCTTGCGCAGGGGCGCGCATCAGCTCGGGGGCACGGGGTTGAAACCGCCTCACCCCTGCACCGGCTCGACGATGATGGCCGCAACCCGCGACGGGGCGATGTCGGTCTTGAAGAGACGATCCAGCTCTTGAGGTTTCCTCGACGCTGACGCCCTGTGAGGCCGCCGGAACGGATGCGCCAGACATCCCCATGGGTGGGCCGAAACCGGTCTTGTGGGGCGCGGTCTTGCGGTGAGCGCCATGGTCATGAAGGTGCGGCCATGGAAGGCACCGCTGAAGGCGATGACGCCACTGCGACCGGTGGCGGCGCGGGCAACCCTTGACGGCGTTCTCGACGGCTTCGGCACCCGTGGTGACGAGAGATGGTCTTCCTGGGACCGTCGATGGGCACGATCTCGTTGGGACGCTCGGCCAGAGCACACTAGCTGCTTCATAGGCGGCGACCTGGTGGCACGCGTGAACTTCTCGAGCTGCTCGCGCGCAGCCCCGATGACCTTAGGGGTGGCGCATGGCCGGTGTCTGACGACGGCAATGCCGGCCGCAAAAGTCGATGTAGCGGCGGCCTTCGGTGTCCCAGAGTTCCGCGTTGCTGGCACGTTCTGCGAACAGGGGGTCACCATGCCCACGCCGCGGGCGATGGCGGCAGCCCGGCGCTCGGACAGGATTTCTCGCTCGTGATGGGTCTCCTCGTTGGGTGGATAAGGTCGTTGTTGGCGAGGGACGATACCGAGGCAGGCCCCAGGGACAACTCTACGTTATCCTGCATCTCGGAAAGAGGTACCCGGCGCGCGCGCAGCCTCTGCCACGTCTGGGCGAGGACGCTACTGGCACGCTGCAGGCCCCTTTCGCGGGAAACCGACGGTGGTCTTCCCACAACAGTACCTGTCATGTTGCGCCTGCCACGTTGGACGGTACGCGCGAACGGCGGGCACGAACGAAGTGCGAGGTCGGAGAATGCCGCGACAACCGGACAGAATCAGCGGACGAGACAGAGATGGATACGAGATGAGAAGGGGAGGGATGCAGGGCTGGCTGATGGGACTCGAGACCACGACAGCGGAATCACAATCCGGGACTCCTGCAGCTGAGCTACAGCCACCACTGATAAAACAACTACTGGCCTGCCCGACAGGAGTTCGAACCTGTGACCCTCAGCTTAGAGGCTGATGCTCTATCCAGCTGAGCCACGGGCAGTTCTATCCGGCCGTTGATCCCCAGCGGACCGGGCAGACCGCCATTATACACGATTTGCCGAGTTGTGCTGGTCAGGGGTGGAGAGATTCGAACTCCCCGACATCCTGGTCCCAAAGCAGGCGCGCTACCAGGGACTACGCTACACCCCGAACGGCGCATTGTAGCGAGGATGTCGGGAGTTACAACTTAACGGTTCAGGGGTGGCCATCATCTGGAGCCAGCTCGGTGGCCAGCGACACGGAACTGGCCTCGACCATCACCCGCAGCACGGGTTCGGTGCCCGACGGACGGATCAGCACCTGCCCTCGTTGCCCAGACGGGCCTTTGGCCTCGGCGATGCTGGCCTGCAGTGCCTCGTGGCCCTGCCAGTCGAAGCCCTTCTTGACGCGGACGTTGATCATCTTCTGCGGCGGCAGAGTGCAGGTCGCCGATCAGCTCGCTCCAGCGTGGAGCCCGTGCGCTGCACGGCCGCCAGTACCTGCAGGGGCGCTGATGGTGCCGTCGCCGGTGCTGTGCGCGTCCAGCGCCAGCAGATGGCCCGAGTTCTCGCCCCCAGCAGCCAGCCGCTGCTGCAGCGGCTCCAGCACGTGCCGGTCGCCCACCTTGGCGCGCTCGAGAGGATGCCCTTGTCGGCCATGGCGCGCTCGAGGCGTAGTTGGTCATCAGCGTGCCCACGACACCGTCGACCTTGCCGCGAGCCAGCGGTCCATCACCATGATGTAGAGCGCGCTCGTCGCCGTCGAAGATGCGGCCGGACGCGTCACATGATCAGGCGGTCGGCGTCACCGTCAACGAGATGCCCGGAGGTCCGCACCATGGCGCAGCACCGCGAGCCGCCATGGCTTTCGGGTGCACAGCACCCACGCCGTCGTTGATATTGACACCGTTGGGCTCGGTGCCGATGGCATGACCTCGGCGCCCAGCTCATGGAAGACGTGCGGAGCGGTGTGATAGGCGGCACCGTTGGCGCAGTCACGCTGAGCTTGCAGCCTTCAGGTCAGGCTGGAGAGGTGCTCTTGCAGAACTCGATGCAACGGCCAGCGGCCCATCGACGCGGTGGGCCTTGCCAGCTGGTTGGAATCGACACAGACGATGGGCTCATCAGCAGTGCCTCGATGGCCTCTTCCATCTCGTCACGGGCGGCTTCTTGCCATCGGCCGAGAGAGCTTGATGCCGTTGTCCTCCATAGGGATTGTGCGAGGCACTGGGCACGCCTGCGTTCAGGCGCAGGCCGCGCGTGGTGGGCAATGGCGGGCGTCGGGATGGGAGCCGGTGACGTGACGTCCACGCCGGCTGCGGTGAAACCGGCCGTCAGCGCGACCTCAGCAGGTAGCCGGAGATGCGGGTGTCCTTGCCCAGCAGGACGGCGGGCACACAGGCGCCCTTGGAAAGATCCGGCCAGCAGCATAGCCCAGGTGCATGACAGAATTCCGGCGTGATGGGCGGTTCACCACCTTGCCCCGTACACCATCCGTCCCGAAATAACGACGTCCCATGGTCTGTTTTTGCTCCTCGCAGGACGGCGGATGGCGCATCCCCGATGTGAACGCTGCGGCCGCTGCCGGAGATCCTATGGCGGTCAGGCGCCGCACCTGGACGGTTTCGGTACATCATGCACCCGCACGATGGTGGCGCCCATCTGGACCGGCCAGCGCCGCTGCCGGGCTGGCCGCCAGGCGACGCTCGACCAGCTGGCCCGTGATGGCAGCATGGACTTGCGCGACCGCCGACCCAGCACCGGGGCAACCGATTGCCCCAGGCGGGAATGCGCTGTGCAGCGCCAGGTTGTGGGCCGGCGTCTTGCCCGAAGCAGGGGCCGGGTCCGAGCGAGATGCGCTCCGGCGCCACGCCGGCATCCAGCAGCGCCTGGGCTGTCCATCAGGAGCGCCCGACCTCGGCGCGCGTCCGGCATAGACGATTGGCCTGCATGCAGTGGCGGGTCGAAATCACCCCAGCGCATGTGCATGACGTGGCCCCGACCCGCCGCTGCACGACGGTGACAGCCCTCGCCTCCGGGGTACGAAAGCCGCTGATTCGTCGTTGATGATGCACAGCGCGGCAATGACGCGTGCCATCGTGCGGATGGCGGGTATCGATGGACGAGCACCGTCCGGCCGCCAGCGCCTCGACGGCGCGACCTGGCCCGGTCATCCTCGGGCGGCACGGCCGCCGCGCCAGGAGCGGGTGGACTCAGCGCCGGTGCGATGATGTCGGCGCCTTCTCGATCATCCGGCGTGCCGCGGCGACGGCGACGGCGGGTCACGACCAAACGTCCCCGTCGGAGGAGCTGTCGTCGGTGATGTTGAGGATGCCATGACCAGCGGACGTTTCAGCGACAACCGAAAAAGCGACCGCACTGCCAGAAGGCGGGTCGTGCGGTACTGGCGGCAGAATCGGGCGGGGTCGGCGAGACATCAGACGAAAGTATGGGCAAGACCCGGGTAACGACGGCCGGCATGGACTGTTTCCAGCGCCGCTTCCTCTGCCGAAGGAAGGACTGGACTCGGGCCTGTGCGCACGGCTGCGGTCGATATCTTGGCACGGTTTCGCAGAAAAAGCGACGAGTGAACAACGCCCGCCCGACAAAAAGGATTTGGCTGGGCTGCGAGCAGTGCCCTTGCGGGCCGGTGTCGAACCGGACAGCCACGCTGCCCGGCGAGTGCATCATCCCGTCCGGGCGCGGGGCCGCAGTGGGCGGCGTCGAGCCAAGCGGCGGATTGGGCTCAGACTCGACGGCGGGCGGCTGGGCAGGCGGGGTGCGCGGACCCGTTGTCGGACTTGAGCGTCCAGTCCTTCGGCGGTTGCGGCGGCCGGCCCGGCCATGATGTCGTCGATCTGCTCGATGCCGATGGTTTCCCACTCCAGCGGGGCGCTGGCCGTGGCGTGCATCTTGTCGGCGCTTTTCGCCGATCAGGCGGCGAGGCCAGCAGTACTGCTCGTCGACTGATGCGGCGAGATCTCCTCGTCGACCTTGCGCATGGTCTCTCGGAAACGTTGGTCGTCTGACAGGTTGACGGAACGTCCCAGGAAGACCTCGCTCTCGTTCTCGGCATAGACCATGGGGCACGAGCGATCACTGCTCATGCCGTAGCGCGTGACCGTAATGTCGCGCGCCGGGTAGATAAGCCCGCCTCGAAAGATCGTTGGAGCGCACTCGGTGGTCATCTCGTTCGCTGAACGCCTCTTTCGGCAATACGCGGCCGCCAGCGAGCATGGAGATCTGACTGAGCATGTGGGCCGATCGTGGCGCTGTAGCGATCACGCTCGGGCGGCGACATGCGACGCCAGCGCCCGGCCACGCGGGATGATGAGCGGCGCTGGCGGACCGGATCGGCCTTAACCCAGGCGGCAGGCGGCCCAGGATGGCGATGGCCGGACTCGTTGGTAAGCCGTGCTGCGGCGCTCGTCCTCGGTCGCGACCGTGGGCGGCGCTCGCACCCGTCGGGATCGCTTCCGTCCTCGCGCGCTCGAAGTCGATCATCTCGACCAGGCGGCCACATTGCGACGGGCGGCAAAGGCGCTGCCTCGTTGACCAGGTTGGCCAGATCGGCGCCGCGACATGCCGGGGGTGCCACGGGCCTAGCACGTCGGCCTGCACACGTCCGGGACCCACGGGCACCTTGCGCATGTGGACGTTGAGGATCTGCTCGCGGCCGGCGATGTCCGGAGCAGGACACCACCACCTGGCGGTCGAAGCGGCCCGGACGCAGCAGCGCGGGATCCAGCACGTCAGGACGGTTGGTGGCCGCGATGAGGATGACGCCCTGGCCGGTCTCGAAGCCGTCCATCTCGACCAGCAGCTGGTCTAGCGTCTGCTCGCGCTCGTCGTTGCCGCCGCCCAGGCCGGCGCCTCGTGACGGCCCACCGCGTCGATCTCGTCGATGAAGATGATGCAGGGGGCGTGCTTCTTGGCGTTCTCGAAGCATGCTCGCGGACGCGAGCTGCACCCACACCGACGAACATCTCGACGAAAGTCGGAACCCGAGATGGAAAGAACGGCACCTTGGCTTCGCCGCGCGATGGCACGCGCCAGCAGCGTCTTGCCGGTCCCGGGAGGGCCGACCATCAGGACGCCACGCGGGATGCGGCCGCCCAGCTTCTGGAAGCGGGAGGGATCACGCAGGAAGTCGACCATCTCCTGGACTTTCTTCCTTGGCCTCGTCGGCGCCCGCCACATCGGCGAAAGGCTGACGGGGTTGTTGTTCTCATCCAGCACAGCGCGGCTCTTGCCGAACGAGAAGGCCCGCCCTGCGCCGCCCTGCATCTGGCGCATGAAGAAGATCCAGACGCCGATGAGCAGCAGCATGGGGAACCACGAGATGAAGATCTGCATCAGCACCGACTGCTCTTCCTCGGGCTTGGCGTTGACCTGAACGCCGCTACTTCATCAGGTCGCTGACCATCCAGATGTCGCCGGTGGACGGGACATACGTGGACGAGGTGCGGCGTCGCGGGTGCGCACGCGCACGGCGCGACCATCGATCTGCACGCTGTCGACCCGGCTGTCTCTCGGCCTCTTTCATGAATTGGGAATACGGAATGTCTCCGACGCCCCTGCCGTGTCTCGAACTGTCGGAACACGGTAACAGGACCGGGGCGATGATCACCCAGACGGCTGCTTTGGGAAAACGCGTTATTCACCTGCTCTTCCTCATGGGCATGCAGACCAAGCGCCTGCAGCCGGTTGATTCTACGCTGTTGCGTCGGATTTTCCGTGCTTTTGTGCCGGACGGCACGAAGCCGTCCGTCAACAGCCCGTTTCGGCCACGATAGCCGCAGAAGCCGCCAGGATGACGGCACAAACATGGTTTTAGCCACGGTTGGCGCTGCTACCCGCCGACTCAGCCGGCGGCCCAGCAGATAGGTTTCCGCCGAGCGGTCACGCGAGGCCTAGGCTTGCGTGGCTGCACGACGGAAAAATGGTCCCTGAAAGGCGCACCGCTGGCTGTAGCCGCTGCCATGGAACACCTGATGAGCAGCGCACCCTCCGGCTTGAGCCAGCGGCTGGCGAAATCGACCGACAGCTCGGCCAGATCCTGCATGCGCGCGGTATCGGCCACGCCCACACCACTCAAGTTGGGGGCCATGTCCGACAAAACAAGATCGACCTTGCCGCCGTCCAGCAGCGCCTCCAGCCGGTCAAGCACGTCCTGCTCGCGGAAATCGCCTGCAGGTAGTTCACGTCCGGGATGGGCTCCATGGGCAGCAGGTCCAGCGCAACGATCCGCCCTGGATGGGCACCTGCGGGGCCTCGCCACGCAGGTCGTCGGCCTCTGCGCACGTCCTCGGCCAGATTGGGCGCCGCCAGACCGCCGGACGACCTGCGACCAGCTGCCGGGGCCGAGCCCAGATCCACCACGGTCATGCGCTGGACGGGATGAGGTGGTCCTGCTCGTCGATGCCGATGAGCTTGAAGGCGGCCCGCGCCCGATAGTGGTGGCGCTGCGCCAGCTTCACGTAAGGGTCGTTCAGGTGGTCGTGAAGCCAGGCCCGGTTCACCTTCTTGCTGCGACTGCTCTGCATGGATGGGTCAAGTGAATGATACTGGCACCCCGAGGGAGGGACGACGCTCTAGAATGAAGGGTCATGCGTGGGCACGGTGCCTACGACAGAAGATCATTCGACACGAGAAACATGCCTTCTTTGTTGGAAAAGGCCGAGCGCAAGGCGCTGGCGGCCCAGGCCCATCCTCTGAATCCGGTCGTGCTGCTGGGCGCTGCTGGGCTCACGCCCGCGGTGCTGCAGGAATCGACCGCGCCCTGGCGGCCCATGAGCTGATCAGGTGCGGCTGGCCGGCATGGACCGGGATGCCCGACAGGCGGCCAGCGAGCAGATCAGCGACAGCACGTCCAGCGCAGCGGTACAGCTGATCGGCAACGTGCTGGTGCTTTACCGACCGAAGCCGGACGAGGACGATCTGTCCTGATGATAGCGGTGGCCGACACCGGCCACGCCTTGATATTTTCAAATCGGGGCCATTGGAATTTCCTCTGGCCCCTTTCCTGTGCAGCTCTGGCTGCTGCCGTGGCTCAGCGATAGAGGACGTCCAGGATCTCGTACTCGCGCTCGCCACCGGTGCCTGGAAGAGGCGACATCCCCGGCGTACTTGCCGATGAGGGCGCGGGCCAGCGGGCTGGCCACCGAGATCTTGGACAGTTTCAGGTCGGCTTCGTCCTCGCCGACGATCTGGTAGAGTGACCTTGTCACCCGAATCGATGTCCTCAAGCTGCACGGTAGCGCCAAACACGACGCGACCGTCGGCGTCCAGTGCCGCCGGATCAATGATCTGGGCAGCCGACAGCTTGCCTTCCAGCTCGGCAATGCGCCCTCGATGAAGCTCTGCCGCTCCTTGGCCGACTCGTATTCGGCGTTCTCGGACAGGTCGCCCTGGGCACGTGCCTCGGCAATGGCGTTGATCACGTTCGGCCGCTCGACCGACGAGGCGCTGCAGTTCGTCCTTCGAAGCTGGGCGCCATGCTTGGTCAACGGAAAGGAGGTGGCCATGATGGAAGAGTCTCCAAAAGACAAGACCCCGGGGCAGCGGGAAGGCCTGAGCGGATACTGCGATCCAGACCTTCGCCGGTGCCTCGAGAGCAAACCAGAGGGTTGATGCCGCGCCAGTTTACACGATTTAGCCGCATTGGGCACGACTTCATGATGTGTGGGTGTGTTGGGGGTTGTTGGGTGGGGTTGTGTGGGGTTGTGGTCGAATGCCCCTGTTCCAGGCCCATGGAGGCCCTGACCTGGTGTTTGTTGTTTTGGTTTTGGGTTTTGGTTTGTTTTGTGGGGGTGGGTGTTGGTTGTTGTTTTGGTTTTTTGTGTGGTTGGGTTGTTGTGGTAGGAGGTAGCATGAATGACTTTCTCCTGGGTTCTTCCATGCTGTTTCTTACGGCGTACGCACGCAATAATCGGAGAAGACTCTGCCCACATATCAGAAAACCGTGGGGAGACCCTGCGTCGCCATCGAAGGCCAGAAACGCCAATCCGGGGTTTGGGAGTCGATCAACGGCGAGCAAGGCATATCTCTTCAGGGTCCGATGAGAAACTTTCTTCTTCGAGTTCTTGAAGCTCGTCGACGGTCAAGACATTTGTCGCCAATACGGAAGGAAAGCACTTTGGGGTATCTGGCTAGCAGACATGCCCAATCATCCAGCTGAGAGGATGGAACGCCATCTGACAAGAACATTGCCACAAAAAGCTGTTGTGCCTGCTGGCGAAGCCTATGTTGCTGCCTATTCGTGCCACGCCGCTACTGGCGCAGTTGTGCGGTGGCGCTGGAGGTGCACTAGCCATTGCTACAGGCGGCACAGGCGCGGCCGCTGCCGTGACTTGCGGTCTGACAATGCTGGCGCCGGATTCCTTCAAACTTCGACAACGCATGCAACTGAAATGCAATGCATTGATAATGAATAGAACCCACTGACGGGCACGGCGCTCCGGCTGCCTGGCCCAGCAACAAAAAGGGGCGTCGCGGGACCAGCCTCTATTCATCAACTGTCAGACACATCTCCGCTGCGTCTTCAGTAATGACGCGCCTTGCCGGCCGCGAGCCGTATCGGACCGGCCTGGCCGGCGTGCCATCAGCCCCTGCCCTGCCGGCGCTCGCTCAGATGCCCATGCAGCGTGCGGGGAATAGACATCGTGGGCGGCCTGGGATTCGAGGTGCATGCCCTCGACGGCAGCCAGAGCGCTGGCGATGGTCGTGTAGAAGGTGACGCGCTGCGCCAGCGCGGTGGTGCGGATGGCGAGGTCCTGGATGGCGCTGCGCCGTTCTTCCACCGAGTTGATGAGCAGAGAGAGATCTCGCCGTTCTTCAGCATGTCGACCACGTGGGGCGGCCTTCCTGCACCTTGTTGACCGGCGTGACCGGGATGCCGGCCTCGGCAATGGCGCCGGCCGTGCCTTGGTGGCCACCAGCAGAAGCCCATCTCGTGCAGGGGTCTTCGCCACGCGGATGGCCCGGGGGCGGTCGATCTGCTTGACCGGATGAAGGCCGTGCCTTCGAGTGGGCATGCGCACGCCCCCACCTGCGACTTGATGAAGGCGGAGCCGAACGAGTAGTCGACGCCCATCACCTCGCCGGTGGACTTCATTTCAGGCCCCAGGATGGTGTCCACCCGGGAACTTGTTGAAGGGAAGACAGCTTCCTTGATGCAGAAGTAGTCGGGGATGACCTCTTCGGTGACGCCCTGCTCGGCCAGCGTCTTGCCGACCATGCAGCGTGCCGCCACCTTGGCCAGCTGCACGCCGGTGCCTCGGAGACGAAGGGGCACGGTACGCGAGGCACGCGGGTTCACTTCCAGCACGTAGACCCGTTCGGTGGGCGGCTGGCCTTCTGTTCGGCCGGTTCGCGCTGGATGGCGAACTGCACGTTCATCAGGCCGCGCACCTTCAGCGCCTTGGCCATCAGCACGGTCTGACGCTTGTTTCCTCGACCAGGACCGGCGACAGCGAGTACGGCGGCAGCGAGCGAGGCCGAATCGCCCGAGTGCACGCCCGCCTGTTCGATGTGCTCCATCACGCCGCCGATGACGCGCTCGCCGTCGCACAGGGCGAGTCCACGTCGACCTCGATGGCGTCGTTCAGGAAGCGGTCGAGCAGCACCGGGGAGTCGTTGCTGACCTTGACGGCCTCGCGCATGTAGCGCTCCAGGTCGCGCTGGTCATGGACAATTTCCATGGCCCGGCCGCAGCACGTAGCTGGGCGCACCACCAGCGGGTAGCCGATCTCGTTGGCCAGCTGGATGGCCTCACCTTCGGTACGCGCCGTGCGGTTGGGCGGCTGCAGCAGGCCCAGGCGGGTCAGCAGCTTCTGGAAGCGCTCGCGGTCCTCCGCAACGTCGATGGAAGTCGGGCGAAGTGCCGATGATGGGCACACCGGCCGCTTCCAGCGCACGGGCAAGCTTTCAGCGGCGTCTGGCCGCCGTACTGGACGATGACGCCGACCGGTTTTTCCAGCTCGACGATCTCCAGCACGTCTTCCAGCGTGACGGGCTCGAAGCACTAGGCGATCAGAGGTGTCGTAGTCGGTGGAGACGGTCTCGGGGTTGCAGTTGACCATGATGGTCTCGAACCCGTCTTCACGCAGCGCGAACGACGCATGCACGCAGCAGTAGTCGAACTCGATGCCCTGCCCGATGCGGTTCGGGCCACCACCCAACACGATGATCTTCTTGCGATCGGAGGGCTGCGCCTCGCACTCGTCCTCATGGGTGGAGTACAGGTAGGCAGTCTGCGTGGCGAACTCGGCCGCGCAGGGTGTCCACCCGCTTTGTAGACCGGCCGCACGCCCAGGCTGTGACGCAGCTTGCGGATCTCGTGCTCGGTGGTTTCCAGCAGGTAGCCCAGCCGGCGGTCGGAGTAACCCTTTTCCTTCAGCGTGCGCAGCGTCTCGGCATCCAGGTCGCCCAGCGTCATGGTGTCGAGCTGCAGCTCGATATCGACGATCTCCTTGACCTGCGCGAGGAACCACGGGTCGATCTTCGTGAGCGCATGGACTTCCTCGATGGTGAAGCCCTGGGCGAAGGCATCGCCCACGTACCAGATGCGCTCGGAACCGGGCTCGCCCAGCTCCTTCTCGATGACCTCGCGGTCGGTGGTCATCTGGTTGAGGCCGTCGACGCCGACCTCCAGGCCACGCATGGCCTTCTGCAGCGCCTGCTGGAAGGTGCGACCGATGGCCATGACCTCGCCCTACCGACTTCATCTGGGTCGTGAGACGGTTGTCGGCCTGCGGGAACTTCTCGAAGGCAAAGCGCGGGATCTTGACGACCACGTAGTCGATGGCGGGCTCGAACGACGCCGGGGTGGCACCCCGGTGATCTCGTTCTTCAGCTCGTCCAGCGTGTAGCCCGGCACAGCTTGGCCGCCACCGGCGATGGGGAAGCCCGTGGCCTGGAGGCCAGTGCCGAGGAGCGCGAGACGCGCGGGTTCATCTCGATGACGATCATCCGCCCGGTTTCGGGATGGATGGCGAACTGGACGTTGGAGCCGCCCGTGTCGACGCCGATCTCGCGCAGCACCGCGATCGAGGCGTTGCGCATCAGCTGGTATTCCTTGTCGGTCAGCGTCTGCGCCGGCGCCACGGTGATGGAGTCGCCGGTGTGCACGCCCATCGGATCCAGGTTCTCGATGGAGCAGACGATGATGCAGTTGTCCTCGCGGTCACGCACCACCTCCATCTCGAACTCTTTCCAGCCGATGAGGCTTTCCTCGATCAGCAGCTCGTTGGTGGCGAGGGTTCCAGACCGGTCTTGCAGATGGTCTCGAACTCCCTCGGCGTTGTAGGCAATGCCGCTGCCGGTGCCCCAGCGTGAAGCTGGGACGGATGATGACGGGGAAACCGATGTCGCGCTAGGGCCTCAGGCATCGTCCATGGAATGGGCGGATGGCTGAACGCGCCGAACCCAGGCCGATGGATTCCATGGCCTGCTTGAATTTCTGCCGGTCTTCGAGCCTTCTCGATGGCCTCGGGGCGTGCGCCGATCAGCTCGACCTCGTACTTTGTCCAGCACGCCGTGGCGGGTGCAGGTCGAGGGCGCAGTTGAGCGCGGTCTGACCACCCAGTGGTGGGCAGGATGGCGCTGGGGCGCTCTTTCTCGATGATGCGTTCGAGGACCTGCCAGGTGATGGGCTCGATGTAGGTGACATCGGCCATGTCCGGGTCGGTCATGATGGTGGCCGGGTTGCTGTTGACCAGCACGACCCGGTACCCCTCCTGGCGCAGCGCCTTGCAGGCCTGGGCTCCGGAGTAGTCGAATTCGCAGGCCTGGCCGATGACGATCGGGCCGGCGCCGATGATCAGGATGCTTTCGAGGTCTGTACGCTTGGGCATGGCAGGGATCACAGGGCTGCGGTGCTCGGCCATCAGCCGGGCGAACCGTTCGAAGAGAGGAATGACGTCGTGGGGGCCGGGGCTGGCTTCGGGGTGGCCCTGGAAGCTGAAGGCCGGCGCATCGGTGAGCTCGATGCCCTGCAGCGAGCCGTCGAATCAGCGACACGTGGTGACGCGCACCCGGGCCGGCAGCGAGTCGGCATCCACCGCAAAGCCGTGGTTCTGACTGGTGATGCTGACGCGGCCATGTCGAGGTCCTGACCGGGTGGTTGGCACCGTGGTGGCCGAACTTCATCTTGATGGTGCGTCCACCGACGGCGAGGCCCAACAGCTGGTGCCCCAGGCAGATGCCGAAGAACGGCACCTTGCGATCGAGGAAGGTGCGCAGCGCGTCGATGGCGTAGGTGCAGGGTTCCGGATCACCAGGACCGTTGGAGAAGAAGACGCCATCGGGCTTCATGGCCAGCACGTCGGCTGCCGGCGTGGTGGCCGGCACGACGGTCACGTCGCAGCCCTGGTCAGCCAGCGGGCGCAGGATGTTGCGCTTGGTGCCGAAGTCGTAGGCGACGACGCGCAGGCGTCAGCCGTCCGGACCCGGTGCCTTTTTCGTGCGGCTGGGCGCGATGACCGTCGGTGAGCGACCAGCTGCCCTCTTCCCAGACATAGGCTTCTGCACGCTGACTTCCCTTGGCCAGATCCATGCCGGCCAGGCCGGGGAAGGCACGTGCTGCAGCCAGGCGGCATCGATGTCGAGCGGAGCGTCGATGTCGGCAGCGGCCACCAGACAGCCGCTCTGGGCACCGCGCTCGCGCAGCAGCCGGGTGAGCCGGCGGGTGTCGATGCCGACCAGGCCGATCTTGCCGTGTTCCTGAGAAGGTCAGGCGGATTGCTGGGCTCGCCAGCTGGAGACCTGCTGTGGCAGCGCCCGGATGACGAGACCAGCGACGTGCAGCGCCACCGATTCCATGTCTTCGGTGTTGGCGCCGGTGTTGCCGATCTGGGAGGCGGTGAGCGTGACGATCTGTCGTGCGTAGCTTGGGTCCGACAGAATTTCCTGGTAGCCGGTCATGGAGGTGTTGAAGACCACCTCTCCGGCGGAAAGCCCCGCCGCACCGAAGGAATATCCAGAAAACACGGTCCCGTCCGCAAGAACGAGAGCCGCACGGGGCAGCTTCGAGCAAATGGATTCGGCATATCCCACCCGGTAGATAAACTGCTCGATTATGCCACAGCGAAAAAGGCTTGCTGCGGCGCAACCGCGGCATCAGCCTGCTTCGGCTTCTGGCTTCGGCAATCAGGCGATCGACCAGTGGCGGCACGCCCTCGGCCGCACGGGCCGCGAGTGACCTCGACACCGGCCACGGCGGGCGGGCGCGGATCGACCAGGTAGCAGCGCGTACCCGGCTGCGCACATTCCAGCAGGCCGGCTGCCGGGTAGACCTGCATCGAGGTGCCCACCACCAGCACTGCATCGGCCTGCGACACCCATTCGGCCGCCAGATCGATGAGGGGAACGGCTTCGCCGAACCAGACGATATGGGGACGCATGGGGTAGCCGTCCGGATCCCGGTCCGCCAGCGTCTGGTCGCGGGTCCAGTCCACCACGTAGTCGTCGTCGACGCTGCTCGCAGCTTCTTGAGTTCGCCATGCAGGTGCAGCACCTGGCGGCTGCCGGCGCGCTCGTGCAGGTCATCGACGTTCTGGGTGACGATGCGCACGTCGTAGTGGTCGGCCAGCCTGGCCAGCGCGTGGTGCGCCGCGTTGGGCTGCGCCTCGAGCAGCTGGCGTCGGCGCGCGTTGTAGAAATCGATGACCAGCTGCGGATTGCGGGCAAAGGCTTCCGGCGTGGCCACCTGATCCACCCGATGCCCCTTCCCACAGGCCATCGCTGTCACGGAAGGTCTTCAGGCCACTGTCGGCGCTGATGCCTGCACCACTGAGGACGACGATGCGTCGTTTCATGTCCACCTCGGCTCGTTGGATCGGGAAAAGACAGCATTGTCCCAGCAAGCGTGCCCTGCAAAAGGCGGGCAGGCGTGACAGGCATGCACCGCTACCGGGCTGATGTCCAGCCGGGAAGGATCGACTCAGTCCTTCAGCAGGTTGTTGGACTTGAGCGCAGCCAGCCACTTGTCGGCGATGACGGCTTCACCCTGATCGTTGGGAGTGGAAGCGGTCACGCAGCATGGTGGTGGCGAAGCCGGCGTGCTGGTCCACCACGACAACCTTGGACTTGGCGGTGGACAGCGGCGCGATCTGCGAAACGATCTGGGCGTTGTAGGCCGCGACGCTGGCCTCTTCCGTCCCCCTTCGGTGTTCAGGTAGGGAATGACCTGAGCCACCAGGATGGTGATGTCGTCGTCCGCGGCGCGCAGCGTCTCGATCATCGCCCGCAGCTGCGTGACGGCGTTGGCCACGCCATTGGCGGCGTCGTTGTGCAGGTTGTTGGTGCCGATGTGGATGACGGCCACGTCGGGCTCCTGATCACGCACGGCAGCCTTCAGGGTGCTGAGCGCCTGCGGCAGCGCGGTGTTGACCTGATCGACGCAGGCACCCCAGTAGCCCTGGTGGGCGGTGTCGAACTCGGGCAGCTTGTAGACGCCGGTGTCGACCGCCGTGGTGTTGTTAGCGCACGAGTTCACGTCGGCCGTGGACGTGCCCAGCCAGGGTGCCCACGAAGTCCACCTGCGGCAGGCTGGCATCGGTCATCAGGCCGTTCCAGAGATTGCGGCGGAAGCTGTCCTGGGCGGTGCCGGCCTGCGGGGCACTGCCCTGGGTGATCGAATCGCCGATGTACATGATGCGCACCACGTCGTCATCGTTGTCGGTGCTGTTGGCGATGGGCGCGCGGCCACCGGCAGGCGCAACCCCAGCTCGTCCACCTGCGTATCGGTGGCGGTAGTGAAGTTGACGGCCTTCCAGTCATTGGTGGCCAGCCGCAGCTGGCCGTTGCCCGCGTCGGTGAGCGCAGCGCTGTAGGCGCCGGTGGGAACCATTGGCGGTGCCCGACTGAACCCAGGCCTCGGTGGCCCAGGCCGCCGCCGTGTTGACCAGATACTTGGCGTTGGCGCGATCATCGGCGCCACCGGCCGTGTCCTGCACCAGACGAGTCTGGGCGGTGGTGAAGATGGCTTCCACCTGTGCAGGTTTCACCAGGCTCTGCGTGAAGGCGGCCTCGGGCCAGAAGCGGAACAGCTTGCCCGCCGTCATCTTGACCGAGACACCGCCACTGGATTCGGCGCGCAGGGCAGGTGCCCAGCTCGCAGGCCTGGGCGTCGCCGTTGTAGGCCGCGTTGTAGAAGGCGCCCCGCACCTGGTTGCTGTACTGCACGCGGCTCCACTTGCCGCCGCTGCGCACGTAGGTTTCAGGTTGCGCAGCTGCACGCGGGTGTTGGTGGCCGTGTTGTCGGCAGCGGTGAAGACCTGGCCATAGGCGCCCAGTGCGGTGGCCGTGGCCGGCGCCGTCGCGTTCTGGGCCGCGGCTGCCGTGGCGTAGTAGCCCGCGGTCAGCTCGGCAGAGGTGGATTCATGTGCGCCGGTGCGGGCCGCCTTGATGGCAGCCACCGAGTTGACCGCGCCCGTGGCCGTCGTGGTCGTGCCAGTGGTTCCAGTCGTGCCGGTCGTGCCCGTGGTCGTTCCGGTCGCGCCGGCATTGGTCGTGCTGGCGGTGTTGTTGTCGTTGCTGTCCGAGCCGCAGGCTCCCAGGACGAGGGAAACGGCGAGAAGCCCGGCGGTGGGCACTGCGCGAGAGATTTTCATGAAATGGATAAATCGGTAGCGCCCATGAGCCATGCCTTCGGAAGGGGCTGGCCCGGACCGGACCGGACATGTTCGATGCAAGGGCTGCACACCAGGAACCGGCGCCCATGCCGGCTCATGAAGCATCCTGCAGGAATTGTCCCGGCCTTTCGTGGCCCCTGGGCAGGTTGAAAAGTGGCGCGCAGTGTAGCAGCGCCCATCCCACCCTTTATTGCAGGATCACTCGGCTGATACGCAAACCAGAACAAAGCGCCGACATTGCTTGGCAAAAACGCTGCAGAAACGCAGCCAGATACGGTTTGCAGGGCGATATTTCCGGATATTTACCGAATATCCATCGCCACAACGCCCATGAATGGTGAATACATTAGAAGATACACGCTCGCACGAAACAAACGGTCACGCTTTTCCAATAAACGATACGACCGAGACGTCTGAACCTGCCCCCATACGCCAGGCTCAGACATGCAGGGTACATGCGCGGGAAAGCCTCCTTTTTCAGCGATGGAAGAAGTGGCGGTGCGGCGCCCACGAAAAGCCCGGGCAGGCGTGACATGTACGCACTGACCCGGGCCTGGGCATCCGGTACCCTGCGACGACGGACCTACACGTTTGCGCCTGTCGCGCAATGCCTGGGCCACCGTCGCGGCATCGACGTATTCCAGCTCGCCGCCCAGCGGCACACCCCGGGCCGGACGACTGACCGTCAGTCCCCGCCGTGAGCACCTCGCTGAGGGTAATGGGCAGTGGCCTCGCCTTCCTGGGTGAAGTTGGTGGCCAGCACCACTTCCTGGACCACACCATCGGTGGCGCGCGCCAGCAGGCGCTCGAACTGCAGATCGGTCGGCCCGATGCCATCCAGCGGCGAGAGCCGGCCCATCAGCACGTAATAGAGCCCCTGATAGGCGCGGGTGTGCTCGATGACCAGCTGGTCGGCCGGGGTTTTCCACCACGCACAGCAGCGCGGGATTGCGCGTCTCGTCGCTGCAGATATCGCACAGCTCATGTTCGGTAAGCGTGTTGCAGCGGCTGCAGTGCCTCACCCGCTCAAGGGCGTGCGCCAGCCCTCGGACAGGCGCCGGGCAGCATCGCGGTCGCGCTGCAGCAGGTGAAAGGCCAGCCGCCTGGCCGAGCGTGGGCCCCACGCCGGGCAGTCCACGCAGGGCGAGGATCAGTTCGTCGAGGGCGGCCGGGTCCTTCACGCGCAGTCAGCCATCAGAACGGCATCTTGAAGCCCGGAGGCGGCGGCAGGCCGGCGGTGACGGCCGACATCTTTTCCTGGGCGGTCTGCTCGGCACGGCGCAGGGCATCGTTGACGGCTGCGGCCACCAGATCTTCCAGCATGTCCTTGTCGTCGGCCAGCAGGCTGGGGTCGATGGCGATGCGGCGCACATCGTTGCGGCAGGTCATCACCACCTTCACGAGGCCGGCGCCGGACTGGCCTTCCACCTCGATGTCGGCCAGCGAGTCCTGCACCTTCTTCATGTTGTCCTGCATCTGCTGGGCCTGCTTCATCAGCCCGGCCAACTGGTTCTTCATCATGACGATTTCTCTCCATCGAGGGGTTTGATCGAATCCGGCAGTATGGTGGCTCCGAACTCTTCAAGCAATGTCCGGACGAAAGGATCGGCCTTGATGGCCTCTTCACTCTCGGCCTGACGACGTGCCTGTTGTTCGGACGCACGTGCAGCCGCGGTCTGGCCACCGGTCTGTCCCACCGTGACCCGCAGCTGCACCCCGGCACCGAAGTGCTCAGCCAGCAGCTCGCGGGCACGCTCCACCAGCGAGGGCTCGGCCAGATGGCGGATGGGCACCTGCACCTGAAAGACCTGCCCCTGCACGCCCTTCCAGCTCGCTTTGCGCCAGCAGCTGGCGCACGGCGCCCTGGGCATGCAGGCGCGCCACGAGGCTCGGCCAGTCGCCGTCGAAATCCAGCGTGGTGGCGATGGCGGGCGAATCGGCCGCGGTGGGTGCGCCTGGCACCGCAGGAGCATGGGCCGCAGCGCGTGCCCTGGGACACGGCTGGGGTTGTTTGAGGCCGAGGCGCCTGGGCCACCGCAGGGGCATGTGCTGCTGCAGCGGCATGCGCCGCGGCGGGCGCCGCCGCAGCGGGGAGCCTCTGGCTGCAGTCGGAACGGATATGGGCGGCTGCGCAGCAGTGCGCATGCGATGCGGCGACCTGCATGGCCGGCGCGATACGTGGAGCGCGGCGGGTTCATGCGTGACAGGCGCGTGCGTGGCGGGCGCATGGGCAGCCGGGGCCGACGCTGCAGGGGCATCGAGGCCCGGTGCCACGGGATGCCTGCGACCGGCGGTCGGCCGAGGTGTCGAAATAGAGATCCTGCCGGGCCGGTCGAGGCCGGTCGTCGTCAGCCGAGGAACGGGCGGGCGATTCACCGCCTGCGGGCTGGCGTGCACCCGTCTGGCGCGGGGCGGCAGCCAGCGCCCCCGACACGGGCGCCTGCCGCGGTGCCCTGGGCCGTTGCTGCCACGGGCCACCATGGCGGCGGCCATCTGGCGAGCACGGGCGCGCGCATCCATGGCGGCATCGCCCCCTGCCCCGACGGCACCATGCCCGGGCCGGCGTCCGGGCCGCCCGCGGCATCGGCGTGCGAGGCCCCTCTGGCGGCGCCCGGTTGCCCCGGTGCCTGCGCACCCGTCCCCGGCCAGCAGCACGGTCCGGCGCACCGCCGAAGGACGGCGCGCGCTACCCGGCGCCGCCATGGCACGTGCTGCCGCGGCTGGCCGCGCGCGGCGCCATCGTCCACGGCAGCCAGCGCGCCCAGCGCCAGATTGTCGGCACGGAAAGCCAGCATCCGCAGCAGGGTCATCATGAACCCGGTCTGGGCATCCAGGCGCCAGCGGCAGGTCACGCACGCCATGGATGGCGATCTGGCACCAGACCTGCACATCGGAAGGATCCATCTGCGCCGCCAGCACATGCGGCTCGCCCTGACCCACCTGGGCCAGCGCCACCCGCTGCAGCTCGGCGGCCATGGCCATCAGGATCTGGGCGTGGGCCACGTTGCGGGTCGCCAGACTGTCGGCCTGCTGCACCACGGCCGCGGCATCGCCGGCGGCCAGCAGCGCCAGCAGTTCGGGCGCCAGGTCTTCATCGACCGTGCCGAGCATCTCTGCACCGTGGCCTGCTTCACCTGCCCCGCGCCCAGCGCGATGGCCTGGTCGAGCAGCGACAGACCGTCGCGCATGCTGCCGCAGGGCGGCCTTGCCGATCAGCTCCAGGCCCGCTCTTCAAAGGGATGTCTTCGGCCTGCAGGACGTTGGCCAGGTGTCCGGCCACGGTGGCCGGGCTGACGTTGCGCAGGCCGAACTGCATGCAGCGCGACAGCACGGTGACCGGCACCTTCTGCGGATCAGTGGTGGCCAGCACGAAGATGACGTGGGGCGGCGGCTCTTCCAGCGTCTTCAGCATGGCGTTGAAGGCGTGGGTGGAAAGCATGTGGACCTCGTCGATGACGAAGACCTTGTAGCGACCCACCGTGGGCAGGTAGGCGGCGTTTTCCAGCACCACCGCCATTTCCTCAACTTTTCGGTTGGAGGCCGCGTCCATCTCCAGATAGTCGGGAAAGCGCCCTCGTCCCTCGCCCCGGCAGGCTGAGCATTCGCCGCAGGGATGGGAGCTCACGCCCTTTTCGCAGTTCAGGGCCTTGGCCAGGGATGCGGGCGATGGTGGTCTTGCCCACGCCCGGGTGCCGGTCAGCAGGTAGGCGTGGTGAAGCCGCTGGTTGTCGAGTGCGTGACGCAGCGCGCGCACGACCGTCGTCCTGTCCGACCAGGGAATCGAAGTCGCGCGGGCGCCATTTGCGGGCCAGCACCTGATGGCTGCCGGAGGAGAAAGTGACTGCACCGGGTTCCTTGCCGGAGCCACGGGGGCGCACCGGGCGGAAAAGACTGGAAGACGGGAGGCGCCGCAGGGACCCTGTGGCACCCTGTACCGGCGAGATATGAGGGGACGAGCCGAACCCTCGGCACTTGCGGGATCTGGTTATGGCTGCTTCCTTCCGGACCTGACCAGGTTCCCGAGCCACAATGCGAGGGAGGCCCGTCCGCTGGCGATTGTATATCAAGGCGCCGCGACGGCAAGTTCGGGCATGCCCGCACGCATCCGGCCCGGGATCCGCCGCCGCCCTCGCTGCATCGGGCAGCGCGCGCGCCCTGCCCAGCCGTCGAAGAGCAGCGCGCGGCGCGGCATCATGTCGTGTCGACATATGTGTCATTCCCGAGACGATGCATGCAGCCATCGGGCCGACGGATGGCATTGATTCCCTGCTATCCACCCCAATCTGACGGAAAGAGGCCTGGATACGGGCTTTTGGCACGGTACGAGGGCAACGGCATTCGCGCCCCTGCCCACCCGCCCTCCGGCAGCATCCAGGGCTTGCGTGCCCTGCGCCTCCCGGTGGCCAGCCGTGTTATTTTTAGCGTCCGAACAGGAGGTTCCAGAAAACCCATGGGTATCAAAAACGTTTCCGCTGATTCCTTCGACACCGATGTGCTGAAGTCCGACGTGCCGGTGCTGGTCGATTTCTGGGGCCGAATGGTGCGGCCCCTGCAAAGCTCATCGCCCCGATCCTCGACGAGGTCTCGCACGACTACTCCGACCGGATGGCCGTGGCCAAGGTCAACGTCGACGAGAGCCAGGCCATTGCGGCCAGGTACGGCATCCGTGGCATTCCCACGCTGATGCTGTTCAGAACGACGCTGGTGGGCACCAAGGTGGGCGCCGTCTCCAGGGCCAGCTCACCGCCTTCCTCGACAGCAACCTCTGATCCCGGGTGCCGACGCACGGTGCCTCGCACGCTGCGCTCGGCCTGACCGGCAGTCACGCGGCGGCACCGTCTTGGCACAGCCCTGTCGCGCGGAGCTTCCCGCATCCTCGGCAGCGTCCGCCGGCAGCCTCATCGCTCCTGCGTCGCTCCATGTGACAGGCGTGGCGAAATCTGCGGCCGGTTTAGTGGATTTTTTGCACATGCAGGTCATTCGTAGTACAGTGCGAACCCGAACCTGATCGGGCACTCGCCCTGACAGACCGGCACTGCATCTGCCGGCTGCAGGTCCGATGCGCAACGGGCCATCTGCCGCAGCGCTCTGCACCGCGTGCACGCGCTGCCTGCCCGGATCCTCCGGAAGAACCGACCGCCGAGCCAGAAGCCCGGCAGGAGCGGCGCATGAAGGTGCCGGCACGGTTTTCGGACCTCTCCGGAACATCCGGCTCTGTCCGTCGGCTTTCCAGCCATCGCGCCCAGCAGGCAATCTCCGGCCACCGAGCCATCGTTTCCCGGTCGGCCTCCGCTCTTGCCACCGTCGCCCGCAGGCGCTTCTGCTCCGTCAGGACCGCCCGGCGCGCGGCCACACCCCATTCCATTCCCCGAAGTCTTGCCATGCCGGCATCGTTTCCGGCGGGGCCGATTCCGACCAACCCTCATCCGTTCCCACCTATGTACCTGTCCGAGCTGAAGGTCTGCATATTTCGCGCCCGATCGAAATAGCGCAAAGCCTGGAGATCGAAGCTGCCAACCGCCTGCGCAAGCAGAGAGCTGATGTTCGCCATCCTCAAGCGCAAAGGCGCGCAACGGCGACCAGATCTTCGGGGACGGCGTGCTGGAGGTCCTGCCCGACGGCTTCGGCTTCCTGCGCACCCTCGAGACTTCCCTACCTGGCCAGCCCGGACGACATCTACATCTCGCCCTCGCAGATCCGCCGCTTCAATCTGCACACCGGCGACTCGATCGAGGGTGAGGTGCGCACGCCGAAGGATCGGCGAGCGCTACTTCGCGCTGGTGAAGGTGGACCGCATCAACGGCGCGCCCCCGAGCACTCAAGCACAAGATCCTCTTCGAGAACCTGACGCCGCTGCACCCGGACGAAGTGCTGCGTCTGGAGCGTCCCCGACCTGCTGACCGACGAGAACGTCACCGGCCGGATCATCGACATCATCGCCCCCATCGGCAGGGCCAGCGCGGCCTCGATCGTGGCACCGCCCAAGAGCGGCAAGACGGTGATGATGCAGCACATCGCGCATGCCATCACCACCAACCACCCCGATGCCGTCGTCATCGTGCTGCTGATCGACGAGCGCCCCGAGGAAGTGACGGAGATGCAGCGCTCGATCCGCGGCGAAGTGGTCTCCTCCACCTTCGACGAGCCCGCCACCCGTCACGTGCAGGGTGGCCGAGATGGTCATCGAGAAGGCCAAGCGCCTGGTCGAGCACAAGAAGGACGTGGGTGATCCTGCTGGACTCCATCACCCGCCTGGCCCGTGCGTACAACACCGTGGTGCCCTCCTCCGGCAAGGTGCTGACCGGCGGTGTGGACGCCAACGCCCTGCAGCGGCCCCAAGCGCTTCTTCGGTGCGGCCCGCAACATCGAGGAAGGCGGCTCGCTCACCATCCTGGCCACGGCGCTGATCGACACCGGCAGCCGCATGGACGAGGTGATCTACGAGGAGTTCAAGGGCACCGGCAACATGGAGATCCACCTGAACCGGCGGATGATGGAAAAGCGCATCTTCCCGGCGATGGACATCAACCGTTCCGGCACCCGCCGCGAGGAACTGCTGATCAAGCCCGAGATCCTGCAGAAGGTCTGGATCCTGCGTCGCCTGCTGCACGACATGGACGAGCTGCAGGCCATGGAGTTCCTGCTGGATAAAATGAAGGCCACGAAGAACAACACCGAGTTCTTCGAAATGATGAAGAAGTGAGCCCCATGCACATCCGCCTGAAGGACCTGACCTATCCCGCCATCGCCCTGGTGGTGGCCCTGCTGCTGCGCTACCTGGTGGTGGAATCCACCGACCTGGCCCTGCACTGCGACATGCACCGATGGGAAGGCTGGTGCGGTGTGCGCACCGCGCTGGTGCTCTCGTTCTTCCGGCAGGATCTGGGCTGAGTGGCCCTGGTGCTGTCGCTGCTGGCCTGCTGGCGCCAGAGCCTGCTGATGGCGCGGCTGTCGCTGGCCCCTGGCCGTGGCCGGACTCATCCTCTATTCGTATGAACCGGCTGCCGTGGCCGCGCTGGTGGCCGCCATGCTGCTGGCGCGCCTGGACGTGAAGGCGCGCCGTCTGGCGCAGCCCGCCTGACGGGCATCACCCCAGCAGCACCTCCACTTCCGGTCATCGGAAGGCACGAAAAAGGGCCTCTCACGAGGCCCTTTTTCATGTCCGGGCAGCGCCCGGCTCCACCACTTTCCTCAGCGCTCGTCCTGCGCCGGCATCCAGAAGCGGCCATCAGTGGCCACCGCAGCCAGCGCCACCACGGTGGCGCCAAACGTCAGCGACTGGCCATTGGCAAAGCCCTCGATGAGCACAAAGGCGATGCTGCCCAGCACGCAGACAGCGGCCAGCACGCGCTCTTCCACGGCCCCCGCCAGCCGCAGGCCGGCCAGTCGGGCCATGGCCAGCCCCAGCAGCGGCAGCATGTACAGCACCGTCAGGGAAGCCCCGGTAGCGGGCATCAAAGACCAGCAGCAGGGTCATGATCGCGGCCGCGAACAGCGAGGAAGCTGCGGCACACGCCCAGCCAGTCCAGCGCATCGAAGTGCGCACGCCGACGCCGCCACAGCGTGTTGAACGACGGCACGGTCAGGCCCACCAGCGACGAGGCCCCTGACTGGCCGGCCGGTCGGAACGCCCGAGGGCCAGCAGCTGCGCCAGACGGAACACCAGCAGCAGCGATGCCGCCCCCAGCAGCACGGTGGCACCCCATTCCAGCGGATTGCGGTTCCAGACCACGCCATAGCGCAGCTCTGCCACCACAAGGCCTCCGGTTGCCGCCCCCAGGGCCAGCACCTGCACCTGCGGCAGTCGTTCCGTCAGCTTCCAGCGGCGGGACAGCCCCAGGGCGGCTGCCGAGGCCGATGACGGCCCCCAGCCAGCCCAGATACCAGTACGGATCTTCTGCGACCGGGCCGGTGGCGGGGAACTTGGCCTGGCCTCACTGTCGAAGACCCCCAGTTGCCGCCCATGGCGCCTTCCTGACCCCGCTTCCACGGCTGGTCGGAAGCCCCTCGATGAAGTTGTAGTTCAGGGTGGTGGTCAGCCGCGGCCTGGCTGAACTCGCGCATGAAGCGCGCCTGGTTGACGCGGCTGGCCACGGCGGCTTCCCGCTGGCGGCCTTCGCTGGGCCAGCCGGTCTCGCCGATCAGCACGTCCTTGCCATTGAACATCTGACGCATGCGCTCGGCCGTGCCGGTGATGTGGTCGATGGCGGCGTGGATGCCCACCGGATGATCTTCCCAGTACGGCAGGGATGCGAACCGTGACGAACGAGACGTGCCGGGCCAGCTCGGCGTTCTCGCTCCAGAACTCCCAGACATCGGCATAGGTCACGGGCACGTCGACGGCACTGCGTACCCTGATCGATGTATTTGGCCATCTGCTGCGCCGACTGCTCACGGCGCAGCAGCACCTCATTGCCCACCACGATGCCGCGGATGGTGTCGGGGTATCGCGGGCCAGCTGGATGGCACGCTGGATCTCGATGTCGTTCTTGTCGCGCTCACGACCGATCCAGACGCCCAGCAGCACCTTCATGCCCAGCGACCTGGCCACCTCGGGCACCTTGTCCAGCCCCTGAATGACGGAATAGGTGCGCACGCACTGCGAACGGGCCGCCAGGATGGACAGGGTCTTCGCGCAACCGCGCTTCCGAGACCATGGCGCCGGGATCCAGCGGAGTCTCGCCGGGCTTGCAGGAACGGCGCATAGGAAACGCACTGCAGCTTGTCGTCGGCCGCATCGACCATCGGCTGCGGCGTGCCCTGGGCGCGCCACCAGGCCAGCACCAGCAGGGGCTGCCAGCACGCTCAGCAGGGTCATCCAGCGGGAACGGTTGCGGGACGGGAAATCGAACATGGGAATGGTCTGTGACGATCGATGGGAAGGAGCACCCAGCGTACTCAGGGATGCCGGAACGGCATGGGACAGCCGGGCGGGCACAGAAGAGGATGATACCGGTCCGCCGAGGAATCAGGCGGCTGAAAAATACGCCGTCAACGCCATGTGTATCAGGCTGCAAAGTGACGTGACAGCCTCGTAATTCTGCCAGAGCCGACAGACGCATAGAATCTCGGGTTGTCCGCGCAAAGGTCGTGTCGGACGTTCTGCAGTCATTCATGACATTCCACACGTACGGCAAACTTTGACCGGCCTGCTCAGTCCCGTGAAGGTTCATCATTGCGGGGATCGGGCACAATGCCCGGCGCACGCCCGCCTCGGCATGTCCGGGGCGCGCCGCGTCGACGCATCGCATCTCGTTCTGTCAATCCCGACAGGAAGCATCCCCTATGTCCGGACCGGACTCCCTTCGTCCACCCAGGCCCCCAGCCACCCCATTCCCGACAACCCGCTGGGCGAGCATTTCCGCAACCACCATCCGGTCACCTTCGGCCGCGTGGTGGGCGCGGCGTTCCTCGCCCTGTCGCTGGCCGTGCTGAACTTCGTGACCTGGGACAAGATCAACCCGCTGGTGGACGCGCCGGCCTTCTACGGCAAGATCAGCGGCCTGGCCTACAACTCCGCCCAGCGCTGGGACAACCCGCTGGATGGCCGCAACGCCGATGAATCCTCGATCGAGAAGGACTTCAGATCCTGTCCGACTACACGACGCGGGTGCGGACCCACAGCAGCGTCGACCAGCCCAACATTCCTGCCTTGGCCGAGAAGGCCGGCCTGCATCTGACGGCCGGTGTCTGGGTCAGCAAGGATGAGGAGCGCAACCAGAAGGAATTCGACGCCATCGAGAAGGCGGTGCATGACACCAGCTCCATCGAACGGGTCATCGTCGGTAACGAACAGGTGCTGCACGCCGGCCGCACCCCGGCCGAGCTCATCCAGAACATGCGCGAGGTCAAGCGCCGGGTACGCAAGCCGGTCTCCACGGCCGAACCCTGGCACATCTGGCTGCGCTACCCCGAGCTGGCCGCCAACGCCGACTTCATCACGGTCCACCTGCTGCCCTACTGGGAAGGCCTGCCGGTCCAGCAGGCGCTGGAGTACACCTTCGGCCGACTGCACGAGGTGCAGCGCCGCTTCCCCGACAAGAAGATCGTGATCGGTGAGGTGGGCTGGCCCAGCCAGGGCGACCGCCGCGACTCCTCCCGGGCCTCACCGGCGAGCCAGGCCGAGTTCATCCGGGGCTTCCTGGTGCGCGCTGCCGCCGAGAACATCGACTACTTCCTGATGAGGGCATCGACCAGCCCTGGAAGATCGAGCTGGAAGGCCGGGCCGGCCCCGTACTGGGGGCTACCTGGACGCCTACCGCCAGCCCGAAGTACAGCCTGACCGGCCCCATCGAGCGTGACCCCAACTGGGAGACCAAGGCCGCCCTGGCGTCGGCCATCGGCGTGGTGGCGCTGTTCTGGTTCATGTTCAGCTTCTCCAACCTGCAACTGCCCAGCCGCATCGCCTTCGGCCTGCGTGCTGCAGGCCGCTCATCCGCTGTTTGCCTGGCTGGTGGCCCTGCCCTTCGACCACTACATGCGCCCGATCGACTGGACCTTCCTGGTGATCCTGGTGCCGTCGCTGCTGGCCATGTCCACCATCCTGCTCACGAACTTCTTCGAGTTCTGTCGAGATGTTCTGGCCGGGCAACCTGCGTCACGTCTACCGCCCGCGGCCGCTGGCCCCGGTGCGCGTGAACCCAAGGTGTCGCTGCACCTGGCCTGCTGCAACGAGCAGCCCGACATGGTGATCGCCACCATCAAGAGCCCTGGCCGCGCTGGACTACAGCAACTTCGAGGTGCTGGTCATCGACAACAACACCAAGGACGAGAAGCTCTGGAAGCCGGTCGAGGAGTTCGCATGGCCACGCTGCCCGAGAACTCAAGTTCTTCCACCCTGCCCAAGTGGCCCGGCTTCAAGGCTGGCGCACTCAACTACGGCTGACGCAGACGGCGCCCGATGCCGGAGATCATCGGCGTGGTGGATGCCGACTACGTGGGTGGTGCGTCGCTGGCTGAAGGATGTGGTGAGCTACTTCGATGATCCGGACACCGCCGTGGTGCAGTCTCCGCAGGCCCACCGGGGGCTGGAGCCGCCACACCTTCCGGCGGATGATGAACTACGAGTACGACGGCTTCTTCCGCATCGGCATGCACCACCGCAACGAGCGCAACGCCATCATCCAGCACGGCACCATGACGCTGGTGCGCGCCCAGCCGCTGCTGGAGGGCAAGTGGTCGGAATGGACCATCTGCGAGGACGCCGAGCTGGCCCTGCGCCTGATGAATCAGGGCTACACGCTGCGCTACGTGGACGTGGTGATGGGTCGCGACCTCACGCCCGACACCTTCTTCGCCTTCAAGAAGCAGCAAGCGCGCTGGGCGCAGGGTGCCATCCAGATCGCGAAGGCGCACGCGAAGACCCTGTTCGGCCGCAGCAACCTGACGGCGGCACAGCGCTACCACTTCATCACGGGCTGGTTCTCGTGGATCGGTGACGCACTGCACCTGCTGTTCGCGCTGGCTGCCATCGCGTGGAGCATCGGCATCATCGCCGCGCCCCACCTGTTCAGCCTGCCCATCCTGCTGTTCATGATCCCGCTCATCGCCTTCTTCTTCTTCAAGGCGCTGATGGGACCGCTGATGTACATGCGCCGCGTGCGCTGCGAGCAGAAGGATGCTCTGGGGCGCCGCGCTGGCCGGCATGGCCCTGTCGCACGGCATCGCCCAGGGCGTGTTCTCGGGCCTGTGGAACAAGACGGCCGTCTTCGAGGGTGACCGAGAAAGGCGGTGGCGCCGGCACGCAGGCGGCCGATGTCGAGTCGGCCTCGGCAGCGTCGGCCACGCCGGCCGCCGACACCGCTGCAGCCGGTGCCGCCGTGGACACCGTGACCACGAGCCCTGCCCGGCACCCTAAAGCCGGCCAAGCCCGCCAAGTCCCAAGAAACCCGCAGGCATGGCCTGGGGTGGCGTGCGCGAGGAAGCCCTGCTGCTGATCGGCCTGCTGGTGGCAGCGCTGGGCATCTCGATGACCGGCTGCCCAACCACCTGGAATCGGCCATGTGGATGGTGGTGCTGGTGCCGCAGGCGGTGCCTCACATGGCTGCCGTGGTCTGCGCCCTGCTGTCGGCCTCCAAGGCCAAGCACCTTCGAGAAGAAGCCTCGCAAGACGGCCGGCCAGTCCGGCAACGAGGGCAGCCAGCGACGAGGGCTCGGCCAGCCAGGCCGCCAGCGCCTGAGCCAGGGCGTCGCTCCACCGGCCGCCCTGTCATGGGCGGCCCCGGACGGGACGGGACGGATTTCGATCCACCCGTCCCCGTTTCTTCATCGGCAGCCGCCCGTCGGCCGGCGCTGCCCGAAGCCTCCGACGGCCGGCGCCCCAGCCCCGATCAGCGGGGGCGAATCGTTGCACGGGCATGCCAAACCGTTATAATGGACGTTTACTTGTCGTACCGTTGCGTGCGTTTTCACCCACCTGCTTCGGCGCTGAACACCCAACCGAGTTCCCCTATGAAAGAAGGCATCCACCCGAGTACCGCGAAGTCGTGTTCCAGGACATGGCCAACGGTTTCAAGTTCATCACGCGTTCCACGGTGCACACGCGCGAAACCATCAAGATGGACGACGGCAAGGAATATCCGCTGATGAAGCTGGACGTGACCTCCGGAGTCCCACCCGTTCTACACGGGCGCCCAGCAGCGCATCATCGAGACCGGCCGCGTCGAGAAATTCCGTCAGAAGTTCGCCCGCACCGGCGCCACCGCCGCCAAGGCCTGATCCGTTCTACGGCCCCTGGCCGCGGTTCGCCGTGGCCCCAGAAAAAGCCCTGGCAACTGCCGGGGCTTTCTTTTCCATGGTCTCGTGCGTCCAATGCGCCCCTGGCGGACAATGAGCCCAAACGATGACTGATCGGCCCCACAGGGATCCGACGATGACAAGCTCTAGTTCCGGGTCGCGCGTCAGACCCTATCTGGTCACCTCGGCAGACGCCGCGCGCTCTGCCGCGCTGGATCCCGCTGCTGTTCTGCGCGGTCTATGTCCTCGGCCGGCCTGTTCGGACGCGACCCCTGGCGGACCGACGACGCCATCGGCTTCGGCATCGCCCACACCATGGCCACCGGCAACAGCATCGACTGGCTGCTGCCCAACGTGCAGGGCCAGCTGGTGCCTGACGAGGGAGCCCGCTGCCCTTCTGGGTGGGCGCGCTGGGCATGCACGCCGCACGGCTCTTCAACACGCTGCTGGCCAGCTTCTTCAGCCATGCGGCTGACGGCTGGCGCATCGCCCCGGACCTGGCCATGCGGCTGACGGCGGCTGCCGGCATCGCCCCGGCCATGACGCTGCTCTGGTATGCGGCGCGCAACCTGGCCGGTGCGGCCTGAAATCCAGCCGCAGGACCCGTTCTGGTGCCGGCGCCAGTCCGCAGGACTTCGGTCACGCCGTGGCCGATGCGGCACTGCTGAGCCGTGCTGGCCTGCTTCAGGCTCATCGCTCCCATCCACGAGACCACGGCCAACGCCTCGCAGACCCCTGTGCGTGGCGCTGCATCTGTTCGGCCTGTCGGTCGCCGTCGATCGTCCCCGCCGCGGCGGACTGCTGGTGGGCCTGGCCATCGCCGCCAGCCTGCTCACCACGGCATTCCGCTGGCCGTCGTCATGCTGCTGGCCACGCTGCTGCTCCTGTGGCTGGTGGTACCCTTCCGGCTGGTGGCGGGCTGGATCCTGCGACGATGCTGCCGGTGGCCGTGCTGGGCAGCATTGTCTGGCCGGCGCTGCTGGCCTATTTCAGCCACTCGGACGCCGTGGTGCAGGCCCCTGCCCCTGATGGAGGGGACAGCAACCTGCCGGTGGATCCGGCTGCCAGCCAGAAGGTGGCGGAGTTCTTCCACGGCTGGCTGTCCTGGAATGCCGGCATGTTCGGCGCGCCGAGCGGTGAAGCGCTTTCCCCAACTGGGCGGCACGCTGCCGTGGTACCTGTGGCCGCTGTGGCCGTTCGTGCTGTGGGGCATGTGGCGCTGGCGGGCCGGCTGCCGTGAAGCGCCCATTGCCGCGCCCCTCTTCCCGCTGCTGCTGATGCTGCTGGCCTCGCTGTGCAACCCGCAGACGGCTGACCACCAGGCCACGCTCACCCCGATGGTGCTGCCGATGGCCGTGCTGACCGGCATGACGCTGCCCATGATCCGCCGCAACCTTGTCAGCGTGGTGGACTGGTTTGCCGTCATGATCTTCTCGGTGGCCAGCCTGGCCGTCTGGGCCCACTGGGTCGCCTTCATGTCGGGCTGGCCGCCGCGCATGGCAGCTCGGGCCGAAGCTCGCGCTGCCGGGCTTTGTCGCCCACGTCTCGGTCATCGAGCTGATCATCGGGTTGCTGGCCACCGGGGCCTGGGTGCTGCTGGTGGTGTGGCGCGTGTCGCGCCGGCCGCGCCCCTTCTGGCGCCCCATGGCCCTGTCGTCAGGTGGCATGGTGCTGACCTGGCTGCTCCTGATGACCCTGTGGCTGCCTGCCGGCAACTGGCGCAAGAGCTACCAGGAACTGGTGATTCCGACCCAGGGCGCTGTTTGCCAGCCAGCCGGGCTGCGTGCTGCATGCCGGCACGGATGCCGGTGAACTGGCCCTGTTTGCCTACTACGCCGGCGCCCGCTTCGTGCGGCTGCCGGATCTAGCGCCAGCAGGATGAGGCACCGCCCAAGCCTGTCTGCCCCTGGCTGCTGGTGGCCGACGACACGCCGGGCACGCCCATCAACCTGCCTGACCTGCTGGGCCGCGCCAAGGACGCCGGCCTGGATGGCGCCACGCCCGCCGAGATCCTGGCCCAGCCCTGGCAGTCGCTGTGGCAGCGCCAGCGGCCCTTCGGCAAGACGCCGCACCTGCTGGGGCTGTACCGGCGGGTGCCTGTCGAGACGGCGCCCACCCCTGAGCGCCTCCCGGTGGCCCCGGCTGATCCCGGACTCGGGATCAGCCCCTGGGCTGTCCGGCCGGTCCGATGAAGTGCTGGCGGTAGTGCCGCAGCTCGTCGATGGATTCCTGAATGTCGGCCAGCGCGGTGTGGGCGCCGCGCTTTGAAGCTGCGATAGACCTCGGGCGCCCAGCGCCGTGCCAGTTCCTTCAGCGTGCTCACATCCAGGTTGCGGTAGTGGAACCAGCTTTCCAGCTCGGGCATGTAGCGCGCCATGAAGCGCCGGTCCCTGCCCGATGGAGTTGCCGCACATGGGTGACTTGCCTTCGGGCACCCAGGCGCGGATGAACTCCAGCAGGATGCCCTGCGCCGCCGCCTCGGTCAGCGTCGAGGCCCGCACGCGGTCGATGAGCCCGGACTTGCCATGGGTGGACTGGTTCCACTTGTCCATGGCGTCCAGCACCGTGTCGGGCTGGTGAATGGCCAGCACCGGCCCTTTCGGCCAGCAGGTTCAGCTCGCTGTCAGTCACCACCATCGCCACCTCGATGATGCGGTCGATGTCGGGATGCAGGCCGGTCATTTCCATGTCGAGCCAGACCAGACGGCTCTCGTCAGGCCGGCCAGGGGAACGAACACGGTGCCCAGTGGCTGGCCATCGGCTGTGACCGGCCGAGACGCTCCCGCGAGAGCTCCTCCGACGCCTGATCCATCCCGTTCCGTTCGTTTTCCGGGGCGGCTGCCGCCCCCGTTGTGTCTTGGGTTTCCATGCTTTAATTGTCGCATGCAACCCCTGCACTTCAGCTTCCTGTTCGTCGGATTCCTGTTGCTGTCGCTGATCCTGCGTCTCTGGCTGGCCAGCCGTCAGATCCGCCACGTCAGCCGGCACCGCGACGCCGTGCCCGAACCCTTCGCCAGCCGCATCAGCCTGCCGGCCCACCAGCGCGCCGCCGCCTACACCATCGCCCGCGTGCAGCTGGGCATCGTCGACCAGTTCGTGGGCGCGGTGGTGCTGCTTGCCCTCACCCTGCTGGGCGGCCTGCAGTTCATCCACGAAACCTGGATGCGCTGGCTGCCCGACCAGCCGCTCCTGCAGCAGCTGCTCGTCGTGGCCACCACGCTGCTTCTCATCAGCCTGGCCGAGCTGCCGGTGGACTGGTGGCGGCATTTCCGGCTGGAAACCCGCTTCGGCTTCAACCGCATGACGCCGGCGCTCTTCGTGGCCGACCACCTGAAGGCGCTGCTCGTTGGCGCCCTGCTGGGACTGCCGCTGCTGGCAGCCCTCATCGCGCTGATGCAGCACACCGGCCAGCGCTGGTGGCTGTGGGCCTGGGCGCTTCTGGATCGGCTTCAACGTGGTGGTGCTGCTGCTCTTTCCCACCGTCATTGCCCCGCTCTTCAACCGTTTCGAGCCGCTGGCCGATGGACCGGTGAAAGGAACGCATCCTGGCGCTGCTGGCGCGCTGCCAGTTCAGTGCCGGCGGCCTGTTCGTGATGGACGGCAGCCGCCGCTCGGCCCATGGCAACGCCTACTTCACCGGCTTCGGCAAGAGCCGGCGCATCGTCTTCTTTGACACCCTGCTGGCCCGACTGGAGGTCGACGAGGTGGAGGCCGTGCTGGCGCACGAGCTGGGCCATTTCAAGAAGAAGCACATCCTGAAGCGCCTGGTGCTGCAGGGGCGTGTTCAGCCTGGTTGCCTTTGCACTGCTGGGCTGGCTGTCGTCGCAGATCTGGTTCTACCAGGGGGCTGGGCATCGCCATCGGCCCCTTCCAGGCCCAGGCGCACCGGCCGGCGTGGCGCTGCTGCTCTTCTTCCTGGCCCTGCCCGTCTTCCTGCTGCCGCTGCGGCCGCTGATGGCCTGGATGTCACGCCGTGACGAATTCCGAGGCCGATGCCTTCGCGGTGGAACACAGCAACGGCCAGGCGCTGGTCTCGGCCCTCACCAAGATCTACGAGGACAACGCCAGCACCCTCACGCCTGATCCGCTGCATTCGGCGTTCTACGATTCCCACCCGCCGGCGCCCCTGCGCATCGGCCGGATCCGGCAGCGGCTGGCCGAGGCGGCCCCTGCCGCCCCATCACAGCCATGACCTCACCACAGCCATGACCTCCTCCGATCACCCGCGCCGCACCGGCCCCGCCGACGACTTCGACGACGACTACACAGGTGCCCGCTACGAGGACGAGGCCATGGCCCTGGCCAACAAGGGCCGGGGACGCCAGCCCCCCGCCCGGGCGGCAGTCGTTCCTACACCCGCAAGACCCTCGGCCGGCAGCCAGGCCCAGCCACGCGGCCAGACCCGTTCCGAGCGACTGCAGGCCGACGTGATGGCGGCCTACGGCCGCCAGTTCCTGCTGGCCCCGACGGATGGCGGGCCGCACCCTGCCCGCCATGGCGGTGGGCCGGCGCCTGGACTGCGTGGTGGGCGACCACGTGACCTACCGGCAGGCCGACAGCGGCCCATCGGCCATCGAGAGCGTGGCGCCGCGTCGCAGCCAGGTGCGCCGCCGCGATGCCTTCCGGGAGAAGATCATCGCCGCCAACGTCGATCAGGCTGCCGTGCTGATCAGCGGCTACCCCGCCTTCGACGAGGCGCTGCTGATGCGGCTTCTGCTGGGCCTCACCGCCGAGACATCCCGGTCCTGGTGCTGGTGACCAAGCAGGGACCTGAGCCAATCGTTCGAGCAGGTGCAGGCACGCACGCGCGTCTACGAGTCGCTGGGCTACCCGATGCTGCCCATTTCGGCCCTGAAGGATCCCGCCTCGCTGGAACCCGTGCAGGGAACACCTGGTCGGCAAGCGCACCGTACTGCTGGGCCAGAGCGGCATGGGCAAATCCACCCTGCTCAACGCCCTGGTGCCCACCGCCAGCCAGCAGACCAACGAAATCTCCACCGCGCTGTCCAGCGGACGTCCACCACCACCTTCAGTCGTGCCTTCATCCTGTCTGATGGCCAGAGCTGGCTGATCGACACCCCGGGCTTCCAGCAGTTCGAGCTGGCGCACCTGAGCCGCTGGCAGCTGCTGCACGCCATGCCGGAGTTCCGTCCCTACCTGGGTCAGTGCCGCTTCAATGACTGCCAGCACCACGACGAACCCGGGCTGCGCCATCGCGATGCCGCCGAACGCGGCGACATCGACTCCACCGCTACGAACTGTTCCAGCAGCTGGTGGATTACGACTGAGCGTCAGCGGCGTTGAGGGCTGAGGGCTGAGGCAGAGGGCTGAGGGCTGGGTGCTGAGCTAGGGTGCCGGAAGCAAGTGACATTCACCGGCGAGGTGCACCGGTGACGGGTCGCGTCGACAGATGGCGCGTGACAGGCCCTCGGTTCAGGTCGGGCTCCTAGTCCGGGGGCCTGGCGCCACGAAGCAGAAAATTACAAAAAGCAAAACCTGCCCGGGAGCCCCCATGGCGTCTGCCACGCTTTGCTCCGTCATCGGATGTCCTCAGCCAGGGTTCCTCCTGCATCCGGACCACTGCCAGCGCTCACGCTGATTCGACGAAATTCGGTCAACAATCAGGGACGTGAAGACCATGATTTCTGAGCATTGGCTCGGCGCATGACGTCATGTTCCGACGGGGATCAGCACACCGTCCCTGTCACAAAAACTTTCTTTACGTTGTAATCACCCACCAGGAACCGTTCCGAAAAACCCCGAAAATCAAGTAACCAAACACTACATTCGTCGCAGGATCATCGACACGCGCTATGGTGGCTGCATGCAAATCGTTTCCCCACGCCAACAGACGGAGGCAGACCATGACGACGCGCATACCCTCCCGCCACACGATTCTCGCGGCGGCAATCCTCGCCCTACTGGCTGGCTGCGGCGGTGGCCGGGACGACTCGGCTAACCGGACCAAGGCGACCGCCAGACAGCTTGGTCACGGCCGGATCCTCGTCCACCCAGACAACCGACGGCACGCTTGCCCCAGCAGCAAGGCGGCCAGCTCCACCCAGGCCGCCATCGACAAGCACAGCATCAGCAGTGATCTGCTGGCCACCCTGCTGCTGCAGGGCACCACCTGGGACGGTCAGACCCCCGAGTACCGCGTCTGGCCCGCATGGCCGTGGCGCGGTGCCGCAAACAAGGGCCAGGTCGACACCGACGCACTGGCGCACACGCCCCGTTGCAGGGGTGGCCAGTGGCTGCAGCAGGTGGACCCCGACGGCCGCCACTATCGCTACCACCAGGCCAGCTGGCTGCAGGACAGCCCTGTCGATGGCTTTGCCTATCCCACGCTGGACACCGGGCTGGATCTGAACATGGTCAGCGAGGGCTCCTACCAGGAGAACTTCCACGGCAGCCAGTACCTGGCCTATTCCCGCGACACCACGCTCAACCTGGGCAGCCAGGCGCAGGTGCGGGTTGAGTGGCACCGGCAACGGCCGCAGCGGCGAGGATGCCGCATCCGACGGCCAGACCCTGATGCTGGATGCCGTCACACGCCCCGTCGCCATCACGCCCGGACAGCGCATCCCGCTGAACCAGTCGCTGGCCGAATGGCGCAACGCCCAGGGGGATTCGGTGAAGCTCGTGCCCATGGCGGGCCAGGCCAAGGACCAGGTACGGCTCTGCCTGGACCAGCAGGTCCAGAACGTGAAGCGCCTGAGCTGCACGCTCTGCGCAAAGTGCCCACCGACTGGACAGACCCTGAGCGCGCTGCCCACCTATCAGGGCCTGCGCGTGGTGGATGAACGCGACGACCGGCAACGGAACTGGCGGTCCACGACCCGCTATCCGGCCTACCAAGGCGGCCACCGTGTCCTCCCGGGGCGTGCGTGGCGACGTGCTGGCCAGTGTGCTGGTTCACTATGTGGACACGGTGCCCGCCCTCATCGGGCCCGAACTACCAGAGCTGGTCTGCCGTGCCCTGGAACGGCCCCGGCCCTGGCAGCAAACCCCTGCCCCGTAACGACGGCGTTCCCGCCGTGCCCGATGTCGAGGGTTGGTCCAGCATCGACCACCCTGGCCAGACCGAGCCGGGGCAGACCCACTACACCCACGAATTCGAGAACTTCCTGAGCCACGACAGCCGGAATCTGCTGCCGGACTACGTCTTCACCCCTCAGACCGTCACGCTGGGGATGGACGTTCACATGGGACGCTTCTTCGGGGGCTATCAGGAGCTGGGCTTCTTCACGCCGGGTCGATTCCTCTATAGCGTCGACGGCGAAGCCACTCCGGGCCGTCCGCTGCTGACACTATCCACGCAGGCCAGCTTCACCACGGGAGACCCTGCCTCAGCAGCATCACCGCTGCGCTCGACCAGCAGCTACACCCTGCGCGCCGGCGACGTGGTGCCCTTCAACCAGGCGCTGCAGCACTGGCAGGATGACAAGGGCAACCAGGCCACGCTGAAGGTGCTCAAAGGCAAGGCCAAGAACGAGTTCCGCCTGTGCCTGGATCAGCGGCTGCCCGCCATCAAGCGCCTGTCGTGCAGCCACTGGCGTATCCCGGCCGACTGGAGACTGGACATCTCCCCGAGTTCAAGGGCATCTCGGTGGCTGATGACCGCAGCCCCGTGAGTGGCAGCGGCACGCTCTACTGGCAGACCCGGCCCGAAGCCAGCAAGAACCTGAAGAGCGTGAAGACCCTGCAGCGCAAGGCGCTGATCCGGCAGAAGGCACTGCAGCAGCGCTGAGCATGCCGGGCGCGCGGGATGGCAGCGACGATCATTCAGGGTGATTCAGCAGCCATCCTGCGCCGCAACCCGAGGATCACGCCCGTGCACGGCGCCCACCCGCACGGACAGCGCGGGCCCTTGCTCCTTCACTCCACCTGTCCGGTGCGTTTCATCCAGGTGGCCAGGGTCACTGCCGTCCCGACGAACACCCCATAGATTGTCAGGGATGCCGATGACGATCGGTGACTTGAGCCACCATCCCGGTCCCATCATTCCATGAGGCACCAGCATCGGGCATGGCAGGGAGCAGCCCCAGCAGAAACATCAGCCAGAGCGGCCAGCGATACCGAGGGCCCTTTCACCCAGCAGGGAACGGAGCAGCGACCACCGTGGAATGCACGAGGATTTGCAGGGAATTGGTCGTCCATGACGCGGCCATCCAGACTGGGATCACCCGTGCAATGGTAACTAGACCGCCCCCAAAAGGACGAGGAAGATCGCTTTGCCTGACAGGGGTCTTGCGGTTGTCACGGGAGCGATGGTCAGGAAGACTGGCCCTAGTCTCAAGCCGACGGCGACTCCTGCCCCCTCTGCACGCCGCCCTCCAGTGCGATCGCCGGACGGGACCCTCGGGCTGCAACAGCAACACCATCGTTTCCGTCACGCCGCCAGAAAGTGATGAAATTGCGCAGCATGGTGGCGGTGGCCCCCAGATGAAATAGGTGTGACCCGCCGGTGCCTGCCAGGGCATGGCGTGAAAGGCACGCTGGATGAGCTGCCCTTCCTGCTGCCAGCGGCCCAGACGACGCTGATGATTGGCCGGATTCATCAGGAAGGCCAGCGGCACCACGAAGGCCTCTTGAACTTCCTGTGGCGACAGCACCGAGCGACTGGGGGCTGCACCGCGGCATCCAGCAATCCCACGACGGGTTGACCCAATAGCCCGTGCCGGTGGCCATGCCAGGCAGGTTGCCCAGCACCTGGACCTGATGGCGAGCCAGACCGATTTCTTCTGCCGCCTCGCGCAGGGCCCCATCGGTGACCGAGGCATCTTCCGGATCCAGCCGGCCGCCCGGAAAAGCAATCTGGCCCCGGTGGTGGCGCAGCCGGTTGCTGCGCACTGTCAGCAGCACACCCAGCCCCTGAGGGCGTAGGTAGAAGCAGCACCAGCACGGCAGCCGGGCGTCAGCGGGCGTCTCGCAGTGGCGTCAGGGGTGAAGCGCGCCCCCTGCGGGCCCTGGGGTGCCCAAACAGAAGCCGATGGGAGGCGGACGATGGGCCGACAGAAACGGCCGGCACACTCGGGGCGGCTCCGATGGCGCCTCGGCATTGCTCTCGGCCTCGATCCGCCAGTCGGAGGCGGATGCAAAAACCGCTGCCGGATCCAGTCGCCCTGCAGGCGCTGATCGGACAGCGGTTGTTCGGAGGATCCGCTGGCGGCACGCCAGCACGGGGGCTGACGACAGATCGAAAAGACGGAACGGAAAACATCAGCCGATGCGGGCGCAGGTGCGGCCACCCCTCGTGGAACAGGTGGCCGGCGGCCGGGACATGGCCGGAACCGATCAGCCCTCGGCGCCTTCCGCGGCGGCCTTGGCAGCCTGCGTGCGGGGCCGGCAGCTTTTCCTTGATGCGGGCCTTCTTGCCGGACAGGTTGCGCAGGTAGTACAGCTTGGCGCGGCGCACGTCACCGCGGCGCTTGACCTCGATGCTGGCGATCAGCGGCGAGTACAGCTGGAAGGTACGCTCGACACCCTCACCCGAGGAGATCTTGCGGACGGTGAAGGCGCTGTTCAGGCCACGGTTGCGCTGGCGATGACCACGCCTTCGTAGACCTGCACACGCTTGCGGCTGCCTTCAACCACGTTGACGGCCACGGCCACGGTGTCACCGGGCGCAAAGGCGGGAATCTGCTTGCCGAGGCGGGAAATCTCTTCCTGTTCGAGCTGGGCGATGAGGTTCATGCTAGAGGACTCCAGGCATCATGTGCGGGGCTGTTGTTGGGATTGGAGCCGATGGCGCAAAATTGAGCCAGCGGCGGATGGTCCCGCCAGAGGATGCAAGCTAAGCTTTTGATGATAACACGTTTCCCGTGGAGCAGCTCCGGGCGCTTGCGCTGCGTGGCGTCCAGCGCGGCGGCGTGGCGCCAGCGTTCAATCTCGCGGTGGTTGCCCGACAGCGGCACGGGGCGGCACCCCGGCTGGCACGTCGCGCGGCAGCCCCGGCAGCTGCTCCGGGTCGGGTGTGGTGCGGGCAGTCCAGCAGGCGCTGGGCCGCGCGCCCCCTCGGCAAACGAGGTCCTGCTCCGGCCGATTCGCCGTGGTTGAGCACCCCCGGCAGCAGACGCACCACGGCATCCATGACGAGCATGGCCGGCAGCTCCCCGCCCGAGACCACGAAGTCGCCCATCGAGATTTCCTCGTCCACCACGGCATCCAGGAAACGCTGGTCGATGGCCTCGTAGCGGCCGCACAGGAAGATGGCGCCATCGGAAGCGGCCATGGTCTGGGCGCGTGCCTGCGTGAAATGCTGGCCCTGCGAGACAGATAGATGACGGGCAGCTCAGGGCGCCCTTCAGCGGCACGGATCTCGCGCAGCGCCGTCAGGCAGCGCAGCGGCGGCTCAGCCAGCATCACCATGCCCGGGCCCACCGCCATAGGGGCGGTCATCGATGCGCCGGTAATTGTCGAAGGTGTAGTCGCGCGGATTCCAGCAGCGCAGGAAAGTACGCTGTCGTTGCGCGCGCGCCCGACCACGCCATGAGGAGCCGCGGCCTCGACCAGGTCAGGAAAGATGGTGATGATCTCGAAGTCCATGGCAAGGAAAGGCGTCAGGGGATGAGACGGCCTTTCCCTTTTCGCCACGCACGGCGGCGTGTCGCAGCAACGTTCAGGCCATGCGAGGGATCAGCGCCAGTCGGCCGCCCAATCTGCCTGGATGCGCCGGGACTGCAATGTCCACCGATTGAACGATGGTCTCGACGAGAGGGAATGAGCATGCCGTCGTCCAGACGCAGCACCTGCTGTGCACCGTGGTCATCGACGGCTCGACCGTGCCCAGGCGAGCCCCCTGCTGGCCGATGACTTCGCAGCCGATCAGGTCCGCGATGGTAGAACTCGTCGTCCTGGGTGGGCGGGAAATCGGCGCGATCGACCTGGATTTCCACGCCCTTCAGGGCCAGGCCCTGTTCACGCGTGAGCGGCGGCTGGCCGTCCAGCAGCACCAGCTCGGCCACCAGCGCGTCACCCCGCACGCGGCAGCGGCCACGCCGCACGACCTGCGGCAACGCCAGCGGACGGGCTGCGCGTCTGGGCGCAGGGACTTGCCCTGCAGGCGGACCGTCCGGGGACGGCTCGACCGCCTCGACCAGGCGCCAGCGCCGAGCATGGCGCAGCACCGATTCGGACGCGGCGGCGTAGGGGCTCGATCTTCAGCGCGCCCTGGACACCATGGCTGCCCAGAATGCGGCCGACGCCGATCCAGTGGGGATCAGCCACGGAAACTGCTCTGGAAGGAATCAGGCAGCGGCGGGTTGCTGCTCGACCTTCTTGGCCAGGCGGGCCACGCTGGGCGAGAGCTGTGCACCCCTGGCCGACCCAGTGCTGCACGCGGGCCAGATCCAGACGCAGGAACTGCTGGTCCTTCTCGGAAGCCACCGGGTTGTAGAAGCCCAGGCGCTCGATGAAGCTGCCATCACGACGGTTGCGCTTGTCGGTGACGACGATGTTGTAGAAGGGGCGTTTCTTGGAACCACCACGCGAGAGACGAACGACGACCATTGAGATATCTCCGAATACCAGCCGATGCCGCAGAACTGGCACCCGGACTCCGGGCCTGGCCAGAAACTGCCTGCCGGGCTCCCAAGGCCACGCCAGAGCGCGCCCGCAGAAACCCGATGTTGAGGAAACCCTTGATTGCATGGCGCAAGCGCGCTGTTGTCATGCAATGAACCACCATTCCCGGCATGAGCGCGCAGGGCAAGGCAGCCGCTTCGGCACCGGATGGGCGCTCCCGGAGATGCGCTCAAGCCCCGGCACCACTGTGCCAGGGAACGACAAACACCCGACGTTGATCGGCCAAAAGTGGCTGAAAACGCACAAAGTGGGTAATCTTTGAGTTCAAAGCACTCAGGAAAGTCCGAAAAACACGAGACGCGCCATCACGGAGCCTGTCCAGACCGTCCCCTGTGCGGCTTCGGAGCCCGCTTTGCATTTCAGTCTCAGTCCCACCCAACAGCTTCTCATCCTGCTGCTGCTCATCCTGTGCAGCGCCTTCTTCTCGGCCGCCGAAATCTCGCTGGCTCGCCTCGCGCCGCATCAAGCTGCAGGTCATGGCCGACGAGGGCGACGAGCACGCCAAGGAAATCCTCGCCCCTGCAGTCGCGCCCGGTCAGTTCGTCACCGCGGTGCAGATCGGCATCAACGCCGTGGCCATCCTGGCCGGTGCCGTGGGTGAATCGGCGCTCGGCCCCTCGCTGCACGACTGGATATCCCCTTCTACAAGGGTCCTTGGCTGGAGCCGCTCACCACCACGCTGTCCTTCCTGGTGGTGACGGGCATCATTCATCCTGTTTGCGGACCTGCTGCCCAAGCGGCTGGCCATGCTGGCCCCGAGGCGGCTGGCCCGGCGGCTGGTGCGCCCCCTGCACGGCTGCATCGTGCCGTTCAAGCCCATCGTCTGGATCTTCAACACGCTCTCGGACAAGCTGATCTCGCTGTTCGGGCTACCGGCGCAGCGCACCGACGGAGCTCACCTTCGACGACATCTCGGCCGTGGTCGATGCCGGTGCCGAGGCTGGCGTGCTGCCCGACACGGAATACCATCTGATCGAGAACGTCTTCGAGCTGGAATCGCGGCTGGTGTCGTCGGCCATGACCACGCGCGAGAGCATTGCCTACCTCACGCTGCAGGAAACCGAGCAGGAGATCCGCGAGCAGATTGCACAGCTGGCCCATTCGCGCTTCCTGGTCTGCGACGACGGATCGACCGCATCGTCGGCTACGTGGAGTCGAAGGACCCTGCTGGCCCGCATCCTGAACGACGAGCCGCTGACGCTCAAGGGCGCGCCGTGGATCAGCCGGTGCTGACCATCCCGGATTCGCTCACGCTGTCCGAGCTGCTGAACCACTTCCGGGGCCAGCCGCGAGGACATCGCCATCGTGCTGAACGAATACGCGCTGGTGGTGGGTCTGATCACCCTCAACGACGTGGTGAGCACCGTGATGGGCGATCTGGTCAACGACAACCAGCGGCAGATCGTCAAGCGCGACGACAACAGCTGGCTGATCGACGGCCTGACCCCGGTGGAGACCGTGCTGCGGGTGCTGGACATCGAGGCACTGCCCGAGGACAGCAACTACGAGACCTGGCCGGCTTCATGATGCTGCAGCCTGCGCCGCATGCCCAAGCTCACCGACGCCGTGACCTATGGCGGCTACAAGTTCGAGGTCGTCGACATCGACCACCACCGCATCGACCAGCTGCTGGTGACACGGCTGAAGGAACCCGCCAAGGAAGAGGCCGCACCAGCCGCAGCGGACTCGAAACCGGCCACGACCCTGCCCCGCCGACCAGGCCCTGCGTGGTTGGCACCTGGCCACGGCCTGCACGGCGGACACCCGGTCACGCGCCGCACATGGGGGCCTCCGACCCGGCTGGCCCGATGAGGCTCAACAAAAACCCCGACAGCCTTCTGCGCCGCCGGGGTTTTTCATTTGACACGTCCAGGTATCAGTACGCCGGATGTGCCTGTAGCCGCTGGACAGGAACGGTGCGCCACGGCCGTTCACGGCACCGGGCGAGCTGCGATGAGACCGCGCCTCCGGGCTGGGCCATGGGCGGCATGAGGGCGGATGTGCGGTGCGCCCCGAGACCACGGGCGCCCCCGTAGACCAGCGTCTCGGTGGGCGCGCAGCGCCGGCAGCGCGCAGCATCAGGGTTTCCAGCTTGCGCTGGCGTTCCTGCATGGCCTCGATGGCCGGGCGGTCGGTATAACGCTGCTCGAAGGCCCGATTCTGCTCGGCCCAGCTGCGACGCTCGGCTTCCAGCACGGCGGCCGGCGGGGCGTCGGGCAGCCGGTAGTCGCGGCTTTCGGTCTCGATGGCGCCCTGGGCGGGCTTGTCTCCAAAGCTGAGCGAACCATCGTGCATGCGCGACTGATAGACCTTGGTGACGGTTTCAGCCTGGGCGGCGCCCGCCGCCAGCAGACCACTCATAGCCACGGCGGCACAGGACAGCACCAGACGGCCCACCCGCAAATTTCGTTTCCATTTCCACGTCTCCTGACGAAGGCGCCCGGCCGGGCACCAGCGGCAGGCATTCTTGATCGGCGCCCTGCCCCCACGGCAAGCAACCATGCCTCAAGAATCGCCAAAACGTCAGGAGTCCTTTTCGCGGCCGGAGCGATACAACGGCGGAACGTGACGAATGTCACGCTCCGCCGTCCGGTGAGCGATCAGGCGATCAGCCCAGCTTGGCGGTCGATGCGCAGGCACGGCCTCGAAGAGATCGGCCACCAGGCCATAGTCGGCCACGCTGAAGATGGGCGCCTCTTCATCCTGTTGATGGCCACGATGATGCGGCTGTCCTCTCATGCCGGCCAGGTGCTGGATGGCATTCCCCGAGATGCCGGCGCGATGTAGAGCTGCGGCGCAACGATCTTGCCGGTCAGCCCCACCTGCCAGTCGTTGGGCGCATAGCCGGCGTCCACGGCGGCACGCGAAACTCAGGGCGGCACCCAGCCGGTCGGCCAGCGGCTCCAGCACGGACTGGAACTGCTCGGCGCTGCCCAGCCCCCGCCGCCGGCGACGACCACCTGGGCGGCCGTCAGCCAGGACGGTCGCTGGAGGCCTGCTCGCGGCCCACCAGGGGCGGGCTGGCCGTCGACGGCCACGGCTGCCACTCTCGATGGCGGCCGAGGCCACCTTCGGCAGCGGCCTCGTCGAAGGACGTACCGCGCACCGTCAGCACCTTGATGGGGTCGCTGCTCTGCACGGTGGCAATGGCGTTGCCGGCGTAGATGGGCCGGCGGAAGGTGTCGAGCCGAATCGATGCCGGTCACCTCGGAGATCTGTGCCACGTCCAGCAGGGCGGCCACGCGCGGCATGAAGTCGCTGCCGTGGGCGGTGGCGGCGGCCACCACGTGGCTGTAGTCGCTTGGCCAGCGGTGCACCACCTGGGCGGTGACGACTTCGGCCAGCGGCTCGGCCAGCGCCGGATCGTCCACACACCCTTCACCTGGGCGCACGCCCGCCACCTTGCGGGCGGCCTGCGCGACGGCATCCACGCCGCTGCCCAGCACCAGCAGGTGCACCTCACCCAGCCGGGCGGCTGCATCCACGGCCTGCAGCGTAGCGCGTTTCAGGTCTTTTTGTCGTGTTCTGCACTAACCAGTACTGCCATGGGTCACTCCCTCTTCCGTTGCGCCTGATCAGATGACCTTGGCTTCGTTCTTCGCTTTCTCGACCAGCTCCTCGACGCTGGAGACCTTCAGCCATCCCCTGGCGGGCAGGCGGCTCGGTCACCTTCAGCACCTTCAGGCGCGGCGCCGGATCGACGCCCAGGTCGGCCGGGGAGAATTTTTCCAGCGGCTTCTTCTTGGCCTTCATGCGATGTTGGGCGGCGTGACGTAGCGCGGCTCGTTCAGGCGCAGATCGGCCGTGATGACGGCCGGCAGCGGCATGCGCAGCGTCTCCAGACCCCCATCGACCTCACGGGTGAGGCGGTGGCTGACCATCGGCCACCTCGATCTTCGAGGCGAAGGTGCCCTGCTGGCAGCTTCAGCAGCGCCGCCAGCATCTGCCCGGTCTGGTTGGCGTCATCGTCGATGGCCTGCTTGCCCGGCAGGATGATGCCGGCCGACTCCTGGCCTGCACGGCAGCCAGCAGCTTAGCCACGGCCAGCGGCTGCGGCTGGGCATCGGTTTCCACCCGGATGGCACGGTCGGCGCCAATGGCCAGCGCGGTGCGCAGCGTTTCCCTGGCAGGCGGTGGCCCGCACGAGACGGCGACCACTTCGGTGGCCACACCCTTTTCCTTCAGGCGCACGGCCTCTTCCACGGCGATCTCGTCGAAGGGATTGATCGACTATCCTTGACGTTGGCGATATCCACGTCGGTGTTGTCACTCTTGACCCTGACCTTGACGTTGTAATCGACGACCCGTTTGACTGCTACCAGAATTTTCATGAGACAAGTCCGTTGATAGAGGTAGTCCACATGCGTGGAATCATACACGCCGCCATCGGGGAAGCTTCGGATGGACCCATTCCCTGACCGGAAATGCGAGGCCCCGGGAGCCCTGGGAGCCTGGGGCATGGAATCAGCGCGGCGGCCTGCAGGTACATGACACGCCTCGTTTTTCTGCACATTATAAAGAGATGTTTCATAAGGGTTTCATGAGGTCTGCCTTTGGAGGTCATGAACTATCGACCCGCCGCAGTCCGGATGGGCTGAGCCCGCCCGACGCCCCACGCGCTACGATGCCCAGGGCCAGAGGAATGAAGGGTCCGAAGGTCTGCAAAGCCCGGAAGCGCAGAAAGCCATCCCTGCCCGACACCGCCCCTGACGGCCGACGCGGACCCGGGGCCGGACAGCGGCGCATCTGCGCCTCGCCAACCGGCCGTCAGCCCGGAACCAGCCATGCAGGCGTTCCTCACTACCATCGCGCCGCTGGGGGCATTGATCGGGCACGGCAACGACCGGCATGCCGGCGTCCGTGCAGGCCCGCCCCCATTCCTTCATTCCGTCACGGCTGGTACCCCATGCTGCAAAGATCCAGGAAGTCGCCATGCAGATCAGCGCCATCGTCGTCGGCAAGCCGCGCCAGATCCGCCTGACGCTGGCCTGCCTGTTCGCCCGTGGCCACCTGCTGCTGGAAGACCTGCCCGGCGTGGGCAAGACCACGCTGGCCCACACGCTGGCCCGCTCGCTGGGGCTGGACTACAAACGCATCCAGTTCACCAACGACCTGCTGCCGGCGGACATCACCGGCTCCAGCGTCTACCAGCGTCAGGAACAGCGCTTTTTCGTTCATGCCCGGCCCGGTCTTCACGCAGATGCTGCTGGCCGACGAGATCAAACCGCGCCTCGCCCAAGTCGCAAAGTGCGCGCTGCTGGAGGCCATGGAAGAGCGTCAGGTCTCGGTGGAGGCGTGGCTCATCGCCTGCCCGAACCGTTCTTTCGTGATCGCCACCCAGAACCCGCAGGGACCAGATTGGCACCTTCCGCTGCCCGAATCGCAGCTGGACCGCTTCCTGATGTGCGTGGAGCTGGGCTACCCGATCCCAAGTCGGAACGCGCCATTCTGGAAGGCCGGGACCGTCGGGACTGGCTGACCGAGCTGAAGCCGATCCTCACGCCGGCCGAGCTGCTGCAGATCCAGAAAGCCGTCACCGAGGTGAAGACCTCCGGCCCCCTGATCGACTACGTGCAGAACCTGCTCACCCAGTCGCGGCGCTCGTCGATGTTTGCCGAGGCTGAGCCCCCGGGCCGGTCTGGCGCTGCTGCGCCGCCCGCGCCTGGGCGCTGCTGGACGGTCGCAACCACGTGCTGCCCGACGACGTGCAGGCCGTGCGCGCCCCGGTGGCCGGACATCGCGCGATGGCGGCGCGGCGCCGCCACTCAACCACCGCGCCCGCGCCGAGGCTGGTGGCCGAGCTGCGAGAAGGCGGTGGCCATTCCCGACATGACGCCCCTGTTCCACGCCATGGCCCTTCCTGTGCAAGGCCCGGTTCCGACCACTTTCCCCTCTACTGAATGCGCTTCGGCCGCACGCGCACCCCCTGGGAAGGCGACTTCCCCCTCACCCGTCGACGGATCTACGTCCTGCCGTCCCGGATGGGGCTGATCTTTGCCGGTGCGCTGCTGGTCATGCTGGTGCTGACCATCAACTACGGGCTGGCGCTGGGCTGCGTGCTGGTCTTCGTGCTGGGCGGCGTCTCTCGCGTCGCTCTTTCATGCGTGGCGCAATCTGGCCGGGGTTGGTGCTGCGACCGGGCCGCGGCGATCCGGTGCACGCCGGCGAGACGGCAGAACTCAACCTGAGCTTCCTGAACCCTACCTGGCTGGCGCGCTACGCCATCCGCCTGGACACGGGCCGCGATACCGAGGCACAGAAGCGGACTACTTGCCGCCGAGGCCGAGCAGATGGTGTCGGTGGCGCTAAAGACCGAAAAGCGCGGCTGGCAGCCGGCCGCTGCTGCGGCTCACCTCCGACTTCCCGCTGGGCCTGTGGCGGGTCTGGACGCTGTGGTATCCGGCCGCCGGCGTGCTGGCCTGGCCAGCCCCGAGAATCCGCCCAGCCCCTGCCCCAGTCCCGTGATCCCACCGGCCTGCCGAGCAGCATCAGCATGGCGGCGACGATTTCAGCCACCTGCGCCCCTACCGCCCCGGCGATTCGATCCGGCGGCTGGCCTGGCGCGCCGCGGCCCTCGCCATCCGCAGGGCCTGCCGCAGACCCGGGAATTCTCCGATGGTGGCGAAGGCGGCGAACTGATGTTCGACTGGGAGCAGCTCCCGCCGGGTCTGGACGAAGAAGCACGCCTGTCGCGGCTGACAAGCTGGATCGAACTGGCCGAACAGGCCGAGCAGCCCCTATGCGCTGAAGCTGCCGCGCCGCCATTTCACCACCGACCGGGGCCCCAAGCAGCGCGCTGCCTGCCTGGAAGCCCTGGCCCGCTTCGGTGAGGCCCCCGCATCATGAGCCAGGCTCCGCACCAGCCGCAGCCTGCCCGGCCGTTCACGGCAGCCCCTGGCAGCAGCGCGGGCCGTGGATCACGGAATCCAGACGCGAGAACACGCGGCAGCCAGGAAAACGCCACCCTGAACTCCGCGTCTGCGCCCCTCGCTGCGCTGCGCTGGGCGGCCGTCTGGGCGGCACCTGGGAACGCGACCGGCGCGACACGCTCTTCCTGCTGGCCGTGACGCTGCTGGCCGTCCTGCCCCATGCCCTGTACCTGCCCTTCTGGTGCACGGCGGGCTTTGCCATCCTGTTTGCCTGGCGGCTGGGCCTGCTCGTTTCCAGCCGGTTTCTCGCCGGCGCTGGATCCGCATCCTGGCCAGTCTGGCCGTGGTGGGCGCGGTCTACGCCCAGTTCCGCACCCTGGTGGGCCAGGAAGCGGGCGTGGCGCTGGTGGTGCTCTTTCTGGACTGAAACTTTGGAGATGCGCACCCGGCGGGACTTCTACATCACCGTCTTCCTGGGCTTCTTCCTGCTGCTGGCCGCCTATCTGCACTCCCAGAGCATCCTGATGGGTGCCTGGACGCTGCTGGCCATTCCGGCGCTGCTGGCGGTGCTGCTCACCATCCAGTACCAGCAGGCCGAGGTGCGCTGCACCGGCTGCGCCAGGCCGTCGTGCTGCTGCTGCAGGCCCCTGCCGCTGGCCATCATCCTGTTCGTGCTGTTCCCGCGTCCGAGCGGGCTCGCTGTGGGGCAACCAGAACCAGCAGGACGCCAGCACCACCGGCCTGTCGGATTCGATGGCTCCCGGCGACTTCTCGAAGCTGGCCGAATCCAATGAAGTCGTGATGCGGGTGGAATTCCAGGCGATGCCCCTGCCCCCAGCGACATGTACTGGCGCGGCCCCAGCTTCAGCCACTTCGACGGCCGGCGCTGGACGGCGCTGCCCCTCGGCCGAGCGCAGCCTGCCACCGCCCGAGGTGCGCGTGCCACAGGGATCGGCCACCTGGCAATACACCATCACGCGCGAGCCCGGCAACAACCGCTGGCTGCTGGGACTGGACACCCATCACCCAGACCCCGGAGGTGGGCGATGAACCCACCGCCGTGCTGCCCACGATGGAATGGGTGCGCCAGTCGCCGCTGACCGAACGGATGCGCTTTGTGGCGCAGTCGCGCCCCGGCTCCTGGACAGGGGCTGAACGAGACTCGAGCGCAGCCTGCACAACTGGCTGCAACTGCCACCGGGCTTCAATCCGCGTGCCCTGGCGCTGGCCCGACAGTGGCGCCAGCAGCGGGCGACGACCCCAACGTCTTGGCCGCCCAGTGCTGCGCTGGATCCGCGAGGAACCCTTCCACTACACGCTGTCGCAAGCTGGGCAAGGACAGCATCGACGAATTTCTGTTCGAGAGCCGGGCAGCTTCTGCGAGCACTACAGCAGCGCCTTCGTCTTCGCTGATGCGCGCCATGGGCGTGCCTGCCCGCGTGGTGACCGGCTACCAGGGCGCCGAGCACCATGCGCAGGATGACTACTGGATCGTCCGCCGGGCCAACGCTCACGCTTGGGCCGAAATCTGGCATCCGAAGGAAGGCTGGCTGCGCGCCGACCCCACCGCCGCCGTCGCTCCCGAACGCATCGAGCAGGGCAACCTGCAGTCACTGCGCGCCCAGCAGCAGGACACGCTAGCACGCACCGCCTCGGACCTGACCCGACGGTGGACGCTGAGCCTGGACGGCATCACCCACCACTGGAACCTGTGGCTGCTGTCCTACGACCGCAACAGCCAGCGCCGCCTGCTGGACCGCCTGGGCCTGGGCGCCGATGGCTGGCAGACGCTGGCCGGCATCCTGGCAGGTGCCCTGGGTCTGGCGCTGGCCGTCACGGCGCTGTTCACCCTGCGTGCCCGCCAGCCCGCGACCCGGTGGAGCGGGCCTTCGACGACTTCTGCCGGAAACTGGCGGCCATCGGGGCTGACCGCATGCCCCAGGAAACGGCCAACCAGTTCCTCTACCGCGTCGAGCGTCTGCTTGATGCCGACAATGCCGCGCTGGCACACGATATCGTCGCCACCTACAGCCGGATGCGCTACGATCCCGAACCCGGGCCCGGCCGATCTGCTCGGGCCCAGCTGCGCGGGCTGGTGCGGGGCCTTCCGGCCCTGAGGGAAGGCGAGCCGCAGGAATCCGGTCGCGCCCCCGCCAGCCAGCCCCGACCCGCCGTTTGCTGCCCGTCTGTCATGCCTGTCATCCCGCCCCCTGCGCGGCTTGCCGCCCTCTGCCTGAGCCTTGCCCTGCTGCTGCATCTATCGCCCTGGCGGCCCCTGCGACCAGGAAGCGACAAAGACCCGTATCGGCGCGCAAGGCAGCGCTCACGAAGAAGCGTGCAGCAGCCCTCGGCTAGCAGGCGCACAGAGGCCGGACAGAACAAGGCTGCCCAGGCATCCCGATTCGCCCAGGCTTCAACGAAGCCAGCGACGGCGAAGGCGGGCCAGCGCATCCCGAGAACACCCCGCGGGAAAGCGCCCGGACACAGCCCGATCCCCAAAGCTTCGTCCAGTGCCTGCCGCCACGGTAGCCTGCGGCGGCATCTCACAGCTACGATCCGCCAGCGCATGGCCCGCTGACGGCCAGCAGTCCGCAGCCCGTTCCCGCGACTATGCCGAACACTTCTGAGGTGAAGGCCTTCGTGAGGCGAAATGGCCGAGCGCCACGGCTTTCGACCGCGACGCCCTTGCTGCTACTGTTCGCGCAGGTCAGCCCCAACGCGCGCACGCTGGCGCAGTGATGCCCCGCCTCCGCCGCGTGCCAGCGGCGGTGACGCCACACGCAGGTACCGCCCCACCACGCCGCCGCCGGCCCCCAGACCGCCTGACTGCCAGACCTACCGGGCCCGCTTCCCGCAGCCGGTGCGCATCGACGGTGGCCTCGGTTCTGGGGAACAGCATGCCGACGCACTGGAGCGCGCGCACGCCAGCATGGTGCCCGCCGAGATCATCGTCGCCTATCATCGGCGTGGAAAACCCTCTACGGTCGCAACACCCGGCAAGTTCCCCACCATCCAGGCACTTTCCACGCTGGCCTCGACTTTCCGCCGCGCCCCTACTTCCGCAAGGAACTGGAGTGGTTCGCTGTACTGCCTGCGAGAACGGCCTGGATCGATGGCGCCCTCAGGGCTCCTACGCAGGCGCCATCGCAGCTTCCTGCAGTTCATGCCTGGCGGCATCCGCAGCTACGCCACCGACTTCGACGGCGGGATGGCCGCATCGATCTGGTCAACAGCCCGGTCGATGCCATCGGCAGCGTGGCGCTTCCTGGCCATCCACGGTTGGCAGAAGGACCGCGACCTCTACTACGCCACGCTGGCCGAGAACGCCGACCCGCCTCGCTGCTGGCCCGCGCCCGAAGCCTGAGCTGAGCATCGCCGAGCTGCGCGCCGCCGGCATCACCAGCCTGTCACTGCCGGCCGACCAGCCGCTGATGCTGGTGGACCTGCCCAACGGCGCCAACCCGCCCAGCTTCGTCATCGGTACCGGCAACTTCTACGCCATCACCCGCTACAACCGCTCGTTCTTCTACGCCATGGCCGTGACCGAGCTGGCCGGTGCCTGCACCAGCGCCATGCCGGCACGCTGGGCGCGCCGCAGCGGAACTGCCCAACCAGCCCACGCTGCCACAGAAGACGCCCTCGCCTGAGCACGGGGACATGGCCACGGGCAGCGGCGTTAAAGATAGCCGGCCTCATGCCCGTTCATGGACGATCCTCCCGTGCCAAGCCCTGCCTCCGCGCCCAGTTCCCCGACCCTGCCTGCTGGTCCGCTGGACCTTCCACGCCCGCGACATCTCGTCGTCTCCGGGGCGATTGCCGACCGCAGCCGCGTAGCGGCGGCGCGCCGGCTGCTGCAGCGCCAGGCTTTCGGCTGACGCTGGACCCGAAGGCGCTGGCCACCCACCAGCAGCGCTTTGCCGGCGACGACGAGACGCGCCTGCAGGGGCCTTCCAGCGGGCCATCGAGTCACGCGCCCCACCATCGCTGACCAGCCGGGGCGGCTACGGCATCACCCGCTATCTGGAAAAGCTGGACTTGAGCGTCTTGCCCAGCGGCAAGAAAGTGGCTGAGCTTCTCGGACTTCACCGCCTTCCACCTGGCCATGCTGGCCCGGACAGGCGCGCGCCACCTGGGCTGGCCTGCGCTGGTCTCGCATTTTCGACGCCGCCGACCCGGCGACGTGGATCCACCACGCTGGAAAGCTGGCCGACGCCCTGTCGGGGCTGGCTGGAACGGTGGGCTCGCGAAGTGCGCGCCCTCGGGCTTTCGAGGCCGAAGGCACGCTCTGGGGTGGCAACCTCAGCATGGTCTGCTCGCTGCTGGGCACCTCGCTCTTTCCGCATCGACGGCGGCATCCTGTTCCTGGAAGAGGTCAACGAGCACCCTACCGCGTGGAGCGGCTGATGACCCAGCTGCTGCACACGGGCGTGCTGGACCGCCAGCGTGCCGTGCTGCTGGGCCACTTCAGCTGGAACAGGCCGAAGGCGATCGCTACACGATGAAGAAGGTCTGGCGGTGGCTGCGCACGCGAACGCCCACACTGCTGATCGCCCGGCCTGCCCTTCGGCCATGAGCCCACCACGCTGACGCTGCCGCACGGCGCTCAGGTCGGCCTGGCGGTGGATCGGCGCACCTGCTATCTGGTACTGCCGCACGACCACGGCCAGCCCGCACCGGGCCTGTTCGGCGTCGATCCGGCCGGAAACGACCAAGCGGCCCACCGCGCCTGGCGGTGCTGGTGCGGGCAGCCGCGATGAGGGCTGATCAGCCGGGCGAACAGCCCCGTGGACAGATAGCGGTCGCCCCGGTCGCAGACGATGAACACCACGGTGGCCGGTTCCACCGTGCCGGCAGACCCGGCTGACGCTGCCGCCTGCCGTACCGCCGCAGACCGCTCCGCGGCCAGCTGCTTGGCCACCCGCAGCGCAATCACCGCCGCGCCACCCGACGACACGCCGCAGAAGATGCCTCTTCCCTCGCCAGCCGGCGCGCCATGTCCTCGGCTGCCTGCTGGCTCACTTCCTCCACCCGGTCGATGCGCGCCTGCGCCCGGATGGCGGGCTCGTAGCCCGGCGGCCAGGCGCGGATGCCGGCAATCGACGCGCCTTCTGCCGGCTGGGCGCCGATGATCCGGATGGCCTCACGCTGCTCTTTCAGGAAACGCGACACGCCCGTGATGGTGCCGGTCGTACCCATGGCCGAGACGAAGTGCGTGACGCGGCCTGCCGTCTGCCGCCAGATTTCCGGACCGGTACTGCGATAGTGCGCCCGCCAGTTGTCGTCGTTGGAACTGGTCCAGCACCCGACCCCGTCCCTCGGCCTGCATGGCCAGCGCCAGATCGCGCGCACCTCCGTGCCCTCTTCCTTCGAGACCAGCACCAGCTCGGCTCGCGTAGGCCTGACATCGACTGGCGGCGTTCCAGGCTCTGGGTCTCCGGGCATGATCCAGCACCATCCGGTAGCCCTTCACCGCTGCCACCATGGCCAGCGCAATGCCGGTGTTGCCGGACGTGGCCTCGATCAGCGTGTCACCGGGCCGGATCTCGCCACGCGCCTCAGCAGCCGTGATCATCGCCAGCGCCGGCCGATCCTTCACGGAACCGGCCGGATTGTTGCTTCCAGCTAGCCAGCACGCGGACACCGGCTGCCTGCACGGCCGGATCCAGCAGGCGCGACAGCGCCACCAGCGGGTGTTGCCCACCTGGTCGAGAAATGGACGTGCCGTCGACCGTGCAGCCCGAGGCCATCCACCCGATCGGCACCTTCAGCCAGCGCGCGCCGGTCGCTGCGTCCGCGCCTGCCCGTCCCTCCCGGGCGGCACCCACTGGCACAGCGCCCGGTGTGTTCCGTGCCGTCATCAGACCGGCACCGTCATCAGCGACAGCGGCGCGGGCGCATCCAGCGGCATGACGCCGGGGCTGCTCCAGCTTCACCAGGCAGTCGTGCAGCTCTTCCACGGCCTCCACCCGACCGAAGCTCTTGCGCCAGACCAGCATCACCTGACGCACCGGGGGCGTCTTCTCGAAAGGCACGTAGGTCAGCAGGCCGTCATATGTTCTTGCCCTCCACCGGGCTCGATGCCCGGCGGCATGGCAGTCCAGGAGCACGGTGATGCTCGATGCCGAGGCCACCATGGCGGCGGATGGTCTCCAGCGACGACCCCTCGAAGGTCTTCGGGATGCCGGCCGTGCTGGTCTGCGAATAGCGCGACAGCTCCGGGCAGACCTTCAGCACCTGGTCGCGGAAGCAGTGGCCTGCGCCCAGCAGCAGCATCGTTTCGTCCTTCAGTTCGGTCGAATCCACCGACGGGCGCGCCGCCCATGGATGCTTGCTGGGCACCACCACCCACGAAGGGCTCGTCAGCAGACCGGCCAAGACATCACGCCCGGCACCGGCATCGGCTCGGCCACCACGGCCCTACGTCGATCTCGCCCAGCTTCAGCGCCTCCAGCAGCTTGGCCGTCAGCCCTTCCTGCAGCAGCAGCGGCATGCCGGGCACGGCCTTCCAGCATGGCCGGTACCAGACGGGGCAACAGGTAGGGACCGATGGTGTGGATGACACCCAGGCGCAGCGGCCCATGACGAGGGTCCTTGCCTTCCTTGGCAATCTCGCGGATGGTGGCGGACTCTTCCAGCACGCGCTGGCCCTGCTCGACGATGCGCTCGCCCACGGGGGTGACGCTCACCTCCACATTGCCCGCGCTCGAAGAGCTGCACTTCCAGCTCGTCTTCCAGCTTCTTGATGGCCACCGACAGGGTGGGCTGGCTCACGAGCAGGCCTCGGCCGCCCGGCCGAAGTGTGTCGCTCGCGGGCCACGGCCACGATGTATGTTCAGTTCAGCCAAAGTCATAGAAGAATTCCTATCTCAGACTGGGCACCGAACGCTCCACATTCCGTCGGCTTCCGGCCGACCGCACGACGGAAACCCTCCCGCAAAAACCGGCCTCAACGCCGCGTGAGGCCGCTCAGGCATCCAGGAAGCGCTCGCGCCGCCGCAGCCAGCGGTCCAGGTGCGCTTCCACCACATCCGGGCGCACTCCAGCAGCCGCTCCGACAGGGCGTGGGCATGTCCACCAGTGAGCGTCCCGCCCCAGGTCGGCAAAGCGCAGCAGCATCGCCCCCGACTGCTCGTGCCCGCCCAGCAGCTCGCCCGGACCGCGCAGCTCCAGATCGCGCCGTGCGATTTCGAAACCGATCCTGCGTCTCCCGCATGGTGGCCAGCCGCTCGCGGGCGACAGCCCCGGCGGATGACGGTACAGCACGCACGCACGGGCTCTGCGCCGTGCCCGCCCCACACGGCCGCGCAGCTGATGCAGCTGCGACAGGCCGAAGCGCTCGGCGTGCTCGATCACCATCAGGCTGGCGTTGACGTCCACACCTCGATCACCGTGGTGGCCACCAGCAGGTCTGATCTCGCCGGCCCTTGAAGGCCGCCATCACCTCGTCCTTCTCGGCCGCCGACAGCCGGCCATGCACCAGCCCGGTGCGTACCTGCGGCAGCGCCGCCTGGAGCTGCTCGCGCGTGTCGATGGCGTTCTGCGGGTCCAGCGCCTCGACTTTCCACCAGCGGGCAGACCCAGTACGCCTGGCGGCCCTCGGCCACCCAGCGCCCCACATTCTCCACCACCTGGTCGCGGCGCGAATCGGCAATCAGCTTGGTCGTCACCGGCTGGCGCCCCGGCGGCAGCTCGTCGATCACCGACGCGTCCAGATCGGCATAGAAGGTCATCGCCAGCGTGCGCGGGATCGGCGTCGCCGTCATCATCAGCTGGTGCGGCAGGAAACGGCCCTCCCGCGCAGCGCCAGCCGCTGCGCCACGCCGAAGCGGTGCTGCTCGTCCACGATGGCCAGCGCCAGCCTGGGAAAGACCACCGAACTCGATCAGCGCATGCGTGCCGATCAGCACGTCCACCTCGCCGGCGGCCACCGCCTGCTTCACCCGGCGCCTGGCGGCCGCGCAGCGAACCGGCCAGCCAGCCCACCCAGCACGCCCAGCGGCTCCAGCCAGGCGAGAGCCGCTCTGCTGCTGCCGCGCCAGGATCTCGGTGGGCACCATCAGCGCCCTGCCAGCCGGAGCCCACCGCCACCATCGCCGCCAGCGCGGCAATGACCGTCTTGCCGCTACCCACGTCGCCTCCCTGCAGCAGTGGTCTCATGGCTGCTGCCGCGCCAGGTCGGCCGCGATCCGTCACATACCCGGCGCTGCGCACCGGTGAGCGCAACGGCAGCGAGGCCAGCAGTGCTGCCTCACCGTCGCGATTCGCCAGCGGCTGCCCCCGCTGGCCCGCCCGCAGCTGGCGCGCTCGCCCGCAGCGACAGCTGCTGCGCCACCAGCTCTTCCAGGACAATGCGCTGGCAGGCTGGCGTCGCCGCTCCAGCAAAGCCTCCAGATCAGTCCCTCGGGTGGCGGATGATGGATGAGCCGCAGCGATTCCAGCAGTGGTGGAAGCCCCGCCCGGTAATGACGCCACCGGGTCCGCGCCCGCCGGCCGTCCGGATGCCGGCTTTCCGTCGCCAGAATCCGACATCAGCGCCGTCAGCAACGCTCGGCGGCAGCGTGTCCTGCCAGCGGCGAGATCGGCCAGCGCCCGGTCGATCTCGCGGCGCAGCGTGGCTCGCCGACCGGCCACGGTGGGATACACGGCGTCAGCCGATCGGGCAGCGGCGTGCCTCGCTCACCATCCGGTAGCGCGGATGCACCATCTCGCGGCCAAACAGCCTCACCCGCAGCTCGCCATAGGCGCGCACCCGCCGCCCGGCTGCAACTGCGTCAGCTGGGACGGATAGAAATGCAGGAAGCGCAGCTCGCGGCTCGCCGGTACCGTCGTTCACCCAGACCTGCAGCGCGCGCCGGCCCCGCGTCACTTCGGCACGGGTGACGGTGGCCTGGATCTGGGCCGAACTGCCGTGCACCAGCGAGCCGATCGGCACCAGCCGGGTCTCGTCCTCGTAGCGCAGCGGCAGGTGCAGCACCAGGTCGTCCGGCCCGTGCAGCCCCAGCCGGGCCAGCGGCGAAGCCGCCGAGCGGCGACCGGACGACGTCTTGGCTGCCCCTTGGCGGTACGCCCGCCGGCGCCTCCCTTGCCCGATGCTTCTGCGCCCTCCACGGCGGCGCCTGCCTCGCATCGTTTCCTTTTCATCGCGCGTGCCGCGCCGACCGGAAAGCCCTCCACGCAGCACCAGCGTGGCTTCCACCTCGAAAGGGCGCGCCCGCTGGCAGCGCCGCCACCTGGACGGTGGAACGTGCCGGATACGGCGCATGGAAATATCTCGGCCATGATGCTGCTGACGGTGGCGAACTGCTTCAGATCCGTCGAGGAACAGCCCCAGCCGCACCACTCTGACCCAGGTGGCCGCCTGCAGCCTCCACCACAGCCTTCAGGTTGCGGAAACGCCTGATGAACCTGCGCCTCGAAGCCGCCCTCGACCAGCTCGCCGGTTTCTGGGATCGAGCGGGATCTGGCCGGACAGGTACACCGTAGTCGCCAGCGCAACCGCCTGCGAATAGGGGCCCGCAGCGCAGCCGGTGCATTGGGGAGTGGAAATGGGAAGGGCCATGACGATCTCCTCGTGGTGATGATGTCCTGCCATTCTCAGGGTATCCGCCGCACAAGTCCTCGCGTCCGTCGCAGTCAGGCATGGACTCAGCAGCCCCCATAGGCCTGCCACGGCCCCTGCGCCACCTGCCAGCGACTCGCCCCTCCACGATCCACTACCATTGAGAACCGATGCCCGACGCCATGTCGATCGGGCTCAGTCTCCTCTTTCTGCAGGCTGTCCCGTGTCGGCACGCCACCGCCCGCCCGTCTTCTCCGCCTTGTCCCCGTCGCACCGTGAGCACCTCCGCCACACCCCATCCTCATCTAGCTGCCGCCCATTCCAACCGCGTAGGTGCCCATCCGCATCCGCGGCGCCCGGCAGAACAACCTGAAGGGGCTGGATCTGACATCCCACTGGCCGGCTGGTGGTGGTCACCGGCGTCTCGGCAGCGGCAAGTCCTCGCTGGTCTTCGACACCCTCTATGCCGAGGGCCAGCGTCGCTACGTCGAAACCTTTCTCGGCTTACGCCCGCCAGTTCCTCGACCGGATGGACCGTCCCCAGGTCGACAGCATCGACGGCGTGCCGCCCGCCATCGCCATCGACCAGCATAGCAACCCTGGTGCGCACCTCGCGCTCCACGGTCGGCACGATGACCGAGCTGAACGACCATCTGAAGCTGCTGATGGCCCGTGCCGCCACCCTGTACTGCCGGCAGTGCGCCCAGCCGGTCCGGGTCGACGACGTGGCCAGCATCGCCGCCGCCGTGCGCCAGCGGGCCGCCGCGCTGGATGATCCCCGCCTCTACGTCACCTTCGGTTCTGGTACCAGCCATCTTCGACGAACGGGAAGTCATCGCCCAGCTGCAGGCCCAGGGGCTGCACCCGCATCCACCAGCGCGAGGATCTGCCCACCCCGTCGAGGCGAGGGAAACCACCGGCAAGACCGGCGAAGCGCAAGGCGGGCAAGGCCACGAGCGACAAGGCCGCCAAGGCCGGAAAGCGCACCAAAGCCGACAAGACAACCCGCGCCGCGGCATGCAAAGGCAGACACCAGCACCTCACCTCCCAGGCCTCCGTCCCGATGACGCCCGCTGATACGACCACCCCGTCCGCCTCACCGTCGTGGCCGACCGGTTCCGTGCCAGCAGCGTGCCCGATGACCGGCTGGCGGGCAGCCTGGAAGAGCAGCCCTGGACCGCAGCCATGGCCCGTCTGGCCGTCATCGCCCAGGACGCTCGAGGGCCTACGAGCTAGCCGCTGGCATTTTCAGCACGCAGTTCGCCTGCGCCACCTGCGACATCGCCTATCACGCCCGCCCAGCCTGTTCGTTCAACTCCCCGCTGGGCTCTGCGACACCTGCGAGCTTCGGTCGTCATCGGTCACGGACCTCGGCCTGGTCTCCCCGATCCGTCAAGTCGCTGGCCGAAGGCGCCGTCAACCCTAGCAGACGCCCAGACTTCAAGGAAGCCCAGGACGAACTGATGAAATGCGGCCGCAAGGCCGGCATCAATCTGGGACGGTCCCTGGTCGGACCTCTCCGAAGCCGACCGGCGCTGGGTCATCGAAGGTGCGCCGCTGGAGTGGCGACTGGAAACGGCGGTGGTACAGCATCCGCAACTTCTTCGGCTGGCTGGAAAGCAAGGCCTACAAGATGCACATCCGGGTGCTGCTGTCAAGTACCGCTCCACCCCGTGCCGCCTGCGAAGGCGCCGCCTCAAAGCCGAGGCCCTGCTGCTCGCGCGTGGGCAGCAGGGAAGACGCCCGGCAGGCCTTCGCCCCAGTCGCCGAAAGCAAGAACGGAGCCGCCCCGACCAGCAGCCCTCGATCCAGCCGCGCATCTTCAAACGATCCGGCCGGTGTCGGTATGCCCACGCCGGAAAGCGCGAGCTACCGGCGCTTTCGCCCCATGGGCACGCAATGGACCGACGCCCAGCTCGACGCCCTGCCGGGCCTGACCCTGCACGACCTCATGCTGCCCATCGACCGAGCTGAACCGGCTGATGGCCAGCCTGCACCTGCCTGCGCCGCTGGACGAGAGCCACCGAGCTGCTGATGACCGAGATCCGCACGGCTCGCTTCCACAGGCGACGTGGGTCTGGACTACCTCACGCTCGACCGCCAGTCGCGCACGCTCTCCGGCGGCGAGTGCAGCGCATCAGCCTCACCACGCACTGGGCACCTCGCTGGTCAACACGCTCTTCATCCTCGATGAGCCCTCCATCAGCCTGCACCCGCCCGACATGGACCGCATCATCGCCATCATGCAGCGGCGCTGCGGCGCGCCGGCAATTCGGTGGTCAGGTCGAGCGACCACGCAGGTAATGTTCGCCGCCGAGCGCATCATCGACATCGGCCCGGGGCGGGCGAACGAGCGAGCCAGATCGTCTTCGACGGCAGCCAGCCGGCTGCCTGCCGCCCAGACCCTCGCCGCGACTACCTGGCCCGCCGCAGCGCGTCTCCTCCAGCCACCGCAACCCGTCACCGATGACACGCGCCTGCGGCTTGGGGCGTCACCGCCCACAACCTCAAGGGCATTGATGTGGACATCCCGCTGGGACGGCTCGTCTGCCTGACCAGCGTTTCCGGCGGCAGCAGAGTCCACCCTCATGCAGGACGTGCTGCTGCCCGCCCTACTGAAGGAACAGGGCCTGCCACCGAGCCCCGGGTGAATTCAGGCGCCTCGTCGGCGCCCGCCAGATCGACGGCGTGGTCTTCGTCGACCAATCCCCATCGGCAGACCACCCGCAGCACCTCGAGTCAGCTTCGTCGGCGCCTTCGACCTGATCCGCAAGCGGTTTGCTGCCACCGAGACATGGCGCGCGAACGCAGCTACACCGCGGGCGTCTTCAGCTTCAACAGCGGCGACGGCCGCTGCCCACACTGCGGCGGCAGCGGCTTCGAGCACGTCGGATGCGGTTCCTGTCCGACGTGTACCTGCGCTGCCCCGACTGCGACGGCCGACGCTTCCGCCCGAGATCCGGGACGTGCGCATCCGCGGCCGCAGCGGCAGGCCATGGCCCGCCCGGTGGAGGCCTCCATCGTCGACGTGCTGGAAATGACCGTGCGCCAGGCCGCCGACTTCTTCAGCACCCCGGATCCAGCGCCGCCTGCAGCCGCTGGTCGAGTCGATCTCATTTACCTGAAGCTTGGCCAGCCCGTCACCCTGTCGGGCGGCGAGGCCCAACGCCTGAAGCTGGCGGCTTCCTGGCCGAAGCGGCGGAACAGGCCCGCAAGCGAGGCGCCCGCAGCCCGCCTCGCCACTGGCGGCACGCTGTACCTGTTCGACGAACCCACCGCGGCCTGCACTTCGACGACATCGCCCCGACTGCTGCGCGCCCTGCGCTCGCTGCAGGCTGCCGCGCCACTCCAGATGCTGGTCATCGAGCACAACCTCGACCTCATCGACGCCGCCGACTGGCTCATCGACCTGGGCCCCGGTGAAAGTGCGATCACGGCAGGCGCATCGTCGCCACCGGCACCCCGCCGGAGGTCGCCGCCAACCCGGCCTCCTTCACCGGCGCGGCACTGGCCACCACCAGGCCGAGCTGGAGCGCCTGTCCCGCCGAGCCACGCGCCACTGGACGGCCCCACACGGTCAGGGCCCACGCCCGCCTGGCGGGCCGGATCGCTGCGCGACCGCGCCAGCAGCGCCATCCTCGTGCACGGTGCCCGCGAGACACAACCTGAAGAACATCGACGTGGACATCCCGCGCGACCGGCTCACCGTCATCACCGGTGTCTCGGGCGGCAAGTCCACCTGGCCTTCGATGTCGTCTTCGGCGAAGGCCAGCGCCGCTATCTCAGATCGCTCAACGCCTACGCCCGCCAGTTCGTCCAGCCCGCCTCGCGGCCGGACGTGGACGGCATCTACGGCATCCCGCCCACCGTCGCCATCGAGCAGCGCACCAGCCGCGGCGGCCGCAAGAGCACCGTCGCCACCCTCACCGAGATTCACCATTTCCTGCGGCTTCTGTTCCAGAAGCTGGGCACCCAGTACTGCCCCAACGACGGAACCCCCATCGAGCCGCAGTCCTTCGACAGCATCGCCGCCCGCATCCTGCGCGACTACCGCGGCCGCCAGGTGGGCCTGCTGGCCCCCGCTGGTCGTGGGCCGCAAGGGCGTCTACACCGACCTGGCCAAATGGGCTCATGGCAAGGGCTACCCCATGCTGCGCGTGGACGGCAAGTTCCTGCCCACCCAGGGCTTCCCGCGCATCGACCGCTACATCGAGCACAACATCGAGCTGCCGGTGGCCGACCTCACCATCACCCGGAAGCCGAAGACCGAGCTGCGCGCAGCTGCTGGCCACCCTGCAGCACGGCAAGGGCGTGGTCATGCTGCTGGAAGACGTGGACCGCCTGAAGACCGACCTGGACGCCCACCTGAACACCGTCCTCTTCAGCACCAAGCGCGCCTGCAGCCACTGCGGCACCAGCTACCCCAGACTGGATCCGCGCACCTTCTCGTTCAACGCACGGCAGGGGCTGGTGCCCCGGCTGCCTGGGCACCGGCCTGGCCATCATCGGCCGCATCAAGAAGGATGAACTTACCCCCGGCCTGGAAGGCGAGACCGATGCCGGCGTCACCTACAGCGATGACCCTGCCCCGTCTGCCGCTGGCCAGCGCCTCAACCCCGTGGCGCTGAACGTGCGCGTCGGCGGCCAGTCCATCGCCGATGTCACCGCCAGTCCGTCCTGCAGGCCCGCCAGTGGGTCGACACCGTGGCCAAGGGCTTCGACCGCCGCCAGACCGACATCGCCGCCGGCATCCTCGACGAGATCCGCAACCGCCTGGCCTTCCTCATCGACGTGGGCCTGGGCTGCCTCACGCTCGACCGCTCCGCCCCCACCCTGTCGGTGGCGAGGCCCAGCGCATCCGCCTGGCCGGCCAGCTCGGCTCCAACCTGCAGGGCGTCTGCTACGTGCTGGACGAACCCACCATCGGCCTGCACCCGCGCGACAACCGCCTGCTGCTGCAGACCCTGGACCAAAGCTGCGCCACAAGGGCAACACCCTGCTGGTTGTCGAACACGACGAAGAGACCATCGCCCGCGCCGATCACCTGATCGACATCGGCCCAGCGCCGGCCGCCCTGGGCGGCCAGATCATCGCCAGCGGCACCTGGCCAGTGAGGCCAGCCCGGCCAGCCTCACCGGTCGCTATCTGGCCCATCCGCCGCCCTGCCCGATGCCGCCCGCCGCCCCGTCGACGACGACACCCCGCCCTGCACCTGCTGGGCGCCCACCTCACAACCTGAAGGACGCCTCCGCCCGCATCCCGCTCAAGCGTCTCACCGTCGTCACCGGCGTCTCCGGCTCCAGCAAGTCCACCTTCGCCCGCGACGTGCTGCTGGACGCCCTGCAGCGCAAGCTGGCCGGCGAGCGCGGCAAGCTCCCCACTGCCAGGACCTGCAGGGCTGGCAGGGGCATCAACGCGTGCTGGAAGTGGACCAGACCCCCATCGGCAAGACCCGCGCTCCACCCCTGCCACCTACATCGGCTTCTGGGACGCCATCCGCCGCCTCTTCGCCGACACCAGCGAAGCCCGCCTGCGCAGCTACACCGCCTCGCGCTTCTCCTTCAACACCGCCGGCGGCTAACTGCCCCTGCCTGCGAGGCCAGGGGCGTGCGCACCATCGAGATGAACTTCACTGCCCGACGTGCGCATCCTCTGCGACACCTGCGGCGGCGGACGCTTCGACCCCGAGACCAACCAGGTCCGCCTCAGCAGCAAGTCCATCGCCGACGTGCTGCACATGACCGTGGACGAAGCCCTGGAATTCTTCACCCCGTGGCGCTCCATCGCCCATCCCCTACAACTGTTGCGGGACGTGGGCCCTGGGCTACCTCACCCTGGGGCAGCAGGCCCCACCCTGTCCGGCAGCGAGGCCCAGCGCATCAAGCTCGTCACCGAACTGGCCAAGGTCCGCGCCCTCACCGAAGAGGTCGACCCGCTACGTGAAGCCAAGGCCCAAGCCACCGCCCGCGCCCGCGCACGCAAGGCCGGCCACCAGGGCGAGGTCGTCGACGGCGGCACCTTCTACATCCTGGACGAGCCCACCGTCGGCCTGCACGCAGCCGACGTGGAAAACTGCTACGTCATGCACCGCCTCGTCGACGCCGGCAACACCCTGCTGGTCATCGAGACACAACCAGAACATCTGGGCCGAGGCCGACTGGATCATCGACATCGGCCCCGAAGGCGGCACCGACGGCGGCCAGGTCGTCGCCGAAGCCACCCGCCCAGCTGGCCCGCAGCCGCAGGACCCACACGGCCGCCTGCTGGCTCGAGTTCCTGGCAGCGCATCGAGGCCGAAGATCCGAGGATCCGAGGGAAAAAGCCGCCCAGAGTAAAAGCCAGCGAGACAAAACCAACCTGGCCGGGTGCGCCCGGCATCCCACCTGAAGGCGAGCACCGCCCGCGCCGGTACAAAGACCCGCAAGACCGATTCCCACTGACGAGACGCTCACCCGCAGACGGGGGCCCTGCATAAGCATCCAGCGCCTGCAGCCCCGTCCGGCGTCCTTTCCACCCGCGCACCCATCATGCAACCTGCAACCGCTCCATCCACCGCCATCGGCCTGCCCTGGCTGGGCACCGGCGCCCTGTTCGCCGCCCTGGGCGTCGCCGCCGGCGCCTTCGGTGCCCATGGCCTGCGTGCCATCCTGGCCGAGCCCTGCTGCTGCTCATCTACGAGACCGCCGTACTACCAGATGTACCACGCCCTGGCCCTCGTCGCTCTCGGCGCCCTGGCCCGACCGCCTGCCACCCGCGCCATCACCGTCAGTGGCAGCCTGTTCACCCTCGGCATCCTGCTGTTCAGCGGCAGCCTCTACCTGCTGGTGCTCACCGGCACCCAGCCACTGGGCATCTCACCCCCATCGGCGCAGCTGCTTCATCGCCGGCTGGCTGTGGCTGGCCGTCTCGGCCTGGCGTGCCGTCCGGACACCCGGACAGGCCAGGTCCCGCACATCGTGACACACCCACCCGTGACTGCCTCACTGCGTGACACGCCCCATCGCGTGGCACGCCCCCACACATTCGTGGCCCCTCAGGGCGGCGTCTTTCCAGGCCATCCACGCAAGATCAGCCCCAATCCGCTCCGCGCACCGCACACTGAACGCATTTGGGCCCAGAACGGAACCATTGCCCACCGGATCACCGAAGATCCGGCGGGGCGCTCGCCGCCCCTTCCTGAAACTCGGCAAAACAGACATCCCTGCTGCGGTTTTGTACAGTGGCCCAATCGTCAATTGTGGCAACATCCTGAATTCAAGTGCATGACCTTGCCTGGAGGTTTTTCGTCATGGACACTACGCAAAGACGCCATCCCCCGTTCAGCCCCCAATACCGGGGCTCGCAGGGGCTGCCTGGCGCATCCTGCACACGCGAGGACGACGCCTTGAAGAACGCCCCTGCGAGACCCTGCTCGAAAAACCCTGGCCGCCCTGCCCAGCTGCGCCTCGAAGCCGCCGGCCTCATCGCCGACTTCAGCAAGCAGCGCATCGACGACGCCGTCATCGACGCCCTGATCGGCGTGGCCAGCAGCGCCCGCCTGCGAAAGCGCGCCAGTACATGCTCAGCGGCGGCATTGCCAACCCCACCGAGGGACGGCGGGTGCTGCACACCGCCCTGCGCGGCCTCGAAGGCGACCCCAACGCGGCCCAGCTGGCCCGCGCCGAACGTCAGCGCATCGTCGACCTGGCCCGCCGCTTCCGCCAGGGTGAACTGCGCAGCCACGGTGGTCAGCCACTCACCACCCTCGTCTGCATCGGTATCGGCGGCTCCGACCTGGGCCCGCGCCTGGTCTGCGACGCCTGAGCCCAGCCGGGCGGCCCCGACGTGCGCTTCGTGGCCAACGTCGACCCGGCCGACCTGGCCCGCAACCTCGTCGGTCTCGATCCGCCACCACCGCCTTCCTGGTCGTCTCCAAGACCTTCACCACCCGCGAGACCCTGGCCAACGCCGAAGCCGCCCTGCACTGGCTCATCCACGCCGGCATCCCGCGCGAAGCCGCCCTGCGGCAGTTCATTGGCGTCACCGCCCACCACGAAGCCGCCGAACGCTACGGCGTGCCCGCCACGCAGATCCTGCGCTCTGGGGACTGGGTGGGCGGCCGCTACTCGCTGTGGTCCGCCGCCGGCGTCTCCATCGCCATCGCCTGCGGTCCTGAAGTCTTCGAACAGCTGCTGGACGGCGCCCGCGCCATGGATGAACACTTCCAGAGCGCCCCGTTCAAAAGAGCAACCTGCCCGTCTGGCTCGGCCTCATCAGCATCTGGAACCGCGACATCCTGGACTGCGCCAGCGAGCCATCATCCCCTGAGCGAACGGCTGCGCCTGCTGCCCAACTACCTGCAGCAGCTCATCATGCGAGAGCAACGGCAGCAAGTCCGCCGCATCAGCGGCAGCCACCTCAGCCTGCCCAGCAGCCCAGTCATCTGGGGCGTCTCGGGCACCAACGCCCAGCACTCCTTCTTCAGCAGCTGCACCGGGGCCCTCGACACCGTGCCGGTGGACTTCATCATCGCCCGCAAGGCAGACCCGCCACCCTCGGTGGCGGATGACCAGCGCCACCCAGATCCTCGTGGCCAACTGCCTGGCCCAGAGCGCCGCACTGGCCCTGGGCGAAAAGCCGCTGCCCAACAGAAGCCAGTGGCGAGGACTGGCACAAAGGCCTTCCCGGGCAACCGGCCCAGCACGCTCATTCTGCTGCGCCCGCCATCGACGCCCGCTCCGTCGGCGCCCTGCTGGCCGCCTATGAGCACGCCACCTTCATGGCCAGTGTGATCCCTGGGCATCAACGCCTTCCGACCAGTTCGGCGTCGAATACGGCAAGGTGATGGCCAAGTCGGTCGAATCCGCCTGGCCGGTGGCGACGCCAGCGCGCTGGATCCGTCCACCCGTGCCCTGCTCGGCTGCTTCCGCGGCTGACGCAGCGTGAACCGTGCGCCCTTCGGGGCGCACTCAAAGAAAAACGTCCGTCATGGGCGCTTTTTGTTGGGAACGCTTGCTGCGGCCTTGCTGGAGACACTTGCTGCAGATTCAAACTGCCCTCGCGTTCTCTGCCCCAAAAGGCTCCTGGTCTTCGATGTACGAGCGCCCGGGCGCCGGACGCCTTCCTCAGCTCATGCTGTCGCCGCGCTTCCAGAGCGCCTGTGGAGCACCCACTCCGGTGTTGCGGCCAGGCCAGACTGCTATCCTGGCAGGAACGTCGGTGACAAGCGCTACTCAACCTAATCAATCGACTGTGTTCTGATAGAGTACATTGTAGAGCAAGATCATTGAATCGCTGCGCGAGGATCTCGCAACACTTCACGAAGCCGGAGCCATCGACAAGGTGACAATGCGCGAGTTCGATGCGATCTGCCCCCTCAGTAAAGGGACTTCCAGGCCGCCGATATCAAGCGTCTGCGTGAAAGTCTCAGGTTCAGCCAACCGTGTTTGCCTTCATCTGCACACATCCGCATCCACCATACGCAAATGGGAACGAGGGCGAAACCCACCCTACGGGACCTGCACTCAAAGCTACAGACATCATCGCTGACAAAGGCTTGCAGGCCATCATCTGATCAAGAATGCGTGAAGTCCACAAGACTTACCTCCATCAAAAGGTAAAACCATGAAAGCTTCATCACCTACAGAGTCTGCGTGGGATGGGAAGGAATCTGGGGAAAAGCACCCAGAGCTCACTCCCGCCTATTCCAGAAACTTCCTCGTCAGATCCGATGATCATGACTCCACGATCCAGGTTCCGCTGACCCGGCCTTTCGAGGAGACGCGAAGCGCTGGAACCCCGAGAATGCTCCTGGCCGCCACATCAGCCTGCCACAAAGCTCTGGTATCTGCACCTGTGTGCCGTGAACGGCATCTCGGTGCTCTCTTACGAACACCTGCGAAGCGGTCATGGAAGAAGGCCATGGCGACAAGGGAAGGGAAAATCGTCTCGATCACGCTGTCCCCCGATTCTTGTCGACGAAAGGTCGGACACTTCTCTGGCAATGAAGCTGCACGAAAGATGCTCACAAGGCCTGCTTCATCGCAAATTCCTGAATTTTTCCCGTGCAGTGCAAGGCGACCATTCTTGTCGAGGGCCCATCAGGCCCGGCCGAGAAGAACACGCCTCGATAAATAGCATGCCCCCTAGCCCCCATATGACCATGGGCCCCAAAAGGGGCCCATGGCTTCAACGACGATCAGCGATCAACCTTCAGCCGATCAGAACCGGACCCCGGCCTTCACGCTGTAGCTGGTCGTGTCGCCCGTGCGATCCACCTCGGCTGCCAGGTTGATGCCCAGGTTGATGTTGACGCCGGCAAACGCACGGTTCAGCGAGAGGACTCGCGCTTCAGCCCCAGCACGTCCTTCGGCGTGCTGCGCACCACCTTGCCCACGCCCGCATACGGCGTGAACATCAGGATGCCTTTCGAGATCGAGCAGGTCCACACCGGTCGTGTTCATCTTCAGCTGGTCCACGCCCGACAGCGCCGAGTACGAGCCCCGGATGGCCCTGCCGGCATCACGGTGCTGCCCTCGATGAAGGCCCAGCGCACGCCTGCACCCCAGAACGCCGATGTTGTTCGTCGCCTTGTTGTCAGAACGCATCCAGGTCGATGTTGTTAGGGCGAGACCCTTATGGGCCGGATGCCGCCCATGGCTCATACTGGTCAACCTTCGACCCGTTGAGGCCCGGCTCCACAGCGAACGGTCCTTCAGCTTGAAACGCCCGTGAGCCGAGGCGCTGATGTCGAAGCCCAGCACGCCCAGCCCTTTCCGCCGGAACCACACCCTTGAAGGCCACGGCACCGCCCAGTTCGCGGACGAGCTCGCGGAACTCCTGTTGCTGCAGCGCCTGCAGCGTGTTGGCGTGGTCACTTGCCGCCATGGCTGGCGCAGCGACCAGCCCGCAGCCGCCGACTGCCGCCAGAGCAACCGCCACACGAGCAGCCGTCATCTTGCGCGTAAAACTAGAATACATTGCGCCATCTCCTGACAAATAACGTCATATTCCAGAAAGGGCCTCGCTACAAAACGCCCATCACACCCTGATATTGGCCCAGCGGCGCCACGGCAGGGTGACGGTCCGACGTCAGTCGTCCGGAGCCGATGGAATGCCGGTGCTAAGATCGACCAGAAAATGCCGCGCACCGCGCCAGTACCGCATGTACCGCATGTACCGCATGTACCGCATGTACCGCATGTACCGCATGTACCGCGTTCGCCGCATCGCCGCCACGGGCCGTCTCCGACGTACCGCATCGGCGCAACATCCCTGATCCCCACACCTTTCCCTTCGCTCCCTCACCGTGAACACCACACCCCGCCCCGAGTACATCCTCACCCTCTCGCCTGCCCTGACCGCGCCGGCATCGTTCACCATCACCGGCCTGCTGCTCGTGCACGGCGGCAGCATCACCGAAGCCGCCCAGTACAACGGCCCCGACACCGGCCTCTTCTTCATGCGGGTTCAGTTCACCAGTCCCGCCGCCCCCACCACCCTGCGCGATGCCCTGCAGGCCGCCGCCAGCGACCTCTCGCTGCGCTGGAACCTGGCCGAGAACGGCCCGGCGCATGCCCACCGTCATCCTCGTCTCGAAACTGGGCCACTGCCTCAGCGACTGCTCTTCCGGACCCGCGCCGGCATGCTGCCCCATCGACATCCGCGCCATCATCTCCAACCACGAAGACTTCCGTCCCCAGGTCGAAGCCCAGGGCATCCCCTTCCACCACGTCCCCGTCAGCGCCGCCACCCGCGAAAGCCGCCAGCCGACAGCACGGAAATCATCAGATCATCGGAGCCAACTGGTTGTCCTCGCACGCTCATGCAGATCCTGTCCGACAACCTCTGCCGCCAGCTCCAGGGCCGCGCCATCAGCATCCACCACTCCTTCCTGCCCAGCTGAGGGTGCCCGCCCTACTACCAGGCCCATGACCGCGGCGTGAGATCATCAGCGCCACCGCCCACTACGTCACCGCCGAACTCGACAGAAGGCCCCATCATCGAACAGGACGTCGAACGCGTTGACCACACCGCGACCGTCGACACCCTCACCGCCCTGGGCGGTGACGTCGAAACGTCGTGCTGGCCCGCGCCGTCAAATGGCACGCCGAACACCGCATCATGCTGAACGGCCACAAGACCGTCGTGTTCCGCTGACCCCACAATTCGAGAGCCCCGCCTTCTGAAAGCCCGAACCGGGTGCCTCCGCTGCACCGATTTCTGGGAGCGAAGCGGACAGATGAGCCGAGGAAAGGTACCCAGCTCACGAGGCGCTCCCCAACGAGGGCACCTCCTCCAACCAAGGCGCAGCCATCACCTCCCGAAGCATCTCTCGCCAGCCCAGGGCACCCGGACGCCCCCTGAAGCCCAGGGCCGGGTGCCTCCATAGCGCTGATTTCTGGGAGCGCAGCGGACAGCATGAGCCGAGGAAGGTACCCGGCTCACAGGGGCGCTCCCAGCGAAGGCACTCCCCTTCATCAGAGCCCTCCCTCCCAGACCCACGGGTTCGTGCTAAACCCATGCGTGCTTTCCCCACCTTGCGAAAAGCCGGTCGGCCCCGCAAAGTCTCCTTCCACGCCCTGCCCCATGAACGCCCCAGGCGACCGGCAAGAGCGGGGCAACCCTGGGAGAGACAACCATGGCCGATCCCATCGTCGAACAGATCGGCAACACCCCCAGTACCCGCGCCTGAAGACGGGCGCAGCCGCCTCAGATGGACACTCACCATCCTGATGCTGATCGTCTCTACGGCTTCATCGGACTGATTGCCTTCGACCGCCAGTTCCTGGCCCAGCCCCTCAGCGCTGACGGCGTCGCCCACCATCGGCATCCCCATTGCCCTGGGCGTGATCGTCTTCACCGTCCTCATCACCGGCTTCTACGTCCAGCGCGCCAACAGCCGCCACGACGCACGCGACCCGCGAAATCCTGAAGGAGACCACGCAATGAACCGCCAAGCCCTTGCCTTCGGCGTCGCACTGGCCACCTTCGGCCTGATGAGCGCTGCCCCTGCCCATGCCGCCGGCGTCTCGACGTCGGTGAAGTCACCCGCCAGGCCACCAACTGGACGGCCCATCATCCTGTTCACCGCCTTCGTGGGCGCCACGCTCTGGATCACCAAGTGGGCTGCCGGACGCACCCGCTCCGCAGCCGACTTCTCACCGCCGGGGGTGGCATCACCGGCTTCCAGAACGAGCCTGGCCATCGCCGGCGACTTCATGTCTGCGGCCTCCTTCCTGGGCATCTCCGCAGCCGTCATGGCCAGCGGATATGATGGCCTGCTCTACGCGCTCGGCTCCTGGTCCGGGCTGGCCCATCCTCACCTTCCTGCTGGCCGAACGCCTGCGCAACCTCGGCAAGTTCACCTTTGCCGACGTGGCCCGGCTACCGCTCGGCAGAAGCCCATCCGGATGTTTGCCGCTGCCGGCACGCTCGTGACCGTCGCCTTCTACCTCATCGCCCAGATGGTCGGTGCGGGCCAGCTCATCAAGCTGCTCTTCGGGCTCGACTACTGGGTCGCCGTCGTCATCGTCGGCGTGCTGATGATGCAGTCTACGTGCTCTTCGGCGGCATGACGGCCACCACCTGGGTGCAGATCATCAAGGCCGTGCTGCTGCTCTTCGGCATCTCCTTCATGCGCTTCATGGTCGCTGAAGCACTATGCTTCAGCCTGGAAGCGCTGTTTGCCGATGCCGTGCGCGTCAAGGCCAGCATCGCCGCCCAGGGCGGTGCCAGCCTGAAGAAGCCCACCAGCACGGACTGGCCCTGATGGCTCCCCAGCAGGTTCATCGAGGATCCCATCTCCGCCCTGTCCTCTCGGCATGGCGCTGATGTTCGGTACCGCCGGCCTGCCCCACATCCTGATGCGATTCTTCACCGTGCCCGATGCCCGTGAAGCCCGTGGTCGGTGTTCTGGGCCACGACCTGGATCGGCTACTTCTACCTGCTGATCTTCATCATCGGCTTCGGTGCCATCACCATCGTGCTCACCAACCCGAGTTCGCCAGCACCGCCACCGGCGTCATCCGCAGGGGTGCCGGCACCCGCCAACATGGCCTGCCGTGCTGCTGGCCAAGTCCGTGGGCGGCAACCTGTTCTACAGCTTCATCTCGGCCGTGGCCTTCGCCTACCATCCTGGCTGTCGTTGCCGGTCTCACCCTGTCGGGCGCCTCGGCCGTCTCGCGACCTCCTACGCTACCGTCATCAAGCGAGGGCAAGGCCGACAGCGCCTCCGAACTGCGTGTCTCGCGCATCACCACCCTGGTGCTTGGCGTCATCGCCGTGCTGCTGGGCATCCTGTTCGAGAAGCAGAACGTGGCCTTCATGGTGTCGCTGGCCTTTGCCGTAGCGGCCTCGGCCAACTTCGGTCCTGTTCCTGTCGGTGTTCTGGAAGGGCACCACCACCCGCAGCGCCGTCATCGGTGGCTTCCTGGGCCTCATCGCCTCGGTACTGCTCACCATCCTGTCGCCGTCGGTCTGGGAAGCCACCTTCGGCAACCCATGTGGGCAGCGCGCCCTTCCCCTACACCTCGCCGGCAGTCTTCTCGATGATCGTCGGCTTCCTGGGGTCTGGCTGTTCTCGCTGTTCTGACAACAGCGCCGCCGCGGCACAGGAACGTGACGCCTTCGAAGCCCAGCAGGGTCCGTTCCGAAACCGGCTACGGCGCCGCCAAAGGCCTCGGCACACTGAGGCACCACCCGCAGGCCATCCCGGGTGGGTCCGATCCCCGGCCAGGGCCTCACAGCCCTGGACAGGGGCCATTCACCGCACCATCACCTGACGCCCCCTGTCCAGCCTGCCCACCATCACCCAGCCCGCCCGGCCATCACGCCCGGCGAGGCTTTCTGTCGCTCTCCCTTGACGCCCTCTTCTTCGATCACTACAATTGTAGTAAACCGCTTTCGTAACCTGCCTCGCCATGACCGCCTCCATCGCCATCCGTATCGACCGCCAGCTGCTACGACCAGGCTCGCAACGATGCCCGCGCCGAAACACCGCACCATCAGTGGTCAGGTCGAATACTGGGCACGGGTGGTCTTGCAGCCCTCGACAACCCCGACCTGCCCGTCACCTTCATTGCCGAATCCCTGGCACTCGATGGATGAGGCCCGCGAGGAACACAACCCCGTTCGTTCCCGCAGCCAGCGCCCATGAGCGCCTACGCCCTGCGCCAGACCCGCCGCTTTGCCCGCACCCTACAAGAAGCTTCACGACAACGTCGCCAGCGATGTCGATGCCGCCGCTCTGGCCGTGGCCGACAATCCACAGCTGGGCGAGACGCAAGAAAGGCGACCTGGCCAGCCTCTTCGTCTACAAGTTCACGCAGCCAGAACCAGCTCTATCTGCTGGGCTACACCGTCGATGACGGCATACGACTTATCTATCTGGAGGCCGTGGGTCTAACGAGAACTTCTATCGGGATCTCAAGCGGGGCTAGAGCACCATTCAACTTTGTTAAATCCATCAACACAAACAGTAGCTATCGTGTCTTTCCTGATACAGCGAATTGACCAGCACCTAACAAAAACCCACTATCTTATACTAGCAAAGAGACACGCTCCAAGGAAATAATAAATGAGTAAAATAATAGAAAAACAGGAAGAAACGACAGATGCCTTGCAGCTCCGGAAAGAAATTCAAAAACTGTCACGGAGGGCCGAAACGAGACCCCGAAAAACCACATATCGGACAAGCAGACAAAAGGCTATCGCAACTCACCCCAAAAACCTCAATGCCTAGCCCCTTCCAGCATGAAAAAACAAGTGCCACGGAAAAAAATCGCAGACTCGCACTCAGTATCGAGATCAGGCAGTCTAGGCATGATATCCAGAGAAGGACACGTCTACTCCACAAAACCGAGTGCATGCTGGACCTAGAAAATCACGACGGAAACTTCCAGCCAAAATTACTTTGGAGCAAAAAGAGCATCAACATTTCCTGGATTCTGCTCATACCACGACAAATCAATATTTTCAAACCTCGAAGATAAAAAATTTCATAGGAAATCGTCACCAATGCTTCCTTCTTAGTTACAGATCCTTATCACGCGAGATTATATGCAAAGCAGTGCGCGTACAGCATGCATATAGAAATGCAATGGCAATGAATTCAACACCGAAACCAGGGCCTACATTCTCGACAGAAATTACGCTGGATGAAATCAACCTCAGAGACCTTGAGCGCCATAAAGAAAAAGTATGACACGGTACTAGAATCAAAGAACTGGAAAGAATGTGAAGGTCTGATAATAGAATTTGACGAAAAATTCCCAATACAATGCTCCGCAGCCTACGAACCATCTTGCGACATCAACAACAATCCAATCCAGCAGCTAGAAGACACATCCATCACCCCGAAATTGTCACAATCAATTCATTCGCGGCTGACGAGAAAATCCTACTTTCTCTCTCATGGCTAAAACAAAATCTGCAGCCTCCACTTGCGGATTCCATTAAATCCAGAGACAAGGACCGCCCTACCAGGCGTCATTGGATCCTATTTCTACTTACCTCGGACAACTGTCATATTTCCCGGTGGTACGACAATCTCCACAATCCGGAAAAGAACTAACAATAAAACTCATCAACAATTTGTTCTTCAAACCATCCCCATGCAGCGTTAGCATAGAAGCTGCCAAAGCAACGTATCAAGGCCAACTCTGTATCCATGATTTCTTGATCATACGGAATCACGCCCCGCAACTCCGCAGCCGATGAAGGCCAGCGCCGCCATCACGGCGTCGTTCAATGCATCGTGGGCGTCGCGCATCGGCGAGGTCCAGCGTCTGCAGGATGAGTGGCAAAAGCGCAGGTCGATGTCGCCGCATTGCCGTGCTGCAGGTAAGGCGGCGGTGGCGGAAGCGCCGGTCGTAGTACATCGCCGACACCTCGATCTTCTGCTGCGGCGGCGTCAGGGCCGAAAGCAGCGCTTCAGCGCCCGGTCGATCATCGCCAGCATCGAATTCCAGGTAATAGCCCACCAGCGGCCGGCTGCCGATGAACATCAGCAGTCGCTCCACGGCCTCCACAGCGGCAGCCCATCGGCTATCATCCTGGGCCCGCAGCCGATGCACCGCCACACTGTCGGCACTCCTCGCGCTCGAGGCGCACCAGCAGCTCAGCCGTTCGCGCGTCATGCGAGGCGACGCCCCACGATCCGCGTCGCCCCGATGGCAATGATCTCGTCCTGCCGCACGTTCAGGCCGGTGGTCTCACAGATCCAGTGCCAGCATTCATCGGGCGGCGGTTTTCGAACAGGAAGGCCCAGCGCGGGTCCCTCAGATGCCGAGAAACGCTGCCAGTCGCGTCGCCACTCAAACAGACGCCGCTGCAACCAGGCCGGCAACGTCTGCACCACACTGCGACCGCTCGCTGATGTCGTCTCCCGGGGCTTCCGTCCATGACACCGCTCCCGTCACGATGTGGCGCATCACGACACGGCCCCCAGCCGGAAGCGCAGCCGCAGCTGGGCCGGAAGCGCCGCACTGCCGCCAGCGCATCCTTCAGCAGGTCGCGCTCCAGCGGCGTCAGGCCGGCCAGATCCACCTGCCGCTCACGGGCTGCCCCGGTCCATCTCGTCCGAGACCGGCCTTCAGCCGCAGGCCATGAAGAAATGCAGGCTCTCCGTCAGCTCCTGGGCCGTCTCGGCATCAGCGCACCGGCTTCGTGCAGCGCCCGGATGCAGGCCTCGGTGCTGGTAGCGTCGATGCGCTCGGCCAGCGCCATGCTGCACCCCATGCACCAGCGGGAACATCCCCGCCTTCTTCACGTTCAGATTGGCCTCACCGCCCGCAGCATCCGGCGCCACCAGCGCGTGCCGTCTCCGAAGGCGTCCACCACGGCGGCAAAGCGCGACATCATGGCATCATCATCGGCCAGCACGCCGAACACCTGCCAGCGCAGCGACGCCAGCAGCTCCGCGTCGCCGCACGGCATCGCGCGTCCATGAACCGCCAGATTGATCATGCTGTCGGGCCTCCGGCAACACCCAGCCACTTCCGGACGTCGTGCAAAATCCTGCCTGTACCACGCCAGGTGGCATTGCTCAGCATCACATTGCCCGGACGGGGTGGATAGCCGAAAGCTGCGCCAATGCCTCGGAAAAACGTGCGCAGATCGCGGGCAGATCGTCCGGCGGCACATAGCCGTCTCTCGCAACAGCAACGCGTTGTCCTGGTCGGTCTTCAGAAGCTGCTCGCCCCGCCCTTCGCTGCCCATCGCAGCAGACAGCTGCTCTGCACCAGTTCCGGCGAGCAATCAATTTACCAGGCCTGCTCGAAGAGACGCGCCGTTCAGATCCTGAACCAGTCGTGCCAGCAGCTCCACGCCGCGTGCCGCCCCGGTACTGCGGCGAAATCATGTCGTTCATCTGCGTGGCCGCACGCGCCAGCTCAGGTCAGAGTCGGTGGCAGCCCGCAGGCGCCGATCGATCGGCGTGGAATGATTCGACAGGAGCAAACAGATCCAGTGATTCCAGCAACCCAGAATCTTTCGCGTCATCCCGCACCACTACCCGGTGAACGCGCGCCATGGCGCTGCATCAGCACCAGCGCCTCGCCCACCTGATCATCAGGACGCACCGTGATCAGCTCCCAGCTGGCCAGCTCACCCACCGGAAGCCTGTCAGCGGGCGGCCATCCAGAATGGCGCCTGCAGCCCGCTGGTGGTGAAGATCCCCCATCGTGGCGGCTGCGACATCGTCACGCACCAGCACGTTGCTGGTCTTTTCCGCCTGAAACAGCCGAACCCACCGAAACAGATGTCCAGGTCGGCCGGCACGGCAGTAGGGGTGCGCTCAGCGGCGCCTCGTCCACACGGGCGCATGCGGCGACTGCATCTCCCGTTCGGCGTTGCGACCAGCAACCGCCTGTACCTTCTGTCCGAGTGCGCAGAGAACAGCAGCTGCATGAAGGTGTCGTTGGACGCAATCAGCGCATTCACCGCCTCGTGGGACAGCTCGTGAGGCGGGAACCTCGTCCACCGCCACGAGCGGCTGCCGGCACGCCCGGCCACCAGCGCACCGTCCGTCAAGGCTGTCATCCGGCCCAGCAGGTGGCCAGCGGCTCGCTTCCATCGAACTGCTGCACATAGCCCTGATCAGAACGAACGGGTGTTGTGCGCACACTCGCCAGCATCCAGCAGCGCCCGCTCAGGCCGGAAGTACGCCGCGTTCACCCGGTGCACGAACCAGCCGCTGCTCCGAGGCGTCCAGGCAGTCGAAGGGCGAGACCGAGAGGTGAAGGCATTCGGCATGGCATCCTTCATTGTCCAAAAATCAAGGTAAACTGAAAGAACCGAGTCTTTCCCTTTTCTGCGAGCGCGATGCCTCCTGCCAAAGCACCGCCGCGCCCTCCCCGTAGCCGATCAGACCTGCCCAAAGCGGCGAGGCTGGCCTGCACGCCCGAGGACGGGTCTTCATTGCCGAAGCGCGACGCCATTGCCAGCAAGCGGCAGCCGCCTCGCGCCCTGCGCATCGAGATCCTGCTGCACCTTCGTCAGCATCCGGGCGGCATCAAGGCCTACGACCTGCTCTCCAACCTGCAGAGCATCAAGCCCGGCATTGCACCCATGAGCATCTACCGCACCCTGGACTTCCTGGTGGCATCCGGTCTGGTGCACAAGGTGGACGCCACCAGCAGCTTCATCGTCTGCGAGCACGGGCCACCACGACCACCAAGAGCACGGCGCCCCCGTGATGCTGATCTGCGAGCGGTGCGGACGAGCCAAGAGAGATCTGCGACTCCGGTGCTGGAATCCCTGCAGGCCTCACTGGCGCACACTCCACGCACTCAATGGCTTCCAGACCCACGGCCTGAGATCAAGGGCAACTGTCGCCAGTGTCTGGCCAGCCCTCATTGAACAGCATGTCCGCCCCGGGGATGAATCCGGAAAACATGCTTGCTGTGCCGCAAAGGTTTCGGCCCCTGCGGCGACACAAAATCACTCGCCAACGCCCGTCCTGCCTGCCGCCAGGGCGGCAGGCAGGACAGGCGTCCTCATGCCGGGTGGGTCAGGCGTCCCCGTCCTCGGCCAGGTTCGCCGATACCTTGGCCAGCAGACGCGAGAGCTGGCGACGGTCGTTGGCCGACAGCGACGCGAAGCTTCGGCCAGCGCCTCGGCCTGCCCCGGGAAGACGCGCTTGCTCAGCGTGCGTCCCCTTTGCGGGTGAGCACCACCAGGTTGGAACGGCGGTCATCCGGGTTGCCGTGCCGCTCCACCAGCCCGTCGCGCACCATGCCATCGACCAGCCCGGTGATGGTGGCGCGCGCCACTCGCCTGATCGGCCAGCACGTGCGGCGGCAGGCCGCTCTTGTGGCCTTCCAGCAGGAACAGCAGGATGAAGCGCCCTTCCGACAGCCCCTGGGGAGCCAGCGCCGCCGCGCCGCTCGATCGATCATTGCCGCCAGCGTCGGCGTCTGCGCACAGAACGCGCATGCTGTCCTGGTCAGCAAGATCCTGACGTTCCGCTTCTTCCAGAAGGGCCTGATATTTGGGGTCAGATCGATTTCCACTGGGTCTCTTCTTGCTTGGTTTGGTCATTGACCATACGGACGGCCTCACGCCTCGTCCGCATCCGGATTGATTCTACGGATGGCAGCCGCCGAGCCACACGCCATCTGCTTCCATCCTACCACCATCAGGACAATATCCGACCGATATGGATCGCCAGGCCGCCGTCATATCCGGTGCGATTCCGTCACCGGACTTTCCAGCATCCGGCCTTTGTATCGATAGTGTGAATTCATGTCACTCGCATGTATCAAGCCCCCAGGCTACGCCCCTTCCGTCAGGCCAGGAACAGGCTCATCGCGAACGGCGCCAGCAGCGTCAGCGAAAAGCCGCTGACCATGGCCATCGGGATGACGGACGGCGAACAGACCTGCTTGATGATGGGCGGGGATGAATCCGTGGCCGTTGCGCCGGCGGCCAGCCCCACCAGCAGACCGCCAGCGGCCCACCGCATACAGGATGACGAACGCCAGCAGCTCGCGCAGCAAATCGATGCTCAGGGCCATCGGTCGCCGCAGGCCTGCCAGCGCCTCGGCCACCATCACGCTGGACGGCGAGAACCAGCCGTAGCCGCTGGACAGCGCCAGCCCCGCCTCAGGGGCGCATCGGCCAGCCACGCCACCAGCGCACCGCCCAGCATCGACCCCGACCACCAGCCCCGGCAGCGCCAGCATGGCGGGCGGCTACCGATGGCAGCTCCAGACGGATCTGGGCCAGATCAGCCCCGATGATGCCGATCATCAGCAGCAGGAAGGTATTGCTGGACGGCAGGACCAGCGACTCAGGCCAAAGGCGTTTGCTGCGCCAGAAAGAGCAAGGCCCCCAGCGCCACCATGCCCAGTGCAATCAGCGCCTCGCGCAGGGCGGCCAGGCCAGACTCAGTTGCTGGGTCAGCGACGGGCGCTCACGCTGCCGACTGGCTCCACCCGTGCTCCCAAGGTCTGCTCCAGAGCCGCCTTCAGCTGCAGGTCGTACCCCGGCCTCCGGGGCGGCTTTCGCTGCCTGCAAGGCCCAGCTCCCCCAGGAAGCCTTTCGTCCGGAAAGCCTCTCAGGCACGGCAGGCTCGGCCAGCGCCCCGCCCCTGCACCTGCTCTCCACCAGCCCGCACTTTCTGGGGTGCGTGCAGGATTCAGCACCGACAGGCGCTGGCGCCAACTTGAGGTCAGCCAGCGTCGTGAAGCCAGCACCAGCACGCCAGGAACCAGGGTGGTGGCCAGTGCAAAGCACCGAAATGCCAGAATGCGCCCCACTGAGCCCCGACGAGAACAGCACCTCGCCAAACTCGTGGCCGATGAGAAAGAGCATCAGCCAGATGAGGGGGTAATCATGCCGATGAGCCGGCTGCAGAGCGCCTGGGGCGCCAGCCCGACCGAACACGACCCCTGCGGCCAGGGCCAGCAGGATCGGCCGAAGAGCATTCAGGATATTCATCCTCGACATGATAGCGAGCGGCGCAGTACCCGGCAGGGCCATCCCCAAAGAGCCACGGCGACAACTTACGAAAGATCAGAGGCTGGCTCCTCGTTCCCGCCCTGTTCGGGCCATCCTCCTTGAACCGCCGTCGATCCGGACACCGCACGGCGCTGCCCTACCGTGGCGGCCTCCGACCTCGACAGCGCGTGCAGCCGCGGCCCGCTCATTTTGAGATACGAGCGCGAGCGCCGTCACCCACCACCTCCAGGTCCTGCTGCCGCTGCTGGGGCGTGCTGTCCGTCGCCCCAGGTGCTCGCGGATGTGGTGTTCAGCACCTGCCCCATCAGCCCGTTGACCGCCCCGCGAATGGCGATCTGCTGCGGGATGGCCGCGCATTCGCTTTCCTGCTCCAGCGCCTTTCTTCAGCGCAGCGGCCTGACCGGCGATGCGGCGCACGCGCGTCAGCAGGGCCTTCTTGTCTCGAATGGTGTGGGACATGAATCAGTGCACCGTGGTAGGGTTATCTATACTGGGGTATAGTATAAAGCGCTTCTAAGGGAGGCTGCATGAAACCGACCGAAACCTCTTCGCCCGCCCCCGCCAACTGCGAGGTCATCCATTCCTTCACCCAGGGCAACCCTGTGGCCGAACGCCGCACCCGCTGGGTGATGTGGCTGACCCTGGTGATGATGGTGCTGGAAATCGCCGGCGGCTGGATCTTCAACTCCATGGCGCTGATGGCCCGACGGCTGGCGCACGAGCTCGCACGCCTTCGCCCTGGGGCTGACCGTCTTTGCCTACCGCATGGCCGCCCGCGCCCGGACCGGCGCTTTGCCTTCGGTCACCTGGAAGATGGAAATTCTGGGGGCTACACCAGCGCCCTGCTGCTGGTGGGCGTGGCCATCAGCATGCTGGTGGAATCGGTGGAACGCATGGTCAACCCCCTGCCCATCGGCTATGACCAGGCCATCGCCACCGCCGTGCTGGGCCTGGCCGTGAACCTGGTGAGCGCCTGGATGCTGAAGAAGACCATCACCACGGCCACTCCACGGGCATACGCATGGGGCACGACCACGGGCATTCACACGCGCGATGCAAACGGTGCGTCTGCCGGACAGGCAGGCACGACCATGATCATCATGCGCACAGCCCGGCCATGCCCATGCCCACAGCTCCGACCATCGGCACAGCGACCACGACCCTGCCCACGCGCATGCGACCAGCCACGGACACGATGAGCGCGCATGGCGCCACGCCGACCTGAACCCGCGCCGCCTACATCCACGTGCTGACCGACGCGGCCACCTCCATTCTGGCCATTCTGGCCCTGTTTGGCGGCAAATGGTGCCAGCTGGCTGGACCCGCTGATGGGCATCGTCGGCGCCGTGCTGGTGGGCGTCTGGGCCAAGGGGCTGCTGCGCGACTGCGCCCTCGTGCTGCTGGATGCCGAGATGGACAACCCGCTGACCGAGCGCATCGCCCGCACATGACCGGGGCCGCCATGCCGGTGAAGGTGCAGGACTCTGCACCCTGTGGCGGGTCGCCAGATGACAAGTACGCCTGCATCGTGGCCCCTGCAGGTGGCGTCCCCACAGTGACGACGCCTCCGCCCGTGGCGAATGTCCCTGCCAAAGACCGCTGCCCGCAGGATGCCACCGGATCCATAACGGAGGCGCCAGCATCACGGCACCGACGCCGGCTGGCAGCCCCGCCCCTGCCCCGACTCGCTTCCGCCGGCTGCTGAGCGCCCATCCCGAGCTGGTGCACATCACGGTGGAAGTGGACGTGAATCGCCACTGGCGGGCAGCCTGCAGTGCCCCACTGAACGAGACGGTGCCCGACATGGGCCATGCACGAGCCCGCCAAGCACGCTCCTGTAAAGCGCGCGACTCGTGCCCGCCTTCGTGCCTTTACATCAGCCCCGTGCTGCGCGGTACCGTGATGCCGATAGCCGCCGAGAACATGGCACCAAACGTGGTGATGCCCACGATGCTGGCAGCCGCACGTCATTGCCGCCCATGGCCTTGGCCATCACATAGCCGGCGCGCTGCCACCGGCATCGCACATCAGGAACAGCACCTCATCGGATGCCTCGTAGCCCAAAGGCCCAGCCCCACTGCCACGGCCGCAGCGGCGCCACCACCAGCCGGGCGATACTGGCCTGCAACGAGATGCCGGAAGTATCCCGTGCCGAGCGGACATCGAAGGTGGCACCGGCGCAGATCAGCGCCATGGGAAGCGCAATATCTGGCGTAGCGCGCCGTCCGCAGACGGGCCTGGGCAGATCGATATTCAGCCGCTGCAGCAGCAGTGCCGACACGATGGCCACGATCAGCGGGTTGGTGACGATGTTGCGACCGATATGCAGCCAGCGGCGGCGACCTGCCCGCGCACCCGAACGACTGAGCGTGATCACTGACAGCACGTTGTAGAGCAGCGTGACCACGCCCACATAGACCGCCCCTGACGGCAGCCCGGCGTTGCCGTGAAGGCGTTCTGCACGAAGGCCAGCCCCATGATCGCCATGTTGCTGCGGAATACCCCCTGCACGAACACGCCCTTGTCGCGCACCTCCGGCACGAAGCGCCATGCGTACAGCTCTGCCCCAGGTACAGCAGCACGGCGTCGTGCTGACACCCGCAGCCAGCATGACGGCTTCCTGGCCGTAACGGATCTCGCTGCTCATCAGCTCATGAAACAGCAGACATGGCAGCCCGTAGTTGAAGACCAGCCGGGAGGCTTTCGCCGCAAAAGCCGCATCCACCTGCCCCGTGCGGCGCATCACCACATGCCAAAGCCCAGCAACAGCACGCTGGGCAGGGTCACGCCCACGGCGAACAGGATGGCATCAAACAGCTCTTTCATCGGGGAAACGCGCCTCAGCGCCGTTGCGCCTTCAGCAGATCCGCCACCAGGAAGGCCAGCTCCAGGCTCTGCGACCCATTGAGCCGCGGATCGCAAGCGCTGGTGTAGCGCTCCTGCAGGCTCTCGTCCGTCAGGTTCTGTCCGCCGCCCCGGCACTCGGTCACGTCCTGGCCGGTCAGCTCCACATGCGGGCTGCCAGCAATCGTGCCTTCGGCCTCGTGCACCGCGAAGAACGTCGCGCACCTCCTGCACCACACTGCCGAAGTCGCGTGTCTCAGCCCGTTGGAGCTGGTCACGGTATTGCCATGCATGGGTCGCAGCTCCAGATCACCGGACGGCCGCTGGCCTTCACCGCCCGCACCAGCGCCGGCAGGTGCTTCGGCAGCTGCCGGCGCCCATGCGCGTGATCAGCACCAGCCGACCCGGCTCCTGATCTCGGATCCAGCGCCTGCATCAGCCCCAGCACCTCGTCCGGCGTGGCCGTGGGCCCCCACCTTCACGCCAATGCTGTGAATGCCGCGCAGGTACTCGATGTGCGCCCATCCAGCTGGCGCGTGCGCTCGCCCAGCCACACGCATGTGGGCCGAGGCCCCGAACCAGCGCCCTGATGCGGCCCTCGCCCGGTCGCGTCAGCGCCTCTTCATGCAGCAGCAGCAGCGCCTCGTGCGAGGTGTGAGAAATTCACCCGGTTCAGCGACGACCCGGCCCCGTCCAGCACGCCACAGGCCCGCATGAAGGCCAGCGCCTCGCCGATCCGGTCGGCCAGCCTCCTGGTAGCGCTGCCCCTGCGGGCTCTCCCGCACGAAGTCCGCCGTCCAGGCATGCAGCTGGTGCAGGTCGGCAAAACCGCCACCCGCCAGCGCTCGCAGCAGGTTCAGCGTGGCTGCGCTGGCCGGAACAGGCACGCGGCAGCCGCTCCGGCTGCGGCACCCGGTCCGCCCCGGTGAACGCCCGCCATTGATGATGTCGCCGCGATGGCTGGGCAGCGTCACCCTGTCCCGCGTCTCGGTATCGGCCGAACGCGGCTTGGCATACTGCCCCGCAATGCGCCCCACCTTCACCACCGCCTGTGCCGCCGCATGCGTCAGCACCACCAGACATCTGCAGCAGCGCCGGAAGGTCTCGCGCGCCGCATCGCCATCCAGCATGTCAAAGCTCTCGGCAGTCGCCCCCTGCAGCAGGAAAGCCCGCCCTGCCGCCACCTCGGCCAGCTGCGCCCGCAGCGCCTGCACCTCACCCGCAAAGACTCCAGCGGCGGAAAGGCGCGCAGCTGCCCGCACACCGCATCCAGCGCCCCTGGTCCGGATAGGTCGGCATCTGCCGGGCCGGATGCGTGCGCCAGCTCCTCCGGGGCGACCAGGAGGAAATGCCGGCAGCGGCAGCAGACACGGAAGCAGAGATCCTTGGGAGCAGTCGTCATGATAGAAGGCGGCAATCGGATACGAGGTCAGGGAAGAGCCTATTAGCAGGAGGCGGGCCGCAGCGGCGGTCGCGATGTCAGATGGGCATCGAACCGTCTGGCCCCGGACGAGGGACTCACCCATTGCCAGTTCATGATCCCGTGCTGCGCCCTCCCCGGCGACCTTCGCAGCACCCCCTAGGTCCAGCAGCTGCGTGATGTCACGCAGCGCCGTATCCTGCGAGCACCTGGCCAGTCGCTGGCCCAGCGGCTGCTGGTGAGCTTGCCATCGAAGCCGTCCAGAAGCCGGTTCAGCAGCTTGATCTGCCGCGGATTCATCGGACGTACTGCCCAGCGCTGCCAGAAAGCGTGCCTTCATCAGCACCGCATCCAGCGTCGCATGCGCACTGGCCAGCGCCCGTCCCAACGTGGCCAGAAACCAGGACAGCCAGGCCGTCACATCCATGCTGCCCTTCTGCGTCTGCTCCAGGATGTCGTAATACGCCTTGCGCTCGCGCTCGATCTGCGCCGACGGGCTGTAGAAACGTTCCGTGCTGCCATCGGAGCGCGCCAGAAACAGATCCCGATGGCTCGCGCAATGCGCCCGTTTGCCATCCTCGAACGGATGCAACGTCACGAACCATAGGTGGGCCAGCCCGGCCTTCAGCAGTGCTTCGGCACTGAGCACCGTTGACCGGGACATCGGCCGGTGCTCCCAGGCCTGGCGCATTGGCCCAGGCCAGAAAAGCCGCCATCTGCTCAGGCAACGTGGCGGCCGGCGGTGCCTGAAAATGCACGCGCGGCCGATGCACCGGACCGGACACCACCTGCATGGGCCCACGCGCATCCGTGCGCCACTGCCCCACCCGATCCGGACCATGCCGGAATGCCCGTGAAACAGCGCCGCATGCCAGCCAAACAGACGCTCTGCCGTCAGCGGCGCATGACAGTTGGTCGTGGCGTCCAGCACCATCTCGACCACGCCTTCCACATGCCGGTCCACCGGCGCCACGCGCACGTCCACGCCCAGCCGCCGGGCCAGCGAAGAGCGCACCGAGCGCACGTCCAGACTCTCCCCTCGATCTCGCTGGTCTTCAGCACATCCTCGGTCAGCACCCCCAGGCTGGCTTCCGCCCGCTGAGCCTCACCCAGATCCTGCAGCCGCCCCAGCAACCGCCCCTGAGCCTGGCTGACCTCGATGAGCAACGGAAACAGCACCGGCGGAGGTCACTGGCGCCAGCGAGGGCCCAGTCCGGTTGCTGCCAGATGTCAGCGCGACTGATTGTCCATTCATTCTCCGCAGAATATGCGGAGATTAGAACGATTCGCCGCAGGGTGCAAGGCTGAAATATCCACACGCCCCGCCAGCGACGAAAGGGCCGGCATGAAGCCGGCCCTTTGAAATAGGGGGTGGTGGAGACGAGGAGGATCGAACTCCCGACCTCGGCATTGCGAACGCCGCGCTCTCCCAGCTGAGCTACGTCCCCACGATCATGTGGATGATACCACCGCTTCCGGTCGATCCCAAACCGGCGGGCCCGCTCGCAGCAGGACGAGACGGCCGTCGCGCTGCGGTAAACGCAACACCCCGGCTGCAACACCCGTCTTGGCCATCAGGCCCCATGATACAAACAGGGCCACCGGTTTCCCGGATGGCCCTGCAAGGTCAGGGAAGGATCATGGGCGCCGCAACGCCCCTTCCCCGATCATGCCCCGGATCGGCCTCATGCCAGCAGCGAGCGCAGCGTCCAGGCGTTCTTCTCGTGCAGCTGCGATGCGGGTGGTCAGCAGGGTCGGCGGTGGGCTCGTCGTGCGCTTCGTCGGCTGCCGGGAAGATCTCGCGGCAGGTGCGCACCACGGCTTCCTGCCCTTCCGCCAGGTCCTTGATCATCTCGTTGGCGGACTTGGTGTTGTCGCCGTCCTTGAGTGCTGGAAGCTTGGCGAACTCGGTGTACGAGCCGGAGCCAGGTGGCCCAGGGCGCGGATGCGCTCGGCGATCCGTCCACGGCGGCGGCCAGTTCGGTGTACTGGGTCTCGAACATGGTGTGCAGCGAGTTGAACTGCGGGCCGGTGACGTTCCAGTGGTAGTTGTGGGTCTTCAGATACAGGCTGTAGAGTCTGCCAGCAGTTTGGACAGGCCCTTGGCCACGGTTTCGCGTTGCTTGTCGGTCATGCCGATGTTGATGCCCATGTTTGAACTCCTGTCGAGAATTGGGAGGTTGCCATGCAGTGCTTCCAGTCCCGGCGCCCTTGGCCTTCCGGCCGGCCCAGGCTGTCCTGCACGATGGAAGGCAGTATAGGAGCGTCCTATCGATACGGCAAAATTTATTTGATTTCATTGTATCGATAGCCAGACATGGAGCGGCAAGAAAAAGGCGCACCTGATCGGCAGAACAGGTGCGCCCTAACGGTAGCAGCCGTGGCTGCCTCTCCTCCCTCCCTCAACAGGGGGATCAGTGCCTGACACCAATCTACGTCCCCTTTGGTGATGAGGTGATATTACTCCGTTCACTAGCGAATTTCTGGCGCGAGACCTAGGGGCAAACCCTAAGAGGCCCATCGGGACTAACCCTGAGGCCCCGGATGGGGTCGAAAGATGGGGCCCGAAAGCACGCCCCCTTCACAGGCCTCCTTCCGGGCCCTGGCGGCGCGCATCCGCTTCGCGTCAGGTCCGTCCCACGCGGTTCCAGCATCACCAGGGGCCAGCGCCAGGAACAGGATGGACGGGATGCTGACGGCCAGCCAGGGCGGCCAGGTGTTGATGAGGCCCAGGTTGGAGAAGAGGCCGTTCATGATGTAGAAGCCCACGCCCAGCGAGATGCCGAAGAAGAGCTTCAGGGCCGATGCCGCGGCACGGACCTGCAGGTAGCCGAAGGGCAGCGCCAGCATCAGCATGACGATGATGGCCAGCGGGTGAGACCACTTTCTTCCACAGGGCCAGTTCGTAGCGGTTGGCATTCTGGGCGTTTTCCTTCAGGTGCGGGTGTAGCGCCACAGGGCCAGGGGCCGACATGCGGTCGGGGGCGATGGCCAGCACCGACAGCAGCGCCGGATTCAGGTCCGAGACCCAGATGGTCTCCGGGCCGGCGTTCCACGGCGGCATGCAGGGCGTCGTAGCCCGTCTGGGTGCGTGACACGTTGAAGCGGGTGGTCTCCACGCCTTCCAGTCGCCAGCTGCTGGCCTGACCGTTGTGCGCAGGCTGGTAGCGGCCGTGCTCGGCGTGAATGACGGCCGTCAGCCGGAAGTCGGTGTCGAATTCGTGGATGGCCACCTTTGCTCAGGCCGCCGTCGGCTTCCAGGGTGCCGATGTTGACGAAGCGGGTCTGAAGCCGCTGGCCATCAGCCACGCACGCTGTCCTTCAGCCACGAGCGCCGGAGCGGAAGGCCCCCACGCCCGAGCCGCCTTGCGCACGTCCATGCGCAGCTGCTGGGCACGCTGTTCGGCCATCGGAGCAATCCATTTCGCCGGCCACGGCGCGTCAGCACGGCCAGCAGCACGCCCAGCACCAGCACGCGCGCAGCGCCAGCTGACGGCTCATGCCGGCTGCACGCATGGCGGTGAATTCGGAGTTCTGGGCAAACTGGGCCAGCGCGTAGATCGCAGCCGATCAGTGCGGCCACGGGCATCAGCTCGTAGATGTGGCTGGGCAGGCCCAGCAGCACGTACAGCACGGCCTGCGGCAGCCGGTAACCGCCCTGGCCGATGTCGTCCCAGTTCGTTGATGAGGTCGAAGAAGGCAAAGAGCCCCAGAAAGCCCAGCAGCACGGCCATGATGCCGCCGGCAATCCTCGCGGGTGAGGTAGCGGGCCATCAGCTCATGCCGTCTCTGCCTCCCCGCAGGCGGGCCACCAGCTTGCTGAAGCTGAAGCGCGGCAGCGTGAGCCGCTTGCGGAACATGTAGAGCGCCAGGCCCAGCACCAGGGCGTGAGTCAGCCACACGCCCACCCCGAAGCCTGCAGTTTCTCCTGGGTGATCCAGGATCGGACGAGCCTGTTGAGGTTGGAATAGGTGAAGTAGATGAGCACGCCGATGACGAGGTTGACGGAGCTGCCCAGGCGCGGGTTGACGAACGAGAGCGGGATGGCCAGCAGCGCGATGACGAAGACCGAGATGGGCAGACCGACCCGGTAGGCCAGTTCACCCCGGGCGGCGGGCGACGAGAGCTGAAGCAGGTCCGGCGTGGCCATGCCGCGCACGCTCTCGATCTGCGTGTTGACGGGCTTGGGATCGAGCCGCACGCCGTAGCGCAGGAACTCCATCAGCGAGTATTCAGGCGTGCCCCAGGTGCCGTCATGGCGACGACCGTCCTCCAGCACCAGGAAGCGGTCGCCATTCTCCTCGATCTTCACGTGGCCACCGCGCGAGGCCACCACCACCACCTGCGCGGGCCGTTGTGCTGCACCACGAAGACGTTGGAGACGGTGCTCTTGTCGGGGCTCATCGATTCCACGAAGAACACCCGATTGGACGAGGTGGATTCGCGGAACTGCCCCGGCGCCACCATCGGACACGTCCTCGCGCTGATTGGAAGCGCTCGCGCAGCTCGGCAATCTGCTGGTTGGGCCCAGGGTGACAGCAGCCGAAGGTGACGGCGGCCACCACCGCCGCATAGGGCAGCACGAACATCATCACCGGGCGGATCCAGGCCGTCAGGCTCTGACCGCTGGCAAAACCAGATGACCATTTCCGAGTCGCGTCAGGCGCGCCGCCAGCACCATCAGCACCGACAGGAAGACCGTCAGCACCAGCAGCACCGGAATGAAGCCGATGGCGTTGAAGGCGATCAGCGGCGGGATGTCGGAACTGGCGATCCGGTCGCTGGTGGCACGGTTGAGAAACCGGATCAGCGACGTGGTGACCAGAATGGTGAACAGCGTGGCGAACATGACGCCGGCAACGCGCTGTTCAGGTCGCGGCGCAACGACTGGCGAAAGATCATCGTGCTAGTTTACCCGGGTTGCCCGCATCTTCCGGGCGTCGAGCACACGCTCACTGCCCGTGGCGCGTGTGCGAGACATCCCGGCATCGCCCCTCCCCTGCCCGGCCTGCGGGAACATGCCGTCGGCCGTCTGGCCGGCCGTCGCTGCAGGGGTGCATGAAGCCCGTCCTATAATGGGCGTTTGCCGCTCCGGCCCGCTTCACCCGATCGAGATTCCTGATGACGCTGCGGTTCTCCCTCAAGACCACCGCTGCCGAGAAACTCCGCACCCAGTGCCTGGTGCTGCCCGTGCAGGCCGGCAGGCTCACGCCCACCGGTGCGGCCATCGACGCCCGCCTGGACAACGCGCTCCGGCCATCCTGAAGGCCGGCGACCTGGGCAGAAGCCCGGTTCCCACGCAGCTGGTGCCCACCAGCGTCAAGGGTCTGCCGCGCATCCTGCTGGTCTCGATGGGTCATGAAGACACCCATCAAGGCGCCCCGCTTTGCCGAGGCCGTGCGCAGCGCCTTCCGTGCCGTGCTGGCCTCGCCCGCCACCGACGCCTTCTGCTGCCTGCACGAGGCCCACGTCGAACTGCGCGAGCTGCCCTGGCGCGTCGGCCAGATCGTGCTGGCCGCCCGTGAGTGCGCTACCGCTTCGACGACTACAAGAGCAAGCCCGAAGCCGCCCCGGCCCTGAAGGACGTGGTGCTGGGCGTGAAAGCGCGGCCGACCAGATGGCTCTGGCGCCCGCGTGGCGCGCATGTCCGACCTGGCTGATGTATGACACCGCCCGTGACCTGGGCAACCAGCCGCCCAACGTCTGCCACCCGTCGTTCCTGGCCAGCGCAGGCCCAGAAGCTGGGCCGCCAGCTCAAGCTCAGGTCGAGGTGCTGGATCAGAAGCAGATGGCTTCGCTGGGCATGGGTGCCCTGCTGGCCGTGGCGCAGGGCTCGGCCCAGCCGCCCTAAGCTCATCGTCATGCACTACCGTGGCGCCGGCGCACGCCAGGCCCCGGTCGTGCTGAGTGGGCAAGGGCATCACCTTCGACACCGGCGGCATTTCGCTCAGCCGGCCGCCGACATAGGACGAAATGAAGTACGACATGTCCGGCGCGGGCTCGGTCTTCGGCACCCTGCAGGCCGTGGCGCAGATGAAGCTCAAGATCAACCTGACGGTGATCATCGCGGCTGCCGAGAACATGCCTTTCGGTTCGGCCGCCCGCCCCGGCGACATCGTCACACACGATGTCGGGCCAGACGGTCGAGATCCTCAACACCGACGCCGAAGGCCGGCTGGTGCTGTGCGACGCCCTCACCTACGCCGAGCGCTTCAAAGCCGGCGGCGGTCATCGACGTGGCCACGCTCACCGGTGCCTGCGTCATCGCCCTGGGCCATCAGCGGGCAGGCCTCTTCTCGAATGACGAGGCCCTGTCGGCGCAGATCCAGGCCGCCGGCGATGATTCCGGCGACACCTGCTGGCCCATGCCGATGGACGACGCCTGCAACGAGCAGCTGCGCTCGCCCTTTGCCGACATGGGCAACATCGGCGGCCGTCCGGCCAGCGCCATCACGGCTGCCTGCTACCCGTCGCGCTTTGCCAAGGCCTACCGTGGGCGCACCTGGACGTGGCGGGCGTGGCCTCGCGCTCTGGAGCCAACAAGGGCTCCACGGGTCGTCCGGTGGCATTTGCTCACCCACTTCCTGATGGATCGCGCAGGCTGAACGGCGCGCCCACGGCACGAATTCCCGCAGCCCCAGGACCGGCGGGTGGTTCCACTTCAACGCCCTGACACCGGCCGCCACGGCTGCCGGCTGGTGCGCTGAGGCCTGGCAGGCCGGGCACAGAGTGGTCGTCGATTGGGAAGACACCCGCCGCCTGGCCAGCTTCGACCGCCTGCTGTGGGAATTCGCGCCGCTGTGCCTTCATCCCGCACGTCTCGGTCCGGCACCCGCTGGCAGAGCGCACCCCGGTGCTGCTCACCGCATCCGACGCCGACGTGCCCGCCAGCCACCGTCAGGTGCTGGTCAATCTGGGCGAGCGCATGCCGCCCGCCTCGCCGACTACGCCCGGGTGGTGGAACTGGTAGGCACCGATGCGCAGAGCCGTCAGGCGGCCCGTGCCCGCTTCCGTTCCTACCGCGAACAAGCGCTACACCCCGCTCACCCACGATGTGGAGGAACGAGATGGCAACCGATGACAGCACCCTGACACGGGCACTCACACTGCAGGCGGCACCCATCCGGCGACAGGCCAGGCCACGACCTGGCCACGCTCGCATGTTCCCGACGACCCGACGACGACTACCTGGAGGACGAGGCGGGCCTGCTGGACGAGGACGCCGCCATCGCCACCCTGCCGCCGCTCACCGACGAGGACCGGGCGCTGATCAACAAGCTGGTGCATTCCATGCGCCTGCTGGATGGCATCTCCTCGGCAGCGGCCTGCATGAGGGCTGCGCCCGCCGCTGCACCGTCCCTTCCCGAGCTGCCCACCACCGGCAGCGCGGCGCTCTCCCGTTCGCGCCGCGCACCACGACCATCGATGCCGCCTGCGGTGCGTCCATCCACCACGCCCGAAGACGAGAGACGCCATCCCGATGCTGACGGATGTCGTCAACGTGCAGCGCTATCACCCCGATCAGCTGCCGCGCAACTTCGAGGATGTGGACTGGAGCAACCTGGCCGGCCAGGTGCGCGAGAACGTGCTGGAGCGGCTGCTGCGCCGTGGCGACATCCTGCTGGATGGCCAGATGAATCACGCACTGGCCCCGGTCATCTCCCGCGCCGTCGAGACCATGACGCGCGACGTGCACGACTACCCTCAACCGCCTGATCCGCGACATCGTGGCCCGTGCAGTGAACGAGGAGATCACCCGTCTGGCACGCCGAGATGGCCCGCCAGAACCGACGACTGAATCCGACGGGCAGTGCCCCAGGCCCGTCAGCGCCGAACCGAGGACCCGCACAGGCCCGCTTTGCAGACGTGCCTGATCGTGAAGCAGGGGGCTCCTTGAGCGACACCGTGGGCATGAAACGCCCGACACGCTCTCAGAATTCCCTCATCCGATCACTTCCATCCAGACACGTTCGTGACCAACGCTGCTGCCCCTGCAGATTCCGCCCAGGACCAACTGCCCAAGAGTTTCGGAGCCGGCGCCCATCGAGGCGCGCTGGTATCCCCTGTGGGAATCGCGCGGCTACTTCGCCAACCGGCCGGCCCCGGGCACCGACGCCGCCGGCAAGGCATCCGCCCAGCCGGCCAGCGACACCGCACTACTGCATCCAGCTGCCGCCGCCCAACGTCACCGGCACGCTGCGCCATGGGCCATGCGTTCCAGCAGACCCTGATGGACACGCTCATCCGCTACCACCGGATGCTGGGCAAGGACACCAACTGGTGGTGGGCAGCGACCACGCCGGCATCGCCACGCAGATCGTCGTCGAGCGCCAGCTGGCCGCCGAGGGCAAGTCGCGCTACGACCTGCCACGTGAGCAGTTCATCGAGCGCGTCTGGGCTTGGAAGAACGAATCGGGCGGCGCCATCAGCAAGCAGATGCGCCGGCTGGGCGACTCGGCCAACTGGGAGTACGCCGACAGCCTGGGCACGCATTCCGGCTACTTCACCATGGACCCGAAACTGTCCACGGCCGTGGCCGAAGTCTTCGTGCGCCTGTATGAAGCCGGCCTCATCTACCACGCGGCAAGCGGCTGGTGAACTGGGGCTGTGCTGCGCACGGCCGTCCTCCGACGTGAAGTGGACATGACCGAGCGCGATGGCCACCTCTGGCAGCATCCGCTACCCTTCGCCGACATGGCCCCCAGAAGGCCGCTGCACGGCACCGAACTGGCAGGTCTGACCGTGGCCACCACCCGTCGAGACCCTGCTGGGCGACGTGGCCGTGGCCGTGCATCCCGATGACGAGCGCTACCGCCACCTGCACGGCAAGATGCTGACCCTGCCGCTCACCGGCCGGCGAGATCCCCATCATTGCCGAGCACCTACGTCGATCCGAATTCGGCAGCGGCTGCGTGAAGATCACTGGCGCGCACGACTTCAACGACTACGAAGTGGCCATGCGCCACAACCCGCCGCTAATCGTCGTGCTCGACCTGCAGGGCCAACATGGCGGGCGACGCCGTGCCCGAGGCCTCACCGGGGCCTGAACCGCTACGAGGCCCGCGAGCGCATGGTCGCCGACCCGACGCCGCCGGCCTGCTGGTCGACACCGTCAAGCACCGCAACATGGTGCCCGTCTGCGGCCGTTCCGGCGAAGTGGTCGAGCCCATGCTGACCGACCAGTGGTTCGTCGACCAGACCCGCGAGACGCAGCCCGACGGCCGCCCGCGGCGTGGCAGCGCCATCACCCGCCCGGCCCTGAAGCCGTCACCTCCGGCCGCATCCGCTTCTTCCCCGAGCACTGGGCCTCGACCTGCCGACCACCGGCTCTCCAACATCCATGACTGGTGCATCTCGCGCCAGCTGTAGGGGCCACCGGATTCCCGCCTGGTACAGCGAGGATGGGCAGCTCTTCGTGGCCCGCAACGAGGAAGAGGCCCGCCAGAAGGTGCCGCCGCCGCCGGCTGCACCGGCCCGCTCACCCAGGACCCCGACGTGCTCGACACGTGGTTCTCGTCGGCCCTGGTGCCCTTCACCTCGCTGGGCTGGCCCAACGACGACGCCCAGACCCGCGCCGACCTGGCCCGCTACCTGCCCTCCGACGTTCTGGTCACCGGCAACGACATCATCTTCTTCTGGGTGCGGCCCGGATGGTGATGATGACCCAGTACTTCACCGGCAAGGTGCCCTCAAGGACATCTATATCAACGCCATCGTGCGCGATTCCGAAGGCCAGAAGATGTCAAGTCCAAGGGCAACACCCTGGACCCGCTCGACCTCATCGACGGCATCGGCCTGGATGCGCTGCTGGCCAAGTCCGCGCGGCCTCATGCGCGCCGACCACGAGGCCCGTATCGAGAAGTACGTCAGGCACTTCGACGGCATCCCCGCCTTCGGTACCGACGCCCTGCGCTTCACCTTCGCCTCGCTGGCCAACTTCTCGCGCACCCTCAACTTCGACATCAGCCGCTGCGAGGGCTACCGCAACTTCTGCAACAAGCTCTGGAACGCCACCCGCTTCGTGCTGATGAACGTCGAGGGCCATGACAACGGCTTCGCGCCCGGCCCTGCAAGAAGGACTGCGGCCCCGGCCAGTTCATGGACTTCAGCCGGTCGACCGCTGGATCGTTTCCGAGCTGCAGCGCACCGAGGCCGAAGTGGCCAAGGCCCTGGCCGAATACCGCTTCGACCTCGGCCGCCAACGCCATCTACGGCTTCGTCTGGAACAGCTACTGCGACTGGTACCTGGAACTGCAGCCAAGGTCGAACTGAACCACGAGGACCCTGCCCAGCGCCGTGGCGCCCGCCACACCCTGCTGCGCGTGCTGGAAGCCGTCCTGCGGCTGGCCCATCCCCTCATCCCGTTCATCACCGAGGAACTGTGGCGGAAGGTGGCACCGCTCACCTACAGCCACGGCGACGGCGGCGTGCAGACCTTTGGGAAGGCGAAGCCCTGCGTGAGGCCTGGCCGAGCGCCGCCACCCATCATGCTGCAGCCCCTACCCGCAGGCCAGCGACGCAAAGATCGACGAGAACGCCGACGCCTGGATGGGCGAGCTGCGCGCCCTGATCGATGCCTGCCGAGCCCTGCGCGGCGAGATGAACCTGGGCCCGCAGCAGCGTGTGCCGCTGCTCATCGCCAGCGACGACGCCCGCATCGACCAGATGCTGCCCTACCTGCCCGGCCTGGCACGCCTGTCCAGCGCCGAGCGCGTGGCCAGCCCTGCCCGGGGAACACCCTGGCCCCCGTTCAGGTCGTCGGCAACCCACCGCCTCATGCTGAAGGTGGAAATCGACGTGGCCGCCGAAAAAGGCCCGACTGGACAAGGAGATCGCCCGCCCGCAGGCCGAGATCGGCAAGGCCAACGGCAAGCTCTCCAGCCCCAACTTCGTCGAACGTGCCCCCGCCGCCGTGGTCGAACAGGAGCGCCAGCGCCTGGCGCAGTTCGGCGCCATGCTGGAGAAGGTGCAGGGGACAGCGGGCCAAGCTGGGGTAAGGCATGAACGTTCAGGAGCTGGATAAGTCCCGCCAGATTAATGTCAGTAACATCCAGCTGTCGGATGAAAAGGTTTGTCGACATGAGCAGCCCGCCAGTTCCCGCGTCTATTCCCGTTCTGCGCTGGGCGGCCTATCGCGCCCGCAAGACGGACATTGAACTGGAGCTAAGGTTCCCCAAGTGGCCGCGTTGGATAAGTGGAGAAGCACGGCCCACGCTAAAGCAGCTGGAGAGCTTTTGCCCTGTTCATCATACCCTTTCGGCTACTTCTTCCCTGCCAGAACCGCCCAGACTCAGCCTACCCTGCCTGATTTTCGTACCCTACGGGATCAGGAACCGACCGAACCTAGCCCTGAACTACTGGACGTGATCTTTCTATGCCAGCAGCAAGATTGGTATAGAGACCATGCCCGACTTCGCATGGCGAATCGGCCCTGCCCTTCGTGGGCTCAGCCAACACCGATGAGGCGCCTTCCGCGGTAGCCCAGCGAATGCGGGAAACTTTACGGCTTTCCATACAGGGAACGGCACCAGATGGCAAGCTGGGAGGAAGCATTGCGCCAGCTGATAGCACGCGCCGAAGACGCAGGCGTTCTGGTGATGACCAGCGCTGTCGTGGGCAGCAACAGTCATCGAAAAACTGGACGTGGGAGAGTTCCGTGGTTTCGCCATGGCCGACACCCCTAGCGCCTTTGGTGTTTTCTAAATGGCGCGGACAGCAAGGCCGCCCAGATGTTCTCGCTGGGGCACGAGCTGGCCCATATCTGGCTGGGAGTAAGTGGAGTCTCTGACGCCATAGCCGGTCGTGTTCCCCTCAAGAAAACCGAGCGTTGGTGTAACCAAGTAGCTGCCGAACTGCTGATGCCCATGGAAGACCTGCACAGGGTCTACAATGCGCAGTCCCGCTCCAAGAAGGCTGCAACGGCTAGCCCGTGTTTTTCAAGGTCAGCACGCTGGTGGTACTGCGTCGTCTACACGATGCGGGTTTCTCTCGAAGATCGACTCTGGCACCTCTACTACACGCGGAGCAGGAAAGCTGCTGAAGTATGTCGAGAATCGGAAAGCTGAGAGATTTCTATCGATCAGGAGCCCGCACCAGTAAGCGCTTTGCTGAGGGCAGTGCGTGGCGAGTACCCTAGAGGGCACCACCTTGTTCCGTGACGCCTATCAGCTGCTGGGCATCCGCAAGAGCAGCACCTTTCTTGAAACCGCCCTGCAGCTGGAAGTCATTCGATGAGCAGCTATCTGTTGGACAGCAACGTCTTCATTGCAAGGTAGAACCTGCACTACGGTTTTGATTTCCCGCCCAGCATTCTGGCAGTGGTTTTGAGTGAGACAGTAATGCCCGGCAGCAGGTCTTCAGCATTGACAAAGTAGCAGACGAGCTAACCTCCGGCGACGATGAGCTGTCGAGCTGGGCGAGGACCATGGCCACAACCTGTTCCGTCCCACGGACGCTTCCGTGGCCGCCCAGTTCAATGCGGTCAGCGACTGGGTCACGCAGCAGCGGTATGAAGCCGCAGCCATCAGCACCTTCTTCCAGGTGGCAGACTTCTATCTGATCGCACATGCCCTCGCCGGTGGTCATATCGTGGTCACGCACGAGATCTTCGCCAACTCCCGCAAGCGCACTCAAGATTCCCAACGTCTGTATTGGCCTGAATGTCCAGTTCAGCGACCCTACGGATGCTTCGCATCGAAAAAGCTCGTTTTCGTGCTAGGCCCCGCTTAGGTCCGAGCTGTCAGCCAATCACGCACACGCCCTCTTCCCCTGATGACCCGCATCACCCGGCTGGAGTTCAGCGCGAAAGCGGCTCCGGCTCACGGATGCAGTGGAACCACCGGGGCAGCGGCCACGTACAGGTGACGGTGGACGGCCCCGATGTCTTCTTTCAGGAAGCATTCACGCTGGACAACGGCCTGCCCTGCCAGGACCGGAAATGCTGGCATTTCGGGGAAGAAGGCATCATCTTCCGTCATTTTCCGGAGCAGCGCTTCCAGGACATCCTGCTGCTGGTGCCCTGATGCCGGCGGCATCCACCTGGTCGCCCAGATGCCTATTCCTGCCCGCCAGACCGCTACGACGGCAGCCTGTCACTGCACGACGGCACGCTTTGAACTGCGGCTGCGCATCACCGGTGCCCGCAAGGACGAAGGGCATCCGGTACCGCTATCGGGCGGATCCAGGCTGATCACCGCCGCCGCAGATAAAACACCGTCACGTCCCCGTCATCCACCTGGGCCAGCAGCGCATTGCCCGTCTGACGGGCAAAAGGCGCTGCAAGTCCTGTTTCGAGCCGGGGTCGGTGGCCTCCACACGCAGCACCTGGCCACTCTGGAGGGTGGCCAGGGCGCTGTAGCCCGCAGGATGGGCAGCGGGCAGGAAAAGCCTCGGGCGTCCACGTGGGCATCCACGTGGTCCGGGATGGCGCTCACTTCCGGTTGGCCAGCTGCTGCACCAGGCGCTCGTGGGTCATGCCCAGCACGCCTTCCAGCGCTGCCACGTCGCTGCCGCCAGCCATGGCGAAGTCGGGCTTGCCGCCGCCCTTGCCGCCCACCTGGGCAGCCACGCGGCCCAGCATCTCGCCGGCCTTCACCGTGTTCACCAGGTCGGGCGTCACGCCGGCCACCAGCTGGATCTTGTCGTTGCCTTCCACCGAGGCCAGCACCACCACCAGCGACTTCAGCTGATCCTTCAGCTGGTCAACCGTGGCGCGCAGCGCCTTGGCGTCCATGCCATCCACGCGGGTCACCAGCAGGTGGGCACCGCACGGCAGCACTGCGGCCTGGGCAGCCAGGTTCTGACCCTGGCTGCTGGCAGCGCTGGCCTTTCACGCGGTCCAGCTCGCGGCCCAGATCCTTCACCTGGGTCTGCAGCTGGGCCACACGAGCCGGCACTTCAGCCACCGGGGCCCGCACGGCCGCGGCCACCTCGGCCAGCGTGGTCAGCTGCTGCTGGATCCAGGCCAGCGCACCTTCACCGGTCAGGCCGTCCACGCGGCGGATACCGGCAGCCACGCCCCCTTCGGAGGCAATCTTGAACACGCCGATCTCGCCGCTGCGGGCCACATGGGTACCGCCGCACAGCTCACGGGTATCGGCCACGTCCACCACGCGCACCACGTCACCGTACTTCTCGCCGAACAGCGCCATGGCACCGGCGGAGATGGCTCGTCATACGACATCTGGCGGATGACGGTGGCCATGTCGCTGCGGATCTCGGCGTTGACGATGGCCTCGACCGCCTGGATCTCTTCCCGGCGTCATCGGCTTGTTGTGGCTGAAGTCGAAGCGGGTATGGTCCGGATCGACCAGCGAACCCTTCTGCGCCACATGATCACCCAGCACCTGGCGCAGTGCCTTGTGCAGCAGGTGGGTGGCCGAGTGGTTGCGGGTGGTCTTCTGGCGAAGGACGGTGTTGACCTGCGCCCTGCACGGTGTCGCCCACCTTCAGGCTTCCCTCTTCCACGCGACCATGGTGGCCCCAGACGGCGGCCTGGATCTTCTGCGTGTCGGACACGGCAAAGCGCAGGCCCTGCCCCGCAGATGGCCCTGGTCGCCGCACCCGACCGCCGGATTCGGCGTAGAACGGGCTCACGTCCAGCGCACCACGCCCTCGTCACCGGCCTTGAGTTCCTGCGCCGGCTTGCCGTCGTGGTACAGCGCCAGCACGCGGGCCTGGGCCGACAGCTCGTCATAGCCCACAGAAGCGGGTGGCTTCACCGTCGTATTCCAGCAGCGAAGCGCTCCTGAAGCGGCCGGCGGCACGCGCCTGCTCGCGCTGGTGCGCATAGCCGTCTCGAAGCCGGCCTCGTCCACCGTCACGCCGCGCTCGCGGCAGACATCGGCCGTCAGGTCCAGCGGGAAGCCATAGGTGTCGTGCAGGCGGAAGGCTGTCTCGCCGTCCAGCACCTTCTTGCCCTTCAGTCCGGCCAACGCCCCTTCCAGCAGGCTCATGCCGTTGGCAATGGTCTCGAAGAAGCGGGACTCCTCACCCTTGAGCACTTCCTCGATGCGGGCCTGATCGCGTTTCAGCTCGGGATAGGCCTCGCCCATTTCGCTTCACCAGCGCCGGCACCAGGCTGTGAGAGGAACGGCTGACGGGCACCCATCTTGTAGCCGTGACGCACGGCACGGCGGATGATCCGGCGCAGCGCGTAGCCGCGGCCCTCGTTGCCGGGCACCACGCCCATCGACGATGGTGAAGCGGCAGGAACGAATGTGGTCAGCGATGACCTTCAGCGACGGGCTGCCCGTCTCGAGGTGCCACCCGGCATCCTTCACCGCCTGAGCCGCCGCGGCCAGCAGGTTCACGAACAGGTCGATCTCGTGGTTGGAGATGCACGTGCTGCAGCACGGCCGCCACCGCTCAGGCCCATGCCGGTATCCACGCTGGGGCGCGGCGGCAGATGCAGTTCGCCGGATTCGTCCCGGTTGTACTGCATGAAGACGATGTTCCAGATCTCGATAGGCGGTCACCGTCTTCCTCGGGGCTTCCCGGAGGGCCGCCGGCAACCTCGGGACCGTGGTCATAGAAGATCTCGGTGCACGGGCCGCAGGGGCCGGTGTCACCATCATCACGAAGTTGTCCGACGCATAGCGCGCGCCCTTGTTGTCACCGATGCGCACGATGCGCTCGGCCGGCACGCCCACCTGCTTGGCCCAGATGTCGTAGGCCTCGTCGTCCTCGGCATAGACCGTCATCCAGCAGCTTCTCGGGCGGCAGCTTGAAGACCGTGGTCAGCGCTCCCAGAGCAAACTTGATGGCGTCCTGCTTGGTAGTCGCCAAACGAAGTTGCCCATCATCTCGAAGAAGGTGTGATGGCGCGCGGTGTAGCCGACGTTTTCCAGAGTCGTTGTGCTTGCCGCCGGCGCGGATGCACTTCTGGGCCGTGGTGGCGCGGCTGTAGGGACGCTGTCGAAGCCAGGGAACACATCCTTGAACTGGTTCATGCCCGCGTTGGCGAACAGGAGCGTGGGATCGTCATGCGGCACCACCGGGCTGGACGCGACGATGGTATGGCCCTTGGACTCGAAGAACTTCAGGTACTGCTGGCGTATTTCGGCGGACTTCATCATGGGTATCCGGTGGAGGAACCCTTCATTCTAAGAAGGGTCCCCCTACTCTGCCAATCGGGACTTCCCTGTGGGCAACACCTGAAAGCGCCTGGATGCGCTCATCATTCGACGGTACAACGCATCAGCCCCGGAAGGTCCCGGCCCCGATACGAGCAACCACGCCGACCGCCCGAACGGTGTCCGGGGCAGCCGCCCGAACATAGCCTGGAGCAGCCGCGTGCAGAGCCGGGGCGGGCGCTGTGGCATCGTGCCCGAAGGCCGAAGAACGGCATCCGCCGCAGAGCCACACGCTCGGCTGCACGGCCACGCTCCCGAGTACGCCCCGGAATCCCGCAGCCGTCCCGGATGCCGCAGAGCACAGCGCATGCCTTCACCGCAATGGCTCAGCCTTCATGCCCCAATCACACCGGAGACCCCACCCGCAGAACGCCAACACCCAGCCCGCCCCCGCCCGCCACGCCATCGCTCAAAGTCGCCTTCCTGGGCCTGGGCGCGATGGGCTATCCGATGGCACGCCATCTGGCGCAGGCCGGACATGCGGTCTGCGTGTACAACCGCCACCACGGCCAAGGCAGAACACTGGCTGGCCGAGATCGAAGCAAGGCCCCCACCGTCGCCACCGTCTGGCCCTCACCCGCGTGAGGCCGCGCAGGACGCCGACATCGTGTTCTCGTGCGTGGGCAATGACGACGACCTGCGCAGCGTGGTTCTGGGCAGAGACGCGCCTTTTGTCGGCATGAAGCCCGGCGCACCTACGTGGACCACACCACGGCCTCGGCAGAGTCAGCCGCGAGCTGGATGCGGCGGCCCGTGCCGCAGTAGCCTGCACTTCGTCGATGCCCCGGTCTCGGGCGGACAGGCGGGCGCCGAGAAAAGCGCCTCACCGTCAGTGCGGCGGCACCGAGGCCGATGTGAACGGATGCGCCCCGTCTCGATGGCCTACGCACAGGCCATCACCCGCGTGGGCGACGCGGGCGCCGGACAGCTGGCCAAGATGGTCAGCCAGATCTGCATCGCCGGCCTGGTGCAGGGGCTGGCGAGGCCATCCACTTCGGCGAGTGGCTGGCCTGGACATGGAAGCAGGTGCTGGATGTCATCGGCAAGGGCGCGGCGCAGTCTGGCAAATGGACAACCGCGGCAAGACCGCGACCGACCGCCAGTTCGACTTCGGCTTCGCGGTGGACTGGATGCGCAGGACCTGGGCCTGTGCCTGGACCCGAGGCGCGCCGCAGCGGCGTCACCCTGCCCGTGACGGCGCTGGTGGATCAGTTCTACGGGGACGTGCAGGCCCTGGGCGGCAACCGCTGGGACACCTCAGCCCGATCGTGCGCTTCGATCATCTGAAAGCAGAAAACCTGAAAAAGCCAGGGTCGCGCAGATCCCAAAAGGCGGGTCGCTGCCTTCCTCAGCCCTGCCTCTTCCCTTCTCGGCTCCACACCCGCCTTTTCCGCCTGCGCCCCCTTCCCGTTCGCTTCGGTGCAGGCGCTCTGCCTGTTGGCCGTAGCCCTACCCGTGCCGCTGCCAGGTACGACGCCAGTCCGCCCCTTCCTGCAGCAGCCGGGTCAGCGCCTGATCGGTCCCCGCCAGCAGCGCATGGCGAATGGCCTGCATCCGCGTCCACCGCATCGATGGCCCGCAGCGTCGGCATCTGGTTCTGCAGCAGGATGTCTGCCCACAGTTCGGGGACGATCCCGCAATGCGGGTCAGGTCCAGCAATCCGGGCCGGCATGGTCGCCGGCGCGAGATGGGGGTCTCATCCCCGCCATCCCGCACTACCCCTTGCCCGCACCGGCATCCTTGCCTGCAGCATCCGGCCTGCCCGGGCTCGCCCCATCGGCCGCCACGGCCCCTGCGACACGCAAAGGCCACGGCATGAGGCGCATGCGAGACCAGCGCGAACACGCGGTCGTGGTCGGCCACGCTCATCCGGGTCACATGCGCCCCAGCTGCTGCCACAGCGCCTGCAGGCGCTCGACCGAATCCGGCCGATTCCCGGGTAGCGGGCTCCAGCACCACCTCGCGGCTCACGAACAGGTCCAGGTCAGCCGCATCCGGCCCGCCGCGGTCGCTGCCGGCAATGGGATGACAGGGCACGAAATCACCCAGCCCGGGCGTGGCCTGCCCACGGCACCATCGCTCATCGCAGCGATCGTCCTGCGCCAGGCCGTCACCGCGGCCCCTTCACGCTGGACGGTCGGTCAGCACCGCGTCGGGGGCAGTGGTGCGCGCCACCTCAGGCACCAGCGCGCAGTTGACGGAAATGGGTGCCGCCAGCACCACCAGGTCGGCCCCGGCCAGCGCGTCGGCCACCGAATCGGCCCGAACATCGAGAGCCCCAGTTCCATGGCCCGCGAGATGTCCGGCTCACGCCTCGAAGCCCACCGGGGCGCACGGGCAGCCGCGCCCGCAGCGCCGCCGCCAGCGAGCCGCCCATCAGGCCGTCCCAGGATGGCCACCTGCCTGGACATCACTGGCCGGATCTTGGTGGCAGCGCGTCGATGAAGGCGGTTCCCTTCGGGCAGCCCCACGCGAGACGCGCAGCCACTCCCGGCAGACCATAGTTGGCCACCGGCCGCACGATGATCGCGGCCCGCGGCAGCCGATCATTGATGCCGGCCGCATCGCCCCACCTTCACCAGCACGAAGTTGCCGGGGACGGCACGTACTCCAGCCCCAGCGCCTCGAGGCCTGCACCAGCTGCGCCGTCCTCGCGGTTGACCTGGTAGCTGCGCGTCGGTGTAGTCGGCATCATCAGCACCGCCTCGGCGGCGGCAGCGCGGCTGGCGTTGAAGGGCGCGCACCGCCCCATCAGGTCGGTCAGCGCGGGCTGCGCCACGGCAAAGCCCACCCGCAGGCCCCGCCAGCCCGTAGGCCTTCGGAAGGTGCGCGACACGATCAGGTTCGAGAACGCTTCACCCGCCAGCGCGTCCTAGCGCTGCTCGGGCGCCAGGTATTCGGTATAGGCCTCGTCCAGCACCACCGCCACCTGGGGCGGCACCTGCTCAGAGTGCAGCCAGCACATCGCCCGGGATGAAGGTGCCGGTGGGGTCGTTGGGGTTGGCAATGAACACCATCCGTCTCGGGCGTGATGGCCGCCAGCATCGCCGCCAGAGGTCATGCCCCAAGTCGGCATCGGGCACCTCGATGCCCACCGCCCCGATGGCCTGCGCCACCAGCGGGTAGACGATGAAGGCATAGCGCGAATGGATGATGCCCTGCCCGGTCCCACCAGCGCCCGCGCCGCCAGCTCCAGGATGTCGTTGGAACCGTTGCCCAGCGTGATCCAGCCGGCGTCCACCCCGTAATGCCGGGCCAGCGCCTGCTTCAGGTCGCATGCCCGTTGGCATCCGGTAGCGTGCACCACCGGCCAGCACCTGCTGGGCGCCGCCACCGCCTGGGCGACATGCCCAGCAGGTTCTCGTTGGAGGCCAGCTTTCACGATGCCGGCGGATCCAGCCCCAGCTCGCGCGCCACCTCCCCGATGGGCCGTCGGGCCGGTACGGCGCAATGCTGCCACCCCCAGCCAGCGCCCCGCTGCGGGCGACACGCCCTGTTGTCCCTCCGTGTCATCTGGATTCCTCCCTGTCTCGTAGTCCCTGCAAGCCCCAGCCCCCAGCCACCATGCGACTGGCGGCTCAGGGCGACACCTCCACCACCATGGCGCTTTCCGACGGGTACGACCCCATCAGCCGGAAAAAGGCCGCGCGCTGCCTGGCTCGGCCAGCGCCGTGCTCACCTCCGGGTCATCCTGATGCCCCAGCAGGTCGATGTAGAAATGAGTATTCCCATCCTCCCTGGCGCGCCGGACGGGACTCGAAGCGCTTCATCGTCACCCCGTGCCGCGAGAGCGGCTCGATCAGCTGGTGGAGCGCCCCGACCCGATCAGGCACGCCCAGGATCAGCGAAGTCTGGTCCTGCCCCGACAGCAGCACCTTCTGCATGCCCACCACCAGGAAGCGCGTCCGGTTCATCGGATCATCCTGAATGGCATGGGCCACCGACAGCAGGTCGTACACGGCCAGCGCCGATCTCGCTGCCGATGGCGGCCAGCGCCGGATCCTCGGCCGCCGTCGGGCCCCCTCGCCATTGCTGGACACCGGCATCAGCTCCACATCGGGCAGATTGCGCTGCAGCCACAGCGTGCACTGCGCCAGCGCCTGCGGATGCGCCACCACCTGCCGGATATCGGCCATCTGTCCGGTCCGGGACATCAGCACATGCCGCACCGGCACCGTGATCTCAGCCGTGATCCGCAGCGGCGTGTTCAGGGAACAGGTCCTGGGTGCGCGTCACCGACCCCTCGGTCGAGTTCTCGATGGGCACCACCCCGAAATCCACCGTCAGCTTCCGTCACCCGGAACACGTCGTCGATGGACGCACTGGGGCACCCCTTCCACGGCATCGCCGAAGCGCGCCCACATGGCCTGTTCGCTGAACGTGCCCCAGGGCCCCAGAAAAGCCACCCGCAGCGGCCGCTCCGGCCCCCGGCAGTCGACATCAGCTCGCGCCAGAGCGAACGGATCGCCGTATCGGGCAACGGCCCGGGGTTGGCAGCCTGCGGCTGCGGATGATGGCCGCCTCCGCTCGGGGCGGTGAACCGGGGCATCGTCGGCCCCTTCTTCAGCTCACCCGATGCGCTGCGCCAGCCGCGCCCGCTGAGCTGACCAGCGCCGGCAGCGCTGCTCGTCCAGGGCGTCGATGTCCTGCCGCACCCGGTTGATCTGATCATCCGCCATCTCGTTCCCGCACTCCTTTCGTGCTCGTCCGTTCAGCGAACCCGGGTGCCATTGATGCAACCGCACCACATTTCGACCGCGCGCTTCGCACCCTTTTCTGCCGCGATCCTTATCGAACTGTAACAAGCGCAACCAGTCGTGCAGTTATTCATACCCTTTTTCCAGCAAGCGGGCAGTCAATGAATACATCCACCTGCCGGATCTGTCATGAAAAACACACTGCTTGTCACTGCCGTCTTCGGTTTGTTGGCCCTCAGTCAGACCGTCCGAGGCGCACGATGCTGCCCCAACCGAAGCCATCGAACTGCCTGCAGCCCGCTGCCGTTCAGCAGCAGGCTGCCCCAGCCTGCCCTCGAGACATGCGGGCGTCCATCCGCCCAGGTCACCACGCCGGTGGCCACGGGCCGCCCGGCAGCCCGAGGAAGACGAAGGCACCATGCCTTCCGTGGCCTACGGCCTGATCGGCCTGCTGCTGATGATCTGCGTCCTGGTCGACGGCACAGCTGGATCCCGTCAGCGTCTGACCCCTCCGGCCTCGGAAAGGACTCTCGTCGTCCTTTCCGTGGCCGGATGCCACGCAGGCCTCTTGGGTCAGTGGCAGGACGGTTTCCTTCTTTCCGCGCTCTCCGTCCAATGCCTGCAGGCCATCCTGATGATCCGCAGGGAGTTTTTCCCCTTGTCCGCCCAAAGGCAGCAAGGGGCATGAAAGAACCATCACTCCTCGGCAGCCTCGCCGTCGGCCGCCGCATCATCGCCCTGACGGCGACTCGCTCTGCCTCCGGCCCATCGCAGGCCTCCGCGGCATCACCCTCGGCCGACTCGCCCACGGCAGCCAGCACTTCCGGTGAATCGCTGCCCACCACGCGCTGAACGCGCGAGCAGCGTATCGCCCTCTTCCACACCGATCAGCGTCACGCCTGCGTGCTACGGCCCATCTCGCGGATCTCGTCGACCCGCGTGCGATACAGCACGCCACCGGTGGTGATCAGCATGATCTCGTCACCCTCTTCCACCAGGATGGCGGCCACCATCCGGCCATTGCGCTCGGACGACTGGATGGCAATCATGCCCGCCAGTGCCACGCCGCTGGCGGGTGTGCTCGATGAGCGGCGTGCGCTTGCCGTAGCCGTTCTCGGTGGCAGTCAGCACCGAACGGCGCTCATCGTCGGCCACCAGCATGGCAATCACCTTCTGGCCCTCTTCCGGCGCCATGCCGCGCACACCACGCGCCGTGCGGCCCGCATGGCCCGCACATCGCCCTCGGAGAAACGCACCGCTCGCCGGCGTCAGAGAACAGCATCGTCGTGCTCGCCGTCGGTCACGGCCGCACCGATCAGATAGTCGCCCTCGTCCAGGTCCACCGCGATGATGCCGGCCTTGCGCGGGTTGGAGAAGTCCGACAGCGCCGTCTTCTTCACACGTGCCTGGCTGGTGGCCATGAACACATAGTGCTCGTCGTCGAAGGTCTTGATGGGCAGCACCTACCGTGATCTTCTCGTTCTCGGCCAGCGGGAACATGTTGACGATGGGGCGCCCGCGCGAGGCAGCACGCGACCTGCGGCACCTCCCAGACCTTCAGCCAGTACACCCGGCCGCGGTCGGAGAAGCACTGGGATCGTGTCATGCGTGTTGGCGATGAAGAGCTGGTCCACCGGTCGTCATCCTGGTGCTGGCCGCCTGCTTGCCCCGGCCGCCACGGCGCTGCGCCCGGTACTCGGACAGCGGCTGCGCGCTGATGTAGCCCGAGTGGGACAGCGTCACCGCCATGTCCTGCGGCGTGATCAGGTCCTCGATGTCGATCTCGCTGGCGTTGAGCTCCGATCTGCGAGCGAGCGCGGATCCTTCTCAGGGCCGCTGAACTCTTCCACCACCCCCGTCAGCTCGTCGCGGATGATGGCGGTGATGCGGGCCGGCTTAGCCAGGATGTCAAGCAGGTCCAGGATGCGTCACCACCTCGCGGTACTCGGTGACGATCTTCTCCTGCTCCAGCCCGGTCAGCCGCTGCAGGCACATCTGAGGATCTCGCCTGCCTGCACCTCGGACAGCTGGTGAGGTGCCGTCGGGCTGCAGCCCGGCATTTTGGATCAGCACCCTCCGGCCGCAGCGCCGACTTACGTCGCCCGCCGCGCTATCGACCATCTCGGCCGCAATGCCGCCGCGGGTCCGCGCCAGCAGCCGTTCGCTAGCCACCGGCGGCGTGGGCGAGGACTTGATCAGCTCGATCATCTCGTCGACGTGACCACCGCCACCGCCAGACCTTCCAGCAGGTGGCCCCGGTCGCGCGCCTTGTTCAGCTCGTAGACCGTGCGCCGTGTCACCACCTCGCGTCCGGTGCGCCAGGAAGGCTTCAGCACCTGCTTCAGGTTCAGCAACCGGGGCTGGCCGTCGACCAGTGCCACCATGTTGATGCCGAAGCTGTCCTGCGGCTGCGTGAGCTTGAGACGGGTTGTTGAGCACCACCTCGGCGTTCTCGCCCGCGTTTCAGCTCGATCACCACCCGCATGCCCTGCTTGTCGGACTCGTCGCGGATGTCGGAGATGCCCTCGATCTTCTTCTCGTTGACCAGCTCGGCGATCTTCTGCTGCAGCACCGCCTTGTTCACCTGGTACGGGATCTCGTCGACGATGATCGCCTGGCGGTTGCCCGCCTTGTCCATGTCCTCGAAGTGCGTCTTGGCGCGCATCACCACCCGGCCGCGGCCGGTGCGGTATCTCGCACGCCCGCCACTCCATAGATCAGCGCCGGTGGGGAAGTCAGGGGGCCGGAATCTTCTCGATCAGCTCGTCGATCGTCGCATCCGGGTTCTCCAGCAGCGGCAGGCGGGCCGCCACCACCTCGTGCGGGTTGTGTGGCGGAATGTTGATGGCCATGGCCACCGCAATGCCCGTGCTGCCATTGATCGAGCAGGTTGGGGATCTTGGCCGGCAACACCTGGGGCTCGGAGGTCGAACCGTCATAGTTCGGCCCGAAGTCCACCGTGTCCTTCTCGATGTCGGCCACCATCTCGCTGGCGATCTTGCGCAGCCGGATCTCGGTGTAACGCATCGCCGCCGGCGGGTCGCCGTCCACCGAGCCGAAGTTGCCTGGCCGTCCACCAGCGTATGGCGCGGCGAGTCCTGCGCCATCCGCACCACCGTGTCGTAGATGGCCGAGTCGCCGTGCGGTGATGCTTACCCATCACGTCGCCCACCACGCGGAGTCCGACTTCAGGTAGGGTCGGTTCCAGACGTTGTTCAGCTCGTGCATGGCGTGAGCGCCGGCGGTGCACCGGCGAGGCCGTCGCGCACATCGGGCAGCGCGCGCCCCACGATCACGCTCATGGCGTAATCGAGAAGACGCTCATCTCCTGCTCGAGACTGATCGGTACCGTTTCTTTGGCGGAGTTGATCCTGATCCATGGAATCCGGACGCACCGCATGGCCCCGATGCGAGGCACCGCACGCAAACAAGACCCGGGCACACGCCCGGTCAGGAAGAAAGGAGGAAAGCCCCGACAGCGGAGCCGCCCGAGCAGGCCCTGCGGTCAGCGTCCCCAGGACCCGAAAAAGCTGCGCCGGCCACCCAAGACGGGTCTTGAAGACCCATCAATGACCGGGCCATGCCTGCCCGGCTAAGCCCTTGAATTTTAGACCATCCGCGCTCCTCGACTCACGGACACCCCGAAACCGGCTCTCACGTATCGGCAGAACCCGACACCCGAGTCACTGCAGCCCTTTCGCGCGCCGGGGTCCCCTCACACCCCACGGCGGCGATTCTTGGGCCGCCCCGTGTTCCCAAGCCGACTTCACGCCACGAATATGTTGCAAATGAGCGACAATTCATCGCACGGAGCGTCGCAGAACGGACCCAGAATCCCTACGGACCGACCGGACTGCTATGGCACAATGAGTCAAGCGTATTCGTATGGATGCAGCCCTACGGCCACGGCCCGAAGGTTGTTCTTTACGCAACACTGCATTTTGCACAGGGTCACAGCTGGTAAGTGGTACGCACAGTCCGTCCTTGTCAAGGTGCTGGTTTTTCAGCTGAAGTCGTCTCACCGAGAGGAGCTGTGAAGAAATCGGTCCAAGCTTGGCGCATTGGCTGCGACAGCGCTGCTCGCCGCCGCGACGAGGCAGCGGGCAAAGGGCCTGATGTCACCGCCGATCAGGAACGATACCGGCTACGTCACGTCGCGCGACGGTGGCGTGGTGACCGGCGAAGTTCGGCGAGTGCTTCCACGACAAGGGCTGCAAGGCCTCGCACGCCATCGTGGAATGTATCCGGATCTGGTGCCGAGGCGCCTCCGCCGCCTCCCCGCCGCCGCCGCCGCCTCCCGCCGCCTGCTGCACCTCAACCCACGGTGAAAAGTCACCTTCGCTGCCGATACCTTCTTCGGCTTCGATCGTGCCGTGCTGAAGGATGAGGGCAAGCAGAAGCTGGATGACATCGTCAACCAGCTCGACGGTGTTGACTCTGAAGTCATCGTTGCCGTCAGCCACGCCGAGCAGCGTCGGTCCGGAAGCCACAACCAGCGTCTGTCGGTCCGCCGTGCAGAAGCCGTGAAGGCCTATCTGGTCGAGCAAGGGCATCGAAGCCAGCCCGGGTCTACACCGAGGCAAGGGCGAAGCCAGCCTGTCGCCGACAACAAGACCAAAAGATGGCCGCGCGAAGAACCGTCGCGTGAAATCGAAGTGGTCGGCAGCCGTCAGGTCATGCAGTAAGCCTGCAGCACGCCACATGCCAGCCGCCGCCCCGGCGAGCTGCTGGCAGGGGCAGAAAAAGCCACCATGATCCGTCATGGTGGCTTTTTCTATTGCCAAAGTCCGAGCCCTGTTGACGATACGCCCGCAATGCAGCAGGCTCTAAAATCCCCATGCGCCCAGGAAGCGGCCGTTCGACGCACGCGATTTCCCCGAGGCACCCCTCATCCGGTTCCGTGCCCGCAAAGGCGCCTTCCCAGCCCCTTTCCGCAGGGCCTCCCTGCCGCACGCTTCCATCTGCCATGTCCTGTCCAGCCGTCCGCTTCCTCTCGGTCCCCGTCGACAGCAGCGCCGCTGCCAACGTCGACCAGGCCGAACTCGACAAGTTCCAGGCGCTCGCCCCTCGCGGTGGTGGGATCCGACAGCGGTTCAAGCCCCTGCAGACATCGACCCGCTGCGCCTGGAATGGATCGTCCAGCGGGCCGGCGGCAGCCTGTCCGGCCTCAACGTGGTGGACGTGGGCTGCGGCGGCGGCATCTCACCGAAGCCCTGGCCAAGGCAGGTTCCGGCCACCACGCTGGGCGTGGATCTGGCCGACAAGTCGCTTCGGTGGCCCGGCTGCACGCCCTGGAAAGCGGCGCTCCCGGCCCAAATATGAAAAAGATCGCCGTCGAGGACCTGGCCGCACGGCAGCCCGGCCACTTCGACGTGGTCGTCTGCATGGAGATGCTCGAGCACGTCCCGGACCCGGCCTCGGCCCATCCGCGCCTGCGCGGATCTGCCAAGCCCGGCGGCACCGTGCTGCTCTCCACCCTCAACCGCAACCCCAAGTCCTACCTGTTCGCCATCGTCGGCGCCGAATATGTCCTGAAGCTGCTGCCGCGCGGCACCCACAGCTTCGACAAGTTCATCCGCCCAGCCGAACTGGCCGCGCATGGCCCGCCAGGCTGGCCTGGAGCTGCAGGGCTTCATGGGGCTCACCCACAACCCTGTCACCCAGCAGTACCGCCTCAGCCCCAACGATGTCGGCGTCAACTACATGGCATCGTTCCGGAAACCCCAGTAAAGTCCGTCATGCCCCAGCTCAAGGGCCAGCCTGCCGCCGTCTTCTTCGACCTGGACGGAACCCTGGTCGACACCGCCGACGACCTGGCCGCCCCGGTCAACCACATGCGCGAGGCCCGTGGCCTCAAGCCCACTGCCCCTGGAAGAGTACCGGCCGTTCGCCTCCGGCCGGCTCACGAGGCACTGCTGCACATCGGCCTGGGCGCCACCACCGACGACCCCGACTATCCCGCCCTGCGTGCCGAGGTTCCTGAACCGCTCGAACAGGAAATCGCCGTCCACTCACGACTCTTCGACGGCATGCGAACTGCTGGCCTGGCTGGGAAGCCAGCGGCATCCGCTGGAGGCGTCATCTCCAACAAGCTGGAATACCTGGTGCGCAGACTGGTGCAACAGCTGGGCGCCTTTGGCCATCGCGTGGCCCTGGCCACCGGCGGCGATACCGCCCCGCGCGCATAGCCCTGGCCCGATCCGCTCAGAGATGGCCCTGCAGAAAGCCGGACTCACTGCCCGGCGGTGCGTCTCATCGGCGACGACCTGCGCGACATCCAGGCCGCCCATGCCGTGACATGCCTCGCCGTGGCGGCTGCCTATGGTTATGGCAACCCTGAACGAGATCCCGCAATGGAAGGCCGACCCGTCGTGACCTCCCGCGAGGATTCCTCGACCATGCTGAGGCGGCTGCCCACGACCAAGCAGCCCACCTGACGAAAGCCGCTGCCCGCCAGAACGCATCTGGCGGAAGTGGCTCACATAGACAGCCCGATCAATAGCAGATGCTGTTGTTGCCTTATGCGCAGCATGCTGAGCCATCGTCACGCCGCGCACACGGATCGGCGGCAGCTGCTCCGGGTTCGGATATCGAAACGGTAGATGGCCGGCGCCCCCTCGTCCAGCGTGTAGAGCGCCGTCTTGCTGTCGCCCGTCACCCACATGTTTTCATCACCTCGGGCACGAAGCGCACGATCTTGCGGTCCGACGGATCCTTGAACGACTGGAACATGATGCCCTTGTCGCCCGCCAGGATCAGGTGCTCTCCAGCCAGCCCGTGCGGACGAAGCGCGGCGAGAAATTGACCGGAAACGTTCGGGCTTGCCATTGCCGTTGACCAGATCGAACAGCGCCACGTTGCCCGTCACGTCGGCAAAGATCACATGCTTGGAGTACGCATCGATGTACGGCATGATCATCGGCTCGTTGGTGGAGCTACCGTGCGCATCGGGCCGTGCTCAGCACCTTGTCGACGAGCCGGGAGTACACCAGCCCTTCCGAGCCGTCATCGGTCGTCATGGCCAGCAGATCATCCTCGGGGCTGGCCACGCCAATGCCCAGACCCGACCCGGTACCGATATGTCGGGACAGGTCGATCGTCTTCCAGGGCGCATCCAGCGGCTCTGCCCCGCCATAGCGGTGGTAGATGCAGGGCCTGTCCTCGTCCAGCACCCAGAACGACTGGCTGAACGAGCTGAACAGCAGTGAATAATAGGTGATTGATCAGCGTCTGGCGCTGATCCGAATCGAAACAGCGGGGAAGATGCGTACCGTGAAGTCGCTTGTGGTTGATCATCCCCACCCTGATCGCGCAGCCCCAGCGCCACCAGATTGGTCTCGAGCACGAAGAAGATCTGGAAGACCGGCGACGGCAGCTCGACCCGGCGCCGCTCGCGCGTCCTCAGGTTCATGAACTCGATCGCCGACACCTCGGGCGAGCCCACCGCCAGCATGGCATCGTCCGTGCCAGCTCCATCACATGGGGTCGCATCGAGAAGTTCAGCGTCTCGATGTGCTCTCCGCGACGATGTCCGTCACGCTGATGAAATTGCTGAAGCGGTCGGCCACGAGGCACATAGCGCGTCGGTGCGTAGATGGACTTCACCGCGCTTCGCGGCCTCATGCTGATCATCAGCCCCTTCGACATCGGACCGGACGGCACGGCCCCGGAAGGGCGGCGGCTGGCTGCGCTGCCCTCCTGGGCGGCGTCGGTTGGCGAAGGATGGTCTCCCGGCATCGGCCGATTCCTGGTCACACCGGCTTCCTGGGCCCAGGCAGCCAGCTGTGCTGCCAGCCCCAGTGATGCCCCTGCCCCCGCCTGAATGAACTGTCGCCGCTTCGTCACTACCGTCCGGAAAGATGGCCGTCAGTGGCCTTCAAGTCAGAGACCCAGAAAGCCCTGATCAGTGGGCGTCGTGGGAATGATCGCCGTGCTTGCCATGATGAGCGCCGTGCCCGTCGTGTGATGCCGGCATCCTTCATCACCTCCTTCAGCCGACTTCACCACGGCCTCGCAGCTGGCCTGGGTACCGTCGTCGAAGAACACCGTCATGGTGTGCTGCTGCCCACCTTCGGCTTGTTGGTGACGTCGAACAGCATCACGTGGTCAGCGCCCTTCTTGAACACACGCTCGCCTTCCTTCAGCGTCATGTCCTTCAGCGGGCCCATCTCCATCACGCCATTCTGCATGACCATCTCGTGCAGCTCACCCGGGCACTGACATCAGGCACCTCGGCACGCACCAGCTTCACCCGGAGCGCCCGTGTGATGGAAGTGCACGAAGGCCCCGTCAGTGTCCTTTGCCGGCCACCACACCCTGATCACGCAGTTCGTCAGCTTGGTGTGCGATGCCGTCTCCGCCGCACCAGCCTGGCCGGAAATCAGCAGAGCCGGAGCCGCCAGCAGGGCTGCCATCGAAAGAACCGTCGACTTCTTCATGGGTGAAACTCCTTCGGGGAAATGAATGGGGCGGATGCTGCCGCCACCAGGAAAAACAAGGACAGAAAACCTCTCGGGACGCCCCGCAGCCACCGGAATACCGCACGTGGCCGCCAGGGCCGCCCGTCAAATCACGGTCGGACATCAATCCGGCGGACAGTCGCCTCAGACAGATGGCTGGACACGAACACAGGCCGGGCCAAAGGCCGGATGTGGAAAGCCGACGTCTCACCAGCCGGCACCGCACTCGCCTCGTCAGCCTTGGCCGGGAGCATCACCCTTCGCAGGAGCAGCCCCCTCTGCCGGGCGTGATTCCCGGCCTTTTCAGCGCCCGCCCTTGTCGGCATCAGGCTTCTTCCCGGGGGCCTTGGCCGGCTCACCCAGCACACGGTCCAGCTCCTGGGTCAGCCTCAGGGCCCATCTGGTAGTCATAGACATCCGCCAGCTTCCGGTCGGGACCAATCAGGTAGATCAGCGCACTGTGGTAGACCGAATACGGCACGCCAGGTTCCGGGTTTTCCAGCTTCTTGCCGTCCAGCCGGTAGCCAAACGTTGCGCCCAGAATGTCGGAGAGCGCCCGGATGTTCTTCATGCTGCCCGTCAGGCCCACAATGCGCTCATCGAAGAAGCGCACGTACTGATCCAGCCGCTCTGCACTGTCATTGACCGGGTCAATGGTCACGAACACCGGCACGATGGCGTCCGGATTCTTCAGCGCCTGCATCACCTCGCCGAACTCGAACAGCGTGGTCGGGCAGATGTCAGGGCACGAGGTGTAGCCGATGGCCAGCAGCAGGTACTTGCCCGGGAAGGCATCCTGCGTCACCTTGCCCTTCACGTGCTCCAGGTCGAAATGAATGGCGCGCCCCACCTCGGGCTGCCCTGCAGGCTCCACAACGGGCCCGGCTCCCTGGCTGACCAGCCTGGACCGCGCCTGTGCCTCCTTCCTGCGCCACGCCATTTCCGGCCGCTACCAGCAGCCCGATACTGGCTGCCACTGCCCACCGCTTCAACATGACCATCTTCTCCTGAAATCTGTTTTTTTCCGACAAAACGGCCGAAGACAGAAAATGCCGCCATCGGCCGTCAATGATACGACGCAGGTGCGTGCGCCTTCGGAATGATCGATTCTCCGTTATGGTCTCTGCCCTTCCTGGCGAGGGCATTTACGAAAACCACCAGAAAATGATTTTCAGATACCTGACCGGAAAAACGTCTCCTCCGGAGCGGCGAGAACGGCCCCCGAAGAACAGGCCGTTTCCGTCGACGCCTCAACCGATTACTTCTTCTCTTCCTTGTACTCGGTCAGGGGCCTGTCAGCTGCTCCATCAGGTCGTTGTTCCACTTGCCATCGACCTTGAACTGGGCCAGCGCACCCAGGTCCACCGCCTCGATCAGGTTGTGGTTCAGGGTACACATACACGCCGGGCTGCTTGAAGGTGTACATGGCAGCGCCCGTCGAACCGGCGGCGATGGCCCAGGTTTCAGGTTCTGCGCCGGGGTGTCGGCCAGATTGCCGCGCTCCCAGACGTAGTCGCCGTGACCACCGATCAGGTGGGGATACGAAGCGGTTGGCCTGCGAGTGGTAGATCATCACCGTCTCGCCAACCTTGGCCGTCAGCGCGTTCTCGCCCGTGAGGCACCCTTGCGCTCGCCGAACACGATGTGCGACGGGATCAGCTTGTCCATGACCTCGCGGTCATCCGCCATGGACTCGGCAGCACTCTGATAGCGCTTGAAGTTGCCGTTCTCGTCGCCCGGGCAGGTAGAAATCCTGCTCGCCGATGTAGTAGGCGCGATCGTAGTGCAGCTTCTTGCCGTTCTTGTCGTGCAGACCTTCCTTCAGCAGCACCGTGATGGCACCGTTCATGCCATGCACCACGTGCCACGGGATCATCGCGCCGCCAGGGAGCGCAGTGATACACGAAGGTACCCGGCTGGGTGGCCTTCCAGCGAACCACCACTTCCTGACCCGGCTGAACGTGGGTCAGCTCGCCAGCGCCCAGAGCGCCCGTGGAAGCGTGAAGTCGATGTTGTGCACCAGCTCGTTCTTGGCCAGGTTCTTCAGCGTCAGCTCGACGTAGTCACCCTCGTGAACGATGATCATCGGGCCAGGAACCGAGCCGTTGAAGGTGAACGCCCACATGAAGACGCCCGGCTCAACCTCGATTTCCTTCTCTTCGATGAACATCTCGACCTGCACCACGCGCGCGGCGCCTTCGGCGGCGTCAGGCTGTGCTCAGGGAACGAACGGAGGCTTGACCAGCTTTTTGCTTCGCGCCGCAGCTTCGCAATGCTGGCAGGCGCCTTGATGACATCGTAACCCGGCAGCCCGCCGGTGGTGGAGACAGCAGGATCAGCAGCGAAAGCCGCAGTCCCCACGAGGCAGGGAACTCACTGCGGTGCAGATAAGCGCCTTGCGCATGACAGAAGCGATCATGGGAGATGCCTCTCGATCGAAAAAATGGAGCTGATTGGACGAAGTCAGACGTGCAAAACAACCGTCAACATCGAAACACAACAGGGTCAATCTATAGGGAACGGCCACCCCCATCATTTGACGCTCATCAACTTTTTAACTTAATCCAAGGAAAGTTTGATTCACGTCAAATGAGAGCCATTCTTTTGGCGAGGAACCTGTCAAAAACACTCGGACACTCGCCAAGACCCTTGCTGCAAGCCGTTCTCCAGCCGGTGTGCAGGAAAGCAACACCCCATGCAGGCACCTTGCACCCCAAGAAGAGCCCCTTCTCCGGCCCCCATCTCTCCTCACGCCCCCACCACCTCCTCCCCAACATCCCCGCGGCACCACCGTCCTCACGGTGCACCACGGCCACAGCCACCCCCTTCCCTTGACAACCGAGGTATACTCGAAAGGTCTGGGGCCGACCTGGTTTCGACGGGGGTAGTGAAGCGGCTCAGGGCGTGTCGAGGGTCCGTTACCTCGTTAATCCACCGGAAAACCAATAAACGCCAACGACGAGCGTTTCGCACTGGCCGCTTAAGGCCCTAGCCGCTGCACCGGGTTGTCGGTAGCCCGGGCCCCGCAAGGCAGCAGTGTCATTCTTACCGAATCGTCCCTGGCCGGGCCACCTGGTCAGGGCCTAAAACTCAGGTGGCTGGTTGCTGGTTGAGCCTGTGCGTCGGCGTAACGGCAACGAGATCTCAATGACGTCTACTACACGTAGAACTGGTCGCAGAAGACTTTCGGACGCGGGTTCGATTCCCGCCGGCTCCACCAATCACTAAAATCCCAACCCTTATCGGTTGGGATGCCCGTTCCCCAGTGTTGGCGCGGTTTCGGGGCTTGGGCTCTTGACCTCCTTATTGCCGGTACGCCGATCTTCACGCCCAAACGTGCCGTTTTTCTCTCTCCGTTCTCTGCGGGTCTCTTTGACCGGGCAAGCGGCGAATTCCTGTGTTTTCAATGGGTTGATGCCCGCTGGTTGCGGTTTTTCGTTTGCTGTAGGACGGGCGACCGAGAATGGAGGAAGGCGGGGCGTCACGCACCCGTCGCCGGTTGCAGCGCGATGATCGCCATACCGGCCAAGGCGATGCTAGCTCCCGCAAGGTCCCAGCGGGTCAGCGCGACGCCGTCGACAAAGTGCAGCCAGACCAGCGCCACGGCGATGTACATCTACGCGGCATGGCATAGGGTTCGCCCGGCGTGCCGTCGGGTGCAAGGTCAGCAACCAGGCGAACAGCGCCAAGGAAAGTGCCGCTGGCAAGAGCAGCCATGCCGATTTTGTCCTGCTTCACGACCAGCCACGGCAAGTAGCAGCCGACGATTTCAGCCACCGCTGTCACAGCAAAAAGGAGGGCAATTTTCAAGAGGTCCATCGTCACGTCTCCGAAGTGCCTGGATCATCGGGCAGCGCACCTGTCCCAGTGCGGCGCAGCAGCGCTGCACCAGATCTTCCAGGACCGCCTCAATGCGGTGAAGATCAGCGAGCTTAGCGCGCGCACATCCGCGAGCTTGCGTTCGGCCTGTTCGCGGGCCTCGGTGCAGTGCGACCCATCCTCGAGCTCTAGCAAGTCGCCGATCTCGTCCAGGCTGAACCTCAGGCGCTGGGCCGATTTGATGAAGCGCACGCGCGCCAGATCCGCCTCACCGTAGCGACGGATGCCGCCCTGGGGCCGGTCTGGCTCCTGCATCAACCCCTTTGCGTTGATAGAAGCGGATCGTCTCGACGTTGACCCCGGCAGCCTCGGCCAGGACGCCGATGGTCAGGGGTTACGGGTGGTTCATTCATGGCGCTTGACTCCGTGCTTTAAGTACGGGAGTAAGCTTACGCTATGAAAACCGATCGACCAACAGAACCACAAGACAGCGGACGCGGCGCGCTGGTGACGGGCGGACTTGCCGCCATCCTGGCCTCCACGTGCTGCCTCGGCCCCTTTGGTGTTGATCACGCTCGGCGTTTCCGGCGCGTGGATCAGCAACCTGACGCTGCTGGAACCCTACCAGCCCCTGTTCATCGGCGCGGCGGTGGTAGCGCTTTTCTTCGCTTACCGCCGCATCTGGCGACCGGCCACGGATTGCGCACCGGGCAGGTCTGCGCCCTTCCATCGGTCAACCGCGGCTACAAGGTGCTGTTCTGGATCGTGGTGGCGCTGGGATCCTCGCCCTCAGATTCCCGCTGATCGCTCCCTGGTTCTATTGAAAGGGAATTTGCCATGAAGGAAAACTCGTTGTGCTGGCCACATTTGCCGCTTTTCGCCTCGCCCTTGTGGGCCGCGCCCCCGAGACCGTCACGCTGTCCGTTCCGGGCATGAACTGCGCAACGTGCCCGATTACGGTCAAGAAGGCGCTGACCAAGGTATCGGGCGTCAGCAGGACCGAGGTGAGCCTGGACAGGCGGGAGGCAAAGAGTGACCTTCGATGATGCGAAGACCAACGTCGAGGCCTGACGCGCGCCACCAAGGATGCGGGTTACCCTCAACCGTGGTGGGGAGTGCCAAGTGACAGCGATGATCCTGAGTCGACGCTGACCTGTCCCGAGTGTGGCCACGCCAAGACCGAGACGATGCCCACAGACGCCTGCCAATGGTTCTATGAGTGCGAGCAGTGCCACACGGTGCTCAAGCCCAAAGCCGGTGACTGCTGCGTGACTGCTCCTACGGCACCGTGCCGTGCCCGCCGATTCAGGAGCGCGGTAAGGGGGACTTGCTGCGGCTCATCGGCCGGATAGCAGGCGCGCGCACTGAACGTCCCATCGCTGCGGGATGGCCCTGCGGCTGACACGCTCCAGGGTCACTCCGTCATCCTCACCGGCTGCGCAGGATTCAACGATGCTGGGTGCCAACTGAGCCAATCAGGGCGATTCTGCTGGCACCCCGACCGAGATCGAGGCCCTCAACGTGCGATCGCGCTGATCGATGCAAATCGACCTTCGTCCAGCAGGCGCTGCCAGTGGTGCGCGAGGCCAAGCGCCCGCATCAACGCGGTGTCCTGCGCGGTCGACCGGGCTTCCCGCTCCCGGGTGGCCTCGGACAGAAATTCCTGCGGCGCGTCCAAGGGCGTGATGACCTGCTTCTTCAGCCCCCGCTTCACCAGCGTCCAGGGCACGAAGGTTTCCAGTTGCACGCCGCCTGCCGGGTTCGGCGAGTTGATAGGTGACCGGATCACCCTTGAGACCGGCCCCGGTGCTTCTTGCTCATGCGTCCTCCTCAAAGCGCTTCACGATCTGGCGTTGCGCCTCCCAATCCACCGGCAGCGGGTTGCGCTGGAACCAGATCAGGTTCATCCGGCGAGGCTGCCGCCCGGCCATCAGCAGTTCGAGGATGTCGGCGCGAATGGAAATGAAAAACGTCCTGAAAGTCTTTTTTTCGGGTGCCGATGCTTCCACCTGCACTCGAAGAGTCCCCTGCCTTTGAGCGCCCCAGCCCCCTCTCGACGCCCCTCCTCCTCACAACCCTCCTCCTCACAACCCTCCTCACAACCCTCCTCCTCACAACCCTCCTCCTCTGGCCATCCCCTCACGACACGCCTCCACCGGGGTCGACTGCTCTTCCTCTGCACCCCCTCCTCCCCGACGTCCACGCGGCACCACCGTCCTCACGGTGCGCCACGGCCACAGGCCACCCCTTCCCTTGACAACGAGGTATACTGAAGGTCTGGGGCCGACCTGGTTTCGACGGGGTAGTGAAGCGGCTCAGGGCGTGTCGAGGGTCCGTTACCCTCGTTAATCCACCGGAAAACCAATAAACGCCAACGACGAGCGTTTCGCACTGGCCGCTTAAGGCCCACTGCTGCACCGGGTTGTCGGTAGCCCGGGCCCCGCAAAGGCAGCGAGTGTCATTCTTACCGAATCGTCCCTGGCCGGGCCACCGGTCAGGGCCTAAAACTCAGGTGGCTGGTTGCTGGTTGAGCCTGTGCGTCGGCGTAACGGCAACGAGATCTCAATGACGTCACTACACACGTAGAACTGGTCGCAGAAGACTTTTCGGACACGGGTTCGGATTCCCGCCGCTCTACTCAGCATCCCAAGCCCGATCGCTCATCCCGGTCGGGCTTTTTCTGGGTAGTAATGATACAGCCCCGCGGACTAGCCTGCAGGTTTGCCCAGTACCCAGATCCAAAAACACTGAGGATAAACTGGCCTATGCGGGACCTATGGCGATCGCAAGTGGTCCTAGGGGTAGCAGGGAGGATGCACTGTAGAAGCAGCTCTCTTGTTCACTATTGAATCAGCATTCAGGGGCTGAATCGATGTGTACAAGCTGCGCCTTCAGTTCAGCGACCTCACCGCGCAGACGCTGAACTTCAACTTCAGCCATGTCTCGCTGTCACTGCCATCTCGAACAGCGGCGATTAGCTCTTCCTGCCATTTGTCCCCAGATATATTGTTATCCCGATCCTGGAAGTAGGCTAGCCCAGACACTAACTAACGATAGTAAAGCCAACACTGCAGAGACACCAACCGACCAAACGGCGATACTGAGCTGCTTGTGCATCGACTGATCTGACTTTTTGTCGCTCCTCCATCTGCTCCATCAGGTAGCGGCAGCTTCGACTAAATCTTTGAGCATCCTACCAGATGCTGCCGTTATATCTCTTGTTTCCCGAGCCAATTCTCCTGCCTGCCGAGCCAATTCCAATCTTTCAGCGTTTTCCTGTGCGCGCACCCTTGCTTGCTCGCTCCCGAGCCTATCCAACGCATCAAAGTCAACTGCGAGGCATCGGCTCGATGTCTGGTACTGTTGAACTTCGATCGCTTGGACTTCTCATATGCGTTCAGCACACCACCCAAAACCGATGCACTCTTGCGGACGTGATCGAATAATTTGCTTTGCCGGTGTGGAAATCTTCCCCGGTGTGAAATCTTCCCGCTTATCCCTCCAGGCAACGGTTTTAGATTGAACGCAATCTTCTCTGTAGTCGGTCGATCGTCTTCGAACGAGTCGTGATCCTGCGCCACCACTAGCCTCTTCGAACTCAGCATTCCTGAACTTCAGCACACTGCAGTTCTCCTTCACCGCACGCTGAAGACCTTCGTCGAAACCGGTGGGGGACTCAGCGGAGATTTCGACCGCGATCGTAACCCTCACACCAGAACGCATGGTGAACTGCTGAACCACCTCATCCACGAGATCAGAAAAACTGTTTCCAGCAAGAGTGGGTCGAGGTCGATGCTTCCGTAGAACTGCTTCTTGGCGCACTGGCCTGAGATGCCTCCCTTAGCCTGACTACCCCCTGTACCTGAATCCTGCGAGATGCGGGAAAGTGCTCGAGCCTCCTGACAGCACGGTGGTTATGCCCCTACGTGCGTCCGTTATGGATGCCTTTGCACGCGACTCCTCCTCGACTACACGTAGAGTCTCCGCATAGGCTGCAGCCGTCAACGGCTCGATCCAGAAGCAATGACGAGTCCATAATCGGTGAAGTACGCTTATCGTGAGACAAAGCCAACGTAGCGATCACCTTCTTTTCCTTGCGCAAAGCCGAAGAACTCCACGGCTACCGGCTCCGGCAGCCATCGCGTTCTGGAAGACCGTAGTCGTCCTTCAGGCGCGGCAGGTGAGCTGCTGGCAGCTCTGCTGCCACACGTTCAGCGCGCTGACGTCCTTGACCTCGTCCTTCCCAGAACCAGTCCTTCAGCACCTTGGCCAGTGGATCGGCGCTCACTTCGCTGATCAGCAGCCTCGTTTTCCTTCAGGACGCGTTCGACCTCCTGCGACCAGTTCCTGCGCGCCTGGGTTGAGCGGGAAGCGCTCCCACAACGGGTCCGACAAGCCCTTTGCCCGGGCGGGCTCTCCTGCACCGGTGCCAGCAGCCACTTGTAAGTCTCGCGGATCATCCGCCCTCACAGTTTCCTCAGCCTGCTCCAAGCTGGCCTGGGCCTGCTTTAGCCATCAGGTTGTCGAGGACGATGCGGTTGTCCCTGTAGTCGCCAACGATGCTGCGCCATGCGAGGTACGAGCGAACGTGGTCTTTCAGGCGGCTCACACCGTCGCTAGTCCGCAGCCAGAAGATCAGTCGGTTCTGCTTGAAACAGGGGCTGCTCACCGCGCTTCTTCAGGATTTCAGTCGCACGGTCGATGGTCTGGCTCTGGCCGCCTCTTGCTGAAGAGCCGCATCCGGCGGCAACACCACCAACCGTAACGCCCAGTCGTCCGGCACGTCACCGCTGCTGGTAAAGATGTGGATGCCACCGAACACGCCGCTGGCAAAGCTGCGCTGCACGCGATCCCGCACCGCGTTGGGAACACATCCTCCTTGTCCTGGAATCGGCGCTTGCGTTCTTCCATCTCGCGCCGCAGGTTCGGCCGCGTGTCCAGCCAAAAACGGTTTTTCGCGTGGTTCAGGTAGTGCAGCCGGTCACCCAGACGGCTGCGACGATCCTGTACAGACTGAGCTGCTGGCCAGGCTGTGCCACACCGAGCAGCACGCGCTCCAGTTCCAGTCCGCGCACGAGCTGATTCGCGGTACCGCGCGCTGCCCAGGAAGATGGCGCGCGCGGTGCGGCGGCATGCCTGCACCGACCCCAAGCGGGTGTCCTTGTTCTCAATCTCCCAGGTTTCCGAGCGCTCGCCGTCCACGTCGCGTTCGATCACTGGGTCCCAGCCCTGCGGTAGGTAGTAGATCGCCTCGTTGCGTGTGTCCGCATCCATCAATGGCACGCCGCCCGGCATGATCAGCGGCTCGTTGTTGCCATCCTTCCAGAGGCGGTGGATGACCTTGGCCATAAACTTCAGCACGCCTCGGCGTACGCTGAAAGTTGTCCAGCGTGGACCAGTCCTCGTACAGCCGATCGAACACCTCGGGGTGGATCGGATAGGCGTGGATCAGCCGTTCAGGTACTTGCTGTCCTGCGTCTCCTGCGGGAAGTCGTCGCGGTGCGTCGTGTAGTAGTCGGCGAACGCGCGGCAGACACCCTCCATCGCTAGCTTGTCATTGATGCTCGTAAAGAGTCGCCGACGCACGATCTCGAACGCCTCCTCGGTGGCCACAGGCTTCCACAGCGCCTGTACGCGGCCGAAATAGTGCTCCAGCGCGCGCAGCGCCTTTCAGCGCCTGCTGGCTGCCGGCCTCACGGTCCGAAAACGGCAGCGAGGCAAGCAGCACTGCTGTCGAAACGGCCTTCAGCGCCTCGGTCAGCGCCTCGCACGAAGGACAGCTGCGTGTCGTAGGTTCCACCCGAGAGCGTCTTGCCCTCCTCGAACTGCGAGACGTAGCGCACCAGCTCGTCCATCAGGATCACGCACGGCGCACAGGCAGCCAGCATATCGGCCAGTTCCTTCTTGCCGGGTGCCGTACCGGACTGGTCGGCTTCTTCACGTGCTGGTAGGCCGCTTCGCCGCAACTGCCAGGCCAGCTCGCCCCACAGCGTAGCACCGTGCCGCCTTGATGAACGCGCGGCCTACTGGCCATGCTCAATAGCTCCACGCCGTCCAGTACGGCGATCCGCGCCTTCGGCAGCTCCGTCACGCCAGCGGCATCCAGCAGCAGAGCACGCCCCGCAGTTCACTTGCAGGGGCGACGCCCTGGCGAGGTGATAGACCGCCAGCATCGTGCGTCTTTCCGCCGCCGAAGGCCGTCTGCAGCTGAATGACCGGGTCGCCGCCGTTGCCGACCAAGCGCTTGACCACCGAGTCGAGCAGCAGCCGCATCCCCTCAGTGATAAAGGTGCGCTGGAAGAACAACACAGGGTTCTGGTACTCCTCGCCAGCGGTTCCGGCATGCACCCGCGACAGGTCAGCCGCGAACTCCGCCTGCAGGGAACTTCCCCTCCCGCACGTCCAGGTGAGGCTCCGCGATCTCGCGCCAAGGTCTTCATGTTCATGTTCTTTTCTCGATCAGATGTCCAGTTGCGTCTGTGAGCCGACGACGCCGGCTTCTCCGGCCGCTTGCTCGATGAGCGCTCCACGCGTGACCAGTTCGTTGTGAGGCACGGGCTTCCTCGGCCCAGCCCTTGCGCTCACGCACAGCGTGTAAAGGCGAGGCCAGCGCGCGCACCGCTCGGCGCGGGCCGGGCATGCGGGCCAGCAGTGCGCCGGCGCCGGACTCACCGTCCCTGGTTCAGCGCGCGGATCAGGTGGTGCAGTGCTTCCCACACGGGCAGGCGGGTGTCGGTCTCGGGAGACCAGTCGCGCGGAAGCTCGGCCCAACGCAGCAGGCGCAGTTCGCCCTTGCTGGAGGCGACGACGCCGGTCGCCTGCGAGTCCGGCAACGCTGGTCCCCTTGGCGCGGCCAGCACGTCAGCCTCGCCGAACTTGCCGGTGGCCCAGCCCTGCTGCTCGAACCAGTGCAGGCAGAACTGCGTGTCGTGGTCGAAGTCGTCTTCCGCGAGAAAGCGGTTGATGAGCTGCAGCGCCGTCTTCACGCGCATCGGCGTGCCGTCCGCTTCAAGCACTGCGGCGTACTGGCTGAAGATGGCCATGCCGGGGCCGATGATTGCCTGCGACAGGTCGACCGGGGCGACAGGCGAGTTCCGACGCCGCCGCGGGTCATTTCATCCAGGGCCTCCGGCAGCACGGCATTGAGCTCCGAAATGAACTCCCGCCTACTGACGGTGCTCGCATCGCTTGCGCGCTTACGACAGACCAAGATGATGCTCGATGCGAGGTGCGTTCGCGCCGGAGCCCACCATCCGATTTCCCAGCTCGGTGCGCATAGGCCAGGTGCCGGTCAGTGCAAAGCCGGCGCGGATCACGGCTTCCAGGAACGTCTCCCACCCGGTGCTGGATGTACCTGCCTCTCCCTTTAGTCTCGCTCTGCTTGAACGCGTAGTAAATGGTGACAGGGAACGCGGGGTGCGCCTGCTCCGCAGGGCCATGCATCGCCTGCGTCATCCCGTTGAGAAAAAGGCCTCCGCTTCCGCTTGGCCGCCATGCCGGTACTGAGTGGCGACGAGTTCTTCGGCCTTGGGAACGGCGAGGTGGCGTATAGATCAGGGGTAGAGTGGTTTAAGACTCTTGCGCAGCCATGTGTAGAAGTAGTCCGAGAGATCCGCGTAAGCGATGTTGTCGTAGTACGGTGGATCTGTAGAAACAACCTTTGAGGCGCTCAGAGTCTGGTGCTGCGCATCTGCCTCGAACCGCGTGTCCAAGTGCTGTCGAAGCAGCCAGCGCCTTGCCGACGACCGCCGCAATCAGTTCGACCTGCCGAAAGAGTTCCGGTGGAATCGGACAACGGGTTTCCTTGGCGAAATCCCATGTCATCGGCAACGCTTGGCGTCCGAAGGTGGCCCGAATTTTTGATGTTCTGCACCACTATGCCAGCTACAAAGCGACAAAGCGTTGTCGGAGAATCCTGCCCACAGCAGGCCATGAAAACGCCGATTGCCCTCGGCGTAGGTGGTCGCTGTCCTTGCAGTGAAGTCGCCGCTCGTTGACTCTGTGGCTAGACCTGCATCAATTGCATCCTGCCGGCATTTGGCGATTACCTCCTGAACGAGATCGGAGAACGTGGTCAATGCCAGTAGCTGACGATGTGAAAACAAGTCGCCCCACTGTCGCAGACCGTATGGAACGCACGTCCCGCCAGTGAGGCGGGCAGACATCACCCGCAGGCCTCCAGTCGGGCTTCGCGGCTGCCGCGGCGGCCTCGTGCTCGTGCGTCGGGGAAAGGTCACGCGGCCGCGGGGGCCTTCCGCAACTATGGGCCATGAGGCGGGGCGCCCATACGGCCAGCGCTCCGCCCCTTCTGCCTTGATGTAGTCGCCGCTGATAGGCGCGTCCGAGCAAAGCAGCGGAAGTTAGCTCCGCGCCCTGGAGACTTCGTGCCGTTCGCTGCATCTGCAGGAGGTTTTCCGACCTTCACAACGAAGTGATAGGTGTCTCCAGCAACAATCGGCGATACGTATGCCTCCTTGCCCTCTTTTGGCAGACAGCAAGAACGAGGATGCGAGCGACCTCGACGTGACTGGAAACGCGGGGTTCGGGCTACGTACTGTGCGCGCCCAAAGCCACAGCAATTACGGTACGCTGACCGGCGAATGGTTTTTAGTCTGGCCGCTCAACCGCCATTCCTTCAGTGACGGTGACTCTGCGATAGGCTGCCGATGCGTCTTCGCTTGCGCGCGCATCCACATTCCGTAGCGGCGTACATCCTCGGCGAGTCCTTTCTGCACCACCCCAGTCCTCATGCAGCCGCGCCCGTGCTGCCGGCCGGCAGCGGCCCGATCGGCGCTATCCCCACGAATCGAGGAGGAATCTCGATCATCGCCTTATTGATCGTGACCGCGACAGGGTTCAGGTCCGATGCGTAGCTCTCCAGCCCTAGCCGTTGCGCCTCGAGCGGAATCGCGCCGCCCCCTGCGAAGGGGTCGTGAAAGGCAGGCAGTTTGTCCGGATTGAACAGGTGTTCCGCCTCCGGATGGTTCTTGTTGAGCTCACAGGTTTCCCGCCAGGAGCGTCGGATCTCAGCACGGGCCTCGCTCAAGCACCTCTTCATTGCTGGTGTTCTCCCAACGGACGAGGTCTTCGATGATCTTGAAAGACGTTCGCGCTCCAGCGCAGCCTTCTCCTTGTTCACACCGTAGCGGAAGCCGCCGCCTTGCTGATAGCCAGGTCGCTGACCATTTGGCGAAGAGCACTGCCACGCGCGGCGCCAGAGGCTGCCGTGCCCACCATAAATGCAGTGTTGAAGGGTGCCCTTGGCGCAAAGACTTCTCGCGTGCTGCGGCGGCATTGATGGCATCGAGCGGCAGCGCAACCTCGATCAGTTTCTTGGGCGTCTTGATGGCGGCTCATTCGTTGGTCTCCTTTTCAGGCAGGTTGCCGCGCACGGGCAAGCAGCCGATCGAGGTCGAGGTTGATGCTGGTCACCGCCCAGTCGGGCTCCCTGCGAACGGCTTGCGGACGTAGAACGGCTCGTGCGTGTCGCCGCCGACGAGCACGATGGCCAGGATGAATTTGTCGGCCTGGTTGAGGCCGTACACGATTTCGTTGCGGGTGACAGTGATCGTGGTCTGCGCCCTTGGCGCGGCCCCTTCACCTCGATGTGGCGCGAGGGCGGAATGGGCCGTCGAGTGACTTCGGGGATGCTGGTGACGTCCCACCCGCACTCTGCGCGGAGACGTCGATGACGTCATGGCCCAGGCCGCGCTCGGCGTTCATCACGGCCTGCATGGCCACGCGCTCGACACGGGCGCGGGCGTCGGCGTCGGCCGACCAGCCGGGCTGGCCCTTGCGCTGCAGCAGCAGACCCGCAGGACGACCAGCGCGCCGCCGAGCACCACCGGCGTGGCGGACACGACGTGGCGCATCGCCAGCAGCTCCTTCTCGCGCGATTCGCGGCGCGCGGTCAGGTCGTCGATGGCGCGGCGCACGTTGTCCAGCGTCAGCCGCACGTCCTTGCCGGCGGCCAGGTCGTCCCGCAGCTTGATGTAGCGGTCAGGACCAGAAGTTGATTTCCTTGACCAGCCGCTCGTGAACGGCGGCGAGCGTCTTGTCGACGGCCTTCTCGCGGCGTGAGCGCACCTCGTCGAAGTGCTCGGGCACCAGTTCGCTGGAGGCGTGCTCCAGCGCCACGTGCTCCAGGTCCGCGGATCCACGGCGCGGCCAGCACGTCCTGGGTCAGCGCTGTCGGCCGCACCCAGCGGCTCCAGGTCGAGGTGCGGCGCCCAGCCGGCGTTGATCGTGTGCCCTTTGGGGTCGATCTCGACGAACTGCATCCGACGCGAGACGTTGCGCGTGGGGTCCGCGCCTTCCTTGACCGAGTGGTCGATGATGAACATCACTTTCGGAGTGAGGCCCATGTCGCTCGGGTCGACCAGCACCGCGCCTTTGCTTGAGCTTGTTGCGGTGAGCTTCGAGCACCAGGGGGTCCGTGACCGCCTCGCATCAGCGGGTGGCCCGGGTGGATGAGGCTCGCCATCGGTGAGGCCGACGCGGTCCGCGAGCCGCACGTACTGCTTCTCGAAGCAGACGCGCTCATAGCGGCGCAGCACGGTCGGCGTTGCGTGGCGGTCGCGGCCGCTGATCTGGCGGTCGCGTTCGCGGATGGCCGCAGGCACGCTCGTGATCTCGTAGCGGCCCTGCTCGCGCGGCCGCAGCTCGCCGCCGAGTTGCTGGAAGGCTTGGTTGAAGAAGGCACGGATGAAGAAGGGCTGCAGCTTGCGGGCTTCGGCCTTCTCCACTCCTCCTTCACGGCGAAGAGGCGCTCTCGTCCATCACCTCTTCGCACAGCGCATTGCGCTTGATGATGGTTTCGAGGTGTTGCGTCCAGCGCGCTTCGACCTTCATCAGCAGGCGGGCGCGAACTCTGGGTCAGCGCCGTAGCGGATGGCTTCGATCAGCAACTTGAGGCTCTTGTCCTCGAAGGCCTCACCCAGGATGTCGAACACGCGGCCGCCGAGGGCTCGCGCTCGACTTCAAGCTTCTCGAACAGGCGTTGGAAGACGTCACCCTCACGGGTCTCGGCGGCCACCATGTTCCAGAGGTGGCAGACCTCTGTCTGGCCGATGTGGTGGATGCGGCCGAAGCGCTGCTCCAGCCGGTTCGGGTTCCAGGGCAGGTCGTAGCTGACCATCAGGTTGGCGTTCTCGCAGGTTCACGCCTTCGCCCGCCGCGTCGGTGGCCAGCAGGACGCGCACGGTCGGGTCGTTGCGGAACAACTCGCAGCATTGCGGCGCTCTTCGCGCTTGACGCCACCGTGAATCATCACAGGCTTTCCTCGCCGCCAAGCATCCCGCGGATCTTGACAGCGGAGGTAGTTCAGCGTGTCACGGTGCTCGGTGAAGATGATCAGCTTGCGCTGGCGGCCGTCGATGTCGCGCATATCCGGCGTGTCCTGCAGTAGCCGTGAGAGCTCGTCCCGACCTACGGTCCTTGCCGGAGTGCACACCGCCGGGCCTGTTCCTCCAGGCCTTCGAGGATGATGATTTCGGCCTCCAGCTCCTGGATGGTCGCAGCAGAGGCCTCGATCGACCATGGCCTCCTCGAAGTTCTCATAGTCCTCGGGCGAGAGCGTCTCCGCTTCCTCCCAGACGTCGTCGGGTATGTTGTTCTCTCCGTTCAGTGTCACGGCCGGAAACTGGCCACGCTGGCGCTGCTTCTCGTCCTCGACGCGACGCTTGAGCTTGTTGCAACGACGCTTGAGCGACTGGTAGATGGCCTCAGGGCTGGAGGCCAGCCGCCGCTGCAGCGCCGTCAGGGCAAAGCCCACCGTGCCCTTTGCGCCCGCCGTCGGCCAGCTGGTCGACGCGGGCAAACTCAGTCTTCACGTAGTCGGTGACCGCGGCGTAAAGGGCTGCTTCGAGCTCAGACAACTTGTAGTTGACTGTGTAGGCACGACGCTCCGGGAACAGCGGCGTACCGTCGAACTTGAGCAGGTCTTCCTGACCATCCTGCGCATCAGGTCGGTGACATCGACTTTTGTGCAGCGCCGTCGCGGAACTTACCGTAGAAGCGATCGGCGTCCAGCAGCGACATGAAGAGCTGAAAAGTCTTCTTCCTTACCATTGTGCGGCGTAGCCGTCATCAGCAGGAAGTGGCGCGTGATCGCCCCCAGCAGCTCACCCAGCTGGAAGCGCTTGGTCTTGTTGATCTTGTTCCCGAAAATAGCTGGCCGAGAGCTTGTGCGCTTCGTCGACGACGATCAGATCCCCACGCGACAGGCGCAGCTTCTCTAACAGGTCTTCAGCGCGCAGATCTGGTCAACACGGGCGACCAGCAGATCGTGGTCGTCGAAGGGATTACCGCTTCGACTGCTCGACCTGCTCCCGCGAAAATAGTGTGAAAGACAGGCCAAACTTCTCGAACATCTCGTCCTGCCACTGTTCGACCAAGCTGCCGGGGCGACAATCAGCACCCGCTTGGCGTCAGCTCGCATCAGAAGCTCTCGGATGAAGAGGCCCGCCATGATGGTCTTGCCTGCACCCGGATCGTCTGCCAGTACGTAACGTAGCGGCTGGCGTGGCAGCATCGACTCATAGACCGCTGTAATCTGGTGCGGCAGTGGCTCCACATTCGATGCATGCACCGCCATCATCGGATCGAACAGGTGAGCCAGATTGATACGGCAGGCCTCGACGGCCAGCTTGAATTCTCACCGGGGAGCATCGAAGGCCCATGGGCGACCGGCCTCAGCCAATGAGAGGCTCACCTCATCAACGCGGAACAGCATCCGCTCACGCAGCGTGCCGTCGGCCATCTTGTAATACACGGTGATGGCGTTTTCACCAGCAGGCACGGTCGTGATAACGCTCACCACTTGTCCAGGCTCTAGACCAGAGATGGGCGCATTCATCTGGGATCTGTTCAAGCTTCAGCAGCACCGCCCTTTTCTTTTGGTTACCTGCCCCTCAGAACGTTCTCCGCTTGCAGGACATAGCCCATTCCGAGTGCCATAGGTTCGCCACACGTCCAACACCTGACGATTGGCGCAGCCATGGTAGGTTTTCGCCACCCTTTAAGGCCAAAGTCTTCAATACAGCCCTCTCCTGCGGCACAGCATGTAATCAGCCATTACCACGCGAGCACAAAGCTTCAACACACCACATTCCATGTCGTACTCGACTCTCATGGAGTTTCAGGTCACTGGCAAACAGAATGATCTCGCCTTGGTCAAGCTTCTTGACAAGGGGTACTACACGATCTCGGCCCCGTACCCTGATGGATCTGCGTGAGTAAGCACAGAGGCAGGCTCCAGATCGATATCGCTCGGCATACCCATACATTCTTCGCCAAGGACAGTTTGCAGTGAATTGACTCACTGTCGCCATGGACCTGCGGTAACCATCCCTCAGCTGAAAGAAGGGAGAAGCCCTGAGGTGCAGACGTAGACCTTACCTTTGGCGTCATATTCCATGTTTCGTAGGGCCCAGTCCTTATAGTGGACGATGTCTCGTGTGGTCACATCGGCCTGGATGCCGAAACTTGTGACCATATCATGCCGTCAGATCTCATCCACGAACTGCAGGCTTTCCCCACAAACGCGAGCAGGTTTCGCAGCACCTGGGTTATCTCCGAGAACTGGTGGCTAGACATGGTCGTGCTGGTTCGATTTCTTGACAGAGAGCATAAGAGCGTTCATGTTGAACGTCAATACAAGCGAACAGAAGGCGGCATGTACAGTGGCATAATAGCTACAGGATAAACAGAGATAGCACCAGACTTGACAGACCCTACGGAAATGTCCGGTAAGGAGGCTATTAGCAGCAATAGCTTATAACCATTAAAGATACAACATTCAATAGACCCTTCAATTATCCTAGCATAGCATCGCGCCTTACGATGGACGCGGGTTCGATTCCCGCCGGCTCCACCTGCATCCCAAGCCCGATCGCTCATCCGGTCGGGCTTTTTCTTGGGCAGCCTTGCGTACGTCCAGACCGAGGGGCGTTGCCTGGACATTGGCCGGACAACATAATCTCAGGATGCCGAAGGCCCCTTTCCTAGAGCTGCGATGAGTACCCGCGAACGTTCCCAAGACCGAACGCATCGACGTTCGTGCCAGCACACCCGTCAAGCACGCTGTCGCAGGAATCTGCCCGTGCCAGCGACAAGAACGTCAGCAAGTCCTCGCTCGACGCCGGCATCACGGCAGCCGCCCAGACCCTGCAGACCGTCGCCATCTCACACTGGACAAGCCCTGTGGCAGACATTCCAGGCTGCACTGGATCGTCCTACACAAAGCAAGCCCCGTCTGAAGCAACTGCTGCAGGAACTTGGAGTGCTGGGGTGAGCCATCCATACGCCCCAGTCCGGAAACTGCTTCCCACCGACCAGGTTGACACTTTCGACTGCGGCTCCCCGCCGCTCAACCTGTTCCTGCAACGCTACGCCCCTCCTCCTCCCTTATAAAATAAGGGACAGAACAGCCCCAAGGGCAACAAGGCGAGGAGCCGACCATGTACAAGAAACTTCTGGTCCCCCTGGATGGCAGCGCCACTGCTCAGCTGGCGCTGAGACACGCCGAAGCACTGGCCAGGCTCAGTGGCGCCTCCATCATCCTGCTCTCCATCGTCGAGGAGATGCACTACAGCAACGGCTACGAGCGCCCGAAAGGTCTATATCGAGCAGGTGCGGCCGCACTTCCTGGCCACGGCCCGTGCCCTGCTGAAAAAGGCGGCCAAGCCCTTGCGTGACGGCGGTCTGTCGGTGGCGGCGCACGTGGTGGAGAGCGGCAAACCAGCGTGTCTCTGAGCTCATTGTCCAGCAGGCCGAGGACGAGCATTGCGACCTGATCATCCTGGGCACGCACGGCCGTCGCGGCATCGACCGGCTGCTTCTGGGCAGCGATGCCGAGCAGGTGGCCCGCATCGCGCCGGTTCCGGTCATGCTGGTGCGCACGGACGGCAAGGAGGCCTGATTTTCAGGGGCGCTGGTTGTAGTCCAGCGCAATGTCCAGCCACCGGTCGAATACGGGCTCGGTCAGCGCATCGGCCCGTACCGTGATCCAGCCGGTGGTCTTCTGCTGCTGCTTCCGGTTGCCGATGCGGGCCGGTTGTGCCGTGTCCCCGGCCTCGGCCAGCAGCCGTTCCTCGTCTTCGGGCGGGCAGCGCACCATCATGTCGCCGCTGCGGCTGGCAAAGGCCACGATGTGGCCGTCCACCATGAAGGACAGGCCGCCAAACATCTTCACTTCGCGCAGGCTGGGAATGCCCGCCAGCCGCTCGCGGATCCGCTGTGCCAAGGTTTCATCGTATGCCATGCGGCCCAGCATGCCAGAGCGGCCAACCCGCCTGCCCCCAGCCACTCACATCTTTCACAGAAAGCTCGCCGCGCCGGGTCTTTCCCCACGCAGCCCCTTCCGCGCCCCTCACGCCTCCCCGGCCCACCCCATCATCACGCCGGCAGCCACGGCGACAGTGCCGGCACGTAGGCAAACTCAGCAGCAGCGCCAGGATGCTGATCAGCGAAGGGCACGACCTTGACCACGATCTGCTCCACTGTCATGCCGCTGATGCCCGGAGGCAACGAACAGGTTCTCGCCCAGCGGCGGGCGTCTGGAAGCCGATGGACAACGCACAGATGACCACGATGCCCGTGGGTGGGATCGGCGCCCAGCATGCTATGATCGGGCATCAGCACCGGCACCAGGATCATGATGGCCGCCAGCGTTTCCATGAACATGCCCACGAAGAGCAGCAGCACGATCAGGAAGAGCCACACCACTTCCAGGCTGTCGGTCATGCCCAGCAGCTGCGCAGCCAGTTGCGCGGGGATCTCCTCTTCCACCAGCAGCCCGGCCGAACACCGTGGCGCAAACAGGATCAGCAGCACCCGCCCGGTGATCCAGGTGGTGGCCAGCAGGGCCTCCCGCGCCTTGGCCCAGGTGATCTCCCGATGCAGCACCACGCCCACCAGCAACGTGTAGGCAATGGCCACCACGGCCGATTCCGTGGGGTGAAGAGCCCCGAATAGATGCCACCCAGGATGATGAAGGGCGCCACCAGCGACCACACGCCATGGCGCAGCGCCTCGACGATGGCGCGGCCGCTCAGGTGTCGGTCAGGCCCCAGTAGCCACGCCGGCGCGAGATCAGGTAGTTCACCAGGATCAGTGCCAGCGCCATCACCAGGCCCGGCACGGCCCCCGCCATGAACAGCTTCGGGATCGACAGGCTGGCGACTCGCCGTGTCGCGCCACGGCAGCCGCGGGATCTGCAGGCCCATGGCCGCCACGCCAAAGATCACCATCGGAATGGAGGGCGGAATGATGATGCCGATGCCCCGGATGCCGCCGTGACGGCGCCTGCATAGGCCTTGTCGTACGCTGCGTCGCCGTCATGGCCGGCACCATCAGCATGCCCACGGCCGCCGTGGTGGCCGGACCGAGCCGGAGATGGCGCCAAAGAACACGCAGGCCAGCACCGTGGCCATGCCCAGTCCACCCGTCACCGGCCCGGCCAGCGCCTCGGCAGCGTCCACCAGCCGGCGCGAGATGCCGGCTGCTTCCATCAGCGCACCGGCCAGCACGAAGGCCGGCAGCGCCATGAGCGGAAAGGAGCCTACCGAGGTGTAGGCGATCTGCACCATGCGGACCGGATCAAGCGTCCAGCACCCAGAAGCAGGCCAGCGCCGGACACGGCCAACGAGACGGTGATGGGAGCGCCGACGAGCAGCAGCACCAGGAAGGATCCGAAAGGATCGCCACGACGGGGTATTCCATGCCCTATTCCTCGTGGTGCTGATGGGCCAGCCGCCTCGATCTCGGCCTGCTCGGGTCCTTCAACGCCTCCCTTCGATCAGCACGCGATAGTCGTTGGCCAGGATGCGAACCGACATCAGCACGAAGGCCACCGGCAGCACCAGATAGAAGCTATTTCATCGGCAGGCCCAGTGTCTGCGAACCCAGCGGTTCATCCGGAAGAAGATGAAATCGATGCCGAGCCACGCGAAGTACAGGTTGAATGCCACCCAGATGAGATCGGCCAGCCCTTTCGGACACCTTCTTGACGATGGGCGGAAAGAACGTGAACTGGAAGGTGACGCGGTTGTGGCCGAGAGCCTGGCCGCCACCACGGCGCCAAAGTACGCGAACCACACGAACATGTGCGTGGCCAGTTCATCCGCCCACAGGATGGTGTAATGGAACAGCTGCCGGCTGACGATCTGCGCAAACATCAGCGACACGAACCCCACCAGCAGACAGGCGCAGACGAATTCCTCGACGACCAGTCCAGCCAGGACCAGCGGCGCTTCGGGCGGGGCTTCTTCCGAACTTCGGCCGCCGCGTTTCCCGTCACGGACTGGCGGCGGGCACGATCGCCAATCAGCGCGCAGGAGCGCTGCGTGGCGTCAATCTCTCCTTTGCCGCCCACCGTGTCGTAGAAGCGCCAGACACGCTCCATGGCCACCTTTGCCCAGGCCTCTTCGCCCCCGGCGCCGACGACCTCCATGCCTTGGCGCTGCAGCCGCTGTCTGACCTCACGCCTTCAGGGTCCGCTGCAGATGCCGTGGAAGCTGTGCGTCGTGAGCTTCCGCCCGCCGCCAGGATGGCATCCTGCAATCGCAGGCGTCTGACGCTGGAAGACCTCCTCGCCGATCACCAGCGGTTCCAGCGAGAACAGGTAGCGGATGGGGTGATGTGCTTCCGCACTCGTCGAGAACTTCATCGCCGCCACGGTGATGAACGGGACAAGTAGTCCTGCCTGTCCACCACCTTCTGCTGCAAGGCAGTGAAGGTCTCGGACCATGCCAGGCGGCGACGATGGATTGATGCAGGGCCCGATGAGGTCTCCGGATCATCACCTCGTTCTTGGGCACGCGGATCACCATGCGCGCCTCGCGGTCTTCCGGATTCGTGACCGGCTTGCGGGAGCTGGTCAGCACCCGGAGGCCTGAGAACGCCCAGCCGACGATCCGCACCTGGGCATCACGCACGGTGTTGTCCACCAGTTCGCGACCGATCTCGCCCTGCACCAGCGTGCGCGCCCTCTCGTCGGCATTGCGCACGATGTAGGGCAGCGTCCGGCACACGCTCAGCGTGGGCGAGAAAGGCGCCAGGTTGTTGATGGCCAGCACCGACATGTCCAGCGTGCCCATACGCGCCTCGTTGACGGTGTCCTTCTCCCGCTGCCAGCTGCGGGCCATTGGAAACAGGGCCACCCGGTGCACGCCCCGTCTTTCGTTCAGCGACTGCTTTGAAGAACGACGCTAGCTCCACTGGTACCGCCCTGGGCATCGCCCACGGCCATCTTGAAGGTGGCGGCACAGGCCGTGCCGGAGATGCCCAGCAGAATGGCCACGATCAGCACGTTCCGGCAGTTTTCGGTCGCGTGGAAGGTCCCTCCTCGGGTCGGCGCTCTTTCCCGGGCAGAGTCTGCCCGGTCTGGATTCGGGAATGCGCCGGCGGTGCACCGGCACGCGTTGCGTCGTCGAAGGACGGGGCTACAACGTTCGTCCTTCAGGTGATACCGGCGGTACAGCGCCCGCTGGCAAAGCCGCCGGAATGGCGCAAACCATTCCGATGTGATGACGCCAGCACGTTGGGGAGAGGCAGCTGCCCCTGGAAGATGGGCAGGCGCAGCGAGCCACCGGCGCCGGCAATCCACTGCGCCAGGCGGCGACCGGCCTGGGCAGCGTACTCACGCCATTGCCACGCAGCCAAGCGCTAGTAGATGGCAGACGTGCGGGTCAGGCTGCACGATGCGCGGCATCACGTCGCGCTGCATCCGCAACCCCACCAGGAATAGTCGATGGACACGTCACGCGGGCCGGGACTTGCGCGCCATGCCGTCAGCAGCATCCGCTCGTAGCGCTTTGTCGGGCGCACGCGCCCGGTGATGGCGCTGCACTGCCGATCTGCAATCGACCATCCGGTGTGAGTCGATAGTAATGGCGCAGCACCGCGTGTCTGTAATAACCTGATGGGTACGCAGGCCGTGGCCTCGATCTCCTCAGGCGTGAGCCGGCGCGTGACCACCGAGTTGGACAGGATGGGCATGAGGCGGTTGCGCAGGCGGGGATGCAGTGTCTGCGACGTGTAGCCACCGGTGGCCACGCCCACGGCCCGCGCGCGCACCACGCCACCGGGCGTCTGCAGATGGTGCCAGCCGTCCTTCGTGACCCAGCCCTGCCGGACTGGCCGGATGCACGGTTGCCCCAGCGCCCTCGCCTTTTCCAGATAGCCAGGCCGCGCCGGATGCACCCCAGCCCTCAGGCTCGTGCGCCGCAGCCGCCTCGTGGTCGTCGATGTAGTGGCGGCGCAGTGTGTCGGCGTCCGGGATCTGCGCATCGTAATTGAAGACCTCGCGCAGCACCTTTTGCCTCCCGTTCCAGCATCGGCATCCGTGCCGCCCGGTGCCGCGCACGTCGGAGTGGCCGCCAGGCCGCACATCACAATCGATATCGGCAATCAGCCGCTTGAAGTACTCCATGCCATCAGGCACTCGGCATGCAGCGCCAGCGCCGTGTCCAGCCCCAGCGTGCGATCCATTGCGAGCGGTCAGGGCCGAGGCACACTGGCCTGGCCCTCATTGCGCACGCTGCATCCTGGGTCATAATTAGTGAAAGATCTGGTTTTGGAAGAGGAGGAACTTCCCTTCTAGGATTGATTATAGAAAAAGCTGGTTCGTTTATAGACCAGCTTTTTCTATTGTTTCTAGTTTTATTGTTCGGAAATTACTTCTTAAAATAGGTCAAATAAATGTACTTGTACAATAAAATCAAGCATTTTTTTTGAAAAAGTAGTAGAATAAAGTATTATATATTCAGAGTTTTCAGAAAAGGAATAAAATTTGAAGGAAAATAAAGAGAAAAAAGAATTGTTGAAATGGCTGATAAAGCGTATATTACTGCTGATTCCAGTGGTCTGTATTCTCTTTTGGATTTTTGGCCGTTGTCAAACAAGTGGCATCAAGGATCAGACTAAAATTGGTGTAACCTATATGACCATGAACAATGAGTTCTATAAAAGTATTCATTCGGAAATTAGTCGAATTTCCGATGAAAGAGGAGCTCTTGTTTGCGTCCGAGATCCAGAATTGGATGAAGAAAGGCAGAGCCAGCAGATTGATGATTTTTGTGCTCAAAAAGTTGATGTGATTGTGATCAATCCGGTCAAGGGGGATAGCCAGTCCATTTTAAC